>Ga0316620_10000132_pt1 | contig 28890 bp, 20 predicted proteins | sample OWC_Aug_M1_C1_D5_FD_207651 | JGI IMG/M metagenome (GOLD analysis project Ga0316620, IMG submission 207651) | Wetland soil microbial communities from Old Woman Creek delta, Ohio, United States - OWC_Aug_M1_C1_D5_B | ecosystem: Environmental > Terrestrial > Soil > Wetlands | place: USA: Ohio...
AGGAGCCCTGCCGATCGTGGTCGATACCAGCCCCTGCACGTATGGGTTGACCACCTCTCGTCCCTATCTGACCTCGGTGAATCAGTCACGTTTCGATCGGCTTCGAATCCTCGACAGCGTTGCCTTCGTGCACGACGAGGTCCTGGCCGGACTTACGGTCCGGCGACGGTTCCCATCCGTGGCGCTCCATCCGGTCTGTTCGGTCGTCAAGATGAACCTCACCGGCAAACTGGAAGCCATCGCCCGGTTTTGCTGCGATCAGGTCACCGTGCCCGTGAACACCGGCTGCTGCGGTTTTGCCGGCGATCGGGGCTTCCTCTTCCCCGAGTTGACGGAGTCGGCCACCCGGCGGGAGGCCGCCGAAGTGCTGGCGGGCCAGCACGACGGCTTCTACTCCAGCAGCCGGACGTGCGAAATCGGCATGACCCGCGCAACCGGCCAGATCTACCGGTCATACATCTACCTGTTGGAGGAGGCCACGCGCGAGTAAACGTCTGTCCGGGTACAGAGGTTTACCAATCCATTGGCGCGGTGTCGTTGGCGGTCCGGGTAGGGGCGGTTGGCTGTCGGGCGCGCCCATCCTCCTTCAAGATCGCGATCGAGGAATCTCGCTTACGCTGAGATGTATGGGACCCCGCACGATATCCGATCCTGTGCGACGCCTTATTGACCGTGACCACTTTCCCGAAGACAATACCGGCCTACCTACGAATTCACGTCTGTGCCAACGGTGGGCTCCTTGACGGTCCACCAGAAGGAGGGCTTTGAACGTGAAGTCCTGGCAGCGGTATGCGGGGCTGTTCTTCCTGGTCGTCGCCGCCGTCGTGATCCAGCAGTCCGTCTGGGTTCTGCGGCTGTTCGATCACGGCCAACCCGGGTCCGGTTTTATGCCCTTCGGCTTGGGGGTCATCATGGCGATCCTGGCCCTCTGCCTCATCGCCAGCCAGCGGGGTCCGGAGGAGAAGCGGGTTCCCTTCTGGGAGTCCAAGGCCTGGTTCCACCCGCTCCTGGCGGTGATCATCACTTGCGTGTACATCATCGTCTTCGACGACATTGGGGCAATCACCAGCGTGACCGTCCTCGTCACTGGCTGGCTGCTGTTCGTCGAGCACAAACGCGTCGCCGTTGCGGCCGGCACGGGCCTCTTGACCGGGCTCGTGGTGTACCTGGTCTTCGATCGGCTCTTGCAGACCCCGTTCCCGCGGGGCATCCTCTTCTAGGTTTCAGGTTTCGTCGGGACCGCGTCCGCGACCAACTGCTCAGAAGGATATCGCCGCCATGTTCGACGTTCTCGGCCTCTGGCAGGGCTTCCAGATCGCATTCAGCCCGGTCAACCTCCTCTGGTGCTTCATCGGTTCCGTCCTCGGGACCGCCGTGGGCGTCCTGCCGGGCTTGGGTCCAGCCGCCACGATTGCCCTCCTCCTGCCGATCAGCATGAAGATGGGGTCGCCGGTCACTGCCATCATCCTCATGTCCGGCATCTTCTATGGGGCCATGTACGGTGGGTCCACGACCTCCATCCTCTTGAATATTCCCGGCGAGGCAGCCTCGGTCGTCACCTGCATCGACGGGTACCAGATGGCCAAGAAGGGGCGCGCGGGACCGGCCCTCGGCGTGGCCGCCATCGGCTCGTTTGTCGCCGGCACCGTTGGCGTGATCGGCCTGACCGCCATGGCCCCTCCGCTGGCCGAAGCCGCCCTGAAGTTCGGCCCGCCGGAGTACTTTTCTCTGACGGTCCTCGGGCTCCTCCTGGCCACTTATCTCGCCGGCGAGTCGCCCCTCAAGGGCCTCATGATGGCCATCTTCGGGCTCATCCTGGGATCGGTCGGCCTCGACCCGCTCTCTGGCGCGGTGCGGTTCGCTTTCGGCATCCCCGACTTGATGAGCAACGTCGATTTCGTGACCATCGCCATGGGCCTCTTCGGTGTCGGCGAGATCCTGATCAGCCTGGAATCGTCCGAGGCGGCCAGCATCCTGACCACGAAGATCAAGAACGTGTTTCCCACCATAGCCGACCTCGCCCGGAGCGGTTGGGCCATGGTCCGCGGCTCGCTGATCGGATTCGCTGTGGGCATTCTGCCCGGCGGCGGCGCGGTCCTGTCGTCGCTTATCTCCTACGCGGTGGAGAAGAAGGTCTCCAAGCACCCGGAGGAATTCGGCAAGGGGGCCATCGAAGGGGTCGCGGGGCCCGAGGCGGCCAACAACTCGGCGGCGTCCTCGTCCTTCATCCCGCTCCTCACGCTGGGGATTCCCGGGAACGCCTCCACGGCCATGATCTTCGCGGCCCTCCTCATACAGGGGGTCACGCCGGGACCGTTCCTGCTCAAAGAGCACGCCGATGTCTTCTGGGGCGTCGTAGCGTCCATGTACATCGGGAACGTGATTCTGGTGGTCCTGAACCTCCCCCTCGTCGGGATGTGGGCCCAGCTCTTGCGTGTCCCGTATGCCTTCATGGCCCCCCTGATCATGGTCCTCACCCTGGTCGGAGTCTACAGCGTCAACAATAGCGTCTTCGACATCTGGGTCATGCTGATCATGGGGATCTTCGGCTACCTGGCCCGGAAACTCAAGTTCGACCTAGGGCCATTGCTCCTTGCGTTCGTGCTCGGCCCTATTATGGAACGCTCGCTCCGCCAGGCGCTACTGATGAGCCACGGGTCATTCGGCATCTTCTTCACCCGGCCGATCTCCGGGGCGCTGATGGCCACCGCCATCCTGTTCGTGCTGTATAACCTCTTGACTGCGTGGCGGAAAAAGCAGCAAGGTCAAGCCATGGCGGCGTAGCCTGACCTTTGAAGAAAGAGCGTAAGTGCGGCGTCCCATTGGACGGCGCAATTTGCGTTGAGTGTGGTTTGTGGCTTGAACACGTCATAGGCCTTAAAAAGGAGGTCTCGTCATGCGAAAGGTCACGTGGGCGGTATTAGTTGTCGGCCTCGCCGTTCTTGCGGCTGCGGGGAGCGCGATGGCAGCGTATCCGGACAAGCCTATCCAACTCATCGTGCCGTACTCCGCCGGCGGTTCCACGGACGTCCTCGCTCGGGCAATCGCTCAAGTGGCGCCGAAACACTTCCCACAGCCGCTGGTCGTGGTGAACAAGCCCGGCGGCGGGGCCATCCCGGGCCGCCTGGAAGTCGTAAAATCCCGGCCGGATGGCTACACCCTTCTCTTCGGCTGGGGCTCCGGCGAGGACCTGGTCGTGCCGCACCAGCGCGCCCTCCCGTATGACCTCTTCAAGGATTTCGAGACGGTGTGCCGGATGTCGGTCCACTCCATCGTGTTGGCCGTGCCCGCCAACTCGCCCTACAAGACACTGGCGGACCTGGTGAAGGCGGGGAAGACGAAGGATATGACCGCGTCCGTCTCCACCAAGGGCGGCTCGGTGGATATCACGTTCCTGCTCTTTGCCAAGGCTGCGGGTATCAAGGTGACCACGGTGCCGGGTGCGGGCGGCGCGGACGCCACCACCAGTCTGGTAGGCGGCCACGTGGACTTCGGCGGCGGGCACCCCAGCGAAGTCCTGCCGCACATCAAGGCCGGGCGCATCCGCGGCCTGGCGGTAGCCTTCGAGAAGCGCGATCCGTCGGTCGCGGACATCCCGACCTTCAAGGAGCAAGGCTACGATGTGGTGACGGCCGGGTCGGTGAAGGGCATTGCCGTTCCGAAGGCCACACCGAAGGAGGTCGTCAGCTATCTGGAGAAGAAATTCAAGGAGGTCGCGGACGATCCGGATTTCCAGAAGATCATGAAGGACATCGGCCAGCCCGTTATGTACCAGACCTCGGAGGAGTACAAGGTCTGGTTCAAGGCGGCCTATGACCAGTTCGGTACGCTCGTCAAATCGCTGGGAATCGATATAAAGTAATGGCGGCGCGCCGGTTGGCAGTGCGTCGCACGCATGCAGCAAGCTTAGTGGGCCGCCCGAGCGCAGCCGCGAGGTTGGGCACAGGCGGCCCACTGCTCTCCGGGAGGACAGGGTGCGCATCCGAAATCTGAGGCTCTTGGCGGTCGCGTTGGTCGCGAGTCTGGTTTTGGCTGTTTTTGGGGATCCAGTGCAGGCGGCGGATTTTCCGAACAAACCCATCCAACTCATCGTGCCTTACGGGGCGGGCGGCTCGACGGACGTGATGGCCCGCGCCATCTCCACCGTGGCGCCGAAGCATTTCCCGCAGCCGCTCGTCGTCATCAACAAGCCGGGCGGCGGCGGCATCCCGGGCCGCGTGGACGTGGCCAAATCCAAGCCCGATGGATACACCATCCTCGTGGGCTGGGGCTCCGGCGAGGACCTCACCGTCCCGCACCAGCGCCCGCTACCCTACGAGCCGTTCAAGGCGTTCGAGACGCTCTGCCGGATCTCCGTCCACACGCACGCGCTGTTCGTGCAGACCAACTCCCCGCACAAGAATCTGAAGGAGTTGATCGCCTGGGCCAAGACCAAGGAATACGTCACGTCCTCGGTGGCGACAAAGGGGAGCGGCGGCGACGTCGGCCTCCACGTCTTCGGGAAATTCGGCGGTTTCAAGATGCAGACAGTTCCCGGAGCGGGCGGGGCCGAGGCCATCACCCGGCTGGTGGGCGGCCACGTGGACATGGGTGTGGTGCATCCCAGCGAGGGACTGCCACACGTCAAGGCGGGCCGCGTGCGCGGCCTGGCGGTGATGTTCGAGACGCGGGACCCGGCAATCCCGGACGTCCCGACGTTCCGGGAGTCGGGGCTGGACCTCGCGACCGCCGGCTCAGTCAAGGGCCTGGCCCTTCCAGCTGGAACCCCGAAGGAGGTCATCCAGTATCTGGCGGCGGGGTTCAAGAAGATTGCGGACGACCCCGAGTTTCAAAAGATCATGAAGGACGTCGGGCAGCCCGTCCTGTACATGGGGCCCGAGGAGTACAAGCCCTGGTTGCTCAAAGCGTACGACGACTACGGGAAGTTCATCAAGCTCGCCGGCATCGAGACGAAGTAGCGGCCGACAATCGATCGTATGAACCTACGACGACCGGGCCGCTGCCGTGGCCCGGTCGTGGCGCGGAGGCGCGACGGAGATGGCAAAGGCGAAAATCCTGATGTCCCAGCCGATTCACGAGGAGGGGATGAAGTACATCACCAGCCGCGGCTACGAGGCCCGGGTCGCGCCCGACTTCAGCGAAGCGACGCTGATCAAGGAGGTCGCGGACGCGGACGGCTTCCTGGTGCGGACGGCGGAGATCCCGGCGTCGGTGATCAATGCCGGGAAAGTTCTCAAGGTGATCGCCCGCCATGGTGTCGGTTACGACAGCATCGACGTGAAGGCCGCAACCGCCCGCAAGATCCCGGTGTGCATCACCCCGCGGGCCAACGCCCTATCCGTGGCGGAGCATGTGCTGGCGCTGATGCTGGCATGGGCCAAGCGCATCATTCCGTACGACGCCGCGACTCGGAAGAACGAGTGGGAGATCCGGAACAGCTACGGCGCCTTCGACCTGGACGGAAAGACGCTTGGGATCCTCGGCATGGGCCGGATCGGCATGCTGGTGTGCCAGAAGGCCCAGGCCGCCTTCAATATGAAGATTCTGGCTTACGACCCGCTGGTCCCGAAGGAAACGATGGAAAAGGCCGGCGCGAAGGTTGCCATGATTCCCGAGATCTTGAAGGCGTCGGACGTCGTCACGGTGCACGTTCCCTCGATGCCTGAAACCAAGGGAATGATCGGCGAGTCCCAGCTCAAGACGATGAAGCGCTCGGCCTTTCTCATCAACTGCGCCCGCGGCCCCATCGTGGACGAGGCGGCGCTGGTCACGGCCCTGAAGGACGGCACCATCGCCGGCGCGGGGTTGGACGTGTTCGACCCCGAGCCGCCCAAGGCCGACAATCCGCTCTTCGGGCTGCCGAACGTGATCCTGAGCCCGCACTCGGCCGGCCTCACGGTCGAGTGTGTCATCCGAATGGCGACCCACGCGGCCCAGGCCATCATCGACGTGCTCGAAGGGCGTCGCCCGGAAGGCGTTGTCAACCCGGAGGCACTGCAGTAGTTTCATCGCTCCTCCGGATACCTGCCCGGCCCCGTCGGCGGCGCGTCGACGGGGCCGGAATGCCTCGCGGTTCCTCCGACCCCTCCAATCTCCGCCGCCACACAGCGCTCCCGCACCACGACTCCCTGCCGGACGCCGAAGATCCCGCCGAGACGCGAGCGACGCGCGCTATTTCGGTCGGGGAATCCCGCTCATTGTTCGGGTCCACGCATGTGTCGCGCTTTCCGGTTGTCTTGCAGATCGGGAAAAGATAACAAGAATACACAGACATTGGCATACGGGTCCTCGGCATGGGAAGCGGGGGCGTCTGTCTCTCCTGTCGAATCCGTGGACGGCCTTCCATGGTGGTCATCCTTTCCGCGTTCTTTCTCCTGCTCGGCCTGGCCCTCCTGGAAGCCTGCCTGCACGAGTGCCGCCTTCGGCGGATCCCCATCCGCATCCACGTCAACGGCACGCGCGGAAAGTCCACCACCACCCGCTTGATCGCCGCGGGGCTGCGGGCCGGTGGCCACCGAGTCATCGCCAAGACTACCGGGACGCTGCCGCGGATCATCTTGGAGGACGGAAGCGAGATCGCGGTGCGCCGGCGGGGCCGCGCCACGATCCGCGAGCAGATGACGACGATCGCTCTCGCGGCGAGACGGAAGGCCGATGCGGTGGTCATCGAGTGCATGGCGATTCATCCAGAGCTGCAGTGGGTGTCGGAGCGCCGCATGGTACGGGCAACCGTCGGTGTGATCACCAACGTGCGGCTGGACCACATGGAGGTGATGGGGCGCACGCGCGAGGCCATCGCTCGTGCGCTCTCGCTCACGATCCCGAAGGAGGGAGTCCTGGTCGCGGGAAGCCGGGACCACCTGAACCTCTTTGCCGAGGCGTGCGCGCGCCACGGGAGCGTCCTCAGGCCGGCTCCGGATCATCTGGAGTCGGACGCCATGGCAAGGGAAGCGGCCGTGGATTTCCCCGAGAACACCGAGACGGCCCTGGCCGTGTGCGAAGCGGTGGGAGTCGATCGGGCGTGCGCGCTCCGCGGCATGCGAGACGCAATTCCGGATGTCGGCGCCCTCCGTGTCCATCGGACGCGTCTCGATGGGAAGCGGATCACCTTCCTCAACGCGTTCTCGCTCAACGACGCGGACTCCCTCCACGCGGTGTGGCGGCGGCTGGAACAGTCGGGCAGCCTCTCGCGGCCGCACATTGTGATCTTGAACTGTCGCGCGGATCGCCCCCTGCGCTCGGACGCCTTCGGCGAGCTCGCGGGGGCTTCTCTCGGTGCGGACCGGCTGATCTTGGTGGGCGAAGCCACACGGCACGCATGCCGGGCGGCCGCGCGAGCCGGCCTCGATCCCGGGCGCATCCTCTGCTGTCAGGGCCAGCCGCCGGAGGCGACGTTCCGGAAAGTGATCGCAGAGGCGCCGGACGGCGCAACGGTGATCGGGATCGGGAACTACTACGGGGCGGGGGAGGCCATCGCCGCCTTGTTCGTCGGAGGCGTCGATGTTCGTTGAGGCGATCGGCTTGAGCCTCGTGGCCTCCCTCCTCTCGTTCGAGCTGGTCGGGCTCTCACCCGGCGGATTGGTGGTTCCCGGCTACCTCGCGCTGGTGGCGGGCAGGCCCCAGGGACTGGCGGTCATCGCGGCAGCCGGCCTGACCACCCTGGTGTTGGTGCGAGTCATCTCCGAGTACGTCGTGCTCTTCAGCCGGCGGCGATTCGTGTGCATGGTCCTGGTCGGCCTGCTCTGCATGCGGGGTCTGGAGCTTGTGGGCGCCGGAGTTCCAAGTCTGATGCCTGAAGCGGCGGGTCTCGGCTACATCGTGCCGGGATTGTTGGCCAACGACATGGAGAAGCAGGGAATCATCCCCACTCTTTTGGCGGCGACGCTGGCCACGGCCGTCATTCGACTGGCCCTGATGGTGTTGCGGCCAGGAGGGATCTGGTGAGGTGGGTCTACCCGAAAGTCCGGCTGTCCCGTCTGGCGCTCGCCGCCGTGGCGGCGGCGGGTTTGGCCTGGGGTGCGGACGCCTGGCAAGCGCAGACACGAGATGGCGCGAGGCGCCGAGCCGCCGAGACGATGGGGAAGGCCATCGAGCGCATTCGCGAGGATCGGATTCGGCGGGGCATTGGGTTTTCGGCGGACGATGTCGAGCGCACGGGGTTGGTCGGGGAAGAGATGAGCCCACTGGTGACCACGCTGGGTTCCCTCAGCGCCAAGCGGGCGGCCACGGATACGGCATTTGCCGCGTTGGTTGTAGATCTCTTCGGCCGCGCCGGAGTCCGCGAGGGGGATGTGGTAGCGGTCGGCTTCTCGGGCTCGCTGCCCGGTCTAAATCTGGCCGTGCTGTCGGCGGCCTCGGCCCTTCACCTACAGCCTGTCATCATCAGCTCGGTGGGTACCTCGCAGTGGGGGGCGACGGACGTGGCGTTCACGTGGCTGGACATCGAACGCACACTGAACGAGGCACGGGTGTTCCCGTTCCGGTCCGTCGCTGCGAGCAAGGGGGGTGGTGTGGGGGAGAACTTTCTGTTGGAGGAGGGTCGGCAGTATGCCGAGGAGGCCATCCGCCGCAACGGCCTGCGTGGTCTGCAGGCAGCCACGCTGCCGGAGGCCGTCCGCTTGCACCTATCCGTGTATCGCGAGGCAACAGGCGGTCGCCCCATCAAGGTTTTCGTCAACGTGGGGGGTTCCTCGGTGAACGTCGGCCGCTGCGATTCGAGTCGGATTCCGCCGGGGCTCGTCTCGCGCTTTCCCGGCTGTGAGGCGCGGCTGCAAGGCCTCGTCCATGACTTTGCTCGGCTCGGCGTTCCGGTGATTCACCTCCTCCAGGTCAAACGGTTGGCGCGGCGGTACGGTATCTCGGTGCAGAGGAGCTGACTGCATACCTCGTTGCGCGGCGCGGCCTATGGGATCTGGCGCTGGCGGCGGGTAGGGCGTGCGTCCGCCAGACGGCGACGGGGCACGCTGTGACGGATCTGCGCTCGTGGTTCAGTTGTCTGGGGTGGCGCCTCAACAGAGGTTCGGCTTGATTCCTCACGGCGCCCGGGACTACCATGACACAGAGCGGGGGGCAACGGTTCCCCCTACACCTCAGGGGAGCCCGAGGGCAAAACCGTGAGCTGCGATTTGGGAGTTCCTCTTCCCACCTCGTCCCTCCCCGCGGGGAGGGGGCGATGGGCCTCCACGACTACCCAAACGTCATCAGGCCTCTCCGGCACTTCACCTCTTTACAATTCCCCTCAGGAAAGGAGTCGGGTATGAAACCGAACGCCGGGCTCGGTGTTGCTCTCGTGTTTTTGATCGGCTTCGCTCTTCACGCGCCGTCGTATGCGAGTGATCTCACGCGGCCGACCATCATGGGGACGAACGGCATGGTGTCGTGCGGCCACTGGCTGGCAACGGAGATCGGCGTCGAGATGCTCAAGAAAGGCGGCAATGCGTTCGACGCGGGCGTAGCGACTGTCTTGGCCCAGTCCGTCCTGGAGTTCGACCTCTTCGGGCTGGGTGGTGAGGTTCCGACGCTCCTCTATGTCGCCAAGGACAAGAAGGTCTACTCGGTCGACGGCAACACGGCGACGACGAAGAGCATCAACTTCGAATGGTTCGAGAAGAACGGCATCCAGATGATCCCCGGGGATGGGCTCTTGCCAGCCGGCGTTCCCGCCGCCGTGGACGCACTGGTGTTCATGCTGGACAAGTGGGGGACGAAGTCGTTCGCCGATGTCTCCGCCGGCGCCATTCGGCTCGCGGACAAGGGCTTCCCCATGTACCACTCCTTCCGGAACAATATCATCAACACGGAGAAGCGCTTCCGGGAGGAATGGCCTGGCTCCGCAGCGGTGTTCCTGCCCGACGGCAAGGTCCCCAATTTCGGCCAGATCTTCGTCCAGAAGGAACTGGCCAACACTTTGAAAAAGCTGGTCCAGGCCGAGACGAGAGCCAAGAAGGCGGGAAAGAACCGCAGCGACGCCCTGAAGGCCGCCCGCGACCGCTTCTACAAGGGGGACATCGCCGAGGCCATCGTCAAGTTCCAGAAGGAGAACGCGTTCAAGGACGCCACCGGGGAGAAGCACACCGGGCTTCTGACCATGGAGGATTTCAAGACCTACAGCGCCAAGCTGCGGGAGCCCTGGATGGTCACCTACGGCGGCGTCGAGGTCTACAAACATGGCCCGTGGACGCAGGGACCGGTGTTCCTGCAGACCTTGAACATCCTGGAGAACTTCGACCTGAAGGCCTTGAAACACAATTCCGCCGATTATATCCACGTGTGGATCGAGGCGGCCAAGCTGGCGCACGCCGACCGGCACCAGTACTACGGGGATCCGGACTTTGTCGAAGTCCCCAAGGTGGGGCTCCTGTCGAAGGAGTATGCCAAGGAGCGGGCCAAGCTGATCGACATGGCCAAAGCCTCGCCCGACTTTGTCCCGGGTGACGCTTGGAAGTTCAACGACAAGCCCGCCACCAAGAAAGTCGGCTTCTATCCGCGCGAGTGGACCGAGGGGACGACCGGGACGCGCGTGGTCGATCGCAACGGCAACCTGTTCTCGGCGACCCCGTCGGGCGGATGGTTCACCACGTCGCCGGTCATTCCGGGGTTGGGGTTCGTCCTGGGGACGCGCGGGCAGATGTTCGATGTGGACAAGAAGGACTCCCCGCGAGCCTTCGCGCCTGGCAAACGCCCGACGACGACCCTTACGCCCACTCTGGTCCTGAAGGACGGCAAGCCCTTCGCCATCCTCGGCACACCGGGCGGAGACGATCAGGACCAGGTGACGAACCAGTCCTTCCTGAACCTGGTGGTGTTCGGGATGGAGGTCCAGTCGGCTATCGATGCGCCCAAGGTGGTGACGAAGCACTATCCAAGCATGTTCTATCCACACGAGGCTTTGCCCTTGCTCATGAACGTGAACCCGGGCATCCCAGAGGACGTGCTCAACGATTTGCGGGCGCGCGGACATAAGCTGAACGTACTCAAGGGGCGGTTCACCGACGCCACGACCATGATCATGTACAACCCAGAAACCGGAGTGATGTACGGCGGCGCCTCTCCAGCCCGGGACAAGCAGTACGTGATCGGTTGGTAAGGGAAGAATTGCCCCGAGGGCGGGAGCGGCCGCCCTCGGGGCCTCCCTTGCGGGGCGTCCGCGGCGTCCCGCGAGAAGGAGATCCTCATGCGATGGGGTCGTTGGATTTCCGTGCGAGCGTGCCTGGCGCTCTTGTCGCTCGCCACTCTCTTGGTGTCCATGGGATCCCTGGCGGTTCCGGCGCGGGCGAATCCCATCGTTCCGGCCAATCACTGGATGGTCACCGCGTCGCACCCCCTGGCTGCGAGGGTCGGGGAAATGATTCTCGAGCAAGGAGGGAACGCGGTGGACGCGGCCGTGGCGACGGCCGCCGCCATCGGCGTAGTCGAGCCCTGGTTTTCGAACATCCTCGGCGGCGGAACGTGGGCCCTCTTCTACAACGCGAAGGAGGGCCGGGTGCTGAACCTGGAGGCCGTAGGGCCGGCCCCCACGGGAGCGACGCCCGAGTTCTTCTCCAACCTCGACCTTCCCCCGTACGGTGTCCACCAGGCAAACATCCCCGCAGCCTTCGACGGCTGGACGCTCATCCTCGCGAAGTACGGCACCAAGAGCCTGAAAGAGGTCCTGGCGCCGGCCATCGGACTGGCCGAGAAAGGCTTCCCGGTCGGCAAGGATTTCGTGACCCAGTCGACCAACTCCCGTGATGAGATCGCCAAGTATCCCAGTTCCGCCCGGATCTACCTGCAAAACGGGCAGCCGTACAGGATCGGCGATCGTCTCGTGCAGAGGGACCTCGCCAACACCTACAAGCAACTGGTCCAGGTGGAGCAAGACAATCTGGGCCGCGGGCGGGAGCAGGCGATTCGCGCGGCGCGCGACTACTTCTATGCCGGGCCGATCATGAAGGCCTTGGTCAAGTTCTCGCAGGAAAACAAGGGACTCTTCACCGAACGGGATTTCGCCAAGGTCCAGGCGCGCTTCGTGGAGCCGATCCGGATTGCGTACCGGGGCCTCGACGTGTACCAGAACGCGCCCAACAGCCAGGGCATCACCATGCTCATGGCATTGAATATCCTGGAAGGGTACAACCTAAAAGAGATGGACCCTAAGAGCGCCGAAACGGTCCACCTGATTACGGAGGCCGTCAAACTGGCCTTTGCGGACCGGCACTGGTATGTCGGCGACCCCGACTTCGTTAAGGTGCCAGTGGACAGACTTCTCTCCAAGGACTACGCCGCGGCTCAGCGGAAGCGCATCGACATGCAGGCGGCCGCGGATTGGCCCATCCAGGGGGGGCTGGAGCAGTTCACGAAGAACACCACTACCATCCTGGTCAAGGACCAGGCCGGCAACGCACTTTCGATCACGACCAGCATCGGCAGCAACTGGGTTGTGATGGGAGACACGGGCATCGTGATCAACAACCGCATGCCCATGTTCGATGTCGGGGCCGGTCTCCCGAACCAGGTGCAGCCCGGCAAGAAGGTGCGGCACACCTCGAACCCGGCCATGGCGCTGAAGGACGGGAAGCCATTCCTGCTCTGGGCGTGCTCCGGCGTCGATACCCAGCCGCAGGTCCAGGTCCAAGGATTTGTCAACGTCGTGGACTTTGGGATGAACCCCCTGGATGCCGTGTCCGCCCCGCGTTACATTCAGCACTCGTTCCCGGTCACGCGGGTGAGGATCGCGAGCAACATCCTCGCTCTCGAGCGGGGGCGGTTCGCTCCGGACGTGGTGGAGAGCTTGAAGAAGAAAGGGCACAAGATCGGGGATCGGGCCATCTTCGGCAATATGAACATGGTCCTCCTCGACCCAGCGACGGGAAGCATCCTGGCCGGCGTCGACCCGCGACAGGAGGGCTACGCAGTGGGATGGTGACGTGCATCCTCCGCCCCGCGCCTGGGTGATGTTCGGGCAACGGGGCGATGCCGAGGGGCTTTGGGCGAAAAAGAGGAGGAGGAACGTTCATGCGAAGAATCAGAAAGTCCGCAATCTGCGTTGCAACGCTGGTCTGCGCGATCGCGTTGCTTTTCGGCGGCTCCGCCGACGCCAGGTACCGCCCTGTCGTGATGGGCACACACGGCATGGTGTCCAGCGGACATCCGCTCGTCTCCTTCATCGCCACGGAGGTCCTGAAGAAGGGTGGGAACGCCGCGGACGCGGGGATTACCGCCCTCTTCACGGCAATGGTGGTGGAGCACACCCACCACAGCCTCGGCGGGGAGTCGGCGATCCTCTACTACGCAGCCAAGGACAAGAAGGTCTACGCCATCAACGGCGTGGGTCCCGCGCCCAGGCTGGCCACCCGCGAATACTTCGAGAAATTGGGCTACATCCCCGACGAGGACAGCTTCCTCATCGCCCCCGTCCCGGGGACGCTGGACGGCGCGGTCGTGACCCTCGACAAGTTCGGCACCCTGAAGCTGGCGGACGCCATGCAGCCGGCGATCGAGTTGGCGGAGAAGGGCCACCCCATTGACCACATCATGGTCAAGTGGATCACCAACGCCAAGGCGATCCTCTCGAAGTGGCCAGGCTCCGTGAAGGTCTTCCTGCCGGGGGGAAATCCACCCAAGCCCGGCGACATCTTCGTGCAGCCGGAGTACGCCGCGACGCTGAAGAAAATCCGGGACGGAGAGACCCAGAACCTGTCGAGGGGGCGAAGTGCGGCCATGCAAGCGGCGCGCGACGTCTTTTACAAGGGGGAGATCGCCCGGGCGCTGGACAAGTTCTCTCAGGAAAACGGCGGCCTAATCCGATATGAGGATCTGGCCGGGTATCAGGCCAAGATCGAAGAGCCATGGAAAACGACCTACAAGGGCCACGAAGTGTATAGCTGCGGCTCCTGGACGCAGGGCCCTATGATGCTCCAGGTCATGAACCTGCTGGAGCCCCTCGACATGGCGAGCTTCAAGCACAACAGCCCCGAGTACATGCACGTGATCATCGAGGCTTTCAAGCTTGCCTACATGGATCGCCACAACTTCTATGGGGATCCCTACATGGTCAAGGTGCCGGCCAAGGGATTGGTGTCTAAGGCGTACGCCGAGGAGCGGCGCAAGCTCATTGACCGCGCCAAGGCTGCCATGGACGTCCCGGCCGGGGACCCCTGGAAGTACGAGGGGAGCGCTAGTCGGCCAGCTAATCTGGGCCCGGTCTTGGCGCGCGCATCCGCGGCCACGGAGGAGCGGGAGCCGCGCGGCGACACCACCTCCTTGGTGGTCATCGACAAAGACGGGAATATGTTCTCGACCACGTCGAGCAACAACATGGGGGTTCGGCGGAGTGGGGTAACACCCACGGGACTCGGGTTTGTCCTGAGCGGTCGGCTGCGTCAGTTCTCCCTGGATCCGCAGAATCCCAACGTCATCGCGCCGGGGAAGATTCCTCGCATCACTCCCACGCCCCACATGGCCCTGAAGGACGGGAAGCCCTTCATGGCCTGGACCACGCCGGGTGAGGACGTCCAGACCCAGGCTAACCTCCAGGTGTTCTTCAACGTCGTGCACTTCGGGATGGATCTCCAGACGGCGGTGGAGGTGCCGCGATTCCGCTCTCTCCACGGCCCGGCGCCGCAATTCCCACAGGAGATGCTGCCGGGCCAGGTGCGGGCAGAGCCGCGCATTGCGCCGGAGTCCGTCCAGGCCTTGGAGGGCATCGGTCACAAAATCAAGACGGAACCGGATTGGGCCGAGCCGAGCGGGGGCATGGTCATCATCGTGCGTGACGACAAGACGGGCGTTCTCGCCGCCGGGGCGGACCCGCGGCGAAGCTGCTACGCCGTCGGGTGGTAGGGGACCGGGGGTCTGCGCGCAGGCGTATTGTGTAACGACTCCCTGAGTACCGGTAAGCGAGAAGAGAGGTGATGCGGGCGGCGTTGCAAGTCGCTACGGGACCGCGGACGTGTCGGAAGGCATAGTGGCGTGAAAGGTCAAACGGTCTAATTCACAGCGAGGTGTCAGCATGCGCCAATGGTGGAGACTGAGGAAGGCAATCGTCGTGACGTGCGCCGTGCTCCTGATCGTCGGCGCCATCGCAACCGCAGCGTCGGCGGCTTACAAGCACAACAGCTACAAACCCATGCTCATGGGCAAGGAGTGGATGGCAGTTGCCGGCGAACCCCTGGCGGCGATGGCCGGGGCCAAGGTCTTTGTGAAGGGTGGGAACGCGGTGGATGCGGCCGCAGCTATCTTGGCCGCCACGTGCGTATTGCACGACTCCCTGTCCTTCGGCGGAGAGAACCAAGCGCTGATCTTTGATCCCAACCGGAACAAGGTCTTCGGGATAAACGGGCTGGGCATCGCTCCCACCGGCGCCACGCCGGAATTCTTCATCAACAAGGGCATGGCCTTCCCGCCGGCCTACGGCCCGCTGGCGGCCGTCACGCCCGGGACCCCTGGGAGTCTCATCCAGATGGTGGCCGAGTTCGGGACGATGAGCCTGAAGGATGTGCTGCAGCCGGCCATCGATCTGGCCGACGGCTATCCTATCGAGGAGCAAACGGCAGAGATCTACGCCGATAACAAGGGGGAAGTCGAGAAGTGGAAGTACTCGAAGGAGGTCTACTTGCCAGGCGGCAGGGCGCCGAAGCGCGGAGAGATTTTTGTCCAGCGCGACCTGGCCAATACCCTCCGCAAGATGGTGGCGGCGGAACAGGAGGCTCTGGCGGGTGGGAAGAGCCGCAAGGAGGCCCTCCAAGCGGCGCACGACCGGTTCTACAAGGGGGATATCGCCCTCGAGTTCGTCCGCGGCAGCAAAGAAGGCGGCGGCCTGATCACCATGGAGGACATGGCCAATACCAAGCTCCTCGTCGAGGACCCTGTGAAGGTCAATTATAGGGGATTCGACGTCTACAAGCTGACAGTGTGGACACAAGGACCGGTGCTCCTCCAGGCTCTCAACATCCTGGAGAACTTCGACCTGAAGGCCATGGGCCATAACAGCCCACAGTACATGCACACCATCTACCAGGCCATGAACCTGGCCTACGCCGACCGGGACTTCTACTATGGCGATCCGTACAACCCGCCGGAGGAACCGGTGAAGGGTCTGCTGTCCAAAGAGTACGCGAAAGAGCGGGCGAAGCTGATCGATCCCAACAATAACAACCCGAAGGCAGGCCCCGGAGATCCGTACCCGTTCCAGGGCGGAACCAATCCCTTCAAGGATCTCCTGACGCAGTGGCAGGGTAGCGCGGAGACCCTGGTGGCCGAGAACGTCCCCGAGTTAAAGGGCGGCACGACCACCCTCCAGACGGCCGACAGCAAGGGTTGGGTGGTCTCGGTGACCCCGAGCGGGGGATGGCCCCCCGCTTACATCGCCGGCCGGACGGGGATCGGCATGAGCCAGCGGATGCAGAGCTTCGTCCTTGAAAAGAAGCTAAACCCCTACAACGTCTTGGAGCCGGGGAAGCGGCCCCGGGTGACCCTGACTCCGTCATTGGCGCTGAAGGATGGGAAGCCATTTCTCTCATTCAGTTTGCCCGGCGGGGACATCCAGGATCAGTTCCTGCTTCAGCTGTTCTTGAACGTAGTCGAGTTCGGCATGGACGCCCAGCAGGCCGCCGAGGCACCGAAGTTCGAGAGCTTCCAGATGCAGAGCTCGTTCAGCACCCACGAGATCCAGCCGGGGCGGCTGGTGCTGGACGCTCGGATCCCGAAAGCAACCTTCGATGCAATGGCAGCCAAGGGCTACAAGGTCGAGTACTCGAAGAGCGGCGTGAACGGCGAGCACGGCGGCGCCGTCACGGCCATTGCGTTCGATCAGGAGAACGGAACATTCATGGGCGCGACGGGTCTTCCCGATCCGGCTTGGGGCGGACCGCGCTACGGTATTGCTTGGTAGCCTGATACTTGCTCGCAGGGGTGGAACTCCGCCGGCCTGGCGCGTGGGCGACGGGCCGGTGGAGACACCCCAAAGAGGTGATGCCCACGCTTGAGCGTCAGAGGCGGACGGGTCGATTTCTTCGGCTTTCCAACCTCACGGACGAGGGGGGAGGAGGCAGCGAGATGAAGCTACGGATCAGGCTGAATGCCCTGGCGGCAGCGCTGGCATTGGCGACGGTGGCTGCCCTTTCGGTTTCCGCCTGGGCCGATGTGTATCCGGGGTCGATCTTCGATCTCAGCTATCGCCACACGACATATAAACCCATCCTGCACGGCAAGAACTGGATGGCCGTCACGGGCGAGCCACTGTCGGCCGTGGTCGGCGGAATGATCTTTCAGAAGGGCGGAAACGCGGTGGATGCGGCTGCCGCCATGCTGGCGGCAGTGTGTGTCCTAAACGACTCGGTGTCCTTCGGAGGCGAGGTACCGATTCTCGTTTACGATCCCGGAAAGAAGAAGGTCTTGGCAATCAATGGACAGGGCATAGCTCCGACCGGGGCCACCCCAGAGTTCTTCCGGAGCAAGGGTCTTGAGTTTCCGCCTGGCCTCGGCCCGCTGGCTGCCACGACTCCCGGTATCCCCGGCGCCTTGATCGTTATGCTGGCCGAGTTCGGGACCATGAGCCTGAAGGATGTCCTTCGGCCCGCAATCGAACTTGCGGAAGGCTATCCGATCGAACTGCAAACCGCCGCAATCTATGGCGAGTACAAGGCGCAGTTCGAGAAATGGAAGTATTCCAAAGAGATCTTCCTGCCGGGCGGCAAGCCTCCAGAGCCAGGCCAGGTGTTCGTCCAGAAGGACCTGGCGGATATGTTCCGGAAGCTCGTGGAGGCCGAGCAGAAGGCCCTCAAGGCCGGTAAGGGGCGCAAGGCGGCTCTCATGGCGGCGAAGGACCGCTTCTACAAGGGAGACATCGCGAAGGAGTTCGTGGGGGGGAGCCAGGAGTACGGCGGGACGCACACGCTGGAGGACCTGGCTAATACCGACATCAAGGTCGAAGAACCCCTGCACGTCAGCTACCGCGGCGTCGACGTCTACAAGTGCAACACCTGGACGCAGGGGCCGACCCTCCTCCAGACCCTGAACATCCTGGAGGGCATCGACCTCAAGGCCCTGAAGCACAACAGCCCGGAGTACATCCACACGGTCTACCAGGCCCTCAACCTGGCGTTCGGCGACCGCGACTTCTACTATGGTGACCCGGCGGTCCCGCCCGAGGAGCCGATCAAGGGTCTCCTTTCCAAGGAGTACGCAGCCGAGCGGCGGAAGCTGATCAATCCGGAAAAGAATATTCCAACGATCGGACCGGGCGACCCCTACCCGTTCCAGGGGGGAATTAATCCTTTCCTGAACATCCTCAAGGAGAACCAGGAGATTCGAGAAAAGTCGGCGAGTCTCGAGCTGCCGGGTTTGGGAGAGCGCCAAACCATTCAGGGCACTACCTCCATCGTCTCTGCCGACAAGAAGGGGTGGGTGGTGTCCATGACCCCGAGTGGTGGTTGGCCGCCTTCCTTCATCGCTGGGCGAACGGGCGTCGGGATGAGCACGCGGATGCAGCAATTCGTCCTCGACCCGAACATGAACCCCTTCAACGTGGTCCAGCCTGGAAAGCGCCCGCGCATCACGATCAGCCCAAGCTTGGCCATGAAAGATGGCAAGCCCTACCTGGCTTTCTCGCTGCCGGGCGGTGACGTCCAGGAGCAGATGCTTCTGCAGTTCTTCCTTAACGTGGTCGAGTTCGGGATGGACGTGCAGGAAGCCAGCGAGGCGCCGAAGTTCGAGAGCTTCCAGATGCAGGGCTCATTCGGATTGCACCCGATCTTCCCGGGCCGGATCTCCCTGGACAACCGCATTGCGAAGGAGGTGTCCGACGCCCTGGGCACCAAAGGCTATAAGCCCATCTATTGGAAGGGCGGAGTGAGGGGTGAACACGGGGGAGCCCTTACGACCCTGGGGATCAACCAGAAGCATGGAACCCTCGAGGGTGGGCAGGGCATCCCGGATGGCCAGTGGTCTGGGGTGCGCTACGGCATTGCTTGGTAAGAGAGATCGGTTGGCATCACGCCGGAGCCTCCGGGTTCATAGAAGCCCGGGGGTTCCCGGCTCCATCTGAGCCCGTCGGGGGGGCGGGCCGCGGGGCGTGCCCTGCTGCGATCCAGCAGTTAGGCCCATGGAAGGAGGATGAGATGCCCTTGAAGACACTCGGACGTCGTTTGACAGTCTGCACCGTGGTGGCATTGCTGGTTACCGTCACGATTCTCTCCTGCTCCGCCTACGCCCAGAAGGTTCCGGCCGGCGTCTCGGCGGAGTTGCCGGTGGCCATGACCTGCCCGGGGCAGGCGCCCGAAGGACAGTTGGTGAAGCTGATCTTCGGCCGGCTCAAGACCCCCATCAAGTACGACCCCTTCATGGAGCCCAAGGAAGTGAGCGGCAGCAAGACGCTCATCATCATCCTGGGGGGGAGCGGCAAGGGGCTGGGTTCGGCCGGCGTGAATCTGCAAGATGAAATGAAGCGGGCCGAAGCGCTCGTCGCCGAGGCCAACAAGCAGAAGATTAAACTGGTGGGCATTCACAGCGGCGGCGAGGATCGCCGCGGCGAGGTCTCCACCAAGCTGATCGATCTTGTTGCCCCGAAGATGAGCTATCTCATCGTGCGCGAGGACGGAAACAAGGACGGCCTGTTCACGAAGCTATCGAGCGAGCGCAAGATCCCGCTCACTCTGATCAAGGGCACCCAGGAACTCTCGGACGTTTTCAAGGAGCTGTTCAGCATCAAGTAGCTGCGACGAGCGGCACTTTATTGAACATGTTCACGTCAACCTGGCACCGGCTGGATGCGGCGATGGCCTCGCCTGCCGGGCCCAGCGGCCTCCTAGCGTCGCGATACAGCGCTCTTGGATGACGGGAGGCAGAGACTACCATCATGCCACGATTCGAGTCCGCATTTGCTCAAACTTCGATGCTGCTCTTGGTCATGGGGGCAGTCATCGGAGTGTGTTACTCCGTTCCGCGGCTCCGGAAGCAGCTCCCGGACGGGATGATCCTGCTCTTGGCGGGCATCGTCGCCACGTTGGTGGACGGCTGGGGGTTGGCCATCCGCCACTGGGTGGAGGGCTCTTTTTATTTCTTCTACCTCATCATGACGATCGCCAGCGGCATGGTCATGGTGGACATCTTCAAGGAGTCCGGCCTCCTGGCCAGGCTGACCCGGACCCTCATTGAGAAATTCTACAACTACCCGAGTGTCCTGCTCGCCTTCCTCATGGTGATCATCATGTTCCCGGGGATGGTGACCGGCTCGGCCCCGGCGTGCGTCCTGACCACAGGGGTCATGATCGCCCCTATCCTAATGCGGATGGGGATCCCCAAGATCGAGACGGCCGCCATCCTCGCCATGGGCTCCATCGCCGGCCAGCAGGCTCCGCCGGTCAACGTCCCGATCATGATCATCTGCACCAGCGTCTTCATGCCCTACGAGGGATTCGTGGCGCCGCTCGCGCTCCTGAACTTTTCCGTGGGCGTCTTCTCGATTCTCCTCATCGGACGCCGCTTCGTCACGGTGGAGCGCCTGAAGGAGATCGCCGCCGAGCCCGCCGAGCCCGACCTGCCGCCGGGAAGCTTCAAGCTTTACTCCCCCCTCGTTTTCCTCGTCGCCATCCTGAGCGCTCCCCGGCTCATCCCCGGCTGGCCGGACATGAGCACTCCGCTGCCGTTCCTGCTGACGGCCATCCTTGGGCTCTTCACCGGCCGCCGCCTGAATTTTTTCACTTCCTCGAAGAAGACCTTCGACCACGCCACGGGGATGATCGTCCTCTTCACCGGGATCGGGGTCTTGATCCAGTCGATGGCACTGACGGGCGTCCGAGGCCTCATCGCCACCATCACGGTCAGCCTCCCACGGGTGGTGCTGTTCACCGGGTTCACCATCGTCGGGAGCCTTCTCCCCGGGGTCCTCGTGACCTTCGGGACGTCGGCGGTCATCGGCCCGCCCTACATCCTGGCCCTCCAGGATCTCAACTCGATCATGCTGTCCTGTGGCGCAGCCTTGATTATGGGCCTCGGCTGTCTTGTGCCCCCCACGGGAATCGGCGGCCTCTTTGCCATGCGGGTGGTGGGCGAGACGAAGTACGGGCCCATCTTCAAGAAGTGCATCGTGCCGGCGGCATTTGCCCTGGTGCTGGCCCTGCTGTTCATGATCTACGCCAACGAAATCGGCAGGATCCCCGGCCTGCGCTACGTGCCGACGAAGGGGACGTACTGAGCCGCGGGCGATGCGGGTCCGTGAGAAAGGACGACGCCTATGAACATTTACAGTCTGATCACCGCGTTCTACTACGTTATCGTATTATATTTTGCGGTGATGCTATTCTGGCAGCTCATCACCCAGAAGCAGCTTTCGATGCAGATCGCCATAGCCATCGCGCTGATCCCCTTCATCTTGCGGCTGCTGTACATCAAATAGGGGGAGGATGGACCCGTGGAACGACAGACAGTGCTGCGCGGCATTCTCGTCCTGCTGCTGGTCGTCGCCGTCGCCACCCCGGCAGCCCTGGCCTTCATCCGGCAGCGGCAGCCGGACTTGATCCTCAAGGGCCCCGGCGTCACCCGGGTTGGAAAGCTGAGCGAGTATTTCGACGGCATCAAGGGGACAGCCAACGATCCCGACTATTATCTCTTTGAGGGGCCGGAGAAGGGCGGCACAATGATCGTCTGGGGCGGGACTCACCCGGTGGAACCCGCCGGCTACCTGGCCCCCATTCTCATGATCGAGAACATGAAGGTGACCCGGGGCCGGCTCTTTCTCATCCCGCAGATCAATATCAGCAGCTTCGGGAACACCAAGATCGGCATCGGGGACGTGGACAGTTTCACCATTCCGACGCCGTTCGGCAGTCGGAAGTTCCGGTTCGGCGGGCGGGGGACGAATCCCATCGACCAATGGCCCGATCCGGACGTCTACACGAATCCCATCACCGGCCAGTCTCTCGCCGGCGACGAGTCCCGCAACTTCAACCGCGTCCACCCGGGCCATCCACGGGGGTACCTGACCGAGCGACTGTCGTACGCCCTGATGCAAATGATCCGGAACGAAAAGGCGGACGTCACGATCGACCTGCACGAGGCGCCGCCCGACCGGCCGTTGGTGAATGCCTTCGCCGTCCATGAGCGGGCCGTGGATCTAGCCTCACTGGCCATCCTGAACCTGGAGGCCCAAGGAATCAAGGTCCGCCTGGAGATGTCCCCGAAGTTCCTGCGCGGCCTCTCCCACCGGGAGGTCGGGGACCACACCCAGGCCATGGCCATCCTCATGGAGGCTTTCAGCCCATACCATGGGCCTCTCCGAGGACGGGCGGACGAGGCCCACCTTCTGACCGCGAAAGATTCCTTCCTGGTCCTGGCCTCCAAGATGGGTCGGACGAGTGTCAAGGTTCCGCCGGAGGGAGTCCCCATCGATGTCCGCGTCGCACGCCACGTTACCTCCATCGTCGAGGTAGCGAATGCGCTCACGGAACTCACACCGGAGCGGGGGATCAAAATTGAGGGTGCTCCCCCATATGAGGGCATGGTGAAGAACGGGATCGGTGCCTACCTCAAGCAGCCGCCCGCGGGGAATCAGCGGAACTGAGGCGGCTATCCGGGAGGCGTCGGACGCAGCCCGGTCCGCGTGAGGCGCGAAGAGCCCTGAGACCGCCGCCGGTCTTGAGGCTCTTCGTTTGTGGACACAGCGACGCCGCACGCCCCTGCCGCCGGCTCTTATCCGGTTTGGGGCGCGCATCCCGGAACCTGTTCAGTCCCCCAGAGCGACACCTTCGCGACGGGAATCCGCGCCCCCGGCCAGGCCCGACACCGTCACGGCGATCGCGTGCAGGCCGCTTTCGAGAGGGATGACCGATACCTCATGGCCCTTCGTTTCCAGGTCGCCCTGGAGGTTCTCGATTGCGGAGTTCTCCTCTAGCTCGGTTGCGCCGCCCCGGTTTCCCATGTTCGGGAGGTCGATGGCACGCTGGATGTCCAGGCCCCAGTCGAGAATGCCCACGAGTGTTTTCGCCACGTAGTTAATGATGGCGCTCCCGCCGGCCGATCCCAGCACCAGCATCAAGCGACCGTCCTTGCGCAGCACGACCACGGGTGCCATGGAGCTCCGCGGTCGCTTGCCCGGCTCCGGGCGATTGGCCACTAGCCTCCCTCTATTCCCGGACGTGAACGAGAAATCCGTGAGCTGGTTGTTCAGGAAGAAGCCGCGCACCATGAGGCGCGAGCCGAAGGCGGCTTCGATCGTGGTGGTCATGGAGACGGCGTTGCCGGCAGCGTCCACCACAGCGATGTGGCTCGTCGAGGGAAATTCCGGCGAGGTCTCGCGTCCCCACCATCGCGCCGAGGTGCGCGGGGGCTGCCCGGGACTCGCCTTCCCCATGGTTTTGTCCAGCCGGATGAGCTCCGCCCGGCCCTTCAGGTAGGCGGGATCGAGTAACCCTCTCGTTGGCACAGGCACGAAGTCGGCGTCAGCCATGTAGAGCTCACGATCGGCATAGGCGAGCCGCCCAGCCTCCGAGAAGAGGTGCAGCGCCTGGACGGAGCCGGAGTGCATCGTCCCGAGCTCGAAGTGCTGGAGAATCCCGAGAATTTGGAGGACCGTGATGCCACCCGAACTGGGTGGTCCCATGCTGCAGATCGTGTAGCCCCGGTACCGGCCACAAACGGGTGGGCGCTCCTTCGCGCGGTAACCGGCGAGATCGGCCTCCCTCATGCGCCCGGCATTCGCCTGCGCATGTCGCACCGCAGCCACGATGTCCCGGGCGATGTCTCCATTGTAGAACACGTCCGCCCCGCCCTGTGCGATCGCCCGGAGGGTGTCCGCGTACGCCTGGTTGACCATGCGCGCGCCCGCAGGCTTGAGCGTTCCGTCGGGTTCGTAGAAGTAGTCCAGGGCGTGCTCCGATTGGCGGAGATCCGTCGCGGAGGCGAGCTGTCTGTGCAGTCGGGGTGACATGGGGAAACCGGTCTCCGCCAGGGTGATCGCCGGCACGAAGAGCCGAGCCCAGGGCAGTCTGCCATGCACTCGGTGCGCCATCTGCAGCATACGGAGGATTCCAGGGACGCCGACCGACTGGCCACCCATGATGGCATTCCGGAAGGCGAGCGGTTTGCCGTCGGGAGCGAGGAAATGGGACGTCCTGGCTGCCGCAGGCGCCACCTCCCGACCGTCATAGGTCCGAACTTTCCGATCCACGGCGGAATAGTGGACGAGGAACCCGCCACCGCCGATGCCGGAAGCTTGAGGCTCGACGAGCCCGAGGACCATCTGGAGGGCGATGGCCGCGTCCACGGCGCTCCCGCCGTCACGCAGGACGGCCAACCCCGCCTGGGCGGCTCGAGGGTTCGCCGCCGCGACCATGTGTTTGGTCGCCCCGACGACCGGGCGGGGACTCGCCGGCTCCGCCCGCACGGCACTTGCGCACAAAAGGACGGCGAGAACGAGGAGTGATTTCGCGACGCGCGCCTGTGCCCCGCTGGACCGACTCCGCGTCATGTTCGGCAATTCTTCCTGTTGTGCATTGCATCCCGCGTCGTGGCTCTGGCGCATGAAACGGCTTCCTCCGTGGGGCCAGCTCGTGTTCCTGTCCTTAGAATAGCTCCTGCTGACTTGGGCGGCAATGCGCGGACACCGCACGGCAGTCGCATCCCACTTTGCCGGCGGTCCGCGCCGCCGACGGGGCTTTCCGCTTGACAAGGCGAAAGGCTTCCCCGATAGTGCCCTTGGCAGCCGGCGCGGAGGGAAGCGAAACGATGTTGCGAGAATCTGAGCAACTCGCCCATGTTGTGACGGGAGACCGAACGGCAGGGGGCGGCCTCGCCTCTTCTGCTGCGCGCGATGCCGTGCTTGCGTTTCCCGCCGGGGGAGGGGCATAGGCTCCGCCGGGCCGTCACCTGTGGAGGGAGCAAGCCCTAAGGTCGGCGACTTTAGGGCTTTTGTTTTGGGGACGTCTTTGGGTTCTCTTGGATGCATTAATCGCGGACGCCGCTGACATGGATCCCCAGATCTTCCACCTCTTTGAGACCTTCCGTCGCGCCGGCCAGGAGCTGTACCTGGTGGGCGGCGCGGTGCGCGATCATTTGTTGGGGGCGCCGCTCGAAACGCTCGGCGACCTGGATTTCGCCACCAGCGCCGCGCCTGCCGATAGCGCGCGCATCCTTCGCGCGGCCAAGCTGCAGGTGTTCACCGTGGGGAGCCGCTTCGGAACCGTGGGGACCATCATCGACGCCGGCAGGCTGCGCCGCGAGATCCAGATCACGACCTACCGGGGGGAGGTGTATTCCAACGGAAGCCGAAAGCCCCGGGTCACCTTCGGCACGGATCTGGAGTCGGACCTGGCGCGGCGCGACTTCTCGATCAATGCCATGGCGATGACGGCCGATCGCAGCCTGATCGATCCTTTCGGCGGCGAGCGGGACCTCCGGCAGCACACCCTGCGGACCGTGGGCGACCCCCGCATCATATTCCGGGAAGATCCTCTGCGAACGCTCCGCGCAGCGCGCTTCATTGCGACGTTGGCGATGCGACCGGAGCCCGATCTCGCTGAGGTTGTTCGAGAGCTGGCGGGCGAGATTCTGACGGTGAGCCGCGAGCGGTGGCTCCTGGAGATGAACAAGATCCTGGTCGGCGCCGCCGCGGCGGACGGCCTCACGTTTCTCGCGGACACTGGCATTCTCGCCCACCTGTGGCCGGCGGGGCAGGCCATGGTGGAATTCCGGGCCGACCAGGGCCGGTATCACCACAAGGCCCTCTGGCCGCACACGCTGGGTGTGCTGAGTCAGGCACCCGCGCGGGTGGTTGTGCGCTGGGCGGCGCTCCTTCACGACGCGGGCAAGGTGACGACCCGATCCGTGGACGGCACGGGCGATGTGCACTTCTACGGGCACGAGTCGGTGGCGGCCGGCATCGTGGACGAGGCCGCCCGCCGGTTTCGTTTCGACCGGGCGCTGCATCAGCGCGTCCGGACCCTCGTGCTGCTCCACCAGCGGCCGGCGCTCTATGACGGCACCTGGTCCGACGGGGCTGTACGGCGTCTGATCCGGGACGCGGGGGAGGTGCTGGAAGATCTCCTGGACCTCAGTCGAGCCGACGTGACCTCTCATCGGCCCGGCGTCCGCGAGGGCGTGCTGGTTCGGCTGGCCGAACTCCACGCTCGTACGGCGGAAATTATCCGCAAAGACGGCCAGGCACCTCTCTTGCCCAAGGGTGTTGGCCAAGCCATCATCGAGCACTTCGGCATCGCCGCCGGACCCCGTGTCGGTGAACTGAAGGAGCGACTGGAGCAAGCGGTGCTCGACGGCGCGCTCCCCCGCGACGGGACCCCAGGGGAATACCTAGCTTACCTGGAGCAGCACCCTGGATAGCTCGGTTCACGCGAACGCGAACCGCTGCCCGAGTCCGCGCTCGACCGCCCGCCGGTACGCGCCGTGGCGCCAGTCGAGGCCGATCCTGATCCTGTGACTGCCGTAGAGTCTGCTGAGTGGGGGAGCCGCCTGCGCCCCGGTGCAACGGTTTATGCTGAGGGCGCCGTCCATAGAAAGGCAAAGGGGCCGCCCGCAGGCGGCCCCTAGATTCCTCCAAGCCCCGCTGTTCTCAGTCCAGCTTGGCGCCGACATCCTGCACAACCTTGCGCCAGCTGACGATGTCCTCCTCGTTGATCTTCCTGAACTCCTCCGGAGTCGACCACATCGGCGTGATGCCCAGGTCGTTCAATCGCTTCTGGAACTCAGGCGCCGAGACGATCTTCACCACCTCTTGGTTCAAACGGCGCAGAATCGGGTCCGGCAAATTCGCGGGCGCGAACAGGCCGTACCACGTCGTGCTCTCGTAGCCGGGAAGGTTGCAGGCTTTCTCAACCGTGGGAAGGTCGGGTAGGGCGGCGATCGGCTTCCGCGTGGTCACGGCGAGGGCCTTGAAGGTCCCCTGCTTGATGGGGCCCATGACCGTCAGCGACTGGTGCCACATGACCTGGGTTTCACCCGACATCATGGCGTTCATGGCCGGGGGGGTCCCGCGATACGGGATGTGGTCGATCTGCAGGCCGGACATCTTGGTGAAGATGGCCCCGGCCAGGTGCGTGGAGGCGCCGTTGCCGGTGGAGGCGTACTTCAACTCTCCCGGCTTCTCCTTGGCCAGCTTCATCACGTCGGCACACGAATTCACGTTGGGCATGATCTTCGGGTTGACGATCATGATGTTCGGGACATCGCCCAGGATGCTGATGTGGGAGAAGTCCTTGATCACGTCGAAGGGGAGCTTGCCGTACAAGGTGACGTTGATGGCGTGCGTGCCGGCGGTGCCGAAGTAGAGGGTGTATCCGTCCGGACGGGCGCGGGCCACGAACTCGCTGCCCACGTTGCCGCCGGCTCCGGACTTGTTGTCCACGATCACGGACACTCCGAGCGCCTTGGACAAGGGCTCGGCCAGCATGCGGCTGTAGATGTCGGTGCCGGCCCCGGTGGGGAAGCCGCCCACGATGGTGATCGTGCGGCTCGGCCACTTCTCCTGCGCCGCCGCCGAGAAGCCGACCAGCAGGACCAGGGTGGCCACAATAACGATGCGTCCTGTCATTCGCATTGCTTCCTCCTCCCTCCGCGAACTGCGGGTATTCAACTGTTGTCCGAGCAACTCACTCCTGGAAGGCATCCTGCCGGACCTTCTTCACGGTGGGCAGGAGCACGATGAGCAGCAGCAGCGCCGAAACGGCCAGCAGCGAGGCCGAGATCGGGCGCCTGATGAACACCGAGGCGTCCCCCCGCGACACGGCGAGCGCCCGGCGAAGGTTCTCCTCCATCAGCGGTCCCAGGACGAAACCCAACAGCATGGGCGCAGGCTCGAACCCGAACTTCAAGAGAGCATAGCCCAGGATCCCGAAAAGCGCCATCAGGCCGACCTCCAGCGCCGACCCGTTCAACGAATACACGCCGATGCAGCACAACAGCAGGATGATGGGGTGCAGCAGGCGGTACGGAATGCGAAGCATCTGCACCCAGAGACCGATCAGGGGCAGATTGATCACCAGCAGCATCAGGTTGCCTATCCACATGCTCGCGACCAGACCCCAGAAAAGCTGCGGCTGCTCGGACACGATGCGCGGGCCGGGCACCACCCCGAAGATACTCATCGCGCCGACCAGGAGGGCCATCAAAGCGTTGGAGGGGATGCCCAGCGTCAACATGGGAATGAAGCTCGTCTGCGCCCCCGCATTGTTGGCGCTCTCCGGGCCCGCCACGCCTTCGATTGCTCCCTTCCCGAACTGCTCCGGGTGCCGCGACACCTTCTTCTCCAGCGCATAGGCGGTGAACGAGGAGAGAATCGCCCCCCCGCCCGGAAGGACTCCCAGGAGGCTCCCGAGGACGGTCCCGCGGAGGACGGCGGGCGCGGCGCGCCGCAGCTCCTCGCGCGTGGGCCACAGCCGTCCCACGACTGCGGCCAGGCGCGGCATAGCGCTCCGCTCCAGGTTCATCAGGATGTCGGCGACGCCGAAGAGACCCATCGCCAGCGTGACGAACCCGATCCCATCCGACAATTCGCCGATGCCGAAGGTGTAGCGCTGCCGGCCGGTGGTGAGGTCGGTGCCGACCTGTCCCAACAGCAGGCCCAGGAGGATCATTCCCAGCGCCTTGATGACGCTTCCGTGGGCCAGCACGACGGCGCCGATCAGCCCCAGCACCATCAAACTGAAGTAATCCGGCGCCTGGAACAGCGTGCCCAGCCGGGCGAGGGGCGGACTGGCCACCGCGATCAGGAGGGTGGATATGGAACCGGCAAAAAAGCTGCCCAGCGCCGCCACGGCGAGCGCCGCCCCGCCCCGCCCCTTCTTGGCCATCTGGTGGCCGTCGAGGCACGTTACGATCGCCGATGTTTCGCCCGGGAGGTTGACCAGTATCGAGGTGGTGGAGCCGCCATACTGGGCCCCGTAGTAGATGCCCGCCAACATGATC
>Ga0316620_10000133_pt1 | contig 28845 bp, 57 predicted proteins | sample OWC_Aug_M1_C1_D5_FD_207651 | JGI IMG/M metagenome (GOLD analysis project Ga0316620, IMG submission 207651) | Wetland soil microbial communities from Old Woman Creek delta, Ohio, United States - OWC_Aug_M1_C1_D5_B | ecosystem: Environmental > Terrestrial > Soil > Wetlands | place: USA: Ohio...
ACTCCAACGGGACGTCAGACGTTTGACGCGTTGCGCAGCAAGAATTCGAGCGCAATCAAAATGTTGGCTTATGGGGTGTATTAAATGACACCCGTCGAATGGGAAGCTGTAATAAAGACGGCGTCAGAGCTCCAAACCCGGATTGACGCGCTCAAAAAGGCGCTGTACGATGCTTGTTTTGAAAAGGTGGTTCACGGACACCCCACGACCATCATCGATACAGCACTCAAGCTGAAGGTTCCAGGCGTCAAAGAATTGGTGGGATGATGTCGAAGATCTACTCTCCATCGGGGCTCGTAGTAGGCGATACCCGAGACTACATCGAAGTCCGCCCTCTTCGAGCGGCTTTCTCAGTGTGCGTCAAAGTAACCCCAAAAACCAAACTTGACGTTCGACGTACGGTCGGTTATACTTCAGGTATGGAGGTTGCAAAACATGACTGAGCACGAAGACTTTATCAAGACGTTGAAGGTCGGATCAAGGGTGGCCATCAAAAACCGGCCCATCGGCGGGTTCTTCAGCAAGGATCGTGGATGGCGTCTCCATACCGTTACGCATATTACCCCTAGGCGGACTCGATTCGACCTCAGTTCGACCGGTAGCGGCGTTACGACATCGGTAACAGCCAACTCCGTCTGTGACATGCGACCTGTCACCCCAGAGATCTTCGACGCTATGGCAGGCGACTCCAACCGTGAGCGAGCGCGCGATAAGGCGCTCAAAGTTCGCGCCACTTTGGAAAGTGCGCTCGGCCGTTCTGTGGCAGTCGACTTCACCGACATCGAACCCCACCTTGACGCACTCATGAAGTTTTTGGACTCGAAGAAGGAGTAACACACATGTCATACAATATCTACACTGTGCGCCTCGAACCACCCAAGATCCCACCCGCGAACCTGACGTCTGAGCAGGCCGCTTTGTTCGACGGGGTGACCTACATTCGCGTACGAGCGGAGTCCGCTCAATATGCGGCCGTTAAGGGGGTCTCTATGATTCCGTGGGTGTACGTACATGCATTCGCCGCTACCGCGGTCCGAGAACCCGCTAAGGCTTGACGCTACACACAGGAGACTTCTAATGCGCCAACTTCGCCCTTGGGAAATCGATCCGAATTGGACTTGTCCGCCCGTAGCGCTGGCCATAGAAGCGCTTTTTGGAGGTAAGTGATATGTTCGGCTCATACCGCGGTTATCCGATTTTCACGCTCCCTAGCTACAACACACCCTACTTCTATGCAATGCACCCTAGCGGAGCGCCATGTCGCGCCATCGGGTCGGTCAACCACTTCCAGACACTCAAGCGACTCTACAACCACATTGACCGACAAATCAAAAAGGGCGCGTTGGTCGACTTGACGGCACCGAAGTAGGGCGTTACACTTCAAACATGAACACAATACCGCTGGAAGTCTTGGAAGCTTCGTTGGAGGAGGGGCGCTACACTTCGATTGGGTCTTACCCCAAGTTCATGGTCGCTGGAAACAGAGATTGCCTATGTTGGGATTGCGTTGAGGCCAACGCGAGTGAGATCGTGCGCACGCACACCGAAAAAGACGTCAAAGACGGGTGGTATCCTGTCGCCATTGAAGCGAACTGGGAAGATCCTGAGTTGTATTGCGATGAATGCGGCGAGCGGATCGAGTCCGCTTACGCCGAACCTGAAACCGCTTGACATCAAACCTCACACCTGTTACATTTCAAACATGAACGCGATGACCCGGTCGTACCTTGAAACGCTGATTTGGTCGGAAACGATTTGGCCCGAAGTTGAAGGCGGAACGTTCGAGTGGGAGGGCTGTTCATACCGCGAGGGCGACTCGTTAGACAATCTGATCGAGGCGGAAGACCTGCCCAAATCGATTGTGGAGCAAGCGAAGGAGGACTGCGCCGGGTTCGTGTCGTATGTCGAGGAGACGCTGGGGTTTGACGTCGAATTGCATTTTGACTCGAAGTCGGTAGGACACAACTTCCTGCTCTCCCGGAACGGTCACGGGGCCGGATTCTTCGATGGATTGTGGGAGGTCGAGGGGGTCAATTACAACCGCAAGCTGCAGGAAGCCGCGGAGACATTCGGAACCATCGGACTTCAAGTGTGGGTCGAAAACGACGAACTGAAGATCGAGTCCCACGGTTGACATCGGCGGTACCGCCCGTTAAGCTTGTGGTAGGGAGAATCCAAATGTCGCTACACCTCAAGTCATTGCTGGAAGACAGCTGGCTGTTTTCAGCCACTTACGATTCGGCCGAATACGCCTGGAAAACCGGGCGGGTTTCTGACGAACAGTGGGTCGCGTACCAGTTCATTTGGACTTGGGCGAATATGCGTTGGGATGGTGAGGCGGGGTGGCTTCAAGATCGATTCTATGATCGGTTCGGAGATCGCGCCCTTCTTCGTCGTAGGGCGCGCGTCAACGCTTGGTGCGACGCAGCAAAGAAGCTTGCGGCCAAGACGTAGCTAGGTTACACTTCAATAACAAACGCAGTACCCATGGAGAATTAAATGGTTCGCAAGATCCTTCGCAGCAACGGTAACGAATGGTGTGAACTGCAGATCGAGTTGCGCGACCCCGATTTCGGTCCCGAGCTTTCGATTTGCGGCTCGTACGGGTCAATCATGACTCGCAAGACGGCTGAGAAGATGGCGCTTGAGTATTGGGTTTCATACTTCGAGGACTCGCCCGAGGAGATCTACGACATGGGCGAGCGCTTCGGGAAGCATTTTTGCAGCGCCAAGCAAGCGGCCAAGTTCGTCGCCAACACAGACGGCCCGTTGCACGGGTTGGACATCGAGCGCGAAGTCGACGGTAAGGTCTACCTGACAGAGGGTTGCGGTCAGTGCCGCGGTGAACTGGTGAAGTGGTTCCCTGAAGTCGAACCATACCTCAAGTTTCACTTGAACGACATGCAACCCGGGTGCGAACATCAGCGACAGGCACTTCGCGGGTGGGAAGTCGGGGAGGTGTGTGGCGAGTGTGGCTACGCGTACGGCTCGGAGTGGCTCCACATGGATCTTCCCGACTCCGTCGTTGAGTGGGCAGAGACCTTTAATGGGTGACCGGTTCTTCGTGGTTCCTTCGTCCGGCCACTTCGGTGACCGGTCGGTGGTAGTCTCGTCGCATCGCACGCTAGATGCCGCCCAGAGGGCTTGCAAGGCAGGATTTGAGGTGCGTGTTGGCGGCAAGCGCAAGGGTGATGCTTGGCTGAGGTCCGCAACCCGGGTTTATTCAAAGGTGAATTTCGAGTCCTTTCCTGTTGCGTCGATAATGCCGCGCGGTTAGATTTGAGGTATGAAGACAATGACCGATGCGGAAATGAAGGTCGCTTTCGAGGGATTCTGGAACACTCTGACCGCGACACTCCCTGAAATGGACCTCGAGACCTTCATTCTACTTCGGGCCCAAACCTTCGCCGCTTTCAAGGCTGGGTTCGAGCTGAGGTAGCAGTCTAGGACCGGTAGCCCAATCGGTAGCAGGCAAGGTACTTAAAATACCTACAGTGTGGGTTCGAACCCCTCCCGGTCTATTAACCCTAACAAATCGAGTGACTTAATGACAGTCATCATACAGATCGAGTCTCGTAGCGGCGAACACTGTTTCTTGCACGTGACCCGGACCTCTATCCCGAGTTTCGTAGCAAACCCAAGCGGCGCCACCCACATGGATTCTGTGGTTGCAGATCGCTGGGTTCACTGGCTCAACTTCAACTCGACCTGTTGTGTAGCTTCAACGTTGCGCGCCACAGAGTGACAGGTTATAATTGAACATGGAAAACAAAAACGCAGATCGCGACCTCACCATAGCTGGAATCCTCGGGTTCGCAGGTTTGATTCTCGCAGTCTTGGCACTGTTGGCGACGTAAAAAGGAAACACACAATGGCTACCTACCGCGCTTCAATTCAGCCCCACGAAGTCGATGCACTTCCCATGGTTCTCGAGATCGAGGCCGATAGCGACGCACTAGCTCTAGAGCGCGCAATCAAGTGCTCCGTCGATCTGTCAAGGGTCGTAGGTCTCGTGCGACTGGACTGGGTTGATGTCTTGCAGGGTGCGAAGCTTGAGAATCTGGCGCAGTTGCATTCCTTCCGGGCGACCTTGACTTGCGACCTCGGGACCCGTCGCAACATTCGCTTTGTGGCCACTTCTCCGGTAGCGGCGTTTAAGTATGCCTTCGAGGCTTGCGACAGCCTCGAAACTGTAACTAAACTGATGCAGTCGGCGGCATGCGGCTGGAAGACCATCAAGTTCGAAGACATGTGACCTATGAAACCCAGCCACGAAATCAGACTGATCTGCAAGGAACTATCCAACGGTAAGTGGTTCGACGTTGGGCTGGTTCGACAGGCAAGTGCATGTGTCATTGGTGGTGGTTGGGCTGCGGATCTGCCCTCGGGTTCCAAGTGTACCCCATTAAGTGTCATGACGTACCCCTATGGGGGCTCCCCACAGAACACGGCTGACACTTGGGCCGTCAAGGGTTACACAATCGCTCAACTCATAGACGGTTTGGTTAAATATCGGTTTGTTCGCTGAAATATGGCTTCGGGGCCGTTAGATTTTAACAGGAGACGACGTATGCTCAACACACTGCAAGTCCGATGCCATCTTGAGGGGCTGTATGCACAATACCTCAAGCGTCTCGAGATCTTGATCGCCAATGAAGCCAAATCCGATTCACCCCCCATGATGTTCGCATCCTTCAAGGTGCTATGGGGGCGATGGATAGACCGCTACTCGCAGGGGGACGATTCCCCCGAAGTTTGGGGCGAATCGTTCTTAGAACATGAATTCGGACCTCTGGTGTGACACAACATAGTAGTTACGGGCCTTTAGCTTAATTGGTTTAAAGCCAGCGTCTCATACACGCCAAGATCTCGGTTCGAGTCCGAGGGGGCCCATGCAATCCAACCGTTGCTCAAGAGGAAATCCACATGCGTTGTGAAACCATTTTCGTAGCCCAGATTGGCAAGCCGGGTTCGGAGTTGAAGTCGGGCGATACGTACGTAAGAGACTTGCCGTCATGGGCGAATGAGCTCGGGTGGGCCGATGGATCTGCCGCGGAATGGTCGCCAGAGTGTCTAGACGCCTCTAAGGTGCGTTCCGCCGAGTGGCTAGGAGTCAGGTACCTTTCAGAAGGGCGCGCGAATGTGTTCAAAGTAACGCGCGAAAGGGCTTGACGTGGTAACTCGAAGCGGTTATATTTCGAATATGGAGACACGATGAATCAAAACGAAATGCGAGTCAAGGCTCTCACTCAAAACCCAAGTGCTTCGAGCGAGGTCTTGGAGGAGATTTTGAAGGGGTGGCGACCGCTTCCTAATCCTACCGCTTCGAGGGAGGTTTTGGTGGAGATTTTGAAGGCGACTCGTTAAATTTGAGAAGTAATGGGACTTCGTCCAATGGTAGGACAACAGACTTTGACTCTGTTTATGTAGGTCCGACTCCTACAGTCCCAATGACGTTAACTAAGGAAAACCATGCTTGAAATTCTCGTAGCTGTAAACGTCGTGTGTTTTGTATATGTTGCGACCAAGAGCTTTCTTGATTGGGACACCTTCAACACGGAACTGAAGTGTTGGGCTATAGCCTCTTTGGTGGCGAACACAGTCGCTGTGGTTTGGAATTCGATGGCTATCGCTACGCCTTAAGTAGCGGTTGTACACACCAATAGCTCAGTGGTAGAGCGGGGCACTTACACTGCCTAGGTCGGGGGTTCGAAACCCTCTTGGTGTATGTAGGTCCGGTAGCCCAACGGTAGAGGCGCAGAGCTTAGGACTCTGACAGAGTGTTCGAGTCACTCCCGGACCATGAACACCAGTGGCGCTAAAGGGTCAGCGAGAGGCCTTTAGCGCCACACTCTTTTTGTTGGGCCCTTGACTCCTTCGAGCCTCTACGGCATAAGTAGTGCGTCACCTACAACTAACACCCGAATAACCCCGTCCTAGGCGCATCGCCCCGATGGGTCGTCTAGATGTAGCACAAGTCTAGACGATTAAGTCTTTCCCGACCCCTATGACTGCATGTGTAGGGGGTTTTGTTTTTCGAGCCCTTGACGGCGCAGTGTTGATCGGATATACATTACAGTAGGAGAAACACAATGAAGAATATCATTTTAGGGTGTATTGCAGTGTCTTTGATGTTTGTAGCTCAACCGTCGGTCGCTCAGTATGTTCCGCAACGCAATCCGACTTTTTGCCTAGTGGTTAAGCAGGCATGTTGGAGCGGCTGCGATCCAGCGACTTTCGGGTTGGACAAGGATTGGGATAGGATCCATTCATGCCGTCAAAGCTGTGAGGCAGACTACAGCCGCTGTATGGGTAGGTAACGTGTCGACCTCCACGAAGACCTATTTCGTAAGCGCTGTGGTTGCCGTAGTGGTCACGTTGGCCATTGCGGCCGTGTTGTTCAGTGCCCATTCGACTCTGAGCCAGTCGGTGCTACAAGTTCTGTCGAAGTAGCCCCCCGGGTTGACTTTTTCTCTAGTCCGAGTAAAACACCCCTATGGACACCTCAAAACTGACTTTAGCTTTCGTATTGGTCGCTCAAGCGGCGCTTGCTCAAACTCCCGATGGCGTGGCAAACACCCCCATGGGTGGGCTGATTCAACCAGCACAGTTCAATTGGTGCGGCCCGACTTCGAACACCTTTGATAGGTGCACTCTCGTCAAATTTCAAGGGAATTGTGGGAGTTGCTGGGCGTTCGCTACGACTGCAGTGGTTGAAAATCTGATCTACCTCGATGATCCGAGCTCGGTACCGGACTTGTCTGAACAGTATTTGATTTCATGCAACCCACAAATTATCAACGTCATTACGGGCGGTTGTACCGGTGGATCGGCTTCATTCAACATGTTTGTTGATGGTTACCGGTCGCCCCCAGAGAATGCGGCGGGTGCTGTTTACGAAACAGACTTCCCAAACCAGTTCCAAGACGCCACGTGCGGCAGTAAGTCGCACTCCAAACACGAAAAGCTTCAAGGGTGGGTGGATTTGCCCGATGGGTCCGATGTTCGGACCATCAAAGAGCACATTGCGGCCTATGGCCCCATTTATGTGGACCTGTGCACAGACGACAAGCTCCAAGACTACAAGGTGGGAGAGATCTATCGCGACAATGGCGGTCCATGTGTCATGGCAAACCATGCTGTTGTTCTAGTTGGCTGGAATGACAACAGTGGCGATGGATATTGGATCATGCGGAATTCATGGGGTAAGCGGTGGGGAGATCAAGGTTACGCCAAGATCGCTTACGGGGCCAATGGAGTCGCTAACCATGCCGTTGCCGCCGTCTACAAGCCTCGGTATCCGTTGCCGCCTACCTTTGGTTGCTCTTCTACAAGCGATGTCGATGTCGGGTTCTATGTTGTCTTAGGGCTTATCATCGCATATGTGATGTTTTCCTCTTCCAAGCGTCGTTAAACCGGAGTGTAATATGGATATGTTCCCTGTGTGGTATTTAGGCTTCACAGTCGCGTTGACCGTCGGGCTGGGCGCGAAACAACTGCAGTTCACGAAGATCTTACTTCGAACGGAAAGTAACCCAATGACCCCCTCAAAAGACTTCTACATCACCCCCAATGACCCCAATGAGATCGCCGAATGCGTTATCGGCGGGCTCATGTTGGTCAACGCACTCTTTTGGATTCTTCAGGTGCTTGCATGACCCCCGATGAAACCTATGGTGAGTATATTTCGACCTGGTACCCTCCGAGTAGGTTTCAAGTGGCGTTCTGTGAACGTGCTTGGACTCCACTCACTAGGTCGAAATTCGTTAGCGAGTGTACCAGTTGGCTTGTGCTAGGCTACATCGCACAAGACTTCCTTAACAAAGTCTTGACGGACGAAGGTCGAGTTACAGCGCTACGGTAATGGGCAACAGTACTCCCGTTCCCGCCACTTCGACCGTTAGGGTGATCTCACAAGTCGGCCCGTTAATGTTGACGGATGCCGATGACACCCCGCGGAATGATGGGTCGCCTGCAAACAAGCTCTTGCAGGCATCAAGGATGTCTTGAGCCGACGTGTCGGCAATTGACCCCCCGATGGCGATGGGCAACCCGTAATCCGGGTGTCCCAAGACGCTCCCCCTACGGGTAGCAATAGCCAGCCGCACTTTTTGCACAATGTTGTTCAAGCCAACAGCCAATGGAGCTTCGCCCGTGTCAGTAATGACCAAATCTCCTGTAGAGTTCAAGAGCAAGTCGACCCCACCTACCTGTAAATACGGATCGGCGTAGTCGACTCCTGGAATATCAATAGTCCGAACGTCGAAAGAGTCGGCGGGCATATCTGAGGGAATGAACAGGCTTTGGCGCGAATTGACCGTATTAGGCAAGAACGCCTCTAAAACCGCGCTAGCAGAGATCTGGTAATTGGAGACGTCTCCATCGAGATCGACGCGCCATGAGGCGCCTAGAGGGGCTATGGCCGCTATATGGAACTGGGTTCGAGGGGCGTTGGTCGATGACAACCAAACGGATTGACCTGGGGTCAAGTCTGTGACATCGGACAACAACACGGAGTTTCCGTTGCCATTGGCGAGCAATGCTCGGCCAAACCCGACTTCATCGACATAGGGAGACATCAACCCGTTAAGCGTGGCGATTTCGTGCCATCGAGTCGCATCGCCCAAGTACTGTTGGGCGAGTTTTTCTAGGGTGGCCCCGTATGGGAATGGGGCAAGGAATTTGCTGACAGGGCTATGGTAGGCAATTCCGCTGCGTCGCGCTAAGCCTGCGATGTAGTCTTGACTAGTGGTGTTAGGGACAGAATTAGTTGCAGCGGCACGTTTGTTGTATTCTACTACCAAATCATTGAACGCGCTACACGCTTCAAAGTCTGCGTCAGAGGGCTCGTGTGGGGTTGTAGGGGTTTGAACATGGTACACGTTTTGTAGAACGGGCGAGCTCAACCCCAAGTACGCCTCGAAGTCTCTAGCGGCAGAAGCAATGGTGTCTCGCGCTTTTTTGAAGTCTTCCGGCTGCAAATTGCGAACCAAAGCCTTCTCCGCTTCGAGGCGTTGACGTAGCGATGGAGATAGCGGCAGGGCCGACGGATCGACAGTTTCGAAGTATTCCGCATGATCCGAGGGGCTGTTGAATATTTTGTCGATAACGTAGGAGTTGTTCGACGATCCAGAGCTTCCCGACCCGGTTTCTCTTGCTCCAGTAGCAGAGGCCTTTTCGCTGACAGCTTGACGGGTTCGCCCAACGGCCTCTGACGTGGTGGACCCCAATGGAGCAGATACCTGCAAAAGCAGCGGCTTGAGATCTCGGACGATAGTGTCGGGCAAGTCTACGGCCGTCAAACCTACTCCAAGGGCCTCTTTGTAAAAAAGGATGGATTGGCGGACAGGCTCGAAAATCCCGTTGACGTCTGCCCTAAAGCCCTTAAGGGTGTTGCGGACCGAATTCAGGACCCTGCGAGCTTGCTGTAACTTCGCCAACGTCAATGCTTGGGACTGGGCGTTATCCCAATCGCGTAGAGAAATTTGCGCCGTAGTGCCCCAAAACGGTATTCTCTTCCAGGCTAGAAGTCGAATTGTGTAAGTGTACTCTTGGACGTTCGGTACGAACCGACGACAAGAAAAGGCTTGAGGTGTGACAAGGTAGACTTGATCGTCGCGGAACATCTCAAAGGCCAAAACCAGGCCCTTACCGTTGGCTGTCTTCTTGAGGGCGGAGTAACTCTCAAAGAAACGCTCTAACAGCTTGAATTGGTAATATCCAGTTGAATACGACAAATCACCCGAATCCGTGTCGGTCGATGGGATTACGCTAGGGCTGGAATAACTACCCGTCCCCAATGAAGCAGCTGCACTGACAGTTTGTTGGGTTCCTGCAAGTGTCCCGCCGAACACCCCCTTGAAGGCGCTACCAACAGGCCCGCCTAAGAAGTCGCTTCCCACAAGCCCTCTGAGCGGCATAACCCCTGTTGTTCCCTGCAAAGTAATGTGTTTAAAAGGCGCACCGTTGTGCTCCTCAAGAATCCCACCTAGAGTCGCCGTAGTAGTGATGGCGAACGGGGTGTCGGTCGTCATTGCTTCCGGCGGGATGGGCAGCGTAAATGGCGGTAGTGTGGCGTTGTCGAATTGATACGAATCGCCTACTTGCTTGTAGAGGGCCAGGCGATATGGGAACGACTTGTTCCAGCGTTCACGCTTGATCGACGCATAGCTCCAAAAGGAGTCTTGTAGCGCCTTAGTCTTTAGCGATGTAGGTTCGATGTCGCGGTTAGAGACCCGGGCGAACTCGGGGATGTCGAAATTCTGAGTCGCTTGAGTAAGGATGGAGGCCATACCGCAAAGATTGGACTGATGGCGCGCAGCCCCTATGGGTGTGATTTATACCCCCCGGGGGGGTATAAAATGGACCTTGTGTTTCAAAACACCCCTATGGTGTCTCTTTTCTGACTCAAGGCTGGCGCTTGCCACGAGAATTCGAACATGGTATCAATGAAGCATGGCTTCGCTCAAATACTACGAGACAGAACGCAAGATGTTCGGCGATGACCTTAGGGGAATCATCTTCTTCGAGGATCTCGCCAGAGAAATCAGGCGGGCTTGTAGGCACTTCCGCGTTCCGGCGATCCGATATGAATTCTGGCGCGGTCGTTATTCCTTCTACGACCGGGACGATCGGTTCATTCGGTTCGCGTATCACGATAGTCGTGGATGGGGCGACAACTACATCCACGTGGCGAGCTTCTTGCATGAACTCGCCCACTACCTGGACGATTGCAATCGTGCCCGTGAGATCGAGGCGCTCCCTACCAACAACATTCAAGCCTATGTGCGGCAGTCCATCAAAATTCGTAACGCCAAGTGGCATGGACCTCGACATCGGGCTCAAATGATGGTATTGGTTAAGTGGTGGTTGAACTAGGAGAAAACATGCATACTGAGGCAATCAAAGCCCTTCTGGCGGTCAGGCGACAACTCAAGGCGGAAGCTGCGCAGTATCGCGCCTACGCCCTCAACCCGTACGCCATGGATGCCAGCGCGTTGCTTGTGGGAGAAAATGCACTACTATGTGCCGTGAAGATGATCGACAAGAAGATCGCACAACTGAAAGCGGACAATGACTCTACAAACGATTGAAATTCTTCGCTCGGTCAGGCGAAAGTTGAAGAAAGAGGCCAATTTGTATGGGGAGGATGTCCGACGCTACCCCGATGGGACAGCTTGGGATCTCCATATGCCGGAGCATCGAGCCAGCCAAAATGCCTTGTTGTTCGCCATCAAAATAGTCGACAAGACAATCAACCAACTGAAGAGAGCGACCCAATGCATACAACCGAAATTACCGTCAAAGTGACGATCGCAACTCAAGGCGGCCCCGCTAGCGCCATCAAGATGCCGAAGCGTGCGCTGGACTTCCCCGCGGTGGACCGTGCAGAGATCCTTAATTTGGAGACAGATTGGCGGCGCATTACAGCCAACGGCGACGCAGAGAATTCCGAAGTGGTTTCTAATATCCCCAACCTCATCGTGGAGCGTCAAGGTGTGTGACAACAAGTGTAATTCGTGTAAGTGTACGACGGAAATCACCCACACCCAAGCTCTCAAAATCAGCTTGCAGCGTAGACTGCTGCGCTTGACCCCGTGGGTGTTTCCTGCTATCTGGCTGTTCGACCGGATCGGACATTTGACCGGTATGTGGTGTTTGGGGATCTGACATGGCGAAGACTAAACCTAAGACCGTCACAATTGACAATCTGGAAATCACAGAACATAAAGACAAACTTTGGGTATTTTTCACCAACGACGAATACGAAGCCGCGATGGACATTGACACGGCACAGAAATTCGCGCAGTATGTGTTGGGCGTTTATGGACCACCAAGGAGAGTAAAATGAGCTACTACCCTATGAGGTATGACCCAGAAATCAACGAGAAGTTCGAGAATTTCACTATCAAGGAAGTCCTCGCTGCCACCGATCGAGTGACATTCAAGTCGCAAGACGGCCGGATCCTCTTGGTCGAGGTCTCCCCGGACTGCTGCGACGACTCGTACTTCGACAAGGACTCCATCGAAGATATGAAGTGGCTCGTGGGGCAGACTCTACTGTCTATCGAGTCGGTCGAGACCAACGCCGGGGTCGTAGAGCCACGTCCAGACGACGAGACCTTCTATGACCGCGGACATCAACAGGTATACTGTTTGGTATTCAAGACGACCTCTTCGGAGATTTCGGCGATCCAGCATCACTTGCCAACTGGGTTCTTGTTATACCCCAGACAGTCTGATACAACACCCCCATGGACGCCCCAAAGCTGGCCACACGAATCAAAGAAGAAGTGACTCGATTGATGTCAGAAACCGAATGGGTGGATGGCGTTAGGCCAGACCCATTCTACTTCGAGACCAAGTGCGTGGACTTGGAGATCGCCCTCACGGCGGTTAAGCCTCACGCGGCATTCCATAGTATGCACATTTTCTGCAAGTCGTGTGGTTATGCCGTGTACTACGGGGATGACGAACTCGGGTGCTGTAATGGGAATTGCGGTAAAACGTGGACCCGAGAAGAAATCGACGCCATGAGCGCGTATGCGATCTCGAAGTCATTCCGGACCATGGAAGACTGCACCGAAGACGACTCTGTGTGGCCCGACACCTTGCATGATGTTGTGCAAGAGCGTAAGATGATCACTACGATGCAGCCGATGACCCGAGAAGAGTTCGTCCGTGCTCGAGTCGAGCGCTTCTACGCCGCACGCCAATCATTCCGGAAAGACAACCCATGTCGGTAACAGCAAAAGTTTTCAATTACATCGCAAAGCATCCCGGCAGTCACGTCATTACCATTGCTCGCGGCTGCAAGTTGAGCTACAAGCGCACAAAATCTGCCCTAGACCTACTCCAGGCAATGTGCTTTGTCGAATGGGCTGGCCGAAAATTTGCTCCGGCATTTAGCGTGTCTAGCGACCTGCGCTTCGACGACATCATCGCGAATGGCTTCCAAGTGAAAATCAAATGATTGATCTAAACACCCCTATTGGGTGCCGTCTTACGACTGACCCAGACGTCATGGGTTACAACGGCCCGAAGGCACAGGTGAACGCGATGGCGTTTTTTCAGATGTCGACGCCATGGATGATCGGAGTGTGGGATACCATCTTGGGATTGGAGGTCCAAGGTTGGAGGGAGTTCGGGTGGTACAAAGGCGCATACGGCCGTGGAGTTGCGGTGTATCGTGAACGCTGTGTGCGAGTCGATGGTGTGTGGCGAAAACTGACTCAGTATGAAACCGACCATTTGATGGTGCTATCCGCGAAGAAGCGCTTGTCCAGGTCGAAGAAGTAGTGTATACCACAGTTAACCCAAACCGGAGTTGTAATACAAACATGGCTACAATTACATGCGCTGTTCAGAATGGCTTTGAGTTTTCCTCGCAGGCGGCTTCTTTCGAAGTCTTTCTCGCTCGATGTCAGAGGTCTCTGGATTGCACCGACGACGAAGAGTTTTTGATTGCAGCGTTCCTCGATGGCGGGTACGACAAGGACGTCGACTACACCTATCAGGCAATGGCTGACATCTGTGCAATGTATCCTGACTTGATTTTTGTCATGGAAGCCACTCAAAACGATGAGCTGCTCGAAGTGGGTTACTTCCGCGGCCCGACATGCAAGGTTGTCAAGCCCACCATCATCGACGGCGAAGTGTTTGTTCCGGCATTCGAGGATGCGCCATGATTGAGGCGTTTGCGATCGAAGAGGCCCTCAAGATGATCGGGCGCTACGGAGGCATCGACGGCGGACACCACAAGACTTGGGTGCTCGATCAGGTGGTGCGGATTCTGACCGCAGACGAGGCCTCCTACAAGGCTTGGGTGGCGCAGCATTGCGATGGAGAAGACGGGCCCAACACTTACGGATGGGATGAAGGGTGTCCGCCATGATCAACAAACGCACCCCGATGGAGCTCCTGGCAAGCAAAGGCGTCGTTCAGGTGTTTCTTGATGCCGCCTACAGCGGCGTTGTGGTTCCGCCGGAATTCAATGGCACTATCTCCCTCAACTTCTCATACCGGTTTGCTCCGGGCGATTTGACGATTGATGATTTCGGCATCCGGTCGACACTGAGTTTCGGCGGCAAGCCGTTCGGTGTTGAAGTGCCTTGGTCGGCTGTCAAGGCGATGGTGTCGCCCGTAACCCAAGAGGGCGTTGAGTTCGAGCTGGAGTCCGATGGACCCACTGTCAAGCGTGCGGTCGGCGATTTTCAATCAGCGGGGGTCGCTAAGTTCAAACTATCCGTGGTACCAGATGAGCCTGGCATCACGAAGACGTATTCACCACCCCGAACCGGCCATCTACGGCTATTGAAGAACTGAGGTTTTATGGTAACACCATACGCCGTAGGAGATGTGGTGGATGACATCGAAGGGGTATGGGGTGTAGGGCTCGTCACGCACGTCACTGTAGACCCATTTAACATGGACTGCTTTACATATCGTATAGTGCAGGGTGGCATTGTAGCGTGGTTCGCTAAACACAATAGACTAAAACCGGCGTGTGCTGCTGCACAGCTTTATATCAAAACCGGCCTGTACTCCGAGATGACTCTAGAGCAGTTTCTAAGTGCCACCCTACCGACGGAAAGACCTGAACAAGGAGACCTCTAATGCTTTTCGATGAAGACCGAGACTCACCAATGCCGGCGGACATGGAGCAAGCCACCACCGAAATCATCGCCTTGCGGCGGATGTTGCGCAATGAACGAGACATGCTAGTGAAGGTAGTGGAGACGCGGGAGAAGTATCGACGCGAGCTCAGTGTCGTGGCAAAACGGTCGGCAGAGAAAGATAAGAGAATAGCGGAGTTGCAAGAAGAGATGGCAGACCTACAGCAGGCCGTTAATGCCGGCAACATGTGGTAAATTTCTGAACGAAGGAATGAGGAAGATCTTAATGAATACCAAAGCGTCTTGCAGTAACGAGATAGACACATCCCCAGAAGATACGGCAGATCTCATTCGCCTATACAAAGAGATGGAGGAGGATTACTACGACGAGCTCTACGTGAACACGCTCAGAACCTTGATGATCGAGAGTAGCGGAAGTCCTGTGTGGTTGTGCGACGTAGCACAGCGCCTAGTGGACGACGGATTTGGCGACGAGTATTGGCAGAAGTTCCCCGAGTGGGCATTCAAGGCACATGCGTGCTACCGTGTTACGCTGCGCCCATGCGATATTGAGTCAAGCATGTGGGTGGCTCAGGTTCAAGCCAGCGAAACCATCAGTCCGAGTGGCAGGATTTACCACACTGTCACACGGCCTTAAAAATGCAAACTCACATCGAAGCTAAGCACTACCCGTTGGGGGCGCTGGTGGGATGTCAAGAGGAGTCAGGTGTTTGGCGGGTGGATACCATCGCGGTCTATACAGACGATCGCGGCACAAAAGTATCATACACATTGCGCAAGAAGGGCGTCGCAATTCATCGCCCGCACGAACACTTGATGCTCCGGTCTGCGCCGCAAGCATTGGAGTCGGCACATTATTTTACGGACTGAAGTTTAAGGCGCTATAAGGTGGGCGTCATGCCTACTCGGCTTGAATCGATAAAATTTCGACTCAGGCTTACCTACAAGAGCTTGCACTTCCGGGTGAACCGGGCCTTCGGGGTTGTGACCGAAGGCCTTACAGTGTAGGGCGTAGCATACAGAATGCTTACGCGCCTGCTCACTGTCTCCAGCTGAGGCGGCGGCCTTCGATCCCTGGAGGTGATGGGCCGCGCCCTTTTTGTGCTGCTCCACGCGGTATTCGTCATGGGCGCGCTGTTCGGCGTCGTGCTTCGGAAGTCGGTAAACCATCTCAAGCACGGCTGCACGGCGCTCCAAGTCGTGGGCGTCGTCTGGGTGCGCGATCGTTCGGTCTTGCCATTTGTGTTGAGCCATGAATCAAAGATTGACTTCGCAAACGCAGTGTGGTGTAAGAGGTCCTGCGGATCACCGCCACTCGAAGACCTTGCCTTGGGCCTCTAAATCAGCTATTTTCCATCCAGAGAGAACCATGAAAAACATCGATATGAAGGTTGTTGGAGAGTTGATTAAAACAACAGAGACAGAAGCCCAAAAAGATCTGCGTCTTTTACACACGCACCGTATTTCGCAGGATGAGTACGCGCGGCGCCGTGGCAACCGTGAAAATAAATTCGACGACAGCATGCGGCGTCTGGTTCAAGAAACCAAGTGGATTGACTTCGAAGTCGGAAAGTGACATAAAGCCCCCATGGACAACATCAAAGTCGGTATGACTGTAGCCAGCGTATATTACCCGAATATCCCACTCGTTGTTGAGGCGGCGTTTAAGTATGACTTCTACTCAGATCCAGACAAAACGACTTGGTATGCTTGTCCGCAAGGAGGGCCGGTGTTCCGGGTGCGGAATACTGTCACTGGGAATTGGATGAACTGCGAGGCGTGTATGTTGTGCGAATACCAGCCGGCCGAGTCACCACATCACTTCGCGGACTAACCCTTCAACGCAGCCATCAACGACCTGACATCGTCTAGGTCCACGTCAACCCCAAAGTCCAACACGAAACCATCGCTATAAGCGGTGGTGCGCACGGACTTGGCGAGTTCCGAAAAACAAAGACACCCAACGAATTTGTTCCCGCGCATCTGTCCACCACCGCACAATGGGCACTCGGCGGCGGCTTCGGACTTCGTCAGAGGCAACGATGGAATCTTCGGTTTCTTAGTGGAGGACTGCGCGGTGGACGGGGGAGTGGCTGCCATAGGGGCCTCCTGTGGGAGAGGTGGGTTTGCTGGGCCGGTTCCAAGGGCTTCTGCTTTGGCGGCCACGCCAAACTGTTGTTTGGCGGCGTCGACTGGCCGTGCATTGGGAGCCGTGGTCTTCTTGCTTTTCGTCTTCTTCTTGGACAATTGAGATTTAATCAACAAATCCAACGACTTACCTAGTCGCATCAAGACAGTGTCGCGCAAGGTTTTGTCGAGTTTGCCGGGTTCGAGTTCCAGGGCGTTCGCTACAGCGGCGGACACGTGGTATACGGACTCGCCGGTGAAGTTGTAATCGCCCACACTCCCCGAATACGTTTCATCCGATTTACTCAGGCGCAGTTGACTCGAAGTCCCTGGGATGCTACCTTCGTGTGTGTCCAAACAGGAAACCCACCCGATGATCGCTCTAAGCTCCAACGCCCCACCCAACGCAGGCTCGCGGTCCACCGCTTTCGATAGCGCTTTGGCGCCTTCGACACCTAGTACGTCGCGTAGAAAATCCAACCTCAATGCCATGCTGGAAAGATTCCGATGCACACTCTAGAAGAGTTGTTGGCGCTAGCGAACGCCGGGCAGTTAAACAGTGCAGACTTGTACAATCGCCTAGTTGTAGATCCGGATTTAACTTCAGATGACCTGTCGAAGGCCGCTCAATGTGTAGACTGGTATGTGCGATATTTGGTGGCACAGCATCCTAATGTGTCCGTTCAAACTGTAATTGGGTTGTCTCAGGATCCACTCGCATCCGTACGAATGTCAGCTGTAGCCACAGAACGCGTGCCACCAACCGTCTTGATGGGGTTGTTGAATGACGAGGACGACGGCGTGCGCCAAGGAGTCGCCGGGCACCCCAACACTCCCACCGAGGGGCTGTCGGTTCTTGCGAAAGATCTAGATCCAGATGTTCGATGGTGTGTCGCTGGCAACACCAGCACCCTTCTCGAAGATTTGATAGTGTTGGCCGAAGACATAAGTTCAGACGCTCAAAACGCGGTGGCGGAAAATCCATCAACTCCGCCAGCGATGAAGCTGTGGTTGACGTCCGACTACAAACACAGTATGACACTACGAGAGTTCTTGAAGCAAACCCAAACCGAGGTGCAGTGATGGAGAAGACTTTTGAAACCGGCGATGTGGTGGAACTACTCCGTTTTGGAGAAACTTTGACCGGTACCGTGACTGGGGTCCATACATACCCCAGCGGCACGCGCGATTACAGTGTGGGATGCCCGGGCGGGTTGCTGTTTTGGATCCACGTTAGTCGAATTACTCGCTTGGTGAAGGCGGCATAACCTCATGTTCACTATCCCAGCTACAGTACTCGGAACTAAGCAAGATGTAGTCGTACTGGAAAATGTCAATAACTCCATGTTCGGAGTCGCTAGGTTTTCCGGACAACCCGCCGTTAATGCCGGGTCGGCAATGACTGTACAGCAGCTCCAGTCGTGGGCGATGACACTTTCATTGAGCCAGGCGTCTCATTTGGTTGAACTGCATTTTCCATCTGCACAATACTCCGCGCTTGAAACGTCTTGGGCCCTCTACACGTTTGGCCCGGGTTGGGTAGCTACGCCGCCTACATCGCAAACACCCGCTTCTGCCTTCCAGGTGGGGGATTGGGTCATTTGGAACCCCCGAACACCTATCCCCAAACCGCACGCTTTGGTTGCTGGCGGTACATACGCCATCATCGGATGTGCATTCCAAGGACCGCCCGCGTGCTGGAGCCTGGCTCATTATCAGGGAGGGGCGCTAGTAAGCGTGGCTGACGAAGACGAGCTGACGTTGTGTAGTCAGCCGTCTACCAGTCAACTTACATTGCCGCTCGGAACAACTAGCGGTATTACTGGCACCGGCGTCGTCGTGCCACACACCAAGAAGTGTGAGTGCGGCGCGGCGAAGTGTAAGTCGAATATTCACTCGACTTGGTGTCCGATGGCTTAGCGCGGTCCGAACCCGCCGCTCTCTGGAGCTTTTTGACTCCGAGGGCTGCGCGGGTTTGACATGTCATCGGCTTCTTCATTGAGGAACAAGTACTCTCTCTGGAGCAAACACTGTTGCGGCATTCTCATAACCCCGCGAGACCCGTCGGATAAATTCTGTTGAGACAAACGGATTTCGTGCATCAACCGAAGGCACACAAAGTACGGCCGGTAAGAATACCGAATCGAACAAATCGTTCCACTGCCAGAGTCCAAGTCAATTCCTGGACGTTTCTGGCCCAGCCACTCTACCTGTCCATCGGATGTGACGCGGAAATCTACGCAAGGCGCGTAAGTAATGCCTCGGGCGTCAATGATGCCTTCTACTGACACGGCAGGGAACTGTAAGCGCTCTAGGCCGGTTTCGTGGCTCTGCACGAGTTGCCAGGTCGGAACAACGATGTTTTCATCTACGTAAAACCGGTCGAACGGGCACAGCGAAAACGGTACTTCCGAATCGTCATAGCACCGGGGGAAGGTGGCCACCGCGCTAGATCCAGCAATCCAGCCCAGATCCTTCAGTCCTGGGGTGTTGGAGTTGCCCACCATCAGGGTCGTGATCGAAGCCGACGGGGTGTAAATAAATCCGTTGGAGCAACCGACATGGTGGTCATGCGGCCTACGACCGTCCCCTATAACCGACATACCCACCGGACAGCGTTGGCCCTTGTAGTGGACAAGCTTGACGCCGGCGCCACGAATACGGTAGTCGAACGCGTCTGCGTCGAAGTCGATTCCATAATCTGGGATGTCCATGCCGAAATTGTCGATTTTTGTTGCCATGAGTCAAAGATTGATGTAGGAATGTGACCATGGACACCAAAACCATGCAGGTTCGAATCAACCTCTTTCACGGAGATGGCGTGTGGTATAACTCCGACACCATTACGATTCCGAATGACGCCCACTACAAGGACTTCGGCAAATATCTCCCCAATGATGAACTCACGGAATTGTTGGTGGTAACCGACGGACCGACGCCGTGGGGTTATCCGGCGATGTCGCCCGCTGGGGCTGTCCGCGGCAACAAGGAGACAGAGCAATGAACGACAGATACAATGTAGCAATCCACCACGTAGACGGAACCGTGGAGTGGATCATCGACTCAAAACTATCTACGCCCGATCGTAGCTTGGCCGGACTTCACTCGGAGACTCGCGCTCGACAGTTGGCTAGCCGCATCAATTGCGAACTGAAGTGGGATGACGATACAATTGATGACGTCGCGTATATCGTTAAGGCTTCCTGAGTAGCGCCGTCACAGCTTCGTAGCGCGGCAACAGGTGCTCGAAGGTGGCCACGTCACCGTGCTCCGACTTCGACAGTTCTGTAAAAACCATATCCGGCTCGGTCTTTTGGGCGATGAACAGAGCAATTCGCTTGTTCGGGCCAACTCCAGATGGGATTCTCTGGCCTTGCACGCGGATAATATGGTATCCACCCTTGGTGCGCATGTGGATGACGGGCATGCCCTTGAGCTTGCCGATGGTTTTGGGCGGGGCTGACAGTTGATTGATGGGTAGTTCCATGATACACCTCGTACACAAGATTGGGAGACAAACTATGACTAGACATGACAGATATCTGATGGAACTGCGCCGGCTTGCCGAGGATCGAGATATCGAGTTGGAATTGGCGCGAGAAAAATGCCAAATCGCCTACGACAAGGCTTTTGAGCAGGCCGATGCGACGATTAGGAATCGCTATGAGGCTGCTGCGGAGAAACTGTATAAGCGATACGGTCGGAGCTAATCGCTCAAGTTCTTCTGCGACAAGAATCTCGCCGACTGACTTTCGAATGACGTAATGGCATTAGTCAACGAGACGATCATCGGCACCAATGCGGCTAGAGCGACTCCGACCGGTGCGGTTATAGGTACTAATTGAAGGCTAACTCCAGATGCCCCCAATGACGCCGCAAGTCCATTCAACACTCCGATCGTGGTGGAATGCATGGTCTGCTGGGCGGCACGATAGGTCGTACCCATCATCGTGGCATCTGTCGCCGAACCTGTGCGGACCCCGCTAGACTTCAACGTCAGTCCGCCGGATACTTGTAGGTTTCCACTGGACCGGCCTTGTATGTCAATGGTGTCACCCACATCGAACGACATCTTCTTGTTGACTTTGACGTTCCACGCTTCATCAGCTTGGAGTTCAAGTTTCTTGTCTGCGTGGTTCAAGAAGATGTATTGTGCCGAGTCTTTCGTGCCAGCCTTGATTCCGCCGTCTGAAAGCATTTGCAAGAAACTGTTAGAGTTTTCTTCTTTGGCGCTACCCAACAACTTATTAGTTGCATCAGTAGCCCCGCGAAACTGGAATTGCAGCGCCCCTTCAGAGTCGATTGTACAGCTCGTGCCGTTGAACTCGGCGAACAGGTTGTGTCCATCGGATTCCTTGGCAACTGGCGGGGAATCTGGGATTCCACCTATGATGAAAGCTTGCTGTGATTGCCCATTGATGCACAAAATCAGCACCTTGGAGCCGTTGGAGGTGATCTTGTGGGTTTGCGGGTCGACTACCCTGGCACGCAAAGTGTAACTAAATGTATCGGCACCACCGCCGAACAAATTCGCTATACGACAATTCGGATATGACACCGTCGCTACAGCACCACCGGAATCTCGAGTCATTACCGCTACACGGTATTCAATAGCAGTCTTCGACATGGACTGCTTCGAGGTCGAATAGATGATTTCTTCTATTTCACCCACACGTAGAGCCGTGTTGTCAAATTGCTGACTTCGGACTACTTGCCCTTGCACGGGGACTAGGTAAGATGGGATTACAGTGCCGTCACTTAATTCCATATGGGTTCTCCGAATTTCTCAAAACGGTGTGCGACGAATCGTCTCCGTACGGATCTTCTGAATTGCTTAAGCTGGACGGGTAGTGCGAATCCACTGTTTGCGGGGGTGCGTAGCCGATGTTGTCTGTTGGCCTTACACCAGAATACAACATGAGCTCCGGATTGGACTCAAGGTAATCGCCTGACTGAGTTTTGACTCGAACCTTGTCGCCGGCCACCCACGTCTCAGTGACATTTCGGCGGGTCGCGCCGGATGTTTTGGTGGTCGTGACATCGCTACGAATACCGTTTGTCAAAGTCAATCGCGTCTCGAAGTGCTTTCCTGTACCAGTCAGTCCGCATGTGTGCGTGACACTTTCGATGTGGTATACGACACCATCGGTCTCGAAGTTGTCGCCGACACAAATCGGCAATCCCGTACCGCGCTTCAGTACGCACGAACCGGACAGAGTGAATTGCTGTCCCATCAAAAAGTCCGTGGCGATCTCCATCCACATACCCGGCTCTTCGATGGTTGAGGTGACGCTGGAGGCTACGGTCTGGATGTAAGTGCTCAACCCGCTGCGCTTGATGTCTTGATCGTCACGCTTGGGATGGAAGCGTACCGGGCCCATGGTGTTGTCCATGACGTTGCCGGCGAGGCTGCTACCATAAATGTGTACGAAATTCGTGCGCAGCGTATCCGACTTCCCGACTTTGATGTTTTGGATGAGAATCGGGTCCGCCACCCACCTCGGCAACTCAAGGAACCCTGTGATGTGAGGGCGTATGTTTGGCGGAGCGTTTTGCGTCATGTATGGTGTGGACAGCGGCAGAGCCCGGACAATCAACGTGGGAACTACATCGCCATCGGCGTTGAGTCGGAGCGTCGTGTACATCTCATTGACGGCTGGGTTCAAAAATTCATGTATGAGCGACCACACCGTCTTGTCATTAAAAGCAATCGGCAACGGCATAAATGTTGACAGCATGTCGTTGTTGAGTAGCCGGTACGACGTAGGAGATCCGAGAGCGCCTTGTGGGGAAAAGATTTCTTCCGGAGTAGTCCCGCCTGGGTAATGTTGTACCCCTAAATTTAGTTCCATCAAATCCGCTACTGACGGGACTGGCTTGGAAGCTGCTACACGTCCGGTCAAACGTAGTACCGATTTCGGCATGACGTATGCGTATGGTGCCGTTTCCGTGGCAGTGGCTCCGGTAACGATTTGGACTCCGCCTTTGGCAGCGTGGAACGGAGGAATACCTCGGCCCAATAGCACTTCAAGGATCCGTTGGATCGCCAGCACCCCAGAAATACCTACGTCCGTTGACGAAACCGCCAGAATGTCTTTGAGTTGGAGGTTGAGTTCCAACAGGAATTGTCCGATGCTCGGCTCTTCTGTCTTGAGTTGCGGGTCGTAATAGACCTTGGAGTCGAACTCTTTGTTGCCGACAGCCGTCATGTCGTACCGCACGGTTCGCTTGCCGTCTCCGGTTTGATTGATGTCCTGGAAGATGGTTTGAACGCGGCCGATGAATTTAAGGCCGTCATCGAACAGGTTACATGGCTTCAGCTCCAGAATCCGGTCGAACAGCGCTTTACCTTTGGACTCATCATTGACGATCCAAGCCATAACCCAGTCGTTCGGCTGGATTTCTGCCAAATAATTGATGTCTCCGCCAGCGAAGGTGACGGACATTGTGGGCGTGTATGAATTCTTCGAAGATGAGATAGACATCGACAGAATATCATCCGATACAACCAACACTTCTTTTTCTCGGATCAACGACTCGACACTGGCGTCAAACTGGACGTCTGCGTCGTGCGTCAACAGCTTGCTGCGAGAGAACGTGAGGGGCTGCGCCCAACGGACGATCGCCATCACCCAAAACGGACTGGTAGAGATGTAGTCTGGTGTAGTTTGGTCGGTAAACTCTTTGACTAGGTCGTAGCTGGGGGCGGTCATTGTTTTGGTTGAAACGTAACGGTTTTTCCGGAGGGAGCTCCGGCTTTTGCGGGTCCAAACGCCTTCTCAATGGCGGTTAATTCTTTGGCGTGTCGCAAGAGAATTTCGGCGATAGATTTAGAAACAGCGGCGATATTGCCGGACTGTCCTAGTAGACTCTGGTATGCGGTAGCTAACTCTTTTTTCTGCCTGTCTGTTTCTTCAGTAAAGGCGTCTTGCTGGGCCAAGTCCTTCTTTTTGACTTCAGCTTCGGTTTTGAGCTCGAGGGCAGCGCGCGATCCTGCGGATGTGTCGCCGACGCCCTTGCCTTTTACAGCTTCTGTTCCGAGAGCAAACTCGTCGCGAACAGCACCCTTGGACGCTGCGTAGCCTTCTCCAGTTTGCTTGCTGCGCACGAGACCTGCGACCTGGAAGTACTCTTCTCGTTCGGCATCTGACCACTTCATGTCCTCGCCGCCGAACATTTTGAGCGCCGCATCGGAAGCAATAAATCCGGGCTTTTGCATGGCTTCGGCCCATTTTTGCTGTTTTGAGCCCGGAGTAAATCCGGTCGTGGCTACGCGATACGCAGAGGTTTGTCGGATGCCGCGACCGGCGGTAACGAGTTGCTGGCGAGCCTCTTCTTCGCTCATGCCTGGGAAATTGCCTCGCTCCTCTTCTGTCAGAGGTCGTCCGGCTTCGAGTTCGGCAACCCTGGCGGCCTTCAGGTTGGTCGCCATCCATTGCTGCGCGTAGTAGTTGGCCCCTGGCGCGGCGGATATGACAGCGCTGAGATTGGCCGCCTTTTGCCATGCGTCACGGTCGCCGGAGTAGACCTTGTCCATCGACGCCATTCCTAGGATGTTCTGACGGGCCACCAAAGCTCCAGCAGGCGCGTCGGTTCCATAACTCAAAACCCCGAGTGTGCCGGCGCCGACCGCGTTCGCCATCAACATTTGATCTTGCTGCTTGGCGGCGTAATCGGAAATCAGACTCGCGGTCCCTACGTCGGATTGGGCAGCGAGAGTCCGGGCAATGTCGGTCATGTCGCGACCGCGCGTGCCACCTTCACGGCCAAACACGCCGCCGAAGTGAGCCATCCCAGTCATCTGTGCTGCAGTAGCTTGTAGGACCGAGTCAAACATTCCCTCTTTGCCGAAACGGGATCTACGACCACCGGCCGCGGTAATCCCAGTCGAGGCTGCTACCAGTTCTTCTTGCGAGAACATGTTGTAATTCGCCGCAAATATTTCGGCGTTGCTTACGTACGTGCCCGCTATAGGCTTACCTGTTTTATCGCGCTTACGGCCGGATCCAATCCCCATAGCACGCTGGAACCCTACGCTACTTCGGGCGTTGGCATAGCCTTCCGCAATGATTTCATCTCGTAGGCCTTCGGCTCGGATTTCCGCATTAATTGTTTCCTTTAAGGCAGCGTCCGTTTGCTTGCCGATTATCGGGTTTGTCCGGTCGCCGGTCAGTGCGTTAAAGGCCGTCGCGAAGTGTCCGCCCGAGCCCGCTTCCCATGCCGCCCCTCCACGAATACCTGCCTCCCTCATTGCTGTCGGGGAGTTAAGGAGCGCCAGTGGCCCCAGCGCGACCATGGCTGCGCGGTTGGTCCACTTACCATACCCAGCATCTTTCCCCTCCCACATAGTAGAAAACAGACCCGCCCCACCTGTGCCTTGCATGGCCTCCATATTGGCGCGCTTGACCGGGTCTGCTTGGATGCGCGCCAACGCACGCATATCCGACGTGTCCCCTACACGGAGTTTGCGGGCGTACGAGTCTCGTCCGCTTACGATGTCTCCAGTGATCCGCGACTCGAATATGGGGGCGTCGTAGACACCCCTTGCTGCGCTGGTAGCGGCCCACACCCCAGCCATAGCAAGAGCTGTCGCCGGGTTTGCCATGCGAGCCATCAAAGCCCCACCCGGGAGCATCGATAGGGCTTGCTGCGCTCCGGCGGGCAAAGACGCGCCACCGATAGCGTTGAGTCCGCCACGGGCACCTGCAAATAGCCCGCCGAGTCCGGCACCGCCAGCGAAGCCGCCTTGTGCGCCCATTTGCCCCATGAGTGCGGCCATACCTTGGGCCTGGTTTTGCATGGTAAAGTTGACTGGCGAGAACATACCAGTCATGCCACCGCCGGCTGTGGGGTAAGGAATACCCGGGAGGAGACCGGTTCCGGCTGGACTAAAATAGCCCGCCCGTGCGGCGCTCGGCATCGTCTTTGAAGACAAAGTGCCCGCGGCGTTACCGGCACGTACGTATGTCTTAGCCAGATCGTCTAGGGAATTCTTGAGGCGGTTGATCTCGGATTGCTGACTGGAGACTCCGCGTGATACGGAGTCGCCCATAGCCCGCATCGAACTAGTTGAATCTTGAGCTAATTTCTGGAACGCCGAAGCCTGGCTAGCCATCACTCCGACGAAAGAGGTCTGCGACTGGGGGCCACCACCGGGTTTACTTGGACCTGAACCGGATTTGCCCACCTTGCCCGACAGCAATCCGCCGCCCGCGCCACCGATCGAGACGGAGTTGAGGGATTTGGCGAGTTCCTGTGATTTCCTGATCAGCTGATCGAGGGCGCGCTCGACGCTGCCCATGCTCTGAGCGTCTACGGCGAACTTAAAGCGAATATCGCGCTGGTCTGACATGATTTTAAGATTGACCCTTCAGCCACTCTAGCTCTAACCACGGAGCTTTGATGGCCAGAGAATTAGGTTTCATGACGTCCATAATCACTCACCAAAAATCATAGCGATATCCGGGGGGATCTCGCGCATTAGACTCAACGTCGATTTGCTCGGGGTCCCGTCAGCCCCGGGTGTGGGATCCACTTTTTGTGGATCCCCGATCTTTGGCGCCGTCTTCTTCTTGCCGACCACCTTAATGGCCTCAAGTAGGGCGGCGTCATTCAGAATCGAACTCACAGCAGCGGCGTCGGAGTCCTTCTTGGCGACACGAGATTTACGTTGCTCTTCTGTCTCTAACAGGGCTGCGATTTCGAGTTCGCGGTCCTTCGGGTCCATTTCCGAGTAAAGTTCCTCGTAGTACGCTGTAAGCACCACCTCCACCGGGAGTTCCTCTACGGTATGCAGGGGCGTGTGGAACGTTTTGGAGTAGGACCTAAAAACACGCCTGAGGCAAGCCGAGTGGTCCGGCTGCTCAGCCGCCTTCATCGATGCAAGCTGTATGGCGGTCAAAAGGTCCATTGGATTACTTCTTGGGCGTCAGTGCAGTAGCAGCGGCTTCGCCGGCCTTCTTGATGTCGGCGTAGACCTTCTCTTCAAGCGCTAGAATCGCCTCATACACCGCATTTACAGGGGCGACATCTACCAAATCGAGGCCATTGTTGGATTCACGCCACCACGCAGGGGCCGACTCAAGGTGGTGGAAAATGTAACTAAGGGACGCCGCGGTATTGATGGTAACCACAGACGCCTCCTCGGGCTTATCCCCCATCAGCGACCGCCTCATCTTGTCCATGTCCAACTTGGCGCGATGACTGAGAAGTGGGCGGGCCTTGAAAACACCCTGAAAAACTTGTCCCGTAAGCTCCCCCTTGACATCAACTGTAAACTCAACGGCAGAATTTGAAATCATTAATGACACCCCTTGGTTTGACGACTTGAAGCTATGATACCACACTCTGAAGTTAACCTCCACTACAAACCACGTGGAACGGCCCTCTCACTCCGGCCGAGAACGTCTCAGACGCCCTCAGGGCTGCTAGACAAGCCTCCCTATCCGATAATGTCGGTGGAAGAGACATCAGAGCCCCTAGAGCTATGCCGCCCCCACAGCCTACAGCGTCGAATGCGTGTATAGATTCCCCCACCTGGTAGTCGCTTTCGACGCGGAACAGACGACCTCGGATGCCGACCAGAAATGTCCCGCCAGACTCTACACCGTTAACGTTGGCTGAGACCCCAAGTCGCGCAAAGGTATTCCTAATGGAATTCACAAAAGACGTAGCCATGTATTTAAAGAGATCGCCCCTCTCTGGGATCTTGGGAGCCTTAAAGGAGTATTGTAGGACCTGAAGCATCCGAAACGACGATGTGCCACCAAACGCAAAATCTCCAACCGTGAAGACTTTACGGTCGGCTCGCTGGGTCAAACTGTAATCAGAACTGATTCCAGCGCTATCGCCGGCGATCGTCACTATTTTCCCATCCGTCCTACCTACGATGCATGTCATATTCGACTTATACCATTCAGACACCATGAGGTCAACACCTTTGCAACACCGAATCGAACGTGTTATACGTTTCTCATGGACAACAACAACGACCGCCTCCGCAAACTTTACGCCGAAATCCGAGACCTCGCCGTCGTCATGGATCCGACGCAAGAATCCAACTTCACAGCCAATGCGAGATTGATGGCAGGAGAAAAACTCTCGCCCCGAGGCTGGGTCGACGGAGCTAAGGCGGCGATGGAATATATTGAGCGTCAATTGTTGGAGGTCGACACCTGGTGGATCACCAAAACAAATCGAGGATGTTACCTCCGGCAGACCCGGACGATCAAGTTCTTTGAGACTGTGCCGTTGGCCGCCATCGGGTCTTTCTTGGATTATGAAGAGCTGATTTGGGACGGCCAAAGTTTTCAACAAAGCGCGTCTCCAGATGGGTACACATACCACTTGACCCGCTCCATTGACTCTGGGGACTAGCTCATGTGGATCGACGCAAGCATGAACGACCGCGACTTTGTCACAGCCTGCTCCGTATATGCGTCCGCAGAAGATCTAGATCGTCTTGCGGACAGTGCCGATAGCTCCATCCGTTGGGCTGTAGCCGGCAACAGGAATGCGTCGACATCCACCTTGACACGGTTGGCGGTAGACGACGATGAAACCGTATGGGAGGAGGTCGGACGCAACCCCAACACACCACCCTCTGTTAGACTATGGCTACAGTCTGACTACCGCAAAACCATATCTCTCGAAGAATTCCTTAAAGCTGCGAACTCGGAGAACTAAATGCTCACCCTCGCCGAAGTAAACAGTATACTTGAGTTACGTGAATACGAGTCGCTGGTCGCAAGTATGTATTCCACCGAGAGTGCTGAGTTGGCGTCTTTTGCGACGCACGAAGATCCAAGCGTCCGACATGCCGTCTTCAATAACCCCAACACCCCACCTGCTGTGAAGTTGTGGCTGCAAACCGCGTATGGTCAAATGTCTCTCGAAGAATTTCTAAATGCTGTTGACTCCAGTCGCTGAGTCAGGCATACGTTTCATATGCGCCTGCCCGTGTCATTCAACATCCTCCGTAAAATCGCCGCTGAGAGTAATCATTCGTCCTTTTGCCATGTAGCCGTCGTAATGCGTGGTGGGGTGATTCTAGCAATGGAGTGCAACCAAGCAAGCCACCACG
>Ga0316620_10000134_pt1 | contig 28831 bp, 30 predicted proteins | sample OWC_Aug_M1_C1_D5_FD_207651 | JGI IMG/M metagenome (GOLD analysis project Ga0316620, IMG submission 207651) | Wetland soil microbial communities from Old Woman Creek delta, Ohio, United States - OWC_Aug_M1_C1_D5_B | ecosystem: Environmental > Terrestrial > Soil > Wetlands | place: USA: Ohio...
ACGCAGCTCAGTCTCCGAGTTGAGATTGACTTATCTCAGGAATACGATACCGGCCACTCCGTAGATGATGTCACAGACCAAGCTGCGCGGCATGGGGCCGAATGGCTTGAGAAGCGACTTCGGGAGATGAAGGTGCGTTGACCGTCAGAGACCTCATTCTCTCCAGCCACAATGTGGTCGTTCTCAGCCATCAAAATGCTGATCCAGACGCGATTGCATCAATGGTGGCGTTCTCAAGACTCTATAGGGCACTCAATCCATCAGGGACCGTGACTCTCGCCTGCGATGACGTAAGCAAAGTGGCTGGCCAGATTCTGACGACCTTCAACCCGGAAATCGCGGTCACCAGTGGGACCTGCGGCGAGTTTGACCTGACCGTATTGGTGGACACCAACAGCAGTTTCCAGATTGGACCCAAGCTGGACTCATTACTTCACAATCCATCACGGACTCTTGTCATCGACCATCATGAGGACAATCCCAAGATTGGTGAGATGGCTTCTCATCAGATGGTCGACGCCGGCAAATCCTCAACCTGCGAGATAATGGTGAGCCTCTTCGACGAGCTTGGTATACCGGTGGACTCAGGTATCGCCAACATACTTCTCGCAGGACTACTCTTTGATACAAGGCGTTTTCTGCACGGCGGCCTGTCTGGTCTGAAGACAGGATTGCGCCTTATCGAGTCAGGTGCTGACTATGATCGCTGTCTGAGTTCATTGATTGTACGACCTGACCGATCGGAACGCATTGCCAGACTGAAGGCCGCAGGGCGTCTTCAGATTCACGAGGTCGGTGAGTGGATTATTGTGACCTCAAAGGTGAGTGCGTATGAAGCCAGCGCGTGCAGAGCTCTCTTGGACCTCGGTGCTGATGTCGCAGTTGTTGGCGGGTCCTCGGCGAATGAAACCGTGCGGATCAGTTCTCGCAGCACAAGTGATTTCCACAGGGCCACGGATGTCAGTATGAGTCGTGACGTGATGGAGAAGGTAGGCGAGATCATCGATGGTGCCGGTGGGGGCCATGCGAATGCTGCTGGAGCAAATGGGCACAGGAATCTGGATAAGGCACTCTCGACGTCTGTGGATCTGATTCAGGAAGCAATACGGACGAAACAGAAGCTCCCTCAGAAACCGACCTAGGTGTTGATTAGAGCTTGGCGCTAATAGAGTTCTCTGATTTCAGCTTTAGATACCTGGGTTCTGAGTCCCTAGCGCTTCGAAGGGTCAATCTCAAAGTTGAGGAGGGTGAGTACCTGGTTGTCACAGGGCCGTCTGGATGTGGGAAGACCACACTCTGCCGTGCAATCAATGGTCTAGTGCCTCACTTTCACCATGGATACGTGGCTGGAAGTGTCATCGTGAATGGACTCGACACGAGAGAACACACTGTGGCAGAGATGTCGAGCATTGCAGGACTTGTGTTTCAGAATCCAGCGAACCAGCTGGTCACGCTGAATGTCGAAAAAGAGATTGCGTTTGGTCCTGAGAATCTTGGCATAGAACCATCGGAGATAAGGCGCAGAGTGAACGACCTAGTGGGTTTGCTGGATCTGGGAAGTCTGCGGGACAAGCATCCACACGAGATGTCAGGTGGCGAGCAGCAGCGCGTTGCCATAGCTGCAGTGTTGGCACTGAAGCCAAAGATTCTGATTGCTGATGAACCAACCTCAAATCTTGACCCCGCGAGTTCAGAGATGATACTGACTCTGATTGCCAAGCTGAACAGAGAAGGCATGACCGTTGTCCTGATTGAACACAGGCTTGACATTGTATCGAAGCAGGCATCCAGACTCGTACTGATGAATGATGGCGAGATTGTCATGGATGGACCGCCTCGCATTGTACTGACCGACGCGCGATGCGAAGAGCTTGGCATCGGCGTGCCAAAGGCGACGCAGATCTACCAGAGGCTCAAGAAGAGGAACATAGAGCTTCCGCGAGTTCCTCTCTCAGGTGAGGAGCTGGCGCTCTTGGTTCAGGAGGCGAGTCACCGTTGATCCAGCTCGAAGATGTGAGTTTCAGCTATGATGGAGTGTACTCTGCACTGGTGGGAGTATCTCTCCAAATCGATGATGGTGAGTCTGTCGCTATCATGGGCAACAACGGCGCGGGAAAGACGACCCTCGTGAAGCACTTCAATGGTCTCTTGCGGCCAGACCACGGTCGTGTCATAGTGAACGGTGTGGACGCGCGCAGACGGTCTGTGGCAGAGCTGTCGAAAGAGATTGGTCTTGTCTGGCAGAATCCCGACCACCAGCTATTCTTGGACACTGTCAGGAAGGAAATCGTGTTTGGTCTTAGGAACTTGGGATACTCGGCAGAAGAGGCCGATGCTAGGTGTGACATGGTACTCAAAGACCTGCACCTCGAAGAACTTGCGGAACGGTCCCCCTTCGCTCTGTCTGGAGGTGAGCGAAAGAGGGTCTGTCTCGCCTCCGTACTGGCAACGGAACCCAAGGTACTGGCACTTGATGAGCCGACAATCGGTCAGGACGCAGGGCAGAAGCTACGACTGGCAAGGCTGCTGCAGGACATGAATCGAAAGGGATGCACGGTTGTTGTCGTGACACACGATATCGAGTTCGTGATAGAGAACTTCCCCCGGACCGTCGCCATGTCGAGGGGTAGGATTGTGGCAGACGGGAAGACAAGTTCGGTTCTGAGCGACTCAAATGCGATTGCACTATGTTCACTGTCTCCACCCCAAATGACGGTGGCAGCACAGTCTATGAATCGGCTCTTTCCAGAGGTTTCGCCTAGGATGACTGCACTGTCAGAGGTGGAAGAAGCCATCGTCAGGATATTGGGAGGCAGATGAATGTCGTTCCTTGAGGTCTTCCAGTACTCGCGGATTGACTCACCTCTTCATCGACTTGATCCCAGGTCCAAGCTCGTGATGGTGATCGTTTGCAGTGCCGCATCTCTCCTGTTCCTGAATATAGTGCCACTGCTCATTGTACTCTCGTGTCTTGTCCCTCTGATTGCATTGTCGCACTCGCTTGGCAGATGGTTCAAGAGCATGAGAGGACTGATATTTCTCGTCGCCTTCATCGTGATATTCAACACTCTGCTGTCGAGTGTTCAATATCCCTTCTCCTACTCAATCGCGCTCGCATTGCGTCTGATTGCTCTCATGACCTCGTTCTCTCTCTTCTTCCTGACCGTACAGCCGGACCATCTGTCACAGGCACTAATCCAGATGCGAGTCAAGTTTGAGTTCGCATTTGCGATGAGCATGGCGATGAGGTATGTACCTACTCTAGGTCAGGAGGCCTACGCCATTATGGACGCACAGAAGGCACGCGGAGTGGAACTGGACAAGGGGAACGCACTCAAGAGGATTCGCAACACAGTGCCAATCATCGTTCCTCTCATAATAGTCTCGATTCGAAGAGCTCTCTTAATAGCAGAGAGCATGGAGTCTCGAGGTTTCGGCAGTACACACAAGCGCACATACATGGATCGTCTCTACTTCAGGAGGTCCGACTGGCTGGTGGTTGCCGTGTCACTAGTCGTCCTTGTATTCCTTGTCTATGTAAGGTTCATTCTGGGTCTGCCTGAATGGATGCTCTGGCAGCTGCCCTTCTAGGAGCTCAGAAGTGGCCCGATATCAATCTGAGCATGATTTATGAGAAGATTGCCCTCTGTATTGTCTGCTATGTCCGAGGAGATAAAGAGGTCTCTTCCGAGAAGAGAGAGATACTCAATCAAGGATCTACTTGCTGATCTCAAGAAGATCGACCCAACCCCAAGCGTTGCATACAAGGTAGGCACCGAGGTGCTCTACAACGAGTGGACACTATGCAAGACAGGCTTGGGAGACGCTCATCCGGTGACAGTAGGTCTGAGTCAGATTCTGGAGTTCCTGCAGCATGGTTACGAGCAGATGCTGGTACGAGGAGACATGCACCGGGCTCGTGACACACCCGCATCAGCCATCAATGAGCTCGTGAAGAAGGTGCCATCGGAGGCACTTGAATACAATCTTGAACGCTCCGGCGACTATGTCTATGGCGTACTTGAAACCGCTCGACAAGAACGAGCCGCCGAGATGGAGCGGTACAAGAAGATAGAACCGGGCGTCCGTCGAGAGGTCGAGCAGAGTCCAAAGGATCCTAATGTCTACAACAAGCTGAGGCTCCTGCTCTGGTTTCTGGGGCAGCACAAGGAGGCCAGCGATGCGTTTCAGACGGCCAAGAAGCTCGGATGGGACAGCACGACTTCTGACCTTGTAGCAACCTGAAGCCTGCATCTCCTCCTAGGTCAACATATCCTACCACGCATGTGACAGCTCGGCGTGAAAGTGCCTGTTCCATGCTGTATCGATGGCTCAGTCCGCAATGGGCAAGGACGCGATAGCTAGATGCAGGCTCCTCTGAAGAACGAAAAACGAAGGACGCACTTAGGAAAAGAGCTGTGATTGTACGTCTGAGAGCTGATTTCCCCCGTTGCGTTCTACGACGACTAGATAGGCTTTCTGTACGAACGGAGGCTCAACCGAAGAGAACGAATGGAGCCATGTAGACGGCATCCGAGTGCCATCAGCAATGACGGTCGGTGTGTTGGATCGCGTGGTTTCTGTAGTCTGGAGGCAGCCAAGTTGTTCCCAATGGATCTCCCAAGAAGTGCGATAATAGTGCTTGAGAGTCTGAGCAGGGCGGGTCCAATGTCGCCCAAGGACATCAGCATCAAGGCCAATCTGGCACCTCGCACGACCGCGTTCGCCATTCAGCGGCTCATGAATCACAGGCTTGTGAAGCGAGTGCCCAACCTGAACGATATGCGACAGCCCCTGTATCTCTTGAACAAGGAAGAACTGAAGTCCATGTTCAGAGAATCGGGTCCGAGTCCACTGATGCGTCTTGTTCCGGCAATCATGAACTGGAAACGGACTGCTTGAGGAGTATCACCCTAACACATCACCATTCAAGCTATATCGCTGTAGACTGATGTTTGAACGTATGAAGATCTGGCGTACATAACTACTCTCTCCTCTATCTCCTCTAGATGGGCCTGAGCGCATGAGCTCGGGTCCACCTAGAACCAGAGGTTCGAAACACACCCCAAGTACAATCCGATGGAGCCGCAGAGTTGAAGACCGGAGACGAAGAATGCACGGAGTACGAGCAAATTGACCACTAGCGATCAACTCGCAAAGAGATACAGCGAGCTAATGGCGGGTCTAGACGGCCTTCTCAGTATGTCTGACGGCGAAGTAATCGGAGTATTGTATCAGAGCGAATGGTTACGAATACTCTTGGTAAGAGGTTCTGAGGAGGAAGCAGGTGTAGGAACCAGCATAACTGTGGAGCTATCTCTGTCCAGATGCGCCTGTGGCTCCGGCGGAGGGAGCACATCACCGGATGGGCTTTCGTACCACGATGCCGATCGATTCCTGACAGGCATGGTCCGACATTTGGAGTACTTGCGTTCACTTGCTCAGCACGGGTTCAGCCTGAACGTGATTCGAGAAGACTGCCTCTGGGCCGCGACGCTGCCCACTTCGGAGCCACCGGACAAGGCCGTGTTTCAGGCACTCGTCCCACCCGCCTGATTCGGGTAAGCCCTCATTGATATTCTCGACATGCTTTTCTGTGGGAGACACAGCCAGTCAGCGCAGAGAAAACACGTCAGCCGCCTAGAGAGGAGAAATCGGGATTGGATTTAATCGACAGAGGCATTCTCGACGACTTGACCAGCAACTGTCGGACCACCTATCAGGAGCTCTCTGAGAAATACGGGGTCTCATCGAACGCAATAAGGAACAGGGTACTGAAACTTGAGGAATCACGCGTGATTGATGGCTACCGTGTGATCCTCTCACCCGCCATGATTGGTTCTTCTATGTTGTTCGGCGTGCTTCGAACAGACGGTTCACAGAATGAACACGACTTCGTGTCCCGAATAGGCGAGTGGCGCAACATAGTCGCCGCCGCCGCGTACACTGATGGCAACTACACACTGGTCGCCGAAACCTCGGCGCCCATGGAACTGCTTGAAACGGGGTCTTTCCTCAGGGGCCTGAAGGGGGTGCAATCCGTCGAACTCTACCCACTCGTCACTGATGTCGGGAAGAAGATGGACCTCTCCTCTGCACATCTCAGGGTGCTAAGCTGCCTTCTTGAAGATCCACGGATGTCCGTGGTCGATATCGCTGACAGGGTCAGAATGACGTCCAGAAGGGTGCGACGCCTAGTCAAGGAGCTCGAAGACAGTCAGGCAGTGCGTTTCACTATCAAGCTTGAACTCGGTGCTGGGAGCAGCATACCATTCATTGCACAGGTGATATGGGATGAACGTGGGACTTCTGCGGGCGATATCCACGCTTGGCTGAGGAAGACGTATCCATTGAACTTCTGGCAGCTGTTCCTTGCGGCCTCTGAACCCGTCTTCTTTGCGCTGTTTGCTGCAGATAACATGACTGAGATTGAGAACCTTGCATTGAGCCTCAGACAGAATCCCCTCCTCCGGACAGTGAAGGTGATAACGGGCTTCCATCATCGGTATTTTCCCGGGCTTCGTCGCAGGCGCCTAGAAGAGATGGTGCGTGACGCTGGCCTGAAACGAGCCCCTGTATGAGTCGAATCACTTGGGAATGCATAAATGAGGCGGCCGGCCGCTAGGTATGATGTGGTTCGAAGACTTGACAACTGAATCGGCGAAGACCATAACAGTGTCCCTGTCCAAGGAGCTGCCTCCTGAACCTGTGTTCGATTCAAAATACAGACGGGCACCGAGTAGAGGGTATAGCCTGAACCACGACCAGACCGTGTTGGCCGTGAAGAACGCGCTGAGATATGTTCCTGAAGCGCTTCACAGCAAACTCGCGCCCGAGTTTCTCGATGAGCTTCTCACCCGCGGCAGGATCTATGCCTACCGCTATCGCCCAAAGGGCGCAATCAAGGCGAAACCGGTAGATGAGTACAAGGGCATACTTGAGGCGCGTGCTCTTCAGGTGATGATTGACAACAACCTAGACTTCGATGTGGCTCTCTATCCGTACGAACTGGTCACCTATGGCGAGAGTGGCCAGGTATGTCAGAACTGGATGCAGTATCAGCTGATCAAGAAGTACCTTGAATCCATGACTGATCAGCAGACCCTTGCTGTGAGTTCGGGTCACCCCGTTGGTCTGTTTCCCAGTCACAGGAATGCCCCGCGTGCGATTCTGACGAACGGGCTGATGGTCGGCATGTTCGATACGCCTGAGGCGTTCAACCAGTCCTGTGCAATGGGCAACTCGCAGTACGCCCAGATGACTGCGGGCGGATGGATGTACATAGGACCACAGGGCATAGTCCATGGCACATACATCACTCTGTTGAATGCAGGCCGGCTCTACTTGCGTATACCTGATGACCAAGACCTTCGCGGAAGAGTATTCCTCACTTCGGGTCTGGGCGGCATGAGTGGCGCCCAGGCAAAGGCAATCGAGATTGCAGGCGGCGTGGGAGTGATTGCAGAGGTCGACAAGACTCGGGTTGACACCCGGCTGCAGCAGGGCTGGCTCCGAAAGTACTCCGCGGACTTGGACGAGGTCTTTCGTTGGGTAGATGATTACCGGAAGCGGAAAGAGCCCGTTTCAATCGGGTACTACGGCAACGTGGTCGACCTATGGAAGTATGTGGTTGACAACAACACGAAGATTGACCTCTCTACAGATCAGACATCATGTCATGATGCGTACGGCGGCGGCTATACACCTCAAGGGGTGACCTTCGAGGAAGGCCGCGAGCTTCTGAAGAGTGATAGGGCAAAGCTTCGCCGGCTCGTTGACAAGTCTCTCCGCACTCAGTTCGAACTAATCCGCACAATGACTCAACGGGGTACTCACTTCTGGGACTATGGTAACAGTTTCCTGAAGGCAGTCTTCGATGCGGGAGTCAAGGCAGTCGCCAAGAATGGTGTAGATACCACTGCCGGCTTTGTCTTTCCGTCCTACGTAGAAGACATCATGGGGCCAATCTGCTTCGATTATGGCTACGGTCCGTTCCGCTGGGTGTGTCTCACGGGACGGAAAGAGGACCTCGCGGAGACCGACAGGACCGCCTTGTCCTGCATCGATCCGAAGAAACGCGGTCAAGACCGAGATAACTACATCTGGATAAGGGACGCAGAGAAGAATGCCCTTGTGGTGGGCTCACAGGCTCGTATTCTCTATGCCGATGCACGGGGACGCGTGCGAATCGGCCTTGAGTTCAACAAGAGGATACGCGAGGGGAAGATAGGCCCTGTGATGCTCGGCCGCGATCATCATGATGTCGGCGGGACCGACTCGCCATTCAGAGAGACCGCAAACATCAAGGACGGAAGCAATATCACGAGTGACATGGCGCACCAGTGCTGGGCTGGAAATGCTGCTCGAGGAATGACCCTAGTGGTTCTTTCAAACGGGGGTGGCGTCGGTACGGGCAAGGCCATCAATGGTGGATTTGGGCTTGTTCTCGACGGTAGTGAGCGGGTGGACACAATCATAAGGTCCTCGCTTGACTGGGATGTCATGGGTGGTGTCGCAAGGAGAGCTTGGGCTAGAAACGAGCACGCCATTGAAACAGCTGTCGAATGGAATCGCGAGATGCTCGGTGCCGGACACATCACCCTCCCCTTCATACCCAAGACTGGTCTGGTCGAGGACCTTGTCAAGAGGACTCTCGGGAAGGTGTAGTACACTTGGCGTCCCGCTGGAAGGACCGTGGAGAGCTTACTCGTCTGCCATCGATCAATAGAGTTAGGGACGATATCTCAGTGGCCCTCACCGTGTGGAAGCAGCTTCTGGAGGATCTCCTGGGTGAGCGCTTGGAGTACGCGTACGCTAAGGGGTCTGCTATCAAGACCTGGGATTCTCCAATCGATTACGTGCCTTGTGTCAGCGACCTCGACATACACGTCAAGCTGACCGACGATCTTGGTATGTTTCCAATCCGCGACGGCGCCTTCTCTGCAGCGTTAGCACTGTCCGAGAGATACGAAACCGGCTTTCTTGCAGCCCGTCCAGATAACGTCCATGTTCCTCGCACTCAGATTATGCTCCTGAACGACATGGCGAAGGAGTCTTGGTTCGTCGCTCCGCGATTGTCCGATGTGAGGCCAGTGATAGGCGAAATCAGGGGCTATCCGTTGATGGCGCCGGATGCCATTCGTCAGATTGACCTTGAGCGTCTTCTTGCCCTCAATACGCTCCTGAATGAGCTGCCTATGAAGGCTTGTGACCGCAGCACCATTGACTTGTGGACTCTCGTGCGGCAGATGACTTGGAATGTATCTCCTACACCAGTCAGAGTTCTCACTCAGTACAATCCTGACCCCCTTGACTGCTGGTCCTGGAATAGGACACGTGTGTGTAACGAACTTCTGGCTATCCATATGAATGAAGTCGCAGACGCCTGCCGTGCATTCTACGTTTCGGGTTGGAAGTGGTTTCTCTCAGGGCTCCGCAGCAGTGCTGCCCTGAGGGAGATGATCAGACAGGGTTATTCTGTTCTGAACCAGTGCTACAGCTTCGCTGAAACAAGGCGGCGCGATGCCATGAATGCCGAGCTGTAGCTGTATAGCAAGCTTTAATCAACAATCGATATAATATAATGGTCGGTGAACTCGCTTAGAACTGACTCTTGGTCGTCAGTCTGGCCTGCCCCAGAACCCAGAACGACCGCAACTGGCAGTTGTTGAGTTGGTATGCAACGGCGAGCTCAGACCGGGACGGATCCTCGATATTGGCTGTGGCACAGGCGACAATGCCATATATCTGGCCAAGAACGGCCTCTCTGTTGTAGGTCTCGACCCGGAACTGAATGCAGTTGAGACTGCCCGGGCCAGGGCTGCACGAGAGTCTACGGAAGTGGACTTCGTAGTCGGCAACGGGGGTCACCTTACGGAGCTCTTCCGGGACGGCGAGTTCGACGCTGTGATAGACACAGGCTTCTTTCGCACGCTGTCTGAGCCAGAGCGCCATAAGAACATCCAACAGGTCCACAGAGTCCTAAGAAACGGGGGACGATACTATCTGATATGCTTCTCAGAGCGAGAGTACAATGAGAGCGCTCGTAAGAGGCTCAGCCCGGAGGATCTCAGGCGTGCTCTTGGAGCTGACTTCAGGCTGAACTACGTCAGAGACACCGTGCTTGACTCGGGCCTCAATACAGGCGGCGCAATGGCATATCTAGTGTCTTCTACAAAGACGTTCACAGGTTGATACTTCCTGCGACAGTTCTAAAAGGTGACCAGGGTTTCTACAGGGTCAGCATCATTCCTGTCATTCCGGGGGCGCACTATTGACAGTACAGATTGATGGCGAGAGCCTCACTATAGAGAATCTTGTTTCCGTGGCCCGAAACGGCGAAACGGTCGAACTCTCATCTTCTGCAAGAGACCGGATGATCAAAAGTCGCGAGGTCGTAGAGTCCGCACTTCGGGAAGGCCGCACCGTATACGGGGTCAACACAGGTTTTGGTGATCTCGCACAGGTGTCGATAGACCCGCAGGATGTCGCCCGGCTTCAGGTGAACCTCCTGCGTAGCCACAGTGCCGGTGTCGGAAGCCCATTTCCCGTCGAGATTGTCCGTGGCATGATGTTGCTCAGAGCCAATGCGCTTGCAAAAGGATACTCCGGGGTCAGGGTTGTATTGGTGGAAACGCTTCTCCAGATGCTGAACAAGGGTGTGATACCTATTGTGCCGGAACAGGGTTCAGTCGGTTCAAGTGGCGACTTAGCTCCTCTCTCTCACATGGCGTTGGTGTTGATTGGAGAAGGAAGTGCTCAGTATCGGGGAGAGGTTCTAGAGGGCGCCAAGGCAATGTCCAGGGCTCGGATACCTACACCAGCACTGGAGGCCAAGGAAGGGGTGGCACTGATAAATGGCACACAACCTATGTCTGCCATTGGCGTTCTGGCAGTAAACGACTCAATGGAGTTGATGCGCAATGCATGTATCGCCGCCTCGATGAGTCTGGAGGCTCTGCGTGGAACCCGGGTCGCATATGACGAGAGAATTCACTCGGTCCGCGCCCATAGGGGGCAGATTGATGTTGCCAGAGCCATGCGCTCGATACTACTCGACAGTGAGATCAACAGGTCGCATGCAAACTGCGGGAAGGTCCAAGACGCCTACTCGCTCAGGTGTGTTCCACAGGTCTTGGGAGCATCACTCGACACGATACGGTATGTCAGAGGAGTGATGGAGACCGAGATCAACTCAGCGACCGACAACCCCCTTGTCTTTCCTGAAGATGGTCGTGTCATCTCAGGAGGTAATTTCCACGGTCAGCCAGTCGCGCTCGCAATGGATTTCCTTGGCATCGCACTATCGGAAACAGCCAATATCTCAGAGCGGAGAGTCAATCGACTGGTAGACCCCAAGCTCAGTGGACTGCCTGCCTTTCTCACTACGAAGAGCGGCTTGGATTCAGGTCTTATGATTGCACAATACACGGCAGCTGCTCTCGTATCAGAGAACAAGGTCTTGTCTCATCCGGCCAGTGTCGACTCGATTCCGACAAGTGCAGAACAGGAAGACCATGTCAGCATGGGGACAATAGCCGCAAGGAAGGCTAGGCAGATTCTGGGAAACGTAAAGAACGTCATAGCCATCGAATACATGTGTTCTGCACAGGGGATTGACCTTCTTTCTCCTCTGAGACCGTCTGAGCCAATCGCACAGGCGATGGAAGTGATTCGTGGGGTGGTTCCTCGACTTGAGGACGACCGTTGTCTGAGTGAGGACATAGGGAAGATATGCAAGTTGATTGACGAGAGGCGCATATCTTCTGCAGTCGAGGCGGTCACTGGCCCTCTCCTCAATTACTGAATCAGGGACCTAGCTTCGAGTGCAGTATCTCTCCACGCGCTATGACTGTGTGCACAAGATTGGTTCCAAAGCGGTATGAGAGATACTCGGGATTCGGGCAGTCCATCACGACAAGATTTGCTCTCTTCCCAATCTCAATACTTCCAATCTCGTCAGCCTTGTTGAGTGCATGTGCCGCATTGATCGTTGTTGCAGCGATTGCTTCTCTGGGGTGCATCTTCATCCTGTAACAAGCGAGTGCAATGGTGAAGAACATAGACGCATTTGCGCAGTTTGGATTGAAGTCCGTCGCGAGAGCAACAGGAAGACCCATGTCTATCATGCCTCGCGCGTTGGCATACTCAGTGTTCAGACTGAATGCGGTACCTGGAAGTAGGGTGGCGATTGTGCCGGCCTTCCGCATGGCCTCCAAGTCATCAACTGACGACCTCAGGAGATGGTCGGCTGACACGGCACCTAGCTCGGCAGCAAGACCAGCACCGCCTAGCTGGACAATCTCGTCAGCATGGACCTTGAGCTTCATGCCTGCCTCTTTGGCTGCTGTCAGTATCCGCCTAGACTGTTCCACATCAAAGGCACCCCTCTCGCAGAACACGTCGCAGAACTCAGCATTTGTGCCCTCTGCAACAGCAGGAATCATCTCGTCAATTACCAAGTCCACATAGTCATCTGTCCTGCCTTCATACTCCGGAGGTACTGCATGTGCTCCTAGGAATGTAGTGGCCACGCCCATCGGCAGCATTGTCCCTAGTCCTCGCGCTGCATCGAGCATCTTGATCTCGTCCTTTGTATTGAGTCCGTATCCGCTCTTGACCTCGATGAAGGTGGTCCCGGCATTGAGCATCTCGTCAGCATGAGAGAATGCGATGCTAGTCAGCTCTTTCAGTGATGCTGCACGTGTTGCTCTGAGCGTACTCAGGATTCCACCACCTGCCTTCAGAATCTCCATGTATGTCTTGCCCGCGAGTTTCATGGCGAAGTCTGCCTCTCGAGACCCTGCGAATATGAGATGCGTGTGACTGTCAACAAAGCCGGGCATGGCAAACCTCCCCGGAAACTGAATCTCGGGGAGTCTTGGGGTGGTCTTGACTTCGCTCATGACTTCGCTGGTCTTGCCTACGGCTGCTATCTTGCCGTCCTTTATGGCCACAGCAGCGTCATGAATCAGGCCAATGTCCATCATCTCTGCGCCTCTCTTGGGCGAGCGAGAACTGCCCGATAGCGTGGCCAACTGACCTATGTGAGTGACAAGAAGATCTGGTTTCATCATCATGCACGCAGTGTCAGATGGATGCGATACTGATTTACATTCCGGCTATTCCCGGTCTGGGAGCTTTAATTAGGGGGTGTTCAACCGCCCATTCAGGGTTTATCGGTGCAGCAGGAATCAAAGTACTTGGTATTGAGCTGGCAGGACGTCTACAATCTCACCCTTCGGCTCTCAGAGAAGATAGTGGACAGTGGTTTCAGTCCGACCGTGATAGTGGGCATCGCGAGAGGCGGCTGGATTCCCGCTAGGATCCTGTCTGACGTTCTGTATGCGAACGCGATGTGGAACGTCCGAATTGAGTACTACACAGACCTCGGACGGAAGGGGAGAGAACCCAAGATCACTCAGCCATTGATGGTTCCCCTCGCGGGGCAGAAAGTGCTCGTTGTTGATGAGGTTGCAGACTCCGGCGAGAGCCTGCGCTATGCCGTAGACCATGTCAAGAAGCAGCAGGTGTCAGAAGTGAAGTCTGCTGTTCTTCATCTGAAGCGCCATTCGAGCATGATTCCCGATTACTACATGCAGATGGTCGAGGCCTGGACTATCTATCCCTGGGAACTCAGAGAGTCCATAATCGCGCTCGTGAAGAAGTTCAAAGCTGATGACCCGACGCTGGATCCGAAGAAGATACGTGACAGACTGGTGTTTGAGGTGGGTTTCGAACCAGCTGTTGCAGACTACTTCCTCAAGAGACTGTGAACAGGTCGTGAACGCAGGTGATAGTCGAGGAGATCACTTGGGGCAACGAGCGCCTGTTCGTTGGGCTAGCTGAGATCAAGAACTCGAAACACATGAGTCGTGAACAGCTCGTGGCGTTTGCATCCGAGCACTCCAGAGGTCTCATGGCACTGCAGTTCGTGGATGCAGCATCTGTTGCTGGAGTGATTCATCTGTTGTCCGCTGCGCAGAATGCCGTGAATGCTTGGAAGGGCGGATACCCAATAGCCAGAGGGCTTGACGTGGAAGTGCTGGTGTACGCATCTGCCCAGCGACAGATTGGCAAGGCGTTTGAGCGGATGGGTGTACGTGATGGCCTTGACCATGTCGCAGTCGTGGTAATCAGCGACAAAGCCGAGTCTGCGCAGCAATCCATAGGCAAGATTGTCAAACGCATGGGTCCGGAACGGGATCCCCCCTTTCCTCTCGACCAAGAGCGAACTGAACGAGTCATGTCGCTCTTTGACATAGACAAGGCCGAACTGGGCGCAATATCTGACGGTGAGCGACCTGAGGATGTTCAGAATGCTCTATCGAGGTGCGTTGCCGGCAGGGTTTCACTTGTGGCTGTTGACAGTTGACCAACAACGCATTCAGTACATGTCCCCTCGCATGGTCATTATTGACAGAATGTCGTTGTCCGGCTTGAGCACTGACACACCTGACCCCTCGCCGATAATCTCAATCCAGACTGTCCAGTCCGGACTATCAAGATTCACCTTGAAAGGCATCTGGGCCGCAACCTGCTGTATCAGTTCCATGGTCTCAATTGCACTGTGTCTCTTCCTGACAGTCACCCTGAAAGAATCGGCGGCGGCGATTTTGCCCTTCAGGTCAGCCGTGGCCGCAACTATCGATGAAACATCTGTAGAAACACAGCGTTCTATCGGTGTGAACCTGATTGCGAATCGGAACTGGTATGGGTTCTCGATGGCGAACTCTCTGAGTTTCCTCACAACCTCGAATGGATCCAATGAGGTCTGGCACGTGATGAGCCCCGAGATGTGAGTCATGCTGACCGTAAGGTTCTCATCCCCGAGCAGGTCTCCAATGAAATACTGGGCCTCTGATTTGGCTGCACGTTCTCTATCTCGGGGACATCCTACCAGCAAGTTGAATGTCTGCAGTTTCGTTTCCCCTCGAAAACATCATTTCACCTGTGCACGAACGACGCGGCTGCTCCAGTACCTGATTGCATCCGTGTCCATTCTCAGCCGCTCCGTAAGCTTGTCGACTGATAGTTCGCCCTCCCGATAGACCGTGATGTTGCTTGGAGTACCTGGCTCGACTCCCACTATGGTGGAATTGCTACTAGACAGCGACGGGCCCCCGTCGATGTATAGGTCGACAGAGTCACCTAGCTGCTTCCTCGCCATATCTACATCAAACGGGCTCTCCTCGCCGCTGATGTTTGCACTGGTACCTACTATCGGTCCCTCGAGGTGCTTGGCGATGCCTCTGGGAATAGGGTGGTCCGGGACCCTGACGGCGACTGTGTTCCGTCCCCCCGTGACGAGACTAGACAATGGCATCTTTGTTGACATAACAATCGTGAGTGCGCCTGGCCAGAAGAGCCGAGCGAGGACCCTCTCCATGTCGTTGAAGTCGTGGTAGGCCTCACACTGAGTCAAGTCCGAGAATAGCAGCGGCAATCCCATATCCGGGTTGCGTTTCTTGGTCTGTATCAGTCTCATCAGGGCATCTTCAAGTCTGGGATCACAGGCAATCCCATAGCTGGTATCTGTCGGATACACCACGAGCTTTCCTGAGCGCAGAACCCCTGCTGCACGCTCTACGATTTCCTGCACACTCTCAGGACCATGCAGAACCAGGGTCTCGCTTGCCAAGATACTCACTCGGTCATTCCAGCGGCAAACACACATATGGCCGTTGCGTTCAGGGTTCACAAGGTGGTATGCCGTTCATGCAGTGATACTTGCTGCGGGCCGAGGCGAACGAATGTCTCCGCTGACCGACCTGCTTCCCAAGGCATTACTCCCTGCACTGGAAAGCGACATGATAGGCCGCCTCATCATTTCACTTCGGCAGGCTGGAATAGACGACTGTCTAGTGGGCGTGGGCTGGAAGAAGGAGATGGTCATTAAGCGCGTGCTAGAGATCAAAGGTGCCAATCCGATACAGACTGTGGAGGTCGGAAACTGGGAAACCGGTGCCCTGAGGACACTCGTCGCCGTTCTCGATCGATTGAATGACGCAACGGCCATAGTGTGTCCTGCAGACTGCGTCACTACGACGGAGATACTCAATGAAACACTTAGACTCCACCATGCAAGGGCTACCGTTCAAGCCGTCACACTTGCAGTCGACGAATCAGTCCGCCAGAACCCGAACGTCTATGTTGACTCGCATGGGCGGCTCCTGGGAGTGGGAAAGTCAGTTCCCGGTGCACGTCCTCTAGGACGCTCTGCCATGCTCTTGGTAATCGAGCGGGCCTTCATGGACGCATGTAGTCGTTACCTCGATGATGGTTGTACGAGTGTGCAGGACGCAATCAACCGGTTTGCCTCCGAAGGTGGCATTGTTGGTGCTGCCATCGTGCATGGGCCATGGTACGATGTAGACACAATTGGGTCGCTGCTTGCCGCAAACAGGAGTCTGCTTTCCGGTCACGGCGCGACCTGTCCTGACTGTATGTACGTTCCCGAAGGCGAATCCTACCACGCAGAAACCGCCACGACAGGCCCTGGGGGAATCAAGATTGGCATCGGGGTCATAATCCAAGGACCCTGCCTACTAACAGGCGGAGCCAGAGTGAGCCGCGACTGCGCGTTAGGGCCGTCGGTACTGATTCGGGCCGGAACCAAGATAGGACACACCTGCAGTATCAGGAATGCCATACTATTCGGGAACTCCGTAGTTTCACCCCGTTCAGTCCTAGACGGGGTTGTCATGTACCAGGGAGTCCCATATACGGAGTAGGTCGGAATGTCACCAAGTCGCTGGAGATTGAGGAGAGTCTTCAGGAAACCCATATCCGCAATTGCAGTCCCACTTGCGCACAGAGGAATACGCCCAAACACAATCACATACGTTTCTCTCTTGGTCGGATTGTCTGCGCTACTAGCTCTTGTGGTAGGACGTTCACCATTTCTCTTCGGCCTCCTCGTCTTTGTCACAGGCCTTCTGGATGGCGTAGACGGTGCTGTTGCAAGACTGAACTCCAGCGCATCATCTCTCGGGGCCTTCACTGATTCATCAGTGGACAAGGTCACTGAACTCCTACTCCTCCTTGCGATTGGCCTGGCGTTTCCGAGTGAGGAGTTTCTAGGTCTGACTGTCCCCCTGTGGGTCGTGTTGTGCGCGTTCTCATGGCTATTGACCAGCTACACCCGTTCGAGGGCGGAGGTACTGGGCGCAAGGGACCTGGACATAGGCCTAGGTGGACGCTCAGAGCGGCTGTTCCTGCTCTTCATCGTTTCTCTAGCAGGTGCAGTCCTTTGGGCCCTTGTGATCGGCACGCTGCTCGGAATTGCGACCGCCTCGTATCGGTTCTATCATTACGGCCGTCAGATTGCGGAGATTGATGCTCATTCTGAACAGAGTTCTAGGTCATGATAGTCCCGAAGACCAGCATGCTTAAGTGTTGACAGTTCTGGCTTCGCTCAGAAACCTAACGGGGATTCCGTTCATGGTGAAGTTCAGGGCTGATCACTATCTTGTTGCCGAGCTGGAGGGCGTGACAGATGTCACAGCCACAGCGAACAGCGTCCTCGGCGCGCTGAAGGATATGCCTGAGCTGAAAGACCTAGCAGTAGTATCAAGACGCATGGAAGGAAGGCAATGGTCTGAGATACTTGGACGACTTATCATCCCTGAAGGTTCGAGAGCATTCTGGGGAATGGTGAAGCGGGAGGTCACTCCGAGAGAACCGTACAATCTCTTCATTCGTATCGACGTCAATGCCGAAGCACCGACAATCGAAGAGGCGCGCGACAAGGTGAAGAGCTGGGTGGAAGCGCAGTTCGTACCCCGCATCAAGAAAGATGCAGCCGTGAAGACCATAAGAGTACTCCAAGCGAGAGACCTCTACTTGCCTAAGCTTGGGTAGGTCATATCGTGACCGACACTACGTAGATGGTTGGTCCCACTGCCTGAAGAATACGGTCAAGGTTGTCGCCTTGTGGGCATCCTAGAGCAATATGTGATTCCGCTGTCTTGTTGCAGGTTCTGAGGTTCGCCGTCGGATTCAGCCGCTTGCCATCCAGGCTTATGACCCCGATATTCGAATTGCATTGGCTCAGGACTATCTGTCCTGGTGACTGAGACTTGTCAGTCACTCTACCAATGCGGGCCGACGTGATGCGACCTGGTGCCCTTAGGTTGTCTATCACGTGAAGACTTCCCTGATCGCTGTTGTACAGTGTCATATAGACACCGTCAGAGATACCCAATACCTCATCGACTCTTCCAGCAGTCACTATCCCGCAGGTGACCAAGGTGATGGGCCCCCTAGTGCTTATCTTGGAGGCTTCATGGAGCCGGTCATCAGCATACTGGTAGACATAGAGATTCTTGCTCTCGTCACCCAGTACGAATCGTGAGTAGGGTACGGATTTGCTCTTGAACGGGTATATCGAGAAGACAGGATAGTCCACGACCTTGTGCGCCAGCTTGTCGAGACCTTCGTCATACCAGCCATAGCATCTAAGTGCCTTGTCATTAGTCGCAACAATGACCTCATCTCGGCCGTCCCCCATGACGTTCGTCACACAGAGGGCTGTGGGTAGTATTCCCAGCGGAAATGCTCCCTCAGGTGACAGTCTGCCTTCTCTGTACGAGATCACATACAACGAGTTGTCAAGCCCGGCAAGAATGAAGTCCGTCTTACCCGCCTCTAGGACACATCCTCTGCCTGCCAGGGCGACCGGTGGCAACCCTTCCAGCCTTGTGATCTCGCGCACTCCAGTCTCAGAGTTGTCGTCCTGCGCTAGGACTCGGATGTCGCCGCCAATTGTCGTGAGGATGATCTCATCGGTACCGTCGCCGTCTATGTCGAAAGCGTCAATGGATGTGACTGCCTCCTTGAGAGGTATCGTCATATCGACGTTCAGTTTCATCATCCGGGGCGGTTCACATCCTTGGCGGAGGCTAGAACGGGAAGAGAGAAGGTGATGATTTAAGACTTGTTGGAGTCTTGGCTCAGGTTGACCAATTTTCACCTACTGATGCGTTTAATACTTGTTCCGACTGATTCTATATCAGAACGGAGATGAGCACCTCGGCGCAAAAGGTCATTCTGAGCAACGACCATTGGTGTGCATCTGACAGCGAGGTTTCGGGTGAACTGCAGTCTTTCATTGAGGAGTTCGGCTCCTTCACACCCGAGTGGTTCGCCGAAGTCAAGTTCCACCTGATAAGAGAGACCGGTCTCACCGGAGAGAGTCAAGCTGAACTGTGTGAGCTCTCGATTGATAGAGGGCACTGCAAGCATTGTGATTCTTTGTACGAAGCCAAGGAGTGTCCTCTCTGGTTCCGTTTGTTCAGACTCATTCGATTGTCTAGTCTTCAACGATCACCTCCATGCGTGAGGCTGGCGTACACCAGTGGCAACATCAGGCATGCCGCTGACTTTCTCGCTCGCGCGGGAGTCATCACTCCCCCCTTCTACCGCGCAAAGATGGCTCCTAGGTGCGGGGGAATGCGGCGCTGGGGCTACTGTCGTCCTGACCAGTACTGTGAAGCCATGGAAACCACGAACACACTGGAATACACTACTGCTCGAGAGCATGTCAAGATATCCCGTCCAGTGAGAAGAATCCGGTGACTCCAACCTGCGACCGTTTTATATGGGGAATCACTTGGAATCATGGGTCTCATGCAGTGTCCATTGGCAGAAAATCTACGGAGCCGCGCGAAGAGAAGGAACGCAGCCGGGTGGCAGGTCTCGATCGTGAGATCATTCGTCTGGTCCAGATCACTGGACACAGGGCTGATGAAATCAAGAGGACGAAACAGACCGGGGGCCCCGAATGGGAGCGACTCCAAGGGATGGTCTCATGGCATGAGCGAATGCTCAGGATGGGCGAGACCCACAGCCGACAGAAGGCCATCCAAGACCCGGTGCACGGTGCGATAATTCTCTCTCCTTGGGAGCTCGACGTCATATCGACGTGGGAGATGCTGAGACTCCGATACGTCAAGCAGCTGGGCCCTGCGCACATCGTGTATCCGGGTGCAACCCATACCAGGTTTGAGCACTGTCTGGGGACCAACTTCTTGGCTCAGAAGTGTATCGCGGTCGTCAACTACTGTGATGAACTGGAGAAACCCTGCTTTCGGCCTCTCTCCGAACTGATGGATGATTATCATCAGAAGATATTCCGGGCCTCGGCACTCCTTCACGATGTCGGTCACCCACCGACTTCTCATACAATCGAGTTCGCTCTGCGGTCGTGGTGTGGTCTTGATCATACTGACCTTGGAGAGTATCTAATACTCCACAGTGGAGTCAAAGATGCTCTCGAGAAGAACAGCATCGAACCCACGAAAGTCGTTGAGGTAATCAAGCGGCGTAGTCGTGACCCCATACTGATGCTGATCTCGGACTTCATCGACTCTCCTCTGGACATTGACAAGACTGACTATCTCATTCGAGATGCCCATTTCAGTGGTGTCCAACTAGGCATATTTCCGGCAGAACGCGTCCTTCTCACCAACAGGGTAGTCAAGGATGAGTCGGGTCGATGGGTGCGCGCCTTCATGATAAAGGCGATTCATTCTCTAGAGTCTCTGGTCCTGAGCAGGAACTGGATGTTCAGTGATCTCTACATTCACCATGCAGTCAGAGTGGCTGAAGCTCTAACTAGCAAGGCGACGTACTTCAGGCTCAAGGAGGAGAAGATGTCCAAGGAGGAGTGTGTCGGGTTCTTCACGCGCATGACCGATGGGGACCTCTATAGATGGTTGGAAGCCTCCGAGACCGATTTCGTGAGGGAGTACGCTGCCCGAATCAGGTACCGACGTCTCTACAAAGTGGTTCTATCAAAACCGATTAGTTCCTTCGAGGCTGACGCACAGAAGCGGATAGCTGGCATACAGGAGAATGCCGAGACTCTGGTTGAAACCGAGAGGGAACTCATGGGTGACTACAGCAGTGTCATTATCGATGTGGTCGATCCCGAACTCGGCGACCGTACCTTGGGACGGATGCCCATGCTTGTCGGAACCGAGGGCACAGGCTACCGACTTGTCGAGTTCAAGGACACTCTGGAGGGGCGGCCCGTCATCATGACCCTGAAGCAGCAGAAGAAGATCATACCGACTGTAAGGGTATATGCCGATCCGGGCATTGCAGAAGATGTGCAGCGGAGATTTGACCGCATGTTTCCATCAACGAATCCCGGGCACTTCGGCATTGAGGACGACCATGGCGAGTTCTGAAGGGTCACCTGTGTAGAAGTCCGATGACGTTCTTCACGCCATCAAGTCCGTGTTTCAGATAGAGGACCCCCATTACTGACTCGAGCAGGGTTCCCTTGATATGCTCTATCTCAGACTTTGTGGCGGCGGGCGGATCGAAGTGGATTCGATTCTGGTACAGCCCCCAAGAGTCGCATATCTCTGCCAAGTTCTGGTTGCTGACTATCTCGGCTCTTCTCTGCGTGAGTTGGCCTACTTCGCGGGCTGTGGGTTTCCAAAGGTAGTGCAGTACTGCCATGGAAAGAGCTGCATCTCCGACCAATGCTAGGACCTTGGCAAGGTCGCACAGCAACATCATCGTCTTTGCGTGCTCGCAGTCCTCCTGTTTCACGGCGTCCTGAAAGTATTGAGCATGAATCTCAAGGAAGAGGTTCTTGGTGCTCGGTTGGAACATGGCGATTGCGAGCTGTCTTCTGTCAAGAGAGAGGCCCAGCTTCTCATCGAGCTGGTATACTAGCTCAGTCTGTATCCTTCCCACACCAGAACTGACGGTCTTCAGGTCCTTCTCCCATCTCGCAAACTTGGTATGTGTTCTCGAGTTCTCCAGTGGTGTCGCCGCACGATCACGTTCGACCGCGCGGAGCAACGAGCTGAGAGCCTTCGTTATGTCAATGTTCTCAAGCACGAGGGGCTCCGCTTCTTTGCTCAAATCAGTCCTGCCCCTGGTATGTAGTGAGTTATGCCAGTCTTGGAATCAGAGTGTCTCCGGATGTAGATGCCCGGAATGGAGTAGTCGTTTGAGAGGAGGCAGAACGCGACGGCAATCACAGGCGGAGCAGTTGACAGATCGAACACGACGCTATGCTCGGGTATCTCCTCAAGCACCATCTTCTCGATATGGGCATAGGTTGCCATCAAGTCACCTTGTTTGGCGCCGTCGTAATATCCTGCGACGTGCTCAGGAAGTTCATCCCAGCGGCTCGACCATCTCTTCGTGCTTCCCTCTGCGGCGAACCTCTCGAGATCCTTAGTGACTCCCTTGGAGAATCTCTCCTTCTCAACTACAAGGCGAAGGTTCTTGAAGTGGGGTTCAGCCTCTCCCGTGAACCAGTGGATCAGAGGTCTTATGTCGTCGGGCCGTGTCATTGATGTCACGACTGTCGTTGGCCTCGTTATGTTGAGCACTCGGCGCACAGCATGCACTGCCTTAGGGTATAGTGAGTAGATTCTCTCGTGTGACTCCTTCCTGCTTGCTACTATACCCAAGTCCTCCAGATGCTTGGTGTTGAAGTACAGTTTCGGATCAGTGACACGATAGTCGTCCGGGTCTATGACCTTGCGACGACTGTGTTCCTTGGCATCTGCAACCATGTCATCCTGTATGCTCTTCCTGAGTTCATTCCCCGTCCTAGTACCCTTCTCCAGCTCCCCCAGAATGATTCGTCTGGCCCTCACGGTTTCTATTTCTCTGCGAACGGTTTCGTCTAGTGACTCGTATATCACGTTTCGACGCCTAACTATACGATATATGTTGTTGATATATCCCTGTCGCGCTTGGACGGTACTTTTCGCGGCCCCCGGTATTACCCGGGTATCTCCACAGTACTACCAGAACCTCATCCCGGTCATATCCGGGACGTCGAGGTCTGTAAAATGTCGAGTTTTGGCTCAGCTCTGCCGAAACCTATATAGCCAACATATATAGTTCGTATATATTTACGGTATCAACGGTGAAGGCTTAAATACGGTGCTCAGTAACTTAGTCTTAGATTGTTACTCTATGGACTGAGCGTCCGTATTGTCAACATCTCCGATGCGAAACATGTGTTTCCATCAGCGAGTACAAGAACCGAGAACGAGGACCGAATCTGAAAATGGCCGAAGACGAGTTTCTAGGAAGCAAGCCTATCGTTATTGACAACGGTACTGGCTTGTCTAAGAACGGGTATGCCGGTGAAGACCAGCCTCGCAGTGTGTGGCCGACGCTCATTGGTTATCCACGATATGAGAGCATCATGACAGATGTTGACCACTACACGCGGGACTACTACATCGGTGAGGAAGCTATCAACTTGCGTGGTGTCCTGCGTCTAGTCTATCCGATTACTCACGGTGTGATCGACGACTGGGACGCCATAGAGAAGATATGGTCTTACACATTCTACAACGACCTCAAGGTGGACCCGAGCGAGAATCCGGTGCTTCTGACTGAGGCGCCATTCAACCCACGCGAGAACAGAGAGCGGATGGCCTCTGTGATGTTTGACAACTTTGGTGTGCCTGCTGTATACGTTGCGACTCAGGCTGTGTTGTCACTTTACGCATCTGGTCGTACCACGGGTCTTGTCATAGACTCAGGTGATGGTGTCACTCACATCGTCCCAATCTACGAGGGCTTCTCAATCAACCATGCCATCCGAAGGATTGACCTTGCTGGTAGGGACATCACCGAGTATCTGCGTCGACTTCTCAGACAGAGAGGTTACTCCTTCGTGAGCGGTGCAGAGAAAGAGATTGTCCGTGACATCAAGGAGAAGCTGTGTTACGTCGCCCTAGACCCAGAGCGCGAGAGAACAGTGGCCGACAAGGCTGGTGTCGACAAGCCCTACATGCTGCCTGATGGTGAAGTCATCACGATCGGCGCAGAGCGTTTCCAGGCACCTGAACTGTTCTTCAACCCAAGTGCAATTGGTCTTGACACAATGCCACTCGATGACCACATTGTTGAGTCAATCAAGGCTTGTGATGTTGACCTACGACGTGACCTGTACGCCAACATAGTACTATCCGGTGGTTCAACAATGTTCCCAGGCCTGAAGGAACGTCTCCACAAGGAGATCACCGAGCTGGTTCCTGAGAACATCGAGGTCCGCATCATCGCACCGCCTGAGCGACAGTACTCTGTCTGGATTGGCGGCTCAATCCTCGCGTCCCTGAAGACATTCCAGAAGATGTGGGTGTCGAAGAAGGAGTTCGAGGAAGCCGGACCCGAAGTCATCCACCGCTGTATCTAAGCACCAAGTGTGTTCTACGAAGCGAGGGCCGCGAGCCCTCCTTCGATTCTCTTTCTGGTTCGAGCCGGTTTCTACTAGTTGATTCCCAGCCGTGTCCATACTAGGACCAGGTGTGAAACTGGCTCTGCTTCTTGTGCGGCGCCCTCGAATGAACTGGAAGTCAAAGTCTCGCCAGCACACGATCTCTTAGAATCCTGATCGTATCCAGTCCATTCTTCCGGAGGTCCCCTGCGAACGGAAGACAGAGATTCACAACATCTGCAAGACCTTTGAACTTGGATAGTTTTTCGACTACCACATCGGGAGGTCCGGCTATCTCCTGAGCGCAGGCACGCTCTAGCCATGCCTGCTTCATTGGTTCTGTGAGGGTCTTCTGTCCCCAATCCTGCTTCAGGACTGCCTGTTTCTTGCTCTCGAAATCGTCTTCATCTTCTCCGAGAACGACAGCCAACTTTCCTACTGACCACCTCATCTCATCAGAGTCACGTCCAACCTTCTCACACATTGTTTTCATGCGTTCCTTCTTCTGAGCATAGGCTGCTGGCGACGCTTCATCATAGTCTAGTCCGTCTGCATACCTAGCTATCGTTTCTTCCATCATAGGTGCTTTGACGGTCTTTGTGCCAATCCAGATGGGAACGCGCGGCTTTTGCACAGGCTTTGGTAGGAACATCGTTTCCTTGATTCTATAGAACTTTCCCTCAAAGCTCGGCCTTTCTTCAGTCCAGAGGAGATTGATGATCTGCAGTGCCTCTCTAAGCTGGAGAATCCTAGTCTTTGACGAGGGGAATGCATACCCGTAGGCCTCGTACTCAGGGGCCTTCCACCCTGCCCCAATGCCTAGGTCGATTCTTCCATTCGAGGCATTATCCAAGTTCGCTACTATCTTCGCAAGAAGAGCCGGATTCCTGTAGGACTGGCAGCTGACCTGAGTACCAAGACGTATCCGCTCTGTCTGTGGTGTCAATAATGCAATGGTCGTCCAAGCCTCGTAGCACTGAATCTCTGTTCCTTCAATCCATCCAAAGAAATGATCTGACACCGTGAATCGGTAGAATCCAGCCCCTTCCGCCGCTCTTGCCAGAGTGACTATATCATCGTAGGTATATCCTACATGAGGTTCGATATGGAGACTGACTTTCAATTGCTCCGCCCGGTAACGGCTTCTTACTCTCCATATATATATCATAGGGAAACCAAGAGCCTGCAAACCCCCAGTAGATCACAGGACCTCGGTAGAGGCTTGGTGCTTGGAGGATTAGCGGGTGCTCCCTCGATTACATCATGGGGTCGTCTTGAGTCCACGACTTGAAGCCGACAACGGATGCTTACGCAGATAACAATGCTTTTGCGCCGGATTCGATTCCTGACGACTGCGTTCTCATCTAGCGGAATCATCACCAGATTCTGCAAGAGCTACCTTGCTTGCACCGAGGGGAAACAAAATGAAGCCTGCCTTACTCGTGATTGACATCCAGAATGATTACTTCGGTCTCAGTCCAAAGGACTCAGACTCTTTGAAGTCTGCCGTCGAGTACATCAATGCAGCTATAGACCTCTTCAGGAAGAAGCATCTTCCGGTCGTCGTGATACAGCACAAGGATGAAGACCGAGGCACTGTGCCCGGCAAACCCGGTTTCGACGTCCCCGAGATTGTAAAGTTGCAGTCTCAAGACTTACGGATTGCGAAGACCTATTCGAACTCGTTCACAAAGACGATGCTTGCTGAAAAACTGAGGCAACTCGGCGTCGACACAGTCATTGTGACAGGTTTCAAGGCAGAGTATTGCGTCCTGTCCACCTATGTAGGTGCCAGGGACTTCGACTTCAAGCCCATAATGCTGAAAGGTTCTCTCGCATCTGACAATGCAGAACACATCAGATTCGTGGAAGAGATCTGCGAAACAGTTTCGTTTGGTGCTCTAGAAACACTGCTCTGATTCTACTCAAGTTATCGTACGAAGCGAGAGCCGCGAGCCTTCCTTCGACTCTCTTTCTCAATCCCCGAAGCGTGAAACAATCTGTAGTCCTGTACTGAGGGAACTCCTGAGCTCTCTCTCTGAAAGATCTCAAGACACCGTCTGATTCAATAGTAGAATCTTACCGCAATACTTAATGGAAACCGAGAAGACTTCGGTGGAGGCGGATGGTGACAGAGGTTGGGCGTTGCTGAAACGACTGGCTCCATAGAGAAGAGAATCGCCAATCTCGAGTTCAAGGTCAAGGTACTGACCGTACTCATCGTACTGCTACTTGTGGCACTTGTTCTTCCGGAAGAAGTACGGGTTGTGATGCTCTTGATACTCTTACTACTCGGCACCATAACACTGTTCGTCTGGCTCTGCGAACGACACGGACGGACAATCCCCCAGTGACAGTCTTGTCGGGAACAACCTTCAAATCCCGCGGGGCTGCCCGGCCTTACGAATGCCAGAATGTCACCGAATGATGTAGAGGAATCCCCGCCTCCTGTGCGTGGTCTGAACGACGGCGAAACCCTCCAATGGTGTGAGAACGCTGGAGTCATGTTCATTCTTCTCATGCGTAATAGCTGTGTTCCGCTGCTGCTAGTGGTAGTGACAGCAGGAGCCCTGGGTGGTCTGGCTGACCAGTATCCGGCAGCGCTACTGCTCGTTGTCGCTATATATTATCCGATTGCAGGGATTGCAGTTCTTCTGTTTCTTCTCTACGCGGCCTACTTCCTGGTTCAGACCAAGAGGACGAGTTACTTCATCAGCTCTCAGCGATTGCTGGAAGTACGGGGCGGATCCATAAAGAAGCAGATACCCCGGGCCAATCTGCAGGGCCTCAAACCTGATCAGTACCTGAAGTCCGTATGGCCGCAGAAGGGCGGGGGAAGGGAAACCTACATTGTCTATGTCACCGACAGCAGTTCAGGTGTTGTAATGAGAATGACCGGTATGCGTGGGGAAGTCGCAGAATACATCGAGAGGTGGGTTAAGGAAAGCAGAGCAGTCTGAGAATAGGCCTTGTGCAAACAGCCTCTGCCCGCGGGACGGCGGCTGTTTTCGTCGTTCTAGGGAGTTTCCGAAGAGTTCACAAGGGCGAGTAAGAATGAGGTAGCCGTCAAGTCTAAGCCTCAACAGGCAGTCAATGATTCGCCCGACCAACGATGTCGTCTTTGTCGCACAGAGCACCCGACTAAGGGAGCTTCATGCTCGGCCTCGTCAGCCGCTGGCCAGTCACCCATGCTGTCTTTGCTGCTTGACCATCTTCAGACCATGTCGACGGTCTCACTCAGCACAGGTCGACTCGAACGCCCGATTCACGGTACTGTCTTGATCGCAGAAGGTGACCATTGACAGACACTTCATGCTCAGTCCGTGGAACGCTGATCAGTCAACCAACCCGTCTTTTTCGCCCCACTACCTTCAGACCATGTCGATGGTGTTGCTCGGGTAAGGTCGACTCGAACGCTTGTTGTGAGCGTGCTCCTCGACGGCTAACCATTGTTAAGACGCGAACCCTATTAAGCTCCCGGATTGGTGCACAATCCCCTGGCAATGGGCATGCGCTGCTTGCGACTCGGTTTCGTAGTCACAATCAAGGTGATGTGATATCGGTGGTCGAGCAGAGTGCCTGGAAGCATGCTGCAAGAACCGTACTGCGATAGTCAGATGCCTGCACCTGAACGACATCCGTGGAGTCCACGTCCACGACGTAGATGTTGTCAATTCTGGCCGCTGCAAGACTCTCCCAGGTCACCGGCGGCGACCGGTAGTACCTGTCACACAGGGCTTTCAGTTGATCAGTATGTTCCCTGCTGCGTATATCAGGAGCGTCGAAAAGATGGTCCGGTATCGGAAGCACGTTGTAGACGGGTGTGGCCAACGCGAAGTAGTCGCCATGTCTGCCATACCGAGCGGTCTTGGCCGCCATCCTCGCTTGGCCATACTGCACTGGGGAGAGAGCGGCCATCGGGGGAACATAGCCAGTCTCCACCTCCACAACGAGCGTTTCCGTGTCTTCCAAGAGACCCCTCTCTTCTGAAGCGTCCGTATGTCTTCTGCTGTTCGGAGCCCCGCTCTGTCGGGGGCGTGTAGCGAAGATGTCTGCGATAATCGTCCCTTTGTCGAGTGGATACTCGACCTTGACACTGTAGCCTGTGGCCATCAGATGTCTTGCACATATGACCTCCATAACGCTATGGTTAATCTGAACCAGATGTTGCCTATTCAGACTTACTAGCCGGTCTCTTATCTCCAAGAGCTGGCCCATAGTCTCACTGTCTGCTGCAGGCCGAATCCTCGAAAGCAGCGAGTCCAAATCCCGAGCGAACGCGTCCTTAGCCATGCAATCACCTCTGGACGACGCTTGTCATCAAATCTGCATCCAGGGTGCATCAATCCATATGAGCATGTTGTTGCTGGTCACCGTGAGAAATAAGCCCGCTACTCGTTAGCAGCGGTGTCGGATGGAGGCTCAGGCTCGACTTCAGTTTCCCGCTCCAACTCCTCGACCTTCACTCTCGGGTCAATGCTCTTAGTCACGAGCACGACGAGAATGATGACATTCAGGACTATCGCCATCACCAAGAGTGGTGTAGCGTCGAGAAATGTCTGGTAGATGTATCCTGAGATCACAGGCCCGAAGATTGCAGTGAGGAGAATCAGTAGAGTCGTA
>Ga0316620_10000135_pt1 | contig 28771 bp, 29 predicted proteins | sample OWC_Aug_M1_C1_D5_FD_207651 | JGI IMG/M metagenome (GOLD analysis project Ga0316620, IMG submission 207651) | Wetland soil microbial communities from Old Woman Creek delta, Ohio, United States - OWC_Aug_M1_C1_D5_B | ecosystem: Environmental > Terrestrial > Soil > Wetlands | place: USA: Ohio...
GGCGAGGTCGCGTTCGCAGCGTACGTGCCGCACAACTATCCCCTGGACAAGCTCGAGCCCGGCCTGAACGAGAACGCCTTCTACGATCCGACCAACTTCACCTTCCCGGCCGGCAGCTACGTCTGCGAGGTGGAGATCGACCCGGACACCGGCGTCACGAAGGTGGTCAAGTTCACCGCGGTGGACGACTTCGGCAAGATCATCAATCCGATGATCGTCGAGGGACAGGTGCACGGCGGCCTGACGCAGGGCATCGGCCAGGCGCTCACCGAGAACTGCCGCTACGATCCGGAGACCGGACAGCTGTTGAGCGGTTCGTTTACCGACTACTGCATCCCGCGCGCCGACGACGTGCCCTCGTATCAACTCGACACACGGGAGACCCCCTGCACCCACAACCCGCTCGGGGTGAAGGGTTGCGGCGAAGCGGGGGCCATCGGCGCGCCGTCGGCGGTGATCAACGCGATCACCGACGCCCTCGGCGTCAGGGACCTGCCGATGCCCGCCACCGCGGAAACCGTGTGGAAGGTGATCCGCGCGAACAGAAAAGCAGCCTGAGAAGGTAAAAGGAGAACACCATGCACGCATTCGAATACCACCGCCCCTCATCGCTCGCCGACGCGTCCAAGCTGGCGACCAAGGGCGCCGACGCCAAACTTCTCGCCGGCGGCCAGAGCCTGGTGCAGACAATGAAGCTGCGCCTGTCCGCGCCGAGCGACCTCGTAGACCTGAACGCGATCGGCGAGCTGCGCGGCATCAAGTCCGACGGCAAGACGGTCACCATTGGTGCGATGACGCGCCACGCCGAGGTCGCGGGCTCCGCGGACGTGAAGAAGGCGATCCCCGCCCTCGCCGCGCTCGCCAGCATGATCGGCGACCGGCAGGTGCGTCACCAGGGAACGATCGGCGGCTCGCTCGCCAACAACGACCCCGCCGCCGACTACCCGGCCGCGGTCCTCGGCCTCGGCGCCACGGTCGTGACCAACAAGCGCAGGATCGAGGCCGACAAGTTCTTCAAGGGCATGTTCGAGACCGCGCTCGAGGGCGGCGAGATCATCACGCAAGTCTCCTTCCCCGTGCCGAAGCGCGCCGCGTACACGAAATTCAAGAACCCGGCCTCGCGCTTTGCCATCGTCGGCGTGTTCGTCGCCGATACCGGCAGCGGCGTGCGGGTGGCCGTCACCGGCGCGGGTTCGAGCGTATTCCGCCAGGGCGACATGGAGAAGGCGCTGTCGGCCAAGTTCGACCCCGCGTCCGTCGCAGGCGTCAAGCAGAAGGCCGACGGCCTGAACAGCGACCTGCACGCGAGCGCCGAATACCGCGCGCACCTGGTCACCGTGATGGCCAAGCGCGCGGTGGAGGCGGCACTGAAATAGCCGTGCCGCGAGCCCCTTCCAACGGCCCGCCCCTGGCGGGCCGTTTCTTTTTTACAATGTGAGTTTTGTAGGTCTCCCCGCCATGCCTCGCCCCCTGCCGAAATCGATCGACGAAACCCAGCAACTGCTCACCTCGGCCGACTACGTTGCCGACCGCAGCCTCGCCACCGCCCTGTTCCTGGCGCTCGCCATGCGGCGCCCCCTGTTCCTCGAGGGCGAGGCCGGGGTCGGCAAGACCGAGATCGCGAAGGTCATCGCCGAAGCGCTCGGCCGCGAGCTGATCCGGCTGCAATGCTACGAGGGCCTGGACATCGCGCAAGCGGCCTACGAGTGGAACTACTCGCGCCAGATGATCGAAATCCGCCTGGCGGAGGCGGCGGGCGAAAAGTCCAAGGAAAAGATCTCGCAGGACATCTTCAATGAGCGCTTCCTGGTCAAGCGCCCCCTCGCGCGGGCCCTCGAGGGCAAGCCCGGCAGCGCACCGGTGCTGCTGATCGACGAGCTCGACCGCACCGACGAGCCCTTCGAGGCATACCTGCTCGAGGTGCTCTCCGACTGGCAGATCTCGATTCCCGAGATCGGTACCCTGCGTGCCATCGAGCCGCCCATCGTGGTCATCACCTCGAACCGAACGCGCGAGATCCACGACGCGGTAAAGCGGCGCTGCTTCTACCACTGGGTCGATTACCCTGACGCGGCGCGCGAGCTCGAGATCCTCAAGCGCAAGGCACCGAAGGCGGCCGAGGCATTGTCCAAGGAGGTGGTCGCGTTCGTGCAACGCCTGCGCAGCGTCGAGCTGTTCAAACTGCCGGGCGTCGCCGAGACCATCGACTGGGCCAACTGCCTGGTGGCGCTCGACCGCATCGCGCTCGATCCGGAGACCGTGAACAACACGCTCGGCGTGCTGCTCAAGTACCAGGACGACATCGAAAAGATTGCCGGCGAAGAGGCGACTCGCCTGGTCGCGGACGCGAAGGCGGCGGCCGCCGCCTGATCGAACGATGCGCCTGCCAACCCTGCTCGGGCGGCTGTTCGGCGCGGGGCCCGGGCCAGCCGAGCGCGTCACGCGCAGGACCGAAGCATTGTGCCGTGCATTGCTCTCGGAACGCGGCGAGGCCGCCGGCACCGCGCTCGCCCGCGAGGCGCTGGATGCCTACCAGTCGCTCGACGCGGAAGGCCGCGCGCGCCTGTTCGATGCTCTCGCACGTGAGTTCTCGCCGGACCCCGAGCGCGCCGCCAAGGCCGCGGAGGCCTACCGCCGCGACCCGTCTGCGGCGAACCAGGTACGCCTGCAGGCCGCCGTCGAGCCGCCGCGCCAGGAGCTGTTCCGGCGCCTGAACATGGCGCCGGGCGGCACCGCCGGGCTGGTCGACCTGCGCCGGCAGCTGCTGAACGAGCTGCCACGGCACCCGGAATGGACCGCGCTCGACGCCGATCTCGCGCACCTGCTGCGTTCCTGGTTCAACCGCGGCTTTCTCGTGCTCGAGCGCATCGACTGGCGGAGCTCGGCGATCGTGCTGGAGAAGCTCATCCAGTACGAGGCGGTGCACGCGATCAAGGGCTGGCCTGACCTTCACCGGCGACTCGAGGCGGACCGGCGCTGCTTCGCGTTCTTTCATCCCGCGCTACCCCACGAGCCGCTGATCTTCATCGAAGTGGCGCTGACGAGCAGGATGGCCAACCGGGTGGAGCCCCTGCTCGACGTCGCGGCGCCGCTCGGCGATCCGCGGGGGGCGCGCTGCGCGATGTTTTATTCCATCACCAACTGCCAGGACGGGTTGCGCGGCATCTCGTTCGGGAACTTCCTGATCAAGCAGGTCGCCGAGGAGCTTCGGCGCGAGCTCCCCCAGCTGCGCACGTTCGCCACGCTGTCGCCGATCCCGGGATTTCGCCGCTGGCTCAAGGACCGCAAGGTCGCGGGTCTGGACCTGCTGGAGGAGCCCGGTTGGCCGCAGGCGAAGAAACCGGATCCGCTCGAAAAGCTGCTGATGCCGCTGTGCGCGGAGTATCTGCTCGGCGCAAAGCGCGGCACGGAGCCGCTCGATCCGGTGGCGCGCTTTCATCTTGGCAACGGCGCGCGCCTGGAGCGCATCAATTGGCTGGCCGACACCTCGCCATCGGGGATCGAGGGTTCCGCGGGAATAATGGCGAACTACGTCTACCGGCTCGACGAGGTGGAGCACAACCACGAGCTGTTCGTGAACGAACACCGCGTCATCGCGTCGCGCCAGGTGGAGCACCTGGCGCGCGAGCGCGCTCCCGCGCAGCGTACGCGCACCGCGGTGCAGGCCTGAGATGTTTCCGGGACTCGACACCGACACGCGCGGCGCCGGTCGGCTCGCGCAGAACGTCATGCACTTCGCGCGACTGCTGCGCGCAGCGGGACTGCGCATCGGTCCGGACCGTGTGATCGATTGCGTCCGCGCACTGGAGATCGCGGGCGCATCACGGCGCGATGACTGGTACTGGACCATGTCGAGCGTGCTGCTCTCGCGCGAGGAGCAGCGCCCGATCTTCGACCAGGCGTTCCGCATTTTCTGGCGTGATCCAAAGCTCGTCGAGAAGATGATGCAGATGCTCCTGCCCAAGACGTACGGCCGCGCCGGCAAGGACGAAGAGCAACAGGCGCAGCGGCTCACCGATGCGCTGTTCGGCCAGAAGAAGCCCGAGCCGCGCGAGCAGCAGGAGCAGCGCATCGAGCTCGACGCAAAACTCACGTTCTCCGCGCGCGAAGTGCTGCAGCGCCTGGACTTCGACACCATGTCCGCGGCGGAGCTCGCCGAGGCGAAGAAGATGATCGCGGCGCTTCGGCTGCCGCTTCCCCAGATCCGCACGCGCCGGCTGGCGCCCAGCCAGCGCGGACGCCGAGTCGACCTGCGGGCGACGCTGCGCGAGAGCCTGCGGGAGGGAGCGGACGTGATCCCGCTGGTGCGCGCGGCGCCAAAGCAGGTGCATCCGCCTCTCGTGGTGCTGTGCGACATCTCCGGCTCCATGAATCCCTACTCGCGAATGTTCCTGCATTTCCTGCACGCGATCACCAACGACCGTGACCGGGTCTCGGTGTTCGTGTTCGGCACCCGGCTTACCAACATCACGCGCCAGCTTCGACATCGCGACGTCGACGTCGCGATGGCCAAGGTCGCCGACGCGATCAAGGACTGGTCCGGCGGCACGCGGATCGGTGCCTGCCTGCGAGAGTTCAACTGGCGCTGGAGCCGGCGCGTGCTCGGCCAGAACGCGTGCGTGCTTCTGGTCTCCGACGGCCTGGATCGCGAGGCGGGCGAAGGCCTGAACGAGGAAATGGAGCGGCTTGCGAAATCGTGCCGCTATCTCGTTTGGCTCAACCCGCTGTTGCGCTACGAGCGCTTCGAGGCGCGCCCCGCGGGGGTGCGCGCCATGCTGCCGCACGTCGACTTGTTCCTGCCGGTGCATAATCTCAAAAGCCTGCTGGACCTCGCCCGTACCCTAAGCGGCCCAATGACACGTACCAATCAGGAGAACCGCGCATGGAAATGACCGGCGAGCAGCTGATCCCCGCTTCGCAGCAGGAGACGTGGAACGCGCTCAATGACCCCGAGATCCTCAAGGCCTGCGTACCCGGCTGCGAATCGATCGACGCGATCGGCGAGAACGAGTACCAGGTGCTGATGGTCGCGCGGGTCGGACCCGTGAGCGCCAAGTTCAAGGGCAAGCTCTCGCTTTCGGATCTGAACCCGCCCAATTCCTACTCGATCGCGTTCGAAGGTCAGGGCGGCGCCGCGGGCTTCGGCAAGGGCGGCGCGCAAGTGAGCCTCGCCCAGGAAGCCGGCGGTACCCGCCTGAGCTATGCGGTAAAGGCGAGCGTCGGCGGAAAGCTGGCGCAAATCGGTTCGCGCCTGGTCGACGCGGCGGCGCGCAAGATCTCCGAAGACTTCTTCAAGGCGTTCACCGAGAAGGTCGCGGCCCTGCACGGGGGTCCCAGCCACGAGGAGGCGCATGACGAGGCGCATGCGGAGCACGGCCCCGAGCCGGTGCCTGCCGACCCCGACATGCCCACCGTATCGGACGCCACGGTTGCCCTCATCGCCGCCGGCGCGCTGATCGCGGTATTCGTCACGTTGTACGCGCTCTACGGATGAGCGTGCTGCTGTTTCGCGATGATGCCTACCTCAAGGCCTGCGAGGCGACGGTCGTGGCCATGCGCGGCGATGCGCTCGAGCTAGATCGCACGGTGTTCTTTCCCGCCGGCGGCGGCCAGCCGGGTGATCGCGGCGTGCTGCGTCTCGACGACGGCACCGAGTTCGAGGTCATCGATACGCGCAAGGGCGAACTGGCTGATCATGTGCTGCACGTACTCCCGACCGGCAGCGCGCCACCCGCGGTCGGCTCGAAACTCAAGGCAGAGCTCGAGTGGGACCTGCGCTATCGCCACATGCGCTTTCATACCGCGCTCCACCTGCTGTGCGCAGTGGTCAAGGCGCCCGTCACGGGTGGCCGCATCGCCGCAGACAAGGCGCATCTCGACTTCGATATCGAGATGGAAAAACTGGACAGGGAAGCTATCGAAGGCGCGCTCAACGGCTTGGTCAGCGCCGCGCACGATACGAGCGCGCGCTGGGTAGGCGACACCGAGCTAGACGCACGACCCGATCTCGTCAGAACGATGTCGGTCGCACCGCCGCGCGGCGAAGGGCGCGTGCGTCTGCTCGAAATCCCCGGCGTCGACTTGCAGGCCTGTGGCGGCACGCACGTCGCCAACACGAGCGAGATTGGCCGGTTGAAGGTGGCTCGAATTCGCTCGGAAGGAAAGCACAACAAGCGAGTCACTCTTGCATTCGCGCAATAGATCGTGCCCCACGCGGGTCCGCCCGTCGGCCGGTTTGGACCACCGGTCTGAGGCCCCCGGGGCCCAGGCACTATTTCCTCCCGCGCACATTTTTTCAGTACCTATCATGGCAGCGACGGATCAGGCCAAGGGCGATTCGAAATGGGAGACATGGCAATGTCCGCGTTGAGGAAGCGCGAACGCGTCGCGACGGAACGGCGCGAGGCGGTCATCCTGTTCGCCGAGCTGCGCAACTTCACTCGCATGTCCGAAATGCTGCCGCCGGAAAGGGTGCTGGCCCTCGCCAGCCAGTTCTTCGCTCTCGTCGCCAGGGCGGTCGAGGAGAACGGGGGCGAGTTGCTCGCCGTGCACAACGACGAGCAGATGGCGATGTTCCGCAGCGGAGACATGGGCGAAGATGCGCGGCAGGCCGTCCTGGCGGCGCAGCGGGTCCAGCGTGAGTTCGGCACGCTCGCCGAGACGTGGGAGCAGGAGTATGGCCTGCGCGCCGCGGTAGCCATGGGTCTGCACCTGGGCGAAGCGGTGTTCGGAATGGCGGGTCCGACGGGCGCAGAACAATACGTCGCGTTCGGCGACTGCGTCAGCATCGCCGAGAGACTGGTTCACCGCGCTCGTGCAGGCGAGTTCGTCTTCTCTCAGGCGCTGATGGACGCGCTATCCGCCTCGGGTATGGAGCTCGACGCGTCGAAACTTCCCGTTCTCGATCTGGCGCGACGCGAACGAATCGAAATCTACGGCGTCCTGCTCGACACGCGGCTCGATTTCACCTGAGCGGCACTAGCCGCCGGCGTCGGCGGCCGCTTCCCGGATCGCAGTCGCGAGCATCTGCGGCGGCTGCGCGCCCGACACGGCGAACTTGCGGTCGATGATATACGTGGGCACGCCCGAAATGCCGAGCCTCTTCATTTCCTCCTCGAGTTCCGCCACCCGGCGCGCTTCCGATTCATCGGCCCAACGCGCCTCCAGTCTTGCGGCGTCGAGTCCACAGGCCGCTGCGATGTCCTTCAGCACGGCGGCATCGCCGGTATCGCGCGCCTCTTCGAAGTAGGCCCGAAACAGGGCGTCGACCACCGCTCCGCCCATCCCGTCCTCCTGGGCCAAGTCGATCATCTGATGGGCCGCGAAAGTGTTTGGCGTCCGTTGCATGCGATCGAACGCAAATTCGATTCCGTCTTTGCGACCCTCGGCAGCGACGCCCGCGTCGAGCTGCCGGGCGCGATCCAGCGACCCGAACTTGGCGCGCCGGTATTCCGCGCGCGGCATGCCCTCGCGCGGCATGCCTGGATTGAGCTGGAAAGGCAGCCACGTGACGCGGGGCTCGATCGCCGGCTCCAAGAGGGCAAGCGCCTTCTCCAGACGCCGCTTGCCGACATAACACCAGGGACAGATGACGTCGGACACGATCTCTATCGTTACGCTACGCGGTTCAGGCATCTGCCCTCCTCAAGGTGAGAATCCGGTTGCCCAGCGGCTCGACATGACTGCCTCGTCGATTTCGCGGTCGGGAGGCGCCTGCTTTTCGCCTGCACTCTGGTCCGGCCCTGCGGCTTCGGGGGTCTCGGCGAAGACTTCCTCGATGTCGTGCGATCCGATGACCGCCAGGCGGACCCACACCAGCAATACCATCGTGATCACGATTGCGAGCAGCCCGACCCAGCCGACCACCGGATGATCCCGATCACCCGTGCGGTCAAGGTCCAAGTTCCGATGCGGCTTGGCAGGGATCATGGCGGTTGGACCGCGTACGACGTCAGATGTTCGGCGGCGGCGCTCAGTCCCCCGCGATCGTCATGTTGTCGACGAGAATCGAGCCCGACCGGCGGGCGCCGCGCACTACGACGTCTCCGCCGACCGCGGCAATACCACGCAGCATCTCCTTGAGATTTCCGGCGATCGTGATTTCCTCGACCGGATAGCGGATCTCTCCGCCCTCGACCCAGTATCCGGCCGCGCCGCGCGAATAGTCTCCGGTAATGAGGTTGACGCCCTGACCCATCAGTTCCGTCACCAGGAGCCCGGTACCCAGCACCTTCAGCATGCCGACGAAGTCCGGCGCCGGCCCGTGGCCGACCTGGCGCACGCTGAGGTTGTGATGCCCGCCCGCGCTCCCCGTGCTCTGCAGCCCAAGCTTGCGCGCCGAATAGCAGCCGAGAAAATACCCTTGCAGCACCCCGTCGCGCACGACCAGCCGCGGCCGCGTCGCGACGCCTTCCTCGTCGAACGGCGAGCTGGCGAGCGCCTGGCGCACGAGAGGCTCCTCTTCGATCGTCACGATCGGCGAAAACACCTGCTTACCGAGGCCGTCGACGAGGAACGACGCCTTGCGGTACAGGTTGCCTCCGCTCGCCGCGGACACGAATGCGCCGATGAGCTGTGTGGCGACCGGCGCCTCGAACAGCACCGGGGCCTTGCGCGTGGTGATCTTGCGCGCGCCAAGTCGGGCCAGCGCACGCTCACCCGCGTAGCGTCCCAGCGCGACGGCGTCTGCGAGCCTGCCCGGCACGCGCGCGGCGCTGTACCAGTCGTCCCGCTGCATCAGGCCCTTGTCTTCCGCGATCACCGAGCACCAGAGAGAATGGCGCGATGTCGGGAATCCGCCCATAAACCCCAGGCTGTTCGCAAAAACGAACTGCGAATGCTGCGAGCTGAGCGATGCTCCCTCGGAATTCTTCAGCTTGGGCGACAAGGCAAACGCCGCCGCCTCGCACCGACGCGCGGTCTCGATGGCCTGCTCCGTCGTCAGGTCCCACGGATGGAACAGGTCCAGGTCGGGGAACTCGCGTGCGAGCAAGTGGGGCTCCGGAGGGCCGGCGCAGTCGTCCTCCGCCGTGTAGCGGGCGATCGCGAGCGCCGCGGCGACGGTTTGCTCCAGCGCTGCGGCGGAAAAATCCGACGTGCTCGCGTGTCCCCTCCGCGCATGCGGGCGTTCGCCGAGGTATACCGTGACTCCGATGCCCTTGTCGCGGTTATGCTCCAGCGTGTCGACGCTTCCCTTGCGCACCGTAACGGAAAGTCCATAACCCTCCGATACGTCGCATTCGCAGGCGCTCGCTCCCAGACGGGCGGCATGCGCCAGCACGGCCGAGGCGAAGTCTCGCAACCGTCCGGCCGAATACGTGAAGCGGTGCGACTTGGACATGGCGCGTTATGATAACAGCGCGATGCAGGACGACCTCGAATTCAGCAAGACGAAGCGCAAGCAGGCGATGCACGAGCTGCAGGCGCTCGGAACCGCTCTTGTCGCGCTCTCCGATGGGCAGCTCGAGTCGCTGGCGCTGCCTGACGAGCTCGCCAGCGCCGTCGCGGACGCCCGGCGGATCTCGAGTCGCGAAGGCCGCCGACGCCAGTTGCAGTACATCGGCAGGCTGATGCGCCACCTCGACCCGGCACCGATCCGTGCGCAGCTCGATCGCCTTGCCGGTCGCTCGGCGGAGGACAGCGCACGGCATCGGCGAGTCGAGCAATGGCGTGCGCGCTTGCTCGAGGACGATGCGGCGCTCACCGAGTTCGCGGGCGAGCACCCCGCCATCGACCTGCAGGCGCTGCGCGCGCTGATCCGCAACGCGCGTCGAGAACAAAAGGAAGGCCGCCCGCCGCGCGCCTTCCGCGAGATCTACCGCGTGCTGCGCGAGGCGAGCACCTCGCCCACGGTCGATAGCACCTCGTCGACGTCGACCCGGTAGTTGCGGTGCATCTCCGGAGCGTCCGCAGCCGGCGCAGCAGCCTCCAGGTCCCGGGACACGATGCTCCGAGCCTGCATTCCGCACGCCGCGCACAGAAAGCGGAATTCATCCATGTGCAGGATCGGCTCGCTTACGATCTCGACCAACGTCGCGCCTGACGGCGCGAAGGCCATGTTCGCGAGCGCCGCTCCGTGCGGCGCGACGACGACGCCTGCGCGCGAGAATGCGGCAATCTGCTCGCGCACGCTCATTTCGCCGGGGACGATGATCCGAAATCCGAGCGGTGCGAGCGCTGCCTCGACCTGCGCTTCGTTCAGCAGGCTGCGCCTCTTCTGTTCGCGGCGCGAAGCATAGATGAAGCCGAGCGCCTCGGCCGATGGCGCGAGCAGCGTCCCCAGGCGCGCGCGCAGCCAATCCACGCCCTCGCGCATGCGCGGGTGATTGCGCAGTTGCGTGGGGACATAGAGCCTGCGGCAGGCGACGACGCTCTCCGCCGGCACGCGCAGTAGGCGCTCTTCCGATATGCCGAGCAGGTCTAGGTATTCGCGCTGCCAGCGTCGCAGGTCTTCCCGCACCAGCAGGCGCACCCCCGGCGCAATGCCGGCTCCGTCGAGCAGCGACAGCTTGAGCAGGTTCCTCAGCACCCAGTGCGCGTAGTTGTCGTCGCTGCCCAGCAGTACGCACGGCTCGTCGATGCGCTGCGGGGCACGCGGCAGCGTCGCCACGCATTGGCTGCCGTCGCGCGAAGCCCGGCCGCGCACCAAGGGACTATTGGTGATGGTGCGTGCCTGGGTCTCGCGCGTGAAGAGGCGATCGCCGTCGATCACCGCCCAATAGGTCGTGTCGACGAGGACCTCGTCGAGCGCCGCCACGTAAGGCTCGGAGCGCGCCGCTCGTGCAGGGTCTATCAGCGATTCCCGCACCAGGCGGGCGGTACGTGTTCCGCCTGAGCTGAGCTCCTCCAGCCGCGCAAAATGCTCCGCCGCCCGAACCGGCTCGCCGTCCTTGAGCCGGATCACCGCAGCGGCGGTCAGCGCCTTCGAATCGTCGGGCCAGCGTTCAAGGATCTCGTCGCACAACGCGAGCGCTGTGCGCCGCTCGCCGCGCCCGATCGCCTCGGCGAGCCGGTGATGCAACGCATCCGGGTTCGGCGCGGAGCCACGCCGCAGGTTCCCGAGGATGCTGCGCAAGAGCCCCATGCAGAGCCGATTGTAGCGGCGAACCTGTACACTGACGCGGCTAGCGACGGGGGCACTCATGCTGCAGGTCGAGCCGCTGTTTTGCGCCGAGATCACGCTTGCCCAAGCGCAGGACCTCGGCGACACGCCGATGGGCCGCAGGCGCATCATTCCGATTACGGGCGGAACCTGTTCCGGAGCGCGGCTCTCGGGCAAGGTGCTGCCCGGCGGCGCAGACTGGCAGGTGATCCGCCCGGACGGAGTGGCGCACCTGGATGCCCGCTATAGCATCGAGACCGCCGACGGCGCGCTGGTCTATGTACGCAACCGCGGCTACCGCCACGGCCCGCCCGAAGTGATGGCGCGCCTTGCCCGCGGCGAGGCCGTCGACCCGGCGCTGTACTACATGCGCACCACGCCATGGTTCGAGACCGGCGACGCGCGCTACGCCTGGCTCAACCGCATCGTCTGCGTCGGCAGCGGAATGCGGCTCGCCTCAGCGGTGCGGATCGATTTCTACGCCGTAAAATGACCTTATGACGGATATGGAACAGCTCGTCGTGGGGCTGGTGTCGATCAGCGACCGAGCCTCGAAGGGCGTCTACCGGGACGAGGGTCTGCCCGCGCTTAAGGACTGGCTCGCCGGCGCGATCGCATCGCCCGCCTTGCGCGACGAGACACGGCTGATCGCGGACGAGCAGCCAGTCATCGAGGCGACGCTGAAAGAGCTGGTCGACCGGAAGGGCTGTCACCTCGTGCTAACCACCGGCGGCACCGGGCCCGCGAAGCGCGATGTCACGCCGGAGGCGACGCTCGCAGTGGCGGACAAGGTGATGCCCGGCTTCGGCGAGCAGATGCGCCAGATCAGCCTGCAGTTCGTGCCGACCGCGATCCTTTCCCGGCAGGTTGCGGTGATCCGGAAGCAGGCGTTGATCATCAACTTGCCGGGGCAGCCCAGGTCGATCAAGGAGACCCTCGAAGGACTCAAGGACGAGGCCGGCAAACAAATCGTCCACGGCATCTTCGCCGCAGTGCCCTACTGCATCGACCTGATCGGCGGGCCTTATATCGAGACCCGCGAAGCGGTCGTCAAGGCATTCCGCCCAAAGTCCGCCATCCGCCCCAAGCCCTGATCAGCCGCGCCCGACCTGGCTCTGATCGATGGTTTCCATCGCTCGGCGCCTGAAGTCGAGCGGCGAGTCGATGTTCGGGATCGGAGTCTTGCCACCACCGGTGCCGTTGACGATCAGGGTTCCGAAATCGAAGATCCTGCCGAAAATGCCCTGGTCGACGTTGAAGCTCTCTACCTTGCTGTGGTTGAGCTCGACGGTGTGGCGCATGACGAGCCCCGTCTTGGCGATGACGCGCTTTGAAGTCACCGCCAGCTCGGTGGAAATCTTGACCACCAGCGCCTTGAGCAGCCACCAGAGCGCGACGAGCAGCGCGATCCCGCCGAGAATCGGCCCGATGCCATGCGGCAGCGTCAAGGCGCATAGCGCAAGCCCGAGCACGAAGAGCGCTGCGCCTGGAACGAAGATGAACCAGTGAATGTTCGCCTGGTAGACGATCTGCTCGCCCGGCATCAGATTGCCGCTTACGTATCCCATCCCCTTCCCCTTTCGCCCAACCTATCGAAGACCTGGAATCAACGCGTCGTGGCGGTGAGGCCGCCGTCGACCACGATCTCGGCGCCCGTGACGTACCTGGCCTCGTCCGAGGCGAGGTACAGCGCCGCCCATGCCACGTCCCAGGCATCGCCCATGCGGCCCATCGGAGGGCGCGCGTGGCGCCGCGCGACGAGCGCCGCGGCATCGCCCCCGGCCTGCTGCTGCGCGAGCCGCGCAGCTACCAGCGGCGTGTTCATGAGCCCGGGAATGACGGTGTTCACCCGCACGCCGTGCGGCGCATAGCGCACCGCCGCCACGCGCGAGAAGTGCTGCAGCCCCGCTTTCGATGCAGCGTAGGCGGCGAGTTCGTTGCCGAGGTGACGCAGCCCCGCGATCGACGACAGATTGACGATCGACCCGCCCCCCTGCTTCACCATCAGCGGCGCCACCATGCGGATCGAAAGGTAGACGTAGTGCAGGTTGTGATGAAACTGCGTGTGCCAGTCCTCGGGCGCGATCTCCTCGGGTCCCCCGGGGATGCTGCCGCCGACGTTGTTCACCAGCACATCGATGCGGCCGAATTTCACGACGGTGGCATTGATCACCCGCCGCAGGTCGTCCTCCTTCGTCACGTCGGCGGCAAGCACCAGCATCGCGTTGCCTTCGGAGGCGACCAGGCGCGCGGTTTCTTCGGCAGCCGCGAGGCTCACGTCGACCCCTGCCAGCTTCGCCCCCTCTCGCGCGAACAGCACGCAGATCGCGCGACCGTTTCCCACGCCCTGGCCCACCGAGCCCGCGCCCAATACCAGCGCCACCTTGCCTTTGAGTCTATCTGCCATTTCGCCTAAACCCCGTTATCTGGATCCACGTTCCCAGTGGAACTTGTGCATGAGGCGGTGCATCAGCGGCGACGTGACGAAATACGCGCCGCGCGAACCGGGGGCCCGGCAGCGGCGGATGCATGCTCGATTCGTACACCTCCCTCCTCCTTTGACGCGGATGATACGCGCCCCGGCTCCCCCTCATTGCCTAAGGCGATGGCGCTTGGCACAATGCAGCTAGGCGCCTCACTTGTCCATGCACTTCCTCATCGTCGACGAGTCTCCCGAGCTCCGCACCGCGCTCGGTATCATGCTGTGCACGCGCTGGCTGGACGCGGACATCGACCTGTACGATCCCTCCGAGCGCGGCGCCCTGCGCGCCTCCCTCGCCAAAGGCGGCATCTCGGCGTTGCTGCTGCAGGCGCCGTTTCCCGGCGACGACGTGGTGGCGCTGGTCCGCTCCATCTGCAAAGACCCGAAGGCGCCGCCGGTGCTTCTTCTCACCGACAAAGGCAGCGAAGAACTGGCGGTGCGCGGGATGAAGGCCGGAGCGACGGATTTCCTTCCGAGGCAGGGCCTCACCGCTCCGCTGTTGGGCCGCCTGGTCGAGGATGCGCTGCTGGAGCATGACGCTCACATGCGCATCGCGGCGGAAACGACGGCGCACCAGAAGACCACTACCGTGCCCATGGACACCAACACGCTTCGCGCCGCCGCGCGCGGCGGCGAGCAGCCGGTGGCCGGTTACCGCATTCTCGGCCAGATCGGCGAAGGCGGCATGTCGCGCGTTTACCTCGCCGAGCGCGAACACGATGGACTCGAGCTGGTGCTCAAGCTGCTCGACCCCGCGTTGTGGGAGGACAAGACCTTCCTGCAGCGCTTCGTGCAGGAGTACAAGATTGTCGCAGGCATGCAGAATGAGTATGTCGCGCGTATTTACGACCAGGGATTCGCAGCCAGGCACCCGTTCATTGCGATGGAGTACTTCCCGGGCGGACACCTCAGGGCCAAAATGCAGGCCGGAATCTCGCCCGTTGAAGCGGCTCGCATCACCTCGCAGATTGCGCGCGCCCTCGATGCAATCCACGGCCACAACATCGTGCACCGCGACCTCAAGCCGCAGAACATCCTGTTCCGCGCGGACGGACGTCCCGCAATCGTCGATTTCGGATTGGCCAAGGACCTTCTGGCGGACGCCGACCTGACGCGCGAAGGCGTGGTGTTCGCCACGGCGCGATACATGAGCCCGGAGCAGTGCCTGAGGCTGCCGGTCGACGCGCGTTCCGATCTATACAGCCTGGGTGCGGTCTTCTACGAGATGCTGACCGGCAAGAAGCTGTACGAGGAGTACTCCGACGCCGACCTCATGCGGATGCACGTCTCCGGGCCACTGCCCAAGCTTCCTCCCGCGATTGCCGGCTTCCAGCCGGTGCTCGACCGCTTGCTCGCGAAGAGACCCGAGCACCGATTCCAGAGCGCGCGGGAGCTGTTCGCCGTCATCGCCGTATGAATTTCAATGCGGGCGAGCAGCAGTATCTCGACCTCCTGGCCGAGTTGCTGGAGCACGGCGCAAGCAAGACCGATCGCACCGGAACCGGGACCTTGTCGGTATTCGGGCGTCAGATGCGCTTCGACCTCGAACGAGGCTTCCCTCTGCTCACCACCAAGAAGCTTCATTTGAAGTCGATCATCTACGAGCTGCTCTGGTTCCTGCGCGGCGACACCAACGTCAGATGGCTGCAAGAGCATGGCGTCACCATCTGGGACGAGTGGGCCGACCCACATGGCGAGCTGGGTCCGGTGTACGGTTACCAGTGGCGGCACTGGCGCACCCCGGATGGCCGCGAAATCGACCAGATCGCGCAGGTGCTTGAATCGATCCGGAACCATCCCGATTCCCGGCGCCACATCGTGACTGCGTGGAACCCCGCCGACGTCGGCAGGATGGCGCTGCCACCGTGCCACGCGCTGTTCCAGTTCTACGTCGCCCAGGGGCGGCTGTCTTGCCAGATGTACCAGAGGAGCGCCGACATGTTTCTCGGCGTGCCGTTCAACATCGCGTCGTATTCGCTGCTGACGCTGATGATTGCCCACGTGGCGGACCTCGCGCCTGGCGAATTCGTGCTGACGCTGGGCGACGCGCACCTGTACCTCAACCACCTGGACCAGGCGCGCGAGCAACTGGCGCGCGCGCCCAGGCCGTTCCCGCACATGCGGCTTGATCCATCGGTGCGCGATCTGTTCGCGTTTGGCTACCGGCACTTCGCTCTGGAGGGCTACAACCCGCACCCAGCGATCAAGGCGCCGATCGCGGTCTGACACCAACGAGGAGTCCGCGATGAGCGTCGACAGTCACAAGAAGCCAGAGTGGGTGTTCAACCTGAAGGACGATGCCCGGGGGATCCAGCGCAAGCTCGGAGAAGGCATCGTCACGCGAATCTTCCCGGGAGAGCAGGCGATGCTCTCCGTGGTACGCATCGCACCCCATGCGATGGGCACGGTGCACAGCCATCCGCAGGAGCAATGGGGCGTGCTGCTCGAGGGCCGCTGCGTGCGCATACAAGGCGGCGAGGAAATTGAAATGCAGGCGGGCGACTTCTGGCACACACCGGGAGGCGTCGAACATGGCATCCGCACCGGCGCTGAGGGCGCCGTGGTGCTCGACATCTTCAGCCCGCCGCGCGACGAATATCGCAAGACCGGGGAGGGATTCGGCACTGCGCGATGAGCCCGCGCCAATGAGTGATTCGGAGGACGTCCGCCTCGCCGTTTTCGACTTCGGCGGCACGCTGATCCACGACACGGCCGACGTTTCGGCGATTTTCAAGGCGGCGCTCACCCAGCATGGCCTGGAGGTTGACGATGGGCGGCTGGTTGCCTTGCGCGGAGCGGCGAAGCGCGAAGCAATCGCGCAGCTCGCCGCCGGATCTGAAGCCGATCCGGAGCGGATCTACGCCACGTTTCGCGAGCTCCTGGTTGCCGCCTTCGCCGGACAGGGGGTACGCACCATCGACGGCGTGGAGCAGGCGCTCGATCGCCTCAGGAAGCGCGGCCTGCGCCTGGCCCTCACCACCGGATTTGATCGAGTGGTCACGGAATGGCTGCTTGCGCGACTTCCCTGGGCTAGATCGATCGACGCGGTGGTATGCGCCGACGAGGTCGCCGTCGGGCGGCCGGCGCCCTACATGGTCTTTCGCGCGATGGAAAAAACCCGTATTGAGGACGTGCGGCAGGTGGCCAACGTCGGCGATACCGACAACGACCTGATGGCCGGACAGCGCGCCGGCGTCGGGACTAACGTCGGCGTACTGAGCGGCGCGCACGACCGCGCGCGTCTCGAAAAGGTGCCGCATACCGTGTTGCTCGGGAGCGCCGCCGAGCTGCCGGATTGGCTTGAACGAAATGCGGGCGCCGAAAAAAAGAAGGCCCGCCGTTAGGGGGAAGTGGCGGGCCCAGGGGAGATATTGCAGCAGTGTTTGTGGTCGGCGATCCCTCCAGTCAGTCGATGAATCGGTTCGTTCTAGAACGTGCCGCCGGTGGCCATCCGCACCATGAAGAGGAGACCTGCCGCGGCGAACGAATAAAGCACGAGGTCGGCGATACGATTCTCCTCTGCAGGCGAGGCCCAATCGCGCGCGAACCAGCCCATGACGCCAATGAACAGCACAGAAGCGATCGCCGCAGCTCCGACCGACGCGTCCGAACCCAGGGCGCGGGCGATCCATCCATCCGGTGCGGCGATCTTGAAGATCGAGCCGCACACGCCGAGCACCACCAGCGCAAGCAACCAGAACCCGCCGAGAGTGCGCAGAAGTACGCTTGTGTCCTTCAACTGCTTGATGTCTTGCAACATGATCCTCCTCCGGTCGGTGATCGCTCTTACGGTTGCTCACCTTTCTGCAATGACCGTGCCACGAACAAATAGACTTTATTGTTCAGCGAGATGAAGCGACATCGTGAAAAAATTCGCGTGTCCAGAAACGCGTCGAAACGTCTGCCAACGGCGACGAAAGAAGTCACAGTCCGGCGATGTAATTGATGCGTCGGGAGTTTCGCTGTCGTCTGGGGGCGACAGAAGCGACGCGCGATAACATCGCAGCAGATGAAGCTATCCGTTCTCGATCAGTCGCCGATCATCAGCAATCTCGGCGCGCGACGCGCGCTGGAGGAAACCCTCGCGCTCGCTCGGCGCGCCGAGGCGCTCGGCTACGAGCGCTACTGGCTCGCCGAACATCACGCGATCGGCGCCTTGGCCGACCCGTGTCCCGAAGTGCTGCTGGCGCGCCTTGGAGCCGAGACCCGGCGTATGCGCGTCGGGACCGGCGGTGTGCTGCTGCCGTACTACAGTGCGTTCAGGACCGCGGAGGCTTTCCGGATGCTTGAGGCCCTGTATCCGGGGCGCATCGATCTCGGAATCGGGCGCGCGCCCGGCGGCGACGCGCGCACCGCGCAGGCCGTCGGCGGCGGCCAGCCGCCGGATGCGCGCAACTTTCCAGAGCAGGTCTGGCAGCTGGTTGGCCACCTCGACGGGTCGCTTCCCGATGACCATCCGTTCCGCCGCCTGCGCGTACAACCGGAGGTCGACACGTCCCCGCAGGTGTGGCTGCTCGGATCGTCCGACTACAGCGGCGCGCTCGCGGCGCAGCTCGGGCTGCGCTTTGCCTTCGCGCATTTCATCAATCCGCACGGCGGTGACGAGGTGACCCGCGCCTACCGGCTGCAGTACCGCGCCTCGCAGCGGGAACCGCAGCCGCAGGCAATCGTGTGCACCTTCGCGATCTGCGCCGAATCGGACGAGCGGGCCGAGCAACTCGCCGCGTCGATCGACCTGCGGCGGCTGCACATGGCCCTCAACTTGGACACGCCGGTGCCGACCCTCGAGGAGGCGCAGCGCCACGTGTACAGCGACGAGCAGCGCCGATACGTCATGGCGCAACGCGCCCGCGCGGTCATCGGCGGCCCCGAAAAATGCCGGCGCGAGATCCAGGCGCTCGCGGAGCGATATGCGGCGGACGAAGTAATGGTGCTGACGATCACGGGCGACTACGCTTCGCGCCTTCGCTCCTACGAGCTGCTCGCCGAGAAATTGCTCTAGTGGGTACTTAGCGGAGGTCGGCGCGGATCGTCGATGTCGAGGGTCTCGAAGTTGCTTTTGGGCTCCTCGGTCGCCGGCGCCTCAAGCAGCTTGACGATCTCGTCCTGGCCGCGCGCTCTGGCGTAGTCCGCGGCCGTGAGCCCCTTGCGGTTCTTGGCCTGCGGCTGGTCTGTCACTGGCAGCAGTATCTTGACGACGCCCAGAAAACCACCGTCAGCCGCGCCGTGCAGGGGCAGGTTGCCTTGGATGTCCGCGACGTTCGGGTCCGCGCCTGCGGCGAGCAGGGCCTGCACGGTAGCCGCATTGCCGCTCAACGCCGCCCAGTAGAGAACCGATTCGCCGTCGTCGTTGCGCGCCTTCGGATCCGCACGCGCGGCGAGCAGCAGCTCGACGAAGCGCGGATCCGATTGCAGGGCCGCGAGATGCAAGGCCGTTTCGCCGTGGTTCGAGCGCGACTTGACGCTCGCACCCGCCTTGAGCAGCACGCGAATCAGCTCCTTCATTCCCTTCTCGACGGCGTGGTGCAGCGGTGTCTCGCCGTTCGCGTCGCGGGCGTTGACGTCGGCCTTGCCTCGAAGGACGAGCCCCTCGGCATACACCTCCTTGTCCTCGTCGATCGCGTAAAAGAGCGATACGCCGGGCGGCGGGTCGGCCGCCGGCTGCGCCGCCACCGCAGGAAGCGCCGCCAGGAGAACGAGCGCCAGCGCCCAGGCTTGCATGGGCGGGATTTTAGCGGCCGAGGCCGCGCGCCAGCAGCTGCGCCAAGTGCAGCGTTTCGCGCCCGGAGAGGTCCTCGACCTGCTCCCGGCAGGAGAAGCCATCGGCGACGACGCTCACCCCGGGGCCGGCGGCGCGCAGCGCCGGCAACAGGGTCAGCTCGGCGATGCGGCGCGAAGCATCGTAGTGCTGCGGCTTGAAGCCGAAGGAACCCGACATGCCGCAGCAGCCGCTATCGGGCGCCGCCACCTCCAGCCCCGCCTCGCGCAGGAGGTTCAGTTCGGCCGAGATGCCGCCGAGCGACTTCTGGTGGCAATGGCCGTGCAGCAGCGCGCGCCCGCCGATCGCCGGCGGCCGCCAGCCGCGCGAACGCAACAGCTCTGCGAGCGTGACTGCCTGGCGCGCGAGGCGCGCGGCACGGGTATCGCGCGGCAGGAGTTGCAGCAGCTCGTCACGGAATACCGACATGCAACCTGGCTCCAGCACCAGCACCGGGACACCGGATGCGAGCGAAGGGGCGAGCGCCGCGAGAAGCTTCTCGAGCGAGGCTCGCGCGCGATCCAGCATGCCGAAGTCGTAATACGGCCGTCCGCAGCAGATCGGTTCGCGCGGCACCTCGACCGCAAAGCCGGCGGCCTCGAGCACCGAGACCGCGGCGAACGCGGTATCCGGACGAAAGTGGTTGTTGAACGTGTCCGCGAACAGCACAACCGGCTCGCCTTTGCGGGACGACGGTGTAAAGCCCGACTTGAAACTGCGCGGCGCGAAACGGGGCAGCCTGCGCTGCGGGGCGATGCCGGCGATGCGCTTGGCAACCGCGCCGAAGCCCGGTGTTTGCGTGAGCAGGTTCACCAGCCACGGCGCGCGCGCGGCAAGCGGCGCCCACTCACCGATGCGCCCCATCGACAGCGCCTGCACCGGCCGTGAGCGCTTCTCGTGGTAATGCGACAGGAACTCCGCCTTGTAACTCGCCATGTCGGTGTGAGTCGGGCAGTCGCTCTTGCAGCCTTTGCACGCGAGGCACCAGTCGAGCGCTTCCTTGACCTCCTCGCTCGCCCAGCCGTCGGTGATCACTTCGCCGCGCAGCATCTCGTTGAGCAGCCGCGCTCGGCCACGGGTCGAGTACCGCTCCTCACCCGTGGCCCGGTAGCTGGGGCACATGGTGCCGCCGGACCTGGCGCGACACTTGCCCATGCCGATGCAATGTTCGGTGGCGCGCGTAAAGCCGTCGCCCACCGCGGAGGCGAAAGCGAAGCGCGTGGTCAGCGTCATTGGCCGGTATGCGGGACCGAGGCGTAGGTCGTCGGTTGCGCGGTTCACCTCCCCGGCAGCGCTCACCAGCTTGCCGGGGTTCATCTTGTCGCCGGGATCCCAGATGGCCTTGAACTCGCGCATCGCAGCTATCAGCTCCGGGCCGAACATCGCGGGCAGGAACTCGGCCTTCGCCTGGCCATCGCCGTGTTCACCGGAAATCGACCCGCCGTACTTCACCACCAGCGCCGCGGCGTCGCCGAGGAAATCGCGCCATCGCGCCAGCCCCGCGGGAGTCCGCAACTCGAAGGTGATGCGTGCATGGATGCAGCCGTCGCCGAAATGCCCGTACAGCGAGGTGTGGTAGCCAAAGCGGTCGATCAGCGCCTGGAACTCGCGCAGGTAGTCGCCCAGTCGCAGCGGATCGACCGCCGCGTCTTCCCAGCCGACCACCGGATCCGGCCCCCGGCCGCCGAGCGCAAGCGCGGTCGCCGACGCCCCGGTCTCTCGTATGGTCCACATGCGTGCGATCATCGCGGGGTCTTCGATCAGCCATGCGGCGATGTCTGCGCGCCCGGCGAACGCCGCCTCCAGCATGCGCGCCTGCGCCACGGCGGCGTCTCGGCGATCTGCGCCGAATTCGCACATCAGCCAGGCCTTGCCGGCGGGCAGCAGCGCGATGTCCTCTGCCTTGAGGCCCCGCTCGCGCAAGCCGCCGATGATCTTTTCGTCGAGACCCTCGCAGGCGATCGGACCTGCGGCGAGGATCGGCGGCACAGCGTCGCCCGCCAGGTAGATGTCGGGAAATCCGAGCAGCAGCAGCACCCGCTCACGCGGGCTATGCACCAGCGCTGCCTCGGCCGCAAGCGTGAAGGCGCAGGTTCCCTCGGAGCCCACCAGGGCGCGCGCCACGTTGAAGCCGTTCTCCGGCAGCAGCTGATCGAGGTTGTAGCCCGAGACACGGCGCTTGATCTTCGGAAAGCCGGCGCGAATCCGGTCGGCATAGCGGTCGGCAAGCGCCTTGAGGCGGACATAGATCTCGCCCTGGCGTCCGCCTGCCGCGACCACGCGCGCGTACTCCTCGTCGCTCGTCGGGCCGCACCAGAAGCGCGCGCCGTCGTAGGTCAGCACCTCGAGGCGCCCGATGTTCTCCACGGTCTTGCCCGCCATCACCGAGTGCGGCCCGCAGGAGTTGTTGGCGATCATGCCGCCGAGCGTGCAGCGCGAGTGCGTCGCGGGGTCCGGCGCGAAAGTCAGGCCGTGGCGCTCGGCGGCGTCGCGCAGCGAGTCGCACACGGCGCCCGGCTCGACCAGCGCGCGGCGCGCCTGCGGGTCCACCGACACGACGCGATTCAGGTACTTGGAGCAATCGATGACGACCGCGACGTTCACGCTCTGGCCGTTCTGCGCCGTGCCGCCGCCGCGTGCGAGCACCGGGGCGCCGTGCGTGCGGCATACCGCCATCGCCGCCACGATGTCCTCGACCGAGCGCGGCAGCACCACGCCGATGGGAACCTGGCGGTAGTTAGAGGCGTCCGCAGAATACGCGGCGCGCGCGCCGGCGTCGAAGCGCACTTCACCCGACACTGCGCGAGCGAGCTCGGCTTCCAGCGCGCGGCGGTCGGTCATTTCAGCGTTCCCGGGTCGAGTTCCGCCAGTACCGGCGGGACCGGACAGTCGAGGGTCGCGGCCACCATGCGCACCAGCTCCGCCTCGGCGAGGGAAATTACGCCGTCGGCCGATGCCGCCTCGAGGCAGGCCTTGAGCACGCGCGGCTTGGCGAGCGGCGCGAGCAGCCGAAGTCGCTCGAGCGACGCATTCACGCGCGCCCCCGACAGCTCGGCCGTCGACAGCGGCTCGCGCAGGTTGAGGCCGAGATAGTCGGCCCCCTTGGCGTACGCGGTGCCGGTCTCCGCCCGCGTTGCATGCGCCAGCAGCGAGAGCACCACGCGAGCGTCGTCGGCCACTTCGCCGACGCTGCTGTACTTGCTTGCCACCGGGCGGCCGGCGCCTTCGCGCAGTTGCTGCCTGAGTATGGTCGACAGCGCGAATTCGGCCAGCGTCACCCGCCCATCGGCCTGGACGACCCGCGCCACGTCCTCGACCAAGGCGTCGCGCTCGCTCTCTTTGAGGGTCTGCAATACCGGCATCGCAATGCCAAGCAGAGGCAGCGCGTGCGCGGGCCCGAGACCGGCCGTGCGCGCCTCGTCGGACGCCGCCTGGACCGCGCGCGCCTCCTCGTCGCCGCGCCGCCCGCGCAGCGCCTCGAGCTTTGCGCGGCGCGCCGCATCGTCGCCCGCGATCGCGAGCGCGAATACCACCTGGCGGGCACCGTCGGGGCGCGCCAGGCGCTCGCGTAACGGCGCTGGAATCGCCGCGAGCAGCCGACGTGCGTAGTCGACGTGCTCGGGCGTCGGGTTGCCGACCGACGCCGCGACCGCGGCTGCCGCAGTTGCCTGCGCCGCGCCGCGACCCCAGTCGGTGCCGATGGTTTTGACCACGTTGCCCATGGCGTCGAGAACCGCGATCGGTTGCGCGCGCTCCGGCTCGCGCTGCGCGCGGTAGCGGGCGCGCTGGAAGCCCGGGCGCACCCGCCGGATACGCTCCTCGATCGGCGGATGAGTATCGAACAGGGCGCCCATCCAGTTCGACACTCCCTGCACGAAGAACATGTGCGACAGCTCCTCCGCGTGCACGTCGTGCACCAGGGTCGTGCGCTGCGACGCGGCAATCGTGTCGAGCGCGCCGGCGATGCCGTCGGGATTACGCGTGAACTGAACGCTCGAAGCGTCGGCGAGGAACTCGCGCTGGCGCGAGATGGCCGCCTTGATGAGGCGCCCGAACTCCAGTCCGAGGAATCCGATCAGCGTGAGCGCGATGCCGACGAACACGAGAATGATGCCGGGCCCCCGATTCTCGCGGCTCATCTGCGCCATCGACCTTGCGGTGGACCGGATCAGGAACTCTCCGAACTGCGCGATGCACACAATGCCGAACAGAACACCCATCAGCTTCACGTTGAGCCGCATGTCGCCGTTCAGGATGTGGCTGAACTCGTGCCCGATCACACCCTGCAGCTCGTCGCGCGACAGCGTCTGCAGCGTGCCCTGCGTTACCGCGATCACCGCCGCATGCGGCGAGTATCCGGCGGCGAACGCGTTGATCCCGGTCTCGCGGTCCATGACGTACACCGGCGGCACGCTCAGGCCGGAAGCGATCGCCATCTCCTCGACGACGTTGAGCAGGCGGCGCTCCTCCGGGGTCGCGCTGCCCGCATCGACGCGCCGCGCGCCGACCATCTCGGCGACCGAGGTGCCGCCTCCGGACAGGAGCCGGACCTTGTAGAGCGTCGCGCCGAGGATCACCAGCAGCGTGACGCCGGCGCCCCAGGCGTAAACGCCGTGAGGTACCCCGTGGGCGAGGATTTCCAGGAACGCCGAGCCGAGATGCCGTCCGTCGATCACGACGTCGGCCGCCGGCGGAACCGCTCCGAACATCACCGCCATCGCGTAGGCCGTGCCCAGGCCGAGGCACACTGCCGCCGCCACCGCCGCGACCGCGATCAGGTACAGAACCACCAGCAGGCGCGTGGTGCGCCGCGCGAGTTCCTGCGCCTCGAAGAAATTCAAGGATTACGAAAAGGACACTTTGGGCGCCTGCCGTTCCGCGGCCGACTCGGTCGCCTGGAGCAGCTCCGCGGCAGTGAAGCCGAACATCCCTGCCAGGATATTGTCGGGGAACGACTCGCGCTTGGTGTTGTACTCCATCACCGAGTCGTTGAAGGCCTGGCGCGCGAATGCAACCTTGTTCTCCGTGCTGCTCAGTTCCTCCTGCAGCGCGAGGATGTTCTGATTGGCCTTGAGGTCCGGGTAGGCCTCGAACACCGCCATCAGCCGCCCTAGTGCACCGCCGAGCGCTCCTTCGGCCTGCGCCAGACCCTGCATCGCGGAGGGCTCGCCGGGAGCCCCGGCGGCGCGCTGCGCCGCGCTCACCGCTGCGCCGCGTGCCGCGACTACCGCCTCGAGCGTGCCGCGCTCGTGCTGCAGGTAGCCCTTCGCCGCCTCGACCAGATTGGGAATCAGGTCGTAGCGGCGCTTGAGCTGCACGTCGATCTGCGCATACGCGTTCTTGTATCGATTGCGCAGGGCGACCAGCCGGTTGTACACGGCGATCGCGAATGCGACCAGCGCCACCACCACTGCCAGAAATATCAACCCTCCGGTGCCCATTCCCCCTCCCGATGCTCGAGCGTGCCTCGGCTACTATAGCGCATGCGCGCCCTGCTCTGCCGCGCCCTGCGCGCGCAGCCGCACGAGCTGCCCGCGCTCGGGTGGGGTTTCACGTATTTCTTCCTGCTGCTGGGCGGCTACTACGTCCTGCGTCCTGTGCGAGACGAGATGGGCGTGCTGGCCGGTGTCGGTCGCCTGCAATGGCTGTTCAGCGCGACGTTCCTCACGATGCTTGCGCTAACGCCTTTGTTCGGCTGGCTGTGCCGCAAGTTGCCGCGCGCGCGGCTGCTGCCGGCGGTGTACGTCTTCTTTGCCGCCAATCTGGTGGCGTTCTGGGCGGCGCTCGAAGCGGGGATCGCGCCGAGCGCGCTGGCGCCGGTGTTCTTCGTCTGGCTGAGCGTGTTTAACCTGTTCGTCGTGTCGGTGTTCTGGAGCTTCATGTCCGACCTGTTCGACGCGGCGCAGGCCGCCCGCCTGTACGGCGCCATCGCGGCCGGCGGGAGCTGCGGCGCGATCGCCGGCCCGTCGCTCACCGCGCTCGGCGCCGTCTCGCTCGGTACCGGGAACCTGCTGCTCATCAGCGCCGTATGTCTGGTCGCAGCCACGGGCTGCATCGCCATGCTGCTGCGCTGGGCACGAGCGCATCCGCGCGCCGGAGACCCGCCGCCGGAGGCGCCGATCGGGGGCTCGATCGCCGCTGGCGTGCAAGCCGCCTTCGGCTCGCCCTACCTGCTCGGCGTTTGCGGCTACCTGCTGTGCTACAGCGTGCTCTCCACGGTGCTCTATTTCGCCCAGGTCGACATCGTCGGCGGCGCGATCGCGGACTCGGGCGAGCGCACGCGCCTGTTCGCGACGCTCGACCTCACCGTGAACGGCCTGACGCTCATCGTGCAACTGCTCGTCTTCGCGCGCCTTGGAGCCGCGGTCGGCCTGGCGTGGATGCTCGCGCTGATGCCGCTGGTGTCGCTTGCGGGATTCCTGTGGCTCGGCGCGACGCCGACGCTCGCGGTGCTGATCGCCTTCGGCGTTACCCGACGCGTAGGCGAGTTTTCGATCTCCAAGCCAGCACGCGAAGAGCTGTTCACCGTGGTGCCGCGCGAGCAGCGCTACAAGGCCAAGAACTTCATCGACACGGTGGTGTACCGCGGCGGTGACGCGCTCGCCGGCTGGCTCGTCGGGGCGCTGCGCGGCTTCGGGCTCGGCCTGTCGGGGCTTTCCTTCCTCGCCGCGCCCCTGGCACTCGGCTGGCTGGCGGTCGGCCTGTGGCTCGGCCGCAGGCAGGAGCGCCTGCGCCGCGCGCCGGTCTAGAATGACCCCATGCCGCGAAGCCACTTTCGCCCCGGGCGCCGGCGCGTACTTGGGCTGCTTGCAGGGGCGGGCGCCGCGCTCACCGTCGACCCGCACATGGCGCAATCCGCAGCGTCACTGATCACTCGCCCGATACCGGCCAGCGGCGAGCCGCTGCCAGTGGTCGGCATCGGCACCTGGCAGACGTTCGATGTCGGCGAGGACGCGTCGGGGCGCGCCCCGCTGCGCGAGGTGCTCACCATATTCGCCGGCGCCGGCGGCAAGCTGATCGACAGCTCACCGATGTACGGCTCCAGCGAGGCCGTGGTCGGCGACCTGGTTTCCGGGCTGGGCTTGCGCGACCGGCTATTCCTCGCCACCAAGGTGTGGACCAGCGGGCGCGAAGAGGGGATCCGCCAGATGGAGCAATCGTTCCGCAGGCTACGCGTGCAGAAGCTCGATCTGATGCAGGTGCACAACCTGGTGGACGTTGCGACGCATACCCGCACCCTCGAGCAATGGAAGCAGGAAGGGCGAGTACGCTACGTCGGCATCACGCACTACACCTCGTCGGCCTACCGCGAAGTCGAGCGCGTGCTGAAGGCCGGCAGCTACGACTTCCTGCAGATCAACTACTCGCTCGAGGAGCCGGAGGCGGCCGAACGGCTGCTGCCGCTCGCCGCCGACAGTAAGGTCGCCGTGATCGTCAACCGGCCCTTCGGCCAAGGCAGCATGTTCCGCCGCGTACGCGGCAAGGCGCTGCCCGGTTGGGCGCAGGAGCTTGGGATCTCGAGCTGGGCGCAGTTTTTCCTCAAGTGGATCATCGGCCACCCTGCGGTCACCTGCGCGATTCCCGGCACCGGCAAGCCGGAGCACATGAAGGACAACCTGGCTGCCGGCCGCGGAGCACTGCCGGACGAGGCGCTGCGCAAGCGTATGGCCGAGCAGTTCCAGTCGCTGTGAGCCTCGCTCAGTCGTAGCCCGGGGGCGGCTCGAAAGCGCGGTATTCGCGCTCCAGGAGCTGCGCGAAGGCGATGGTCCGGTAGTCCGCGTATTGCGGGCCGACGATCTGCACGCCGACCGGCAGCTTCCCATCGGCGAGTGCGATCGGCGCCACGGTGGAAGGCAGCAGCGCGGCGCCGGAGTAGCCGGCCCAGAACATCTGCGTAGTCGAGGGCTGCGGTTTGCCATTGACGCTGATCATTCGCTCCCAGCGCTCGCCACGCTGGTTCTGGGGGAACGCGGGCGTCGCGGCGGTGGGGCACAGCAGCACGTCCCAATCGCTGAAGAACGCCGCCCAGGCGAGGCGCATCTGGTGCCGGCGATTCGACCAGCGCAGCCATTCTCGATGCGGCATCAGATTGGCGCGCGCGGCCTGCGCCTCGTAGCTCATGTCCTGTGCCGGCCGCGTGCGCGCCAGCTCCTGCCAGGTCGCCATCTGCTGCGGTGTCTGCCGGCTGGAGGTGGCGCCGCGCAGCAGCGCGGTGTAGACCCGGTGCGCCTCATCCGGATCGAAATCCGGCCGCGCGCGGTCGGACACCTTGGCACCGTTCTTCGCAATCCAGATGCCCAGGCGCTCGATCTCGCCGGCGACGCTCGAATCCACCTCGGCGGTGGGATGCGAGGGCATCAGCGCCACCCGCAGGCCGCGGAACTCGCGCAGCACGGGCTTGGCGAGCGCCAGGCGCCAGCCCGCGCCGTCGATCGGATCGGGTCCGGCAATGATGCCGAGCGCGAGGCGCAGATCGTCCGCGCTTCTGGCCAGCGGCCCGATCGCGGAGATGTCCGCCGGATGCGCAGATCCGGGCAGCGCGTGCCCGTTCATCGCGCAAATCCCCCACGTCGGCTTGTGGCCGTACACGCCGCAGTAGTGCGCGGGCCCCCGGATCGACGCGCCGATATCGCTGCCGAGCTCGAGGGCCGTCAGCCCGGCGGCGAGCGCGGCGGCGGAGCCGCCCGAGGAACCGCCCGGGGTGCGCGACAGGTCCCAGGGATTGTTGGTGGTGCCGTAGATCGGGTTGAAGGTCTGCCAATCGGCGAGCTGCACCGGAACGTTGGTCTTGCCGAACACGATCGCGCCCGCGGCCTTCAGGCGCGCCACCGCGAGCGCGTCGCGCTGCGCGAGGTTGTCGCGAAACTCGACGATCCCCTGCGTGGTCGGAAAGCCCGCGAGGTCGAACGACTCCTTGACCGTCATTGGAAGGCCGTGCAGCGGGCCGCGCCGGCCTTTTGCGCGGTCGGCGGCGCGCGCCTGCCGGCGCCCGGCGTCGAGATCCATTACGCAGACCGCGTTGAGCGCCTTGTTGTGGCGCGCGACGCGGGCGGCGTACAGCTCGAACAGCTCGAGCGCGCCGATGCGCCTGGCGCGCAATGCGCGCGCCAGGCGGCTAGCCGACCAGAATGCTTCGCTCAAGCGGAGCGTTATGCGCCTACTGCGCGCACTTGCCGACCTTGAGCTCCTTGCAAGGGTCCTTGACCGCCGGGATCTTGTCGACCACCTCGACGGCGAGACGATCACCCCGCTTCACGACTTTCTGCACGTGCTCGTCCTGCACGATATCGCGCGTCTTCGGGTCGATCATGATTGGGCCGCGCGGGCTGTCGAATTTCCAGCCTTCGAGCGCCTTCATCGCCTTGTCGGCTTCGATCTTGCCGTTGAGCGTCTTCACCACGTGCGCGATCGCCGCCATGCCGTCCCAGCC
>Ga0316620_10000136_pt1 | contig 28387 bp, 25 predicted proteins | sample OWC_Aug_M1_C1_D5_FD_207651 | JGI IMG/M metagenome (GOLD analysis project Ga0316620, IMG submission 207651) | Wetland soil microbial communities from Old Woman Creek delta, Ohio, United States - OWC_Aug_M1_C1_D5_B | ecosystem: Environmental > Terrestrial > Soil > Wetlands | place: USA: Ohio...
ACGAGCCGCAAACCGCGGCATGCCGGTCTCGTGATGGCCCAGGACCCGGTTGGGAGTCGCCGTCGCAGTCGGTGGACATGGAGTCGTGTTGGCTCCGCATCGGAATCAAAGGGGAGGACGCCATGGAGAGGAAGATCAAGCTCAAGGACGGGACCCCCGTGCTGATCCGCGACATGCTACCCGCGGATGCGGACCGCCTGTTCGACTTCTTTGCCACACTGTCCGACGAGGACCGCAGGTATCTGCGCGTGGACGTGACCCGGCGCGCCGTTGTGGAACGTCGCATCCGCGACATCGACGACGGTACCGTGGTGCGCCTGGTGGCGGTCGACCAGAGCAGGATCGTCGCCGACGGTGCGCTCGAGCTCGAGGGTCATGGCTGGGGCCCGAACGTGGCCGAGGTCCGGCTGATCGTGGGCGGTCCCTATCAGCAGCGTGGCCTGGGTGCGGCCCTCATGCGCGAGCTCCACTTCCTGGCGGCGGCGCACAAGGTCGACCGCATCGTCGCCCGCTTCATGGCCCCGCAGACTGGCGCCCGTCAGATCCTGAACCGGCTCGGATTTCGCGACGAGTTCGTGATTCCGGACCAGGTGCGCGACATGCACGGCAACTGGCAGGACCTAGTGATCATGCGCTGCAACCTCGAGGACCTGTGGCAGGAGGTGGAGCGCTCGGTCGAGCTGCGGGACTGGACGTCGCCCGTCTAGCTGGAGCAGAGCCCGCGCGGTAACGCCGGCAATACGGCGGTATCATCGTCCCCGTGAGCCTGCGTCGACGACGGTCGGTTGCGCGCCTGGCCCCTGGCGTCGTGTGCTTCCTCATCGCGCTTTTGTCCATCGTCGACATGTACCTTCCCCGTCCCTATGACGGGGTCATCCTCGAGGCCGACGCCCCCGGCTCCCGGGTTGTGCGTCAGGTGGTGCCCGGTTCCGGCGCCGACGAGGCCGGGATCCGTTCCGGCGATGCCATCGTCGGCATCGATCGCGCGATCGTCGACTCCAACACCCACGCCCAGCAACTGCTCAACCGCCACCGCATCAGCGAGAAGATCCCCTACCTGATCCGCTCCGGGGGTCACGTGGTTCCGGTCGAGGTCGAGTTGGGCCGGCGGCGCATCGGAGACGTGTCGTACCTCTTCGCCTGCATCCTCGGCTTCACCTTCTTCGCGGTCGGGACCTTCGTGGTGATCCGCCAGCCGCGCCTGCCGGCGACCCGCGCCTTCTCCACCATGTGCTGGTTGTTCCTGCTCTTCTTGGTCTGCCGCCTGCGTCCGGCCTCCTACTCCTGGGTCGACTCCCTGGTTCTGACTACCGGCACCGTGGCGTTGCTCTTTCTGCCGGCGAGCTTCCTCCACTTTTTCCTGATCTTCCCGCGGCCGGTGTGGGAATGGCGCCAGGACCTCCTGGCCCGAACGGCGGGCTGGGTCGCAAGGCGGAGCCGCAACCTGGTTCCCTTCTACCTCCTGCCGCCCCTGGTGTACGTGGCTGTGGTGGCGTGGGCGCGCCACCGCGGCACCTCCTTGGCCCTGATCAGCGGCGCGCCGTCCGCCAACTGGCTGGTCATGGGCGCGTACATGCTGCTCGGGCTGGGCGCGCTCGGCGTCAGCGCCTCCAGTCTGCCCGACGTGCGGCAGCGGCGAGGCGCAGCCCTGGTGTTTTTCGGTGCGCTCTTCGGCGTGGTGCCGTTCATCGTGCTCGCGGTCGCCTTCCCCTCCTTCCTTCACACCGAGAGGTTCATCTCCTACGGCATCGTGCCGCTGATCCTGGTGCCCGTGACCTTTGCCTACGCGATCGTCCGCTTCCAGCTCATGGACATCCGTGTGATGCTGCGGAAGAGCCTGCTGTATACGGTGACCACGGCGGTGATCACCGCCGTGTACGCCCTCGGCATCGCCTTTTTCAACATGCTGTTCAGCGAAACCACGTTGGCCGACTCGCCCTTCTTCCCGGTGGTGCTGGCGTTGGCCATCGTGCTCCTCTTCGAGCCTCTCCGTCACCGCCTCCAGGGCCCGGTGGACAGGTTCTTCTTTGCCGAGCGGGTGCGCCTGCAGCGCGCCATGGTCGAGCTGGGCGAGGCGTTCACCGTGCAGATGGACCTGGGGCCGGTCGTGCGGCAGCTGGTGGAACGGCTGCCCGAGCTGCTCGGCCTGCACTTCGCCGGGCTGTACCTGGTGCGCGGCGAGCGTCTGCACCGTGCCGCCGGGCCCGCCGCTCTGCCCGACCAGCTGCCCAGCCTGCCTGCCCTCTACGACCAGCTCCAGCGCGCCGGTTCCCTCTTGCGTCTCGACGAGCTGGCTCCGATCCGGCTGATCTCGCCAGCGGCCGAACGGCTGGCCTCTGATCTCGGCCGTGCCGGGATCGAGGTGGTGGGCCTGCTGGCCTCGTCGCGGCGCACCATCGGGGTGGTGCTGATGTCGGCCAAGACCGGCCAGATGCCGCTCGAGCGCGACGAGCTCAACCTGCTGCGCGGCCTTCTCCACCAGGCCTCCATCGCTCTCGAGACGAGCCTTCTGCTCGACGAGCGGGCGCGCGAGGCCGAGCTCAAGCGCGAGCTCAACATCGCGGCCGCCATCCAAGCCTCGCTGCTCCCGCCCGAGCTGGTCGTGGGTGTCGGCTGGGAGGTGGCCGCCGTGTGCCGGCCGGCGCGCGAGGTCGGGGGCGACTTCTACACCCAGCTCCCGTGTGGCGACACAGGAGACTGCGCCATCGCCTACGGCGACGTGTCCGGCAAGTCCATCTCCGCCGCCCTGATGATGATGGCCGCCCACGAGGTGCTCAACGCTCTGGCCCTGGCCCACCGTGACCCCGAGGAGATCCTGAGGCTGGCCAACGAGCGCCTCTACCGCCTGCGGGGCCGGCGCGGGACCATGCGCGGGGGCAGCTTCGTCGCCCTGGGCTTCCTCGGGCTGCAGCCTGCGAGCGACGTGGTCCGCTACACCCTGGCCGGACAACCGCCACCCCTCGTGCGCCGTGCATCGGGCCGCGTTCAGGAGCTGCCGATGCCGGAGCACCGGCTGCCTCTGGGAGCTCTGCGTCTGGGCGGCTACCGCATCCTGGAGACGACCATGGCTGCGGACGACCTGCTCCTGGCCTACTCCGACGGTGTGGTCGATGCCCAGGACCCGGACGGCGAGCTCTTCGGCGAGTCGAGGCTGCGCCAGGTCCTGGCCGAAGGCCCGAGCGGGCCGGAGCAGGCTGTGGGGGGGATTCTCGCGGCTCTGGAGCGGTTCACGCGGGGCCAGGCGGCCTATGACGACGTGACGCTGGTCGCAATCGGTCGCTGCGCCGGGCAGGCGAGTGGGTGAGAGTCACGAAACCTGTTGCGGCGATTTGCGTATCGGCTGAAGGGAGAGGGGTTCGTCCGGGCGGCCTGCGCGGCGCGCGGTCACCCGTCTCGTCGCTGGAGGTGAGATGAAGCGAGCATTCTGGTTGGCAGGTGCAGCGGCGGTGGTCGTCCTGGCTGGGCTCGGCCTGTTCGCCCTCAACCGCACGCCCGAGGCGACCACCAGCTCGCCCGCGGCGTTGGCCGAGTTCCGCGCCGCCATGGACGCCGAGATGAAGCTCTATAAGGCCGAATCGACCGCCCACCTCGAGCGAGCCATCGAGCTCGACCCCGGCTTCGTTATCGCCAAGGTCTTTCTCTCCGACGCGCTTCACCAGTCCGATCCCGAACGCAGTGGCCGGCTGCTGGGCGAGGCCAGCGCAGCGGATCGCGAGCGTCTGACACCGCGCGAGCAGCTGTTCCTGGAACGCGCGCTGGCACTGCGCGAGGAGCGGGCTCAAGATGCCCAGACCATGCTCGATAGCTACCTCGAGCGGTACCCAGACGATCCCTGGGCCCTCAACGTGAAAGCGATGCAGGCGTGGCGGACTGGGGACCACGAGGCCGCCGACCGCTACTACCGGCGGCTGATCGAGCTCGACCCCAACTGGGTCATTGCCTACAACATGCTCGGCTACCTGACCATGAACCAGGGCAAGTTCACGGAGGCCGAGGAGTTCTTCACCACCTACCGGTTCGTGGCCCCGGACCAGGCCAACCCTCACGACTCGCTGGGAGAGCTGTTCATCGTGCTCGGCCGCTATCCGGAGGCCGAGGAGACCTTGCAGAGGGCGCTCGCCATCAAGCCCGACTTCTGGATCTCCTACGAGCACCTCGTGCTGCTGCGGAACCTGCAGCGGGACATAGAGGGGGCGCGCGAAGTGATCGCGAGAGCTGCCACCCACGAGGGTCCAGCGGAGGGCTTCCAGAAGCGCTTGGAGTGCGCTGTGCAGTCCGAGGAGCTGCTCTTCGAGCGCTCCTGGCAGCAAGTGCTTGACCTCGTCACCAGCGGCTGCCCGGAGGGCAAGGGAAACGCCGTCCGAATCGACATCGTTGTCCACCAGGCGGCGTGTCAGCTTGGCGACTGGGCCCGTGCCGAGGCGATCGAGGCGCGGCTCGAGCCCAAGGACCAGGGCAAGGGGGCATTGGACGACGTCGATGAGGGATACATGGCTGCGGTCTGCAAGCACCTGCGGGGAACGCGGCTGGCCTTGCAGGGGAAACTCGCCGAGGCCGAGACGAGCTTTGCGGAGGCCGACGCCGGGCTCGGCTACACGGACGCTGGCACCGGCATCTTCAAGCTCGTCAACCGGCTGTGCCTGGTCGAGGTGCTCTTCGCCGAGAAACGCGACGCGGAGGCCCACAAGCTGCTGACCAAGGTGCGCGCCGTCAATCCGGAGCTGGCCCGAGAGTTCGAAACTATGGGAATGCACTACCTCGGGCTTTAGCTCGCACCACAATTCCCTTTGACTCAGGTACGGCGTGAGACCCGTGCGCGTGCCCGACAAGTCGGGCGGCTTGGCGGTCGGTCGTTGCCCGGGGCCGGAGTCGCGGCCGAGGATCGGAAGGGTTTCATCACCGACCTGGTATGCTCTTTCCTTGTGAGTAGCGCATGCCCGGGCCGCGCAGCATCCTGAGGTCCTACTCGCCGGTCTTCTGGCTGGTGATCGTGTTCGAGTTCTTCGAACGCGGCTCGTACTACGGCGTGATGAGCGTGCTCTCGGTCTACCTGACCGACGTTCTTGGATTCGCCAAGGAGGACGTCGGAGTGATCAAGAGCACTATCCAGCCGCTGCTCTACTTCCTGCCCATCATCACCGGCGCGCTGGCCGATCGCTTCGGCTTCCGCAGGGCACTGCTCGTGGCCTTCACGCTGCTCGGTACCGGCTACTTCCTCACCGCCCAGATGACCTCGTACGCGCATGTCTTCCTCGCCCTGTGTGTGATGGGGCTGGGCGCCGGTGCGTTCAAGCCCATCATCTCCGGCACGATCGCCCGCGTCACTGACCAGTCCACCAGTACCATGGGCTTTGGCATCTACTACTGGACTATCAACCTCGGCGCCTTTCTCTTCCCCCTGATTCTGGTGCCATACCTGAAGAACAACATCGGCTGGGAGTGGGTGCTGGTCGCCGCCGCCGTGGGCACCGGCACGATGGTGCTGCCGACCCTCTTCCTCTACCGCGAGCCGGAGCGGGCTCCGGCAGCGTCGTCGGCTCCGCAGCTCAACCTGCTGCAGACGCTCGCCAACGCCTTTGAGATCGTCTACGCGCCGATCGTGCTCGTCTTCCGTCGCTGTCAGCGCTCGGCCGTTGCGCGGGCCATGACCAGCGCCCTCGCCGTCGCCTTTGCCATTGTCGCCTGCTGGCACTACGCGGCGCCGCGCCAGGCCACGGTGGCGGCGCCGGGCGTCGCGCTCGCGGTCGCGGGCTCGTTCCTCGAGGTGCGGGTGGACCGCAACATGATGGCGGCCAAGGCGTACGACGTCTCGGTGCCGGACGGCACCGGTCCGTCCGCCGTGGTCGAGGTCCACCGCCCGGACAGCGTGCGCGAGCTGGCCGGAGAGATGGTCGAAGCGCTGCGCTCGGCCGGGTTCCAGGGCGAGGTCGCGGAGAGCACCCTGGTGGAGACGGTGCAGCGTGCGGTGCGTCCGCAGCAGCTGCGGGTGGTCGAGGTGACGGGTGACTCAGCCTGGGAACTGCGCACCGGACCCGACGGCGCGGTGGAGATCATGGTCGGCGACCCCGGAGCCTACGCGACCTACCGCGACCAACTGCTGATGGCGACCCGCGCCATGGTCGGGCTCGAGACCCTGTCCGATGCGGTCGTCGACAGCCTCATGGAGCGCGCCGCACGGCGCCCGTTCCTGCTCCTCTACGTCGCCATCATCCTGGCCGCGGCCGTGGCCATTCTCGCCGCCCAGCCGGCGTTCAGGGCCGCCTCGGCGGGGGGGAGATCGGGCTACGTCCTGGTCGCCGTGGTGACCCTCGGCGGCCTGCTCTGGCTGCTCCCTGACCTGTCGCTGTTTGCGCGCATCCTGTGCACGGTGATCGCGTGCAGCGTGCTGTCTCTGTTCCTCATCGACGTCACCGAGGAGAGGCGTTTCCGCGACCACTTCAGATTCCTGCTGCTGATCTTCCTCTACTCCGGATTCTGGGTCATGTATTTCCAGATGATGGACAGCGTGCTGTGGTACGTGCAGGACTACGTCGATCCCTCGGCCCTCAACCGGGTCGTCAACCAGGTCTTGGGCGCAGTCGGCCTGCAGCTGGACTGGCGGTTCGACGTCGAGCACGTGACCGTGGTCAACGCCGGCACCATCATCCTCCTCCAGCTTCTGGTCTCGGCCATCGTCGCCAAGACGAAGGCATTGCCGACCATGATCGTGGGGATCGCATTGGGGACCATCGGCATGGCGATTCTGGCCGTCTCCATCTCGATCTGGGTCTTCCTGGCCGGCATCATTATCTTCTCGGTCGGCGAGATGACCGCTCATCCCAAGCTCATCAGCTACGTGGGACAGATCGCGCCACGTGACCGTGTCGCCACCTACATGGGCTACATCTTCCTCTACGGAGTCATCGGCTCGTCGATCGCCGGAGTGCTCGGCGCCAAGCTCTACGTGCACTACGTGGACAACCTCAACCAGCCGAGGACGCTGTGGATTATCTTCTCGCTCATCGGCGTGGCCACCGTGATCTCGCTCGCCCTCTACAACCGGCTGGCGGGCGGGGTGCGCGACGAGGTCTGAGACAATGTGGGTGGTGTCGTGTACCGCTGACGGCGGCACCCGCCTCGAGGCCAGGGCGGTGCTCGACCCGGGTCCTGGCGAAGCGCTCCTTGAGCTGCTCTGCTGTGGGCTGTGCGGGACCGACCTCTTCAAGCTCGCCAACGCCAACGAGAGAGAAGGCACGGTGCTCGGCCACGAAGTGGTGGGAACCGTGGTGGCAGTCGGCCGCGGGGTGTCCTCTCCCAACCTGGGTCAGCGGGTGGTGGTACCGCATCACGTGGCGTGCGGCCGCTGTCCCCTGTGCGCGCGGGGCAGCGAGACCCTGTGTCCGACCTTCAAGGAGAACCTGCTCGCGCCGGGCGGGTTCGCCGAGTACGTCCTGGTGCGGGAACGCGCAGTGCAACGGGCAGCCTGGGTCGTACCCGGGCACGTGCCAGATGCCGCCGCGGCGTTTCTCGAGCCCGCCGCCTGCGTGCTGCGCGGCCTCGACAAGGCCACGCTACGGGTCGAGGACGGGTGCGTAGTGGTGCTGGGGGCTGGCAGCATGGGCCTGCTCCACCTGCTGCTGGTGCGTTCGCTCCTGCCCCAAGTGCGGGTCGTGGTCTGCGATCCCATGGAGCCGCGCCGGCGGACTGCGCTGACCCTGGGGGCCTCCGTCGCCTGTGCCACGGGCGTCGAGCTGGAGGCTGCGGTACGCGACGCCTCCGCCGGGCTTGGCGCCGACGCCGTGTTCGACACCGTCGGCGGCCGCGCGGCCCTGCGCACGAGCCTGGCGGTAGCCCGCGGCGGCGGCACGGTGGTCCTGTTCGCGCACGCTGCCGAGGGCGAGCTGGCCGACTACGAGCTGAACCCCTTCTTCAAAACCGAGCAGAGGGTGGTGGCCACCTACTCGGGCGCGGTCGCAGAGCAGCAGCGGGTGGCCGAACTCCTCGCCAGTGGACGGTTCGACCCGGCGCCCCTGGTCACGCACCGGCTGCCGCTGTCACGCTTTGACGAGGCAGTCCACTTGTGCCGGGAGCGCGAGGCGCTGAAAATCCTTCTGGAGCCGGTGGACGCATGACCTCCACAACCCACACTGTGCTGTATCTGCTGGGCCCGGAGACGGTCGAGCTCCGCCAGCAACCGGTACCGAGCGCGGGGCCGGGGGAGCTGCTGATCCGGGTCGGCGCGGCCACCACCTGCGGCACCGACCTCAAGGTCTTTCGCCGCGGTGGCCATCCGCGGATGCTGGAGGCGCCGTGCCCCTTCGGCCACGAGGTGGCGGGCTCGGTGGCGGCCTGCGGCCGAGGCGTTGTCGGGTGGAGCGAGGGCGATCGCGTGGCGGTTGCCAACTCGGCCTCCTGCGGTCGCTGCGAGCCGTGCCAGGCCGGGCGTGAGAACCTGTGCCAGGACCTCCGCTACCTCAACGGCGCATTCGCCCAGTACCTCCTTGTCCCGGAGCGCTTCGTCCGCCGCAGCACCTATCGCCTGCCGGACGGGCTCCAGCCTGAGGTTGCGGCCCTGGCCGAGCCCTTGGCCTGTGTGCTGCACGGGCTGTCCGCAGTGCAGGATGTGGCGAGCGAAGAGGTCCTGGTGCTCGGCGGGGGCCCGATCGGGCTCATGTTCGTCATCGAGCTCGCGTGCCGGGGCCGGCGCGTCATCCTCGGCGACCTGGTTCCAGAGCGCCTCGAGATGGCACGCGGGCTGGGGGCCGCGCAGGTGGTCCGGCTGGCGGGCGAGTCCGACGACAGCCAGCGCCTGATGGAGGCCACTCGGGGAAGCCACGGCGCCGGGTTGGTAGTAGAGGCGACCGGGGTGCCCGCGGCCTGGATCAACTGTATCAACGTGCTGGGCATCGGCGGCACCGCGGTCCTCTTCGGCGGCTGCGTTCCCGGGACTCACGTCGTCTGCGACGGCCAGCGCCTGCACTACTCCGAGCTGACCATCAAGGGCGTCTACCATCACCGGCCGGCCACCTTTGCCGCAGCTCTGGATCGCCTACGGGTGGACGGCGACCGCTTCCGCGCCCTGCTCAGCGAGGAGCACCCCCTCGACGAAGTGGAGCTGGCGCTCAGGCGCATGGGCGAGCGCAAGATCCTCAAGGCGGTCATTCGGCCGTAACCGGGGTGCCATTTCGCACCCTTTCGTCGTCGGGCCCGCTGCGCGGGTCAGGGCATGGCTCGCCCTCACGATGCAACCATGCGAAACGTCCCACCTCCCAGGTATGATGTGGTCGTCCGGGAGGTGAGGCATGAAGCGTTTGCGGTCAGTGTCGGTCTCGCTCGCGGCGGGGATGGCCGTTGCCCTGGCCGGCTGCAACATGGTGGACCCGGACCGCCCCGCCCCACAGCCGGACACTACCGTTTTCGGTAACTTCCTCGAAGTAGAGAAGATCCCGGACGATCCCGCCTCGGGAACGGTGCGGATCCGGGTCGGCGTGCCGCGCGCCCTGACGGCCGCTCAGGAGGCCGCAGGCCGGACCAAGCCGGTCGTGGAAAAGGGCGTGGTCGCCGAGGTGACGGTGACCGCGGACACGGTGGTGCTGCTCCACGGCCGACCGGCCGAGCTTGAGGACTTCGACCCGGGCAGCGAGCTGGTGGCCCTGCCGCTCTTGGGAACGACGCGCATGGTAGGCGACTCCACCATCCGCATGGAGGCCACCTTTCTGATGGACTTCGAAAGCTACCGGGCCTGGAAGCTGCCGGGGCTCGGTGAGCGCGAGCCGGGCGAGGCGGTCGAAGCCGACCCGGGACGGATCAACACCTCGGGTATCGAGCGCGCGCCGGTTCCAGTGGGCGCGGGCCGGGTGCTCTACTTCTCGGCTCGACTGCGTCTGCCCGTCGATCCGGACCGGCCTCTGATCGGGCCGCGGCGGCCCGGGTTGGAGGAAGCGAGAGAAGGTCGGGTGCCGGTCGAGCGCACCTACCGGACCGAGCTCGGCAGCGACGGTTGGGCGGCGCCGGAGCTGGTGCAGTTCGCCGGTCTCGACGACGCCCGGGCGATTCGCGTGAGCTGGGTCAACGACGACGAGACCGAGTGCCTGGTGACCGTACAACGGGCGGCCGAGGATGCCTGGGTGGGCCGCGCTTCGCGTCCGCGTGCGACCGGCGTCTGGGGGGAGGCGTCGCGGGTCGATGCCCTGGGTAAGGGGATGAGCGCCGATGCCGTCTACCTGGCGGGCAGCAAGACCAAGATCTGCTTCACCTCGCGCTGGCCGGGCGAGAGCCAGACCGACCTCTTCCTCTTCGATCCCAAGGAGGGCGATGCACCTCAGCTGCTGGCCCCCAACGTCAACTCTCTGGGCGACGAGTGGGGCGCAAGGGTCGGCCCCAAGAACGAACTCTTCTTCTGCCGTGCCGACCGGCAGCTCGTGCTGGTCGGGGGCGAGGTCGTGCCGCTCCGGTCGCCTGGCAGCCATCGGGCGCTTCTCAACCAGGCGGCGCCCACCCGCGACGGGCGCTGGGTCTTCCTGTGCATACCCAAGCTGACCCCGGTTGAGCTCGACGACGAGATCTACGTCGCGGAGTGGCGGGGCAACGGCGCCTTGGGCGAGGCCGTGCCGGTGGACGAGTGGCGCCCGGGGGCCGCGGAGTAGGCAAGTCCAGCACCCGTTCTCCGGGACACCCGCACGGACGCTGCACTCGGGGACCGGCGCCGGGCGCGGCGCACGACCGGGAACTGAGGACGAGCGCGGCGATATACTGCGTGCCCATGCTCCGGGACCTCCTCTCTGACCGGCGAGGGCGCACGGCCTACGTGCTGACCAAGGTCGCCGTGCTCGCGGCGGCTGCCACCGCCACCTGGCCGCTGTCGCGGGTCCTAGGTGTGCGGGCGTGGTACGGGCTCGCAGCCTTCGCCTTGACACTGGCCGGCGTCACCGTCGCTGTTCTGCTCGCGTCGCTCGCGCCCCGTCCCGCTGCGGCACCCGACTCGTCCGTGGACGAAGGCGCGGAGGACGAAGACGCGCCCGGGCCGGAGGACGCCGTCGCGCTGCCCCTGGAGGACAGCCTCGACCTCCACTCCTTCCCGCCCCGCGACGTACCCGAGGTCGTCGCCGCTTACCTCGAGGAGGCCCACGCCGCAGGCCTGCGCGAGGTGCGGCTGATCCACGGGCGCGGCATCGGCGTGCAGCGGGAACGGGTGCACAGCCTGCTCGCCCGCCACCCCCTGGTGGAGGCTTACCGCGACGCGCCCCCGGAGCGCGGCGGCTGGGGCGCGACCGTTGCCTACCTGATCCGAGCCGAGGACGAGGCGTAACCCCTCCTCGGCTCGGACCGGGCTTGCATCTCCAGCCGTTGCGCCGATAATGGCCCGGTTCGCCGCGAGGCGGAGGGGGTGACGATGGCCTGGATGAAGATCAAGGACGCCCTCAAGGCTGCGGTGGGCACCGAGCTCACCGTGCGCGGTTGGGTGCGGACCCGGCGCGACTCCAAGGCCGACGGTGGTCTGTCGTTCCTGGCCGTGGCCGACGGGACCTGCTTCGACGCCGTTCAGGTGGTGGCGCGGGGCGAGCTGGTCAACTATGCGAGCGACGTGGCGCGGCTCTCGACCGGTTGCGCGGTCGAGGTGGAGGGGACCCTGGTCGAGTCGCAGGGGCGGGGCCAGGCGGTCGAGATCGAGGCCTCGGCGGTACGGGTGGTGGGCTGGGTCGAGGACCCCGAGTCCTACCCCGTGCAACCCAAGCGGCACAGCTTCGAGTACCTGCGCCAGGTCGCCCACCTGCGGCCGCGCACCAACACCTTCGGCGCCGTGACCCGCGTTCGCCACACCCTGGCCCAGGCCATCCACCGCTTCTTCGACGAACGCGACTTCTACTGGATCCACACCCCGATCATCACCGCCAGCGACTGCGAGGGCGCCGGCGAGCTGTTTCGCGTCAGCACCCTGGACCTGGCCAACCTGCCGCGCACCGGCTCGGGCAAGGTCGACTTCGAGCAGGACTTCTTCGGCCGCGAGGCCTTCCTCACCGTGTCCGGACAGCTCAACGTCGAGACCTTCTGCTGCGCCCTCAGTCGGGTCTACACCTTCGGTCCCACGTTCCGCGCCGAGAACTCCAACACGCCGCGCCACCTGAGCGAGTTCTGGATGGTCGAGCCCGAGATCGCCTTCGCCGACCTCGCCGCCGACGCCGCCCTGGCCGAGGAGTTCCTCAAGTACCTGCTCGACGACCTTTTGGTCCGGCGCGCCGACGACATGGCCTTCTTCGACCGCTTCGTCGAGCAGGGCATCGTCGAGCGACTGCACTACGTCGTCGCCACTCCGTTCGCGCGAGTCGAGTACGGCGACGCCATCAAGATCCTGCAGGGAGCCGGGAGGAGCTTCGAGTTCCCGGTCGAGTGGGGCGTCGACCTGCAGACCGAGCACGAGCGCTACCTGACCGAGGAGCGCTTCAAGCAACCGCTCATCGTGGTCAACTACCCCAGGGACATCAAGGCCTTCTACATGCGCCTCAACGACGACGGCCGGACCGTGGCCGCGATGGACGTGCTGGTGCCGGGGATCGGCGAGATCATCGGCGGCTCGCAGCGCGAGGAGCGGCTCGAGGTGCTCGACCGGCGCATCCAGGAGATGGGCCTCGGCATCGACGGCTACTGGTGGTACCGCGACCTCCGGCGCTACGGCACCGTGCCCCACGCCGGGTTCGGCCTCGGCTTCGAGCGGCTCATCCAGTACTGCACCGGCATGGCCAACATCCGCGACGTGATTCCCTTCCCGCGCGCGCCGCGGCAGGCCGACTTCTGAGGCCAGCGGGCTCGAGGCGAGCTCGGCCCTTGCCCGCCGCGATCCAGGCCGAGGTCCGCAGCGGCCGCGGACCTGGTGGCGCGCGGTCCCCGGGCAGTGGATGCGTGGCCGGGCCCCGGAACCCCACAGCAGGCCAGGTATCATGGCCGTCATGAGCCACCGCAAGCGCCGCCGCCTGGGCCAGCACTTCCTGGTCTCGAGCCACGTCGCCGAGCGCATCGTCGGCCTGCTCGCCGATGATCCGTCCCGGGTCCTCGAGATCGGCTCGGGCCGCGGTGCCCTGACCGCGCCCCTGGTCGAGCGCTTCCCGCGGGTGCTGGCCCTGGAATTGGACGCCGAGCTGGCCGCGACCGTGCGCGAGCGTTTCTCCGGCTCAGCCCTCGAGGTGATGGACGCGGATGCCCTCCGAGTGCCACTCGACCCGCTCCTCGCCGCCGAGGCGCCGTGGCAGGTCGTGGGCAACCTGCCCTACTCGGTGGGCAGCGCCATCCTGCGCCGCCTGCTGCCCTGCCACGAGCTCTTCACCCGGGTCGTGGTCATGCTCCAGGAAGAGGTGGCGGAGCGGGTCGTGGCCTGCCCCGGCCAGCGCAACCACGGCCTTCTGGCTCTGGTGCGGGCGGCCTGGGCCGATGCCCGCCTCGAGCTGAGCGTGGACCGCAGCGCCTTCCGACCCCCACCCAAGGTGATGTCGAGCGTGCTCGTCCTCGACCTCCACCCCCCGACCCACGAGCCGGCAGCGCTGGCTCGGGCCCTCGCGCTCGCCAGCCGCGCGCTGACCCGGCCGCGAAAGAAGCTGCGCAACGCCCTCGACGCGGACGACGACCTGCTCAGGACGGCTGGCCTCGACCCCGATGCCCGCCCCGCGACGCTGGCCCTCGACGACTGGGTGCGTCTGGCCGGCGTCTACGGCACCACGACCGACCACTTCGAGGTATCGCCGGACTCGAAACCGTCGCTGAAGATCGGCGCCCCGTAGGTGGTCTGGCCCGAGTCTGGGTCGACCATCAGCGACGACACGTCCACCGCCTCGAAATCAGAGCCGGTGATGGCCGAGAGCTCGTGCAGCACGTCGTTGTCCCAGCTCTCCGAGGGTACACCCGAGATGTACCAGGCCGAGCCGTTGTCGGCCAGCATCATGCCGTAGGTCTTGAGCGCCTGCAGGATGACCTGCACCGCGGGCGAGAAGCCCGAGATGTTGACGTCGGCCTTGAGCCGGAAGCGTTGGCCCATCGGCGGGTACTCCGGGCCGCTCAGGCTCGAGGCGAAGTGGCGGGCCGGCCAAACGTAGGTGTTGCGGGTCTCGGGCGCGGTGAAGCGCAGGGCGTGGTGGATGGCGCCCGCAGCCACCTCCTCGGGGCGTACCAGGGCGGGCAGGATGGGCAGCCCGGCGGCGTCGGCCGAGGTCCAGCCGTCGGGCCGGAGGGCGTTGGAGCCGAGGTCGAAGATGGCGCCCGAGCCGGCCTCCCAACTCGTGCCTCCCCCTTGAGGCCAGGCGTCGAAGACCTCGTACAGCACGCAGGCGTCGCGGTCCACCACCAGCACGTGTCGGTCGCCGTCGCCGTCGGGTCCACCTTCAATCGGCGCGTCGGGCGGGATCGGGTATGGCCCGGGGTCGGACTCATCCGGGTAGTAGAAGCTGATCGGCACCAGCGGCTGGTCGCCGGGCACGTCGCACCAGGGGATGCCGATGGGCGAGGTCGAGCCCGGCGGCCAGACCCCGGAGCCGAAGTCGGGGTGAAGACCGGTGGCGGCGCCAATGGTCGAGATGTAGAGCTCCGAGTTTGCGGCCACCGGCAGCCCGTCGATCGGCACGTTCCAGATGTTGTCGGCCGGGAACACCTGGCACCCGGCCACCTGCGGCACGCCCTGGGCGTGGAGGGTGGCGGCCGCGAGAACTACCACGAGCGTCGCGAGGAGTCTCTGCATGAGGATCGCTCCGAGATGGTTGACAGCGTCAGCATACACCGGGAGCCGTCCCCGGGTGGTGACCCGCGTCACTTGCTCCGGCCGTCGGCGAAAGGACTGTCGAGCGCGCCCGACACCGTCGAGAAGGCACCAGCTCGACGGGACGCGCCACTCTTGACGTTGTTCGGCGCGGATGACCGCGGGCGACTCGCTGACGTACCCGCCGAACAACGCCAAGGGTGGCAATCCACGAGAAGCGCGTTCCGGGAAGGGCACCCGAGGAGCGCAACACTCGAAGTGGTAAGATGTTACGCACGGTGCCGGAGGTGGCTGTCGTTGACCTCGCCTCACCCTGCCGGGGTTGCTCTCCATGACCTGGTGGCAGGCCGCGCTGCTCGGGCTGTTGCAGGGGCTGACCAAGTTCCTGCCGGTCTCGTCATCGGGTCACTTGGCCCTGGCGCAGCTGGTGATTCCGGGCTTCGAGCGTCCCGGGGTGGTCGCTGACGCCATGCTCCACGTTGGCTCCGCCACCGCCGTCCTCGGCTTTGAACACCGGCAGATCGGGCGCTGGCTGAGCACGACGAGCGGGCTGAGCCAGCTCGGCCTGCTGCTCGTGCCGGCGAGCTGGGGAGGGGCGCGGTGAAGGAGCGGGTGGTGCGCGAGGTTCTCGCCGCCGCGCTGCTGGTGGGTGCAGTCCTGGTGGCGGCGGCCCTTGGCTCGCATAGCCCCCTGGACCCGAGCCCGTTCTACGTGTCGAGCGCGCGCGAGACCCCCGTCAACCTGGTGGGCTGGCTGGGCGCGACCCTATCCGGGGCGCTGCTCAGCGCCATCGGCCTGACCGCCTTCCTGCTCTCGCCGCTGGCTGCGGTCCTGGGCTGGCGTCTGCTCCGCAGCCGACCCCTCGACCACCCGAGGGCCGCGGCAGCGGGCTTGGCGCTGGTCTTCGTCGCCTTGCCCGGCTGCCTCCAGCTCTTCGGCTCGGACATCCCATACCGGGATGGCACCGTGTCCTGCGGCGGCTTCCTGGGCCGGGCGGCGGTGGACCTGCTGGGCGGCTTCGCCGGGCCATTGGGTCGGGTGGGGATTCTCGTCTTCGTGCTGCTGGTGGGCGTGCTCTTGGCCTCCGGGGTCTCTCTGGCCTTTGTCGTCGAGCGGATCGGGGGGCACCTTGGCCAGCGCTGGCGTACGGCCCGCGAGGAGCGGGCCCGGCGGCGCAGCGAGCGCCAGCAGGAAAAGGACCGCCAGCGGGTGTTGAAGCGCCAGATGCGACGCATGGAGTCCGACGAGGAGTACCGGGGACCGGTGACGGTCAAGGAGCTCGAGGGGCGCGGTCGCTTCCGCATTGTGCGTCGAGTGGTCGAGGCGGTGACCAGAGGCGGGAGCGGAGAAGAGCCAGCAGAGCCGGCCCCCGCGCCGTCGACCTCGTCGGCCCGCAAACCGCGTCCGCCACGCGCCAAGCCTGCTCCGAAGCCGCCTGCTCCGGAGCCGGTGGTCCAGGAGGAGTTTGACTTCGTCGACGAGCTCGACCGCTACGACCTGCCGCGGCCGTCGTTTCTGGAGCCGACCACCGGCGCACCCGCGCGCGACACCGCGGCCCTGATGGAGCTGTCGAAGCTCATCACGGACAAGTGCCAGGAGTTTCGGGTGCGGGGCGAGGTGGTCAACATCCGCACCGGCCCGGTGATCACGACCTTCGAGTTCCGCCTCGACCCCGGGGTCAAGATCTCGTCGGTGCAGAACCTGTCCGAGGACCTGGCTCTGGCCCTGCAGACCGAGTCGGTGCGCATCGACCGCATTCCCGGGCGTGCCACCGTCGGCATCGAGGTGCCCAACCCCGACCCCGAGGTGATCCGCATCGCCGAGCTGATCAACGCCTCGGAGTTCCAGCGCGCGACCTCCCTGCTCACCCTCTGCCTGGGGGTCGACATCCGCGGCAAGCCGTTCTACGCCGACCTCGCGCGCATGCCCCACCTGCTCATCGGCGGTTTCACCGGCTCGGGCAAGTCGGTGGGCATCAACGCCATGATCATGTCGATCCTGTACAAGGCCAAGCCGGACGAGGTGAAGTTCATCCTCGTCGACCCCAAGATGGTGGAGCTGGGGGTGTACGCGGACATCCCCCACCTCCTGACGCCGATCATCACCGACCCCAAGAAGGCGGCCAACGCCCTCGGCTGGGCCGTGGCCGAGATGGACAACCGCTACCGCCTGCTGGCCGCCTTGGGCGTGCGCAACCTGTCCCAGTACAACCAGCTCGTCACCGACCCGGCACAGTGGCGGCGGATCCGCGACCAGGGCCTGCTCGAGGGGGCCGGAGACGAGGCCGATGCGCCCGAGCCCCTGCCCTACATCGTGATCATCATCGACGAGCTCGCCGACCTCATGCTGACCAGCTCGCGCGCGGTGGAGGAGTCGATCACCCGCCTCGCCCAGAAGGCGCGGGCGGTCGGCCTGCACCTGGTGTGCGCGACCCAGCGGCCCTCGGTCGACATTGTGACCGGCATCATCAAGGCCAACTTTTCGTGCCGCATCGCCTATAAGGTGCGCTCCAAGTTCGACTCGCGCACGATCCTCGACATCATGGGCGCAGAGCACCTGATCGGCCGCGGCGACATGCTCTTCCTGCCCCCCGGCACCTCGACCCTGCTCCGGCTGCACGGTGCGCTGGTCACCGAAAAGGAGATCGGCACCGTGGTCCGCTATGTCAAGCGCTTCGGCAAGCCCGTGTACCAGCGCGAGGTGCTGACCCACGAGCCTCTGGCCGGGCCGGAGAGGGGCGGTCGGCGAACCGTGGTCGACAACGAGGAGGAGCTCGACGACCCCATGTACGAGCAGGCCGCACGCCTCGTGGTCAAGACCCGCAAGGCATCGGCCAGTTACGTCCAGCGCCGGCTCCACCTCGGCTACACGCGCTCCGCGCGCTTGCTCGACATGATGGAGAAGGAGAGGATCGTCGGCCCGCTCGAAGGCTCCAAGGGGCGGGAGGTGTTGGTGCCGCCCGACTTCTTCGGCGAGGTCGACGAGACCCTGCCCCTCGACGAGGAGGAGTGAGGGCGCGGCTTGGAGGAGCACGCGGCCGACGCGAGGGAAGTTCTCGCGGAGTCCCCGCGAGAGACCGTGCCGTTGCCGTTACCGAAGTGCCTTCCCGCAGCGATGACAACTGGGTCGGGCTTGGCTTGTGCTCGCATGGCGGCGGACAGGTAGAATAGCCGCGATCTATTTGGCAAGGGGGATCGGCCGATGCTCTGGGAGCCCCTCGAGTTCACGCAGGGCGACCTCGTGTGGTTGCTCGGCAGCGCCGGAGTGGTCGTGCTGTTGGCGTTGCTCGTGACCAGCTTCGCGTCTCGGCCACGGGTGTTCTGCCAGTACCTGAGCCTGATGACCGGGATCGAGCTGAAGCCGTCCACGGTCATCCGGGTGTACAAGGCCAAGGGTCGCGGCGGCGTGCGCGACCACTTGATCAACCTGCTCATCCAGCAGGATCTGGCCGACCCCGACCGGGTCGTCACCCCGGACTCCAAGCCCGACACCTCGATGTTCGACGAGGCGCCCTAGAGGACCGGCCGGGTTTCCAGCCGGACCTCTAGCCCCTGATTCTCGAGCGGCGACTACAATGATGCGGTGGCGCGGATTCGGGTCCTGTCCGACCAGTTGATCAACCGCATCGCCGCCGGCGAGGTTGTGGAGCGGCCTGCGTCGGTCGTCAAGGAGCTGGTGGAAAACAGCCTCGACGCGGGTGCGAGTCGGGTCGAGATCGAGCTCGCAAGCGGTGGTCGCTCCCTGGTCCGGGTCGCCGACGACGGTTGCGGCATGGACGGCGACGACGCATTGCTCGCCCTGGAGCGGCACGCTACCTCCAAGATCACGTCTGCCGAGGAGCTCGGGCGCATCACCACCCTCGGTTTCCGCGGCGAGGCCCTGCCTTCGGTGGCCGCGGTGTCACGCTTCACCCTCCACACGGCGGCCGACCCGGCCGAGGGCGGTGTGCGCGTGGAGATGGACGGTGGACGTATCCTGACCGTGGAGGGCGTGGCGCGGGCGCGGGGGACCACGGTCGAGGTCCGTGACCTGTTCTTCAACGTGCCGGCCCGGCGCAAGTTCTTGCACGCGCCCGAGACCGAGCTCCGACACTGCCAGGAGGTGGTATTGGGTGCGGCGGTGAGTCGGCCCGACGTGGCCTTCCGCTTCAGCCATGGCGCGCGCCGACTGCTCGAGGTCTTGCCGGCCGCCGATGTCGAGGCCCGGCTGAGCGAGCTCCTCGGGCGCCGCCTGCCGCTCGCGATCCACCGCTTCGGGGCGAGCGGCGCCGGGATCGCGGTGACCGGCCTGATGGCCGTGGGCAGCGGCGGGGCGCGCCACCTCCTCCACCTGCTGGTCAACGGGCGCCCGGTGCGCGACCGGCTCCTGGTCGGGGCAGTGCTCCGCAGCTTGCGCGCGGGCGGCCCTGGCCTGCGTGGGGCTCACGTGGTCCTGCTGGTGAGCCTGCCGGCCGAGGCCGTGGACGTCAACGTGCACCCGGCCAAGGCCGAGGTGCGCTTTGCCCGGCCGGGCTCGGTGATGGCGCTGGTGGAGCAGGGCCTGCGCGCCGGCATCGCCGCGTCGCAGGGCGAGGTCGAGGTGCGTGCCTTCGACCCATTGGCCGCTCCCGGGCGGGTGGCGTCCCCGAGCCCCGTCGGCTACCGCGGCGCCCTGCCGGCGCAGCTCGGGCCGAGCCTGTTTGCCCATCCTGCCTACGACCCCTCCGCGGCCGCCGAGGAGGCACCGTCGAGCCTTCTCCGACCGCCCCACTCCTCGGCGCGCCCCCTGTCGGCAGGTCCTGCCGACACGCCCTTCGGGCGCCTCATCGGGCAGTACCGGGAGTCGTTCCTGCTCGTCGAAGACGAGGAGGGTCTGGTGGTGGTCGACCAGCACGCGGCCCATGAGCGGGTGCTCTACGACCAGATCCGTCGCCGCCTCCAGGACCAGGGCGCGCCCTCGCAGCGACTGCTGGTGCCGGTCCTGTTCGAGGTCGAGCAGGCGCTGCTCGAGGCCCTGCCGCAGGTGAGCGAACTGCTTGCCAGGGCCGGGCTCGAGGTGGAGCCCTTCGGCGCCGACACACTGCGGCTGGCTGCAGCTCCGCCCGACCTGCCGCCCGAGGAGGCGCGCGAGCTGGTGCTCGAGCTCCTGGAGCGGGTCCAGGGCTGCGACGGGGACCCGGCCCGGGTCGCTGAGCGGCTCGCCGAAGAGCTGGCGGCCTCGCTGTCGTGCCGGGCCGCGATCAAGGTCAACCACCGGCTGAGCTTGGAGGCGCAGCGGGCGCTGCTCGCCGACCTGGCAGGCACCGACAACCCCTATCGCTGCCCACACGGGCGGCCGATCGTGCTCCGCCTCAGCCAGGAGGAGATGGAGCGCCGGCTGGGAAGGCGCTGATGGTTCGCGATCACTGGCACTTGACCGAGGGCCTGATCTTCGTCCACTTCGCGCTCTACATAGTGACGTACAGCGCGCCCGAGAGTCGGGCGGCGATGGCGTTGATACCGGCCTCGGTGCGCCTGCGGCCGTGGACGCTGGTCACCTTCCAATTCGTGCACGGCGGGATGTTCTGGTTCTTCGTCTCTATGTTGGTGCTGTGGATCATGGCCCGTCCCGTGGAGGACTCCTGGGGGTCGCCCCGCTTCCTCCTCTTCTGGCTGGTCTCGAACCTGGGCGCAGCCGGAACCGCGCTCGCCCTCGGCCAGTCCCTGGCCGGCGACGTGTTCCTGTCGACCTCGCTTCTCTTCACCTTCGCCACCCTCTTCCCGGACACCGAGTTCCTGCTCTTCTTCGTGCTGCCGGTCAAGGTCAAGTGGTTGGCCATCGTCGGCGGCGTGTTCCTGCTCGGGTCGAGCCTGACTCTCGGGGTGCGGGCTGGTCTCGCCAACGCGCTTGGAATGTCCGCCGGTTACGTCTTCTTCCTCGCCACCCGCAGGCTGCCCTCCCGGCGCAAGCTGGCCTTCGAGCTCAAGAAGAAGAAGGTGGCGGTCGAGCTGGCGGTCGAGAACGCGACGGCCGGACGACGCAACCAGGGCTGGGACCCGAAGGTGCGGGCCGCCGAGGCGAGGGCCCGGGAAGCGGGCGCAGTGGCAGACCAGGACCAGGCGCTACTGGCCGAGCTTGACGCGGCCCGCGACCCCGCGGTGACGGTGTGCGCTCCCGACGACTTCGGCTACCTGGACGACATAGTGTGCCGCACCTGTCCGGGTTATGCCGAGTGCGCGGCGCGCCGGATCCGCCTGGCCGCCGGTGATGACAGGGAAGGGAACTAGCCGTCTGCGCTGGCCGCTCGTGTGTCCGTGAGAGTCGAGTCCCCAGCGGCGTTGGGGCGCGCGGCAAGACCACCAAGACACCGAAACGCCAAGATGCCAGGACGCGATGACGAGCTCCATAGACGAGGCCGGCCACACAATCCGGCGCGCTCCGAAGGAAGAGCATTGAGGCGTGGAAGAGCAACACTTAGTGCAAATGGGTCTCATTACGATACTTCTTGCGTTCCGCCAGGGTCTGCCGTAGAGTGTGCAGGGCTCTCGCGTCTGCGATGACGCCCCCTCATGAAAACCTGCCGGGGCCATGGCCGAGGGGCGACTCGTGACGGTACCAGGAGGAGAGGCGGAGGCTCCTGACAGGGGAGGCCAGGTGTTTGCGAAGCGGGTCAGCCTGATCGTCGGTCACTTCGGCAGCGGCAAGACCGAGATTGCCCTGAACGGTGCCCTGACGCTCGCGGCCGACCGAATCCCGGTGGCGCTCGTCGACCTCGACGTGGTCAAGCCCTACTTCAGGTCGCGCGCCGCTCGCGCGGTTCTATTCGCGTCCGGGATCGAGCTGGTGGCCCCGATCGGCGAGCATCTCCACTCCGACCTGCCGATCATCGTCCCTCAGGTCCGCAACCTGCTCCGCGACCCCGAGCGGCGGGTGATCATGGACGTGGGCGGCGACGACAGCGGGGCGCGGGTCGTCGGGTCGCTCGCAGACGTGATCCGGCCCGAGGAGACCGACTGTCTCCTGGTTCTCAACTTCCGGAGACCTTTCACTCCCGACCCGGCGCAGGCGGTGGAAATGGCGCGGCAGATCGAGGCGTCTTCCCGCGTTCCTCTCACCGGCCTGATCTCTAACACCCACCTGATGGGCGAGACCACCGCGGACGTGGTCAGGGCCGGGTACGAGATGGCCGTGGAGACTGGCCGCCGACTCGAGCTTCCAGTGGTGGCGGTCACGGTCGCGGAGGAGTTGGCCCACGGCAGCTTGCTTGAGCGGCTTCCCTCCCCGCTGGTCCGGTTGCGCCGGATGCTGAGGCCGCCCTTCGAGCAAGGACCTCGGGTGCGGACCACTGGCCCGCTGTTCGTGCTGAGCTGAGGGAAGGAGCGCCGATGTCACAGATCGTCATCGAACCGGACCGCTGCAAGGGCTGCGAGCTGTGCGTCCACGCGTGTCCGCAGAAGATCCTGGGCGTGGGCACGAGGATCAACCGCAAGGGCTATTTCTTCGCCGAGTTGGTCGAGGCCAAGCGGTGCATCGGTTGCCGCCTGTGCTGCATCGCCTGCCCGGATGTGGCCATCGAGATGCGGGTTCACGGCACCATGTACCACTATTTCTCCTACTGACACCGAGGAGCACGATATGGCGAAGAAGCTCATGAAGGGCAGCGAGGCCATCGGAGAGGCCGCTATCCAGGCAGGGTGCAAGCTCTTCTTCGGCTATCCGATCACGCCTCAGAACGAAATCCCTGAGTACATGTCCCGCCGGCTGCCGCAGGTCGGTGGCACCTTTGTGCAGGCCGAGAGCGAAGTGGCCGCCTCGAACATGCTCTACGGCGCGGCCGGCAGCGGTGAACGGGTGATGACATCCTCGTCGTCGCCGGGCATCTCCCTGATGCAGGAGGCGGTCTCGTACATGGCCGGGAGCGAGCTGCCGGTCGTGATCGTCAACATCATGCGAGCCGGGCCTGGGCTGGGCGGAATCCTGCCCAGCCAGGCCGACTACGCCCAGGCGACCAAGGGCGGCGGCCACGGCGACTACAAGGTCCTCGTCCTCGCCCCGTGGTCGGTCCAGGAGGCGGCCGACCTGGTTCAGGATGCGTTCGACCTCGCCGACTACTACCGCAACCCGGTCTTCGTCCTCGGTGATGGACTGGTCGGCCAGATGATGGAGCCGGTCTCCTTCCGCGAGGGTCGCACTCCGTGCAAGGAGCTCCCGAAGAAGGACTGGGCCGCCACGGGTCATGACGGCTCGCGGCCACGCGCCATCATCAACTCGCTCTTTCTCGACCCCGAGGAGCTGGAGCGGCACAACCGCAAGCTCGAGGCCAAGTACAAGGTCATGGTGCGGGACGAAGTACGCTTCTCGACCCTTGGCGCAGAAGGCGAGTGCGACGTCCTCATCGTCGCCTACGGGACCGTCGCCCGGGTCTGCTCGACCGCCATGGAGGAGCTTGCGGAGAAGGGCTTTCGAGTGTCCATGGTGCGACCGATCTCCCTCTTCCCATTTCCCTTCCAGGCGGTGCGCGAGGCCGCCGAGCGGGCCAAGGCGGTGCTGGTGGTGGAGCTGTCGACCGGGCAGATGATCGAGGACGTCCGGATGGCCCTCGAGGGCTGCCGGCCGATCCACTTCCACTCCCGGGTCGGCGGCATGCTGGTGTCGCCGGAGGAGGTCATCGCGAAGGTCGGGGAGATCGCCGCCGGCGCGGAGGTGCCTCATGTCTGAGACGGTTGTCTTCCAGCGGCCGGAGTCGCTCCTTCCCGTCATCACCCACTACTGCCCGGGCTGCACCCACGGGGTCATCCACCGCCTGGTGGCCGAGGTCGTCGACGAGCTCGAGGTGCGGGAGCGCACGGTGGCCATCGCTCCGGTTGGCTGCGCTGTGCTCGCCTACAACTACTTCAACACGGACTGCCACGAGGCCTCCCACGGCCGCGCGCCGGCCGTGGCGACCGGGATCAAGCGCGCCCGACCCGATCTCATCGTCTTCACCTACCAGGGGGACGGCGACCTGGCCTCGATTGGCATGGCGGAGGTCGTCCACTGCGCCAACCGCGGCGAGAAGGTGACCGTGGTCTTCGTCAACAACGCCATCTACGGCATGACCGGCGGCCAGATGGCGCCGACCACGATGCCCGGTCAGGTGGCCACCACCTGCCCCCTCGGCCGTGACGTCGAGCTGGCCGGGTATCCGATCCGCATCGCCGAGCTAATTTCGACCCTGCGCACGCCGGCCTTCGTCGCCCGGGCGGCAGTCCATACACCGCTGCACGCGGTTCGTGCCAAGGACATCCTGCGCCGGGCCTTCACCTACCAGGTCCAGGGCACCTGTTTCACGCTGGTCGAGATCCTCTCGACCTGTCCGACCAACTGGGGCATGCCGCCGGTGGAGGCAACTCACTGGCTGGAGCAGAACATGATGCCCTACTACCCCCTCGGTGTCTTCAAGACCCCCGAGGGGGAAGGTCGGGCGCCGCGCCCGCTCGGCGAGTAAGGAGGGCGCTCATGCAGAACGACGTGATCATGGCTGGGTTTGGCGGGCAGGGAATCCTGCTCATCGGCAAGATGCTGGCGTACGCCGGGATGCACGAGGGCAAGGAGGTTTCCTGGCTGCCTTCGTATGGCCCGGAGATGCGCGGTGGAACATGCAACTGCACTGTCGTCATTTCCGACCGGTCGGTCGGCTCCCCGGTGATCCAGTCGCCGCGCGCCGTGGTTGCCCTCAACTTGCCCTCACTCGACAAGTTCGAGCCCAACGTGCGAGCGGGCGGGCTGCTGATCGTGAACACATCGCTCATCAACCGTGAGCCGCACCGGACTGACGTCCGGGTGGTCAAGGTTGCCGCCAACGAGATCGCCAACGAGCTCGGCAACCCGCGCGGTGCCAACATGGTCGCCCTCGGCGCCTACGTCGGCGCGACCGGCGCAGTTTCGCTCGAGGAGGTCGACTCGGTGGTTCGCGAGACCTTTGCCAGCAAGCCAAAGGTGATCGACGTCAACCTCGAGGCGCTCCATCGCGGCTACGAAATCGGCCGCCAGCTGCTCGAGGCGTGAATGACAGGAGACCACGGCATGGCGGAGCTCCTCTGGCTTGACCCAAGAACAACCTCGACCCCGTGCGACGTTCGCCTACGGTGGCAGGGGACGCCAAATCGAGTCGTGGAGGACGTGGAGAGGGAGGTGGCGTGATGGTGAACGAGACCGTCGAGGGTGCCGGCGGCGTTGGCTTCGAACCGCCGGCCAAGGACGATGCGGCCAAGGCCCTGGACAAGCTACGCAAGACCGCAGCCAAACTCGCCGAGAACGAGAAGGCCGAGCCCGGCACCTGCACCCTTTGCCAAGTCTGTGTCCGACTCTGTCGCGATGTGATCGGGGCCGAGGTCCTGGCGCTCGACAAGCCGAGCTCCGACCGCAGCACCTGGAAGATCGTGGCCGCTGCGCCGGAGCGCTGCACCGGCTGCGCCGCGTGCGCCGAGATCTGCCCGACCGGTTTCATCGCCTGCACCACCAGCGATGGGCGGCGTACGATCTGGGAGCTGGAGTTCGAGATGTTGCGCTGCTCGCGCTGCGGACAGGTTCACATCACTGTGACTCAGGGCGACTTCTGGGTTGGCCGCAACGGTGTCCCGCGGATCTACTTCGAAACCTGCGACTCCTGCAAGCGCAAGGACCTCGCTGCGACTTTTGTCCGTCTGTCGCTGGGTGCCTAGGGGGCTGCCATGGAGAGGATCTACAAGGTTTCCGTCGCTCGCTGTATTGCCTGCGGCAAGTGCGAGCTGGCCTGCGCATTCGCCCATGGCAGCGAGGGCCGTCCCGCCACGAGCCGTATCAACATTACTCGACGCGGGCCCGAGATGGGCACCCCGGTCGTGTGTTTCCAATGCCATGACGCGGCCTGCGTCGCGGTCTGCCCGACCAACGCCCTGGTCCGTAACCAGGCGACGGGTGCGATCGACATGGTCCGGGAGCGCTGCATCCTGTGTCGCATGTGCGTGGCCGCTTGCCCGTTCGGCAACATGCTGTGGGACGAGACCTACCACTGCGTTCAGAAGTGCGACCTGTGCGGTGGCGAGCCGCGCTGCGTTCCGTTCTGTCCGACGGGCGCTCTGCAGTACGTCGCGGTCGATCGCGTCACTGTGCCGCCGGAGCCGCTCGACCGCGCCGAACCGGCCCGGCCGGGGAGGTGATCATGAGCGATCCCAAGCAGCAGATTCTCGACATCCTGCACAAGGCCTATCAGATCGAAGTCGACGGCTACACCTTCTACTCGATGGTTGCCGACAAGGCCGACAAGCCGGCCGTCGAAGAGCTCTTCAGCAAGTTGGCCCAGGACGAAGTCGAGCACAAGGCATACCTCACCGGGGTGATACGCTCATACGACGAGCGCGGCACGGCCGCCTTCCAGATCGATCGTAAGGCGCACGACCTGAGGGCGTTCTCGGCCTCGGTCTTCACCGACGCGTTCAAGAAGCAGGCCGAGGGCGCCCAGTTCGAGTTGGGCGTGCTGTCGATCGGCCTGCAGCTTGAGAACAACGCGGTCGCGTACTTCACGAAGGCCGCCCGCGAGGCTGGCGACGCCGAGGTGAGCAGCTTCTACCAGTTTCTGGCCGACTGGGAGAAGGAGCACTTCGAGGCCCTGGATCGGCTCTACAACGGGGTGCGCGAGGAGTTCTGGAGCGAGGGTCGGTTCTCGCCGTTCTGAGCTGGTGCCGACTCGGAACCCGATCAGAACCTGAAGAAGCCCCCCTGGTAGGGGCACTCCCGGCAGCCGCTGGGAAGCTCGCCGTCCATCAATGCCTGGCGCAGGGCGCGCGCGCTCGAGCCGCGGAAGAGGTCGGCGAGGCCGGCTCCATTCACTTGCAGCCAGCCCAGCTCGCCGAGGTAGAACGGGCACGGCTTGATGTCGCCGTTCTCACCCACGAACATCTCGAAGAACGGGCGCGGACACAGGACTTCGGGAAAGGCGCGGTGGATGGCCTCGACGCAGTCGAAAGGCTCGAACCCGGAGGGACGTCCGCGGCGCGGTGGATGGGCCGGGTCTGGCGCCGAGAAGCTGGATCTGACCCGTTCGAAGTCCTCCAGGCCCGGCGGAGCGAGGAGTCGACCGGGCAGCGGCCCAGGGTCCGGGAATGGCTCCGGGATCGAGATCGCCAGGCCGCGCCGAGCCGCCGCCGCCAAGACCTGGATGCGGGTGTGGTTGAAGGCGGCCTTGTGACTCTCGAGCAGCTCCCCGCCAGGCACGAAGTGGGGGTTGGGGAAGAGGCGGAGGAAGGTCACGTAGTTGGCGCCGAGCTCGTCGGCGAGCTCGACAAAGGCGGGGGTCTCGTGCAAGTTCGAGCCCATCATCACGTAGGTCAGGGACAGGGTCGGAAAGGCGGTCCGGGCGCTCTCCTTGAGCGAGGCCAGGGTGAGCAGGTTGTGGATGATGCGGTCGTAGGACGCCCCGACGCGGATGCGCTCCACTGTGTTGGCGGAAACGCCGTCGAGGGACACCACTAGGCGGATGAGGCCGCTCTCGATGACCATCCGGCACGCCTGCTCGTTGAGCAGGGTGCAGTTGGTGGAGAAGCTCACTTCGACGTGGGGGTAGGTTTCGGCCACCCAGCTCAGGATCTGGGGCAGGATGGGCGCAGCGAGCGGCTCACAGGCGCATGACAGCATGAGCTCGCGGACGTGGGGCGCCACCTCCACGAAGAGGGTCTTGAACTCGTCCAGGGTCAGCTTGTGCCGTGCCGCGTGGCGCACGGTGTCGGACGAGAAGTGGCACATCCAGCAGCGCAGGTTGCAGGTCGAGGACACGTCCATGCGCAGGATGAGGCCAGGCCCGCGGGCCAGGAACGTCTGCAATGCCGCCTCGGCGTCGCGGGCGACAGCTGCGAGCTGGAGCGGCTGCAGAACCGGGGTCTGCACGCCCCGGTGGTGCACCGTAACGGTCACCAGGGCCCGCGCGCGCCTCCCGTCCGCGTCCTGCAGGACGAGCTCCAGGGCCATGTCGCGGGCCCCCTCCGGGGCGAGGGCGGCGAATGCGCAACGCTCGCCGTTCGGGAAGCCGGGGTGGGCGACGGCCACGTCTGGCCGCTGGTCACCGTACCTCGCCTCGAGCTGGGCACCATCGACTAGCCGCACGGCCATGGAGATGATGGCCTGGGAGCATAGGCACCAGCCCGAGGCGAGGACCAGGCCCGGAGCCGGGCCGCCCACCACCGAGTCGATGCAGCACACGACGCGTTGCGATGGGCTTACCTCGGTGCTGGGCGGGGGGGCGTCGGGGCGCTCCATGGGACGGTCATTATACGGGGACAACCAGCACACTGTCCGATCCAAGTTGACACTGAACTCGCAGCTGGGCTATAACCCCTCCGCCTGGAATGCCCAGGTAGCTCAGTTGGTAGAGCAGCGGACTGAAAATCCGCGTGTCGGTGGTTCAACTCCGCCCCTGGGCACCATCCCGTCGCGCAAGACCCAGCCCATCGGGCTGGGTTTTCTGCCGCGGTCCTCTGGGGTCCAAGTTGAGCCACCGCGCGGCCGTCCTCGACCCGCCAGGTCGATCGCACTAGAATCCCGCTTGTGGCGTCAACCAAGCTCGGCATTCTGATCTCCGGTCGTGGATCCAACATGAGGTCCATCGTGGCCGCGTGCGAGACAGGCATGGTGCCGGCAGAAGTGGCGCTGGTGGTTTCCAACCGAGCCGGCGCAGCGGGGATCGAGTGGGCCCGGGAG
>Ga0316620_10000137_pt1 | contig 28361 bp, 33 predicted proteins | sample OWC_Aug_M1_C1_D5_FD_207651 | JGI IMG/M metagenome (GOLD analysis project Ga0316620, IMG submission 207651) | Wetland soil microbial communities from Old Woman Creek delta, Ohio, United States - OWC_Aug_M1_C1_D5_B | ecosystem: Environmental > Terrestrial > Soil > Wetlands | place: USA: Ohio...
TCTTCACCGGTCATTGATCTTCCTCGAGCTCGAGCACACCTTCGAATACGCTTTGCGCAGGGCCTTTCATCCAGACGGCATTGTCGCCGCCCGCCCAACTCACGGTCAACGTTCCGCCGCGCGCCTCAACCCGCACCGGCGAATCGACGAGCCCGCGCAGCACGCCGGAAACCGCGGCCGCGCAGGCACCCGTGCCGCAGGCGAGCGTTTCGCCCGCCCCGCGCTCCCACACCCGCAGCCCGATGCGGTGCCGGTCGAGCACTTGCATGTATCCAGCGTTGACGCGGTTCGGAAATCGCGGATGGTGCTCGATGAGCGGGCCCTGGCTGGTCACCGGGGCCGCGCCCAGGTCGCTGACCAGCTGCACCGCGTGCGGGTTGCCCATCGACAGGATGGCGAGCTCGAGGCGCACTCCGCCAACCTCGAGCGGCTGCACCAGCGGAGACTCGGGAGCCGGAGGCCCCATGTCGACGCTCACCTCGCCGTCGTCCTCGAGCCGCGGCACGATCACGCCTCCGAGCGTCTCCACCCGGATCGCGCGCTTCGTGCTCAGCCCGTGCTCGTGCACGTATCGCACGAAGCAGCGCGCGCCGTTGCCGCATTGCTCGACCTCGCCTCCGTCCGCGTTGAAGATGCGGTATCGGAAGTCGGTGGCGGCGCTGCGCGCTTTCTCCACCACCAGGACCTGGTCGCAACCGATCCCGAAGTGGCGGTCGGCAAGGCGCCGCAGCTGGGCCGCCGTGAGCGCAAACGGCGCGCGCGTCGCATCGAGCACCACGAAGTCGTTGCCCGCGCCTTGCATTTTGGTGAACGCAATCCGCATCACACGTCAGCCATCAGCTTGCGGTATTCGACCGAGATGCAGCGGTCCATCACCACGATCATGCCCGCTGCGCGCGCGCGCTCGGCGGCCGCCTGGTCGACGATGCCCTGCTGGATCCAGATCGCCGGCAGCCCGAGCGCGATGCACTCCTCGACGATCCTGCCGACCTGCGCTGCGGCGCGAAACACGTCCACCAGGTCCGGCCTCTCGGGGAGGTCGGCGAGCCGCGCATAGGCCTTCTCGCCAAGCACCTCGGTGATTCCCGGCCGCACGGGGAAGATCCGGTAGCCCCACTCCTGAAGGCGTCGCGCGATGCGATGGCTTGGGCGCTCCGGCTTGGGCGAGAGGCCGACCACGGCGATTGTCTTCGCGCGCTCGAGCAACGCGCGGATCTGTTCCTCGGAAGGGTTGCTGAACACGCCGGAGATTCTATGCGTAAAAACCCGCCTCGCCCTCCGGTCGAGTCTTGAAGCGCTTGTGCACCCAGTAGTACTGCTCCGGCATTTCGAGCACTTTCGTCTCGATGTACGCATTCATTCTGCGGGTATCGGCCTCCACGTCGTCGCTCGGGAAATCGCGCCACGGGGCCTCGATCGTGGTGACGTAGCCCGCGCCGCCCGGAAGCATTCGCGTGACCACGGGCAGCACTTTGGCGCCGGTGGCGGCGGCGATGCGCGACAGCCCGGGCATGGTGGCGGCCGCGACACCGAAAAACGGCACGAACAGCGCGCCGCGCCTGCCGTAATCCATGTCGGGGAGGTAGTACAGGGGCCGCCCCTCGCGCAGCGGGCGCAGCACCGCGCGAATGCCGTCCTGGCGCGACACCAGCAGCTGGTCGCCGAATCGCGACCGGCCGTGATGCAGCAGGGCCTCCACGTATCGGTCCTTCTGCCTTGAATACATGCTCACCCCATTGACCTCGCATGCGACCCGGGTGCCTCCCGCATCTAGGCCGACGAAATGCGGGACGAGCAGGATCATCGGCGAATTGCCGAGCGCGCGCAGGTGCTCCAGGCCCTCCAGCCGGACCAGCCGCTCGATGCGCCGGCGCGATGCCCACCACAGGATGGAGTGCTCGACGAACGCGCGGGTGACCGCTCGAAAGTGCGCGCGCGCGAGCCGCCTGCGTTCGGCCGGCGGCAGCTGCGGAAAGCAGTTTTCGAGATTGACGAGGGCCACGCGGCGACGCCTGCGCGCAGCGTGGTAGACGAGCACGCCGAGTCCGTTGCCGAGCGCGGCCAAAGCTCCGAGCGGCAGAAAATGCAGCAGCCACAGAAAGGCGATCGCGACGCGGCTCACGCGCTGCGCTCCTGCGCCGGCGCGCCGCGGGGGCGCTTGTAGCGGTTGTAGCCCCACAGGTACTGCGAAGGGAATTCGCGCAGTTGCGCCTCGAGCGCGCGATTGAGCAGTCGCGTGTCGCCCTCGCCGGGCAGCGCCTCGGGCATGAGCTTGGCGTGGATCGCGTAGCCCTCGCCGCGCGGTAACCGTTCGCCGAACATCATGAGCACCACGGTGCCGGGACGTCTGGCGAGCTTCATCGCCAGCGTCATCGTATAGGCGGGCCGGCCGAAAAATTCCGCCCACTCGCCTTCCCCGGCGCCGGGCACCTGGTCCGGAAGGATCCCGATCGTCTCACCGCGCCGCAGTGCCGCGAGCATCTCGCGCACGCCCGGCAGATCGGCGGTGGCGAGGCGCACGTTGCGCTTGCCTCGCCCCTCGACCGTCAGCGGGCCTAGGAAGCCGAGCTTCGGCGGCCGGTACATGATGGTGATCGGCACCCGCTCGGCGATGGCCTGGGCCACCACCTCGAAGCAGCCCTGGTGCGGCGTGAGAAAGACGATCGCCCGGCCCGCCGCGCGCGCCGCGGCAATGAGTCCCTGCGGATCGAACGATTTCACGAGCCGCAAGACCTCCTCCCGCGGAAGCATCCAGATCGCCGGCAACTCGGCGATCATCCTTCCCGTGGAGGCGATGACCGCGCGGCGCAGCGCCGCGTCGGTGTAGCCGGCCTGCGCCAGGTTGTCGCGAAGGTGGCGTCGGTAGGTCGGCGAGAGGACGTAGATCAGCCAGCCGAGAAGCGCGCCGCACGCGTGCAGGGCGGGCAGCGGTACGCCCGCGAGCATGCGCATTACCCAACGCGCCATGCCTCGGCCCGGCGCCGTGCGCGTCTATGGGAAGCGTGCAATCTTTGGTATCCTTGCGACCTTTTCGCAACCCGCTCGCTGCATTCCCGAACGCGGCGGCACAAACAAACGAGGCGCGAAGGAGATGAGCGAGTTCCTGTTCACTTCGGAATCCGTGTCCGAGGGGCACCCGGACAAGGTCGCCGACCAGATCTCGGATGCCGTACTCGACGCGATTCTAGCGAAAGACACCCGCGCGCGCGTCGCGGCGGAAACGCTGGTGACGACGGGCCTCGTCGTGATGGCGGGCGAGATCACCACCAGCGCAACCGACATCGACTTCCAGCAGGTCGCGCGGGACACGATCAAGGGAATCGGCTACGACAACACCGCTTACGGCATCGACTACAAGGGTTGTGCCGTGATGGTGTGTTACGACAAACAGTCCCCCGACATCGCGCAGGGCGTGGACGAAGGCAAGGGGCTCGATCTCGAGCAGGGCGCGGGGGACCAGGGCCTCATGTTCGGCTACGCCTGCGACGAGACGCCCCAGCTGATGCCGCTCGCGATCCATCTCTCGCACCGACTGGTCGAGCGCCAGGCGGAGCTGCGGCGTGACGGGCGCCTGCCCTGGCTGCGACCGGACGCCAAGTCGCAGGTTACGGTCCGCTACGTCAACGGCAAACCTCATTCGATCGACACGGTGGTCCTGTCCACCCAGCACGCGCCCGAAGTCAACCACGAGCAGCTCTCGGAAGGGGTGATCGAGGAGATCATCAAGCCGGTGCTGCCCAGGGAACTGGTGAAGGGCGAGGTGAAATACCTGGTAAACCCGACGGGGCGCTTCGTGGTCGGCGGACCGCACGGCGACTGCGGCCTTACCGGGCGCAAGATCATCGTCGACACCTACGGCGGCGCCGCGCCGCACGGCGGCGGGGCGTTCTCGGGTAAGGATCCTTCGAAGGTCGACCGCTCGGCCGCCTACGCCGCCCGCTACGTCGCGAAAAACGTGGTCGCCGCGGGCCTCGCCTCGAAATGCCTGGTGCAGGTGGCCTATGCCATCGGGGTCGCGAAACCCGTCTCGGTCATGGTCACCACCTACGGTACGGGCAAGATGTCCGACGAAGCGCTCTCGAAGCTGATCGGGGCGACCTTCGATCTGCGTCCCAAGGCGATCATCACCTCGCTCAACCTGCTGCGCCCGATTTACAGGAAGACGGCCGCCTACGGCCATTTCGGGCGCGAGGAGCCCGAGTTCACATGGGAAGCGACCGACAAGGCGCTGGCCCTAAAGCAGGCCGCATAGGTATAATTTGCCCCGCTGAGGGGCGCTGCGATCCCCGTGCCGGGGACCAGGCTCAGCTCAATCAAACGGCGCTCGCATCGGAAACGGTGCGGGCGCTTTGCTTTTTGGAGATCGACATATGAATGCACCCAATGCCAAGTTCACCGACTATCGCGTGGCCGACCTGTCCCTTGCGGACTGGGGCCGCAAAGAGATCGCGATCGCCGAGTCCGAAATGCCCGCGCTGATGGCGATCCGCATGGAATTCGCCGCCAAGCAGCCGCTCAAGGGCGCACGCATCGCCGGCTCGCTGCACATGACCATCCAGACGGCGGTGCTGATCGAGACGCTCAAGGCACTCGGCGCCGAAGTGCGCTGGGCCTCGTGCAACATCTTTTCCACCCAGGACCACGCGGCCGCCGCCATCGCCGCCGGCGGCACGCCCGTTTTCGCCTACAAGGGGGAATCGCTCGACGAGTATTGGGAGTACACCCACCGCATATTCGAGTTCGGCGGTGGCAAGGGCCCGAACATGATCCTCGACGACGGGGGCGACGCGACGTTGCTCGTCCACCTCGGCAAGCGCGCGGAGAAGGATCCCTCGGCGCTCGCGAAGCCGGGAAGCGAAGAGGAAACTTCTCTTTTCAACTCGATCAAGAAGCGCCTTGCCGCGCGGCCGGACTTTTACTCGGCGCTCGGCAAGGACATCAAGGGCGTGACCGAAGAGACCACCACCGGCGTGCACCGCCTCTACCAGATGCACAAGGAAGGACGGCTCCTGTTCCCGGCGATCAACGTCAACGACTCGGTCACCAAATCGAAGTTCGACAACATCTATGGCTGCCGCGAGTCGCTGGTCGACGGCATCAAGCGCGCGACAGACGTCATGGTGGCGGGGAAGATCGCGGTCGTCGCGGGCTACGGCGAGGTGGGCAAGGGCTCGGCACAGGCATTGCGCGGCCTGCAGGCGCAGGTCTGGGTCACCGAGGTCGATCCGATCTGCGCCCTGCAGGCGGCGATGGAGGGCTTCCGGGTCGTCACCATGGACTACGCGGCCAACAAGGCGGACATCTTCGTGACCGCCACCGGCAATCTGCACGTCATCACCCATACGCACATGAAGGCGATGAAAAACAATGCCATCGTGTGCAACATCGGCCACTTCGACAACGAAATCGAGGTCGCCGCGCTGAAGGGCTACAAGTGGGACAACATCAAGCCGCAGGTCGACCACGTCATCTTTCCCGACGGCAAGCGCATCATCCTGCTCGCCGAGGGGCGGCTGGTGAATCTCGGCTGCGCCACGGGCCATCCCTCGTACGTGATGAGCTCGTCGTTCGCCAACCAGGTGCTGGCGCAAATCGAGCTCTACACCCGGACCAGCGAATATGCGCTCGGCGTGTACATGCTGCCCAAGGCGCTCGACGAGAAGGTCGCGCGCCTGCAGCTATCCGTGCTCAACGCCGAGCTCACCGAGCTGACGGAGGAGCAGGCCGCGTACATCGGTGTGCCGAAGAACGGCCCCTACAAGTCGGAGCATTACCGCTACTGAGGGAGGTCCCATGCGCGTTGCGGTGATGGGCGCGGGCGGCGTCGGTGGCTACTTCGGCGGCCAGCTGGCGCGCGCGGGAATCGATGTAACGTTCATCGCTCGCGGCCGGCACCTCGAGGCGCTGCGCGCGAATGGCCTGACGCTCAGGACGCCCGCAGGCGACGAGACGCTCAAGGTGAAGTCCGTCGACGACCCCTCGGCGGCCGGCGCCGCGGACGTGGTGCTGTTCGCGGTGAAGCTCTGGGACACCGAAAGCGCGGCCGAGCGCATCCGGCCCGTCGTCGCCGATGGCGGCATCGTGATCCCGTTCCAGAACGGCGTCGAGTCGATCGAGCGCATCGGCAAGGTGCTCGGCACTGAGCGCGTGATGGGGGGCGCGGCGTACATCGCGGCGCGCATCGGCGAGCCCGGCGTCATCGTTCAGACCGGGCAGATGGCACGGCTGCGGTTCGGCGCCGTAAGGCCCTCTCAGCGAGCCGCAGCAGCGGCGTTTCATGCCGCCTGCGTCAAGGCGGGTATCCATGCCGAGCTCACGGACGACATCGTGCGCGTGCTATGGGAAAAGTTCGTGCTGCTCGTCGCGTTGAGCGGCACCACCACCGTATCGCGCTCGCGCATCGGCGTGGTGCGCGCCGACGCAGACCTGCGGTGGCTGCTCGAAGCGGCGATGCAGGAGACCTGGCAGGTCGGAAGGCGCCGCGGCGTCGCCCTCGCAGACGATCTCGTGGCGGCGACGCTTAGGATGGTGGACGGTCTTCCCGCGGAGATGACCTCCTCGATGCACGGTGACCTGGACGCGGGCAGCCGGCTGGAGGCGCCATGGCTCGCGGGCGCGGTTGCGCGCATGGCCGCGGACCTCGGACTGCCGGCGCCCGCCAACCGCGCGATCTACGCCGCGCTCAAGCCCTTCGTGGACGGAAAGCGGTGACGCAGGCGGCGGATCGGGTATTCAGCTTCGAGTTCTTCCCGCCCAAGACGCCGGAGGGAAAGCAGAAGCTGCGCACCACCTGGCTGCAGCTGGCGCAGCTCAAGCCGCGCTTTTTCTCGGTGACCTACGGCGCGGGCGGCTCGACACGCGAAGGTACGCTCGAGACGGTGCTCGATATCCGCGCCGCCGGCCACGAGGCGGCGCCGCATCTTTCCTGCGTCGCGTCCTCGCGCGCCGAGATCGCGGCCCAGCTCGATCTCTACCGGCAACACGGCATCCGCCACATCGTGGCGCTGCGCGGCGACTTGCCCTCGGGTCTCGCGTCCTCGGGCGAGCTGCGCCACGCGAACGAGCTCGTCGCATTCATCCGCCAGGAAACGGGCAGCTGGTTCGAGATCGACGTGGCCTGCTATCCCGAGTACCACCCGCAAACGCGCAATGCCGCGGATGAGATCCGCTATTTCAAGCAGAAGGTCGATGCCGGCGCGAACTCCGCCATTACCCAATACTTCTACAACGCCGACGCCTATTTTCGCTTCGTCGAGGATTGCGAGGCGAGCGGCATCGGCGTGCCGATCGTCCCCGGCATCATGCCGATCGGAAATTTCTCGCAACTGGCGCGCTTTTCCGATGCCTGCGGCGCCGAAATCCCGCGCTGGATGCGATTCAAGCTCGAGAGCTTTCGCGACGACAGCGCTTCGATCCGCCAGTTCGGCCTGGAAGTCGTGACCGCGCTGTGCGACGAGCTGCTCGCGGCAGGCGCGCCCGGGCTGCACTTCTATACGCTCAACCAGGCGGGCCTCACGACCACGATCTGGCAGCGCCTCGGGCTCTCCGCCTCGTAGCGCTTCTAAGCAATCCGTAAGCAATCCGTAAGCTTTCCATAAGCGCCCTGCGCCCAGCATGTCTGCGGCAGGACACGCGCTTCGCGTGCTCGCTGCAATCACGACAAGGAGGCGATATGAAGACCCTGCGCACGGCTGCAATGGCGCTGACTGTCCCGACGCTGCTTTCTGCCTGCTATGTGCTGCCGGTCGGCCCCGACGGCGCGCCGTGGTACGTCTACCCGCCCGGCGTTGCCCCGGTCGCGCCGGTTGCGGCGGGTGCGCCCGCTCCGAGCGGCCCGCTACCCATGGTGCTGAATGCCCGGCTTTACCCCGAAAACGATGTCGCAACCCAAACCGGAATGCTCACGGGTACGGTCACCAACATGATGAACGGCAAAGGCCGCTTTCAGCTCAATTACCGCGGCGAAACCCTGATCGGCGAGGCGACGCGGGTGTCGAATGACGAGCGCCGGGGAGTCGCAAGCGCCTACAGCCGGAGCGGCATGTTCATGAGCTGCGACTACCAGATGGCCAGCCCGCGCCAAGGCGCCGGCGTGTGCACGTTCTCGGACGGGGCCAAGTACCAGGTGCACCTGGGCAGCTGAGCGCCCCATCAGCGCAACGCGGCACGACCCGCATCGCCGACCCGCCGATAGGCGCGCCACGGGGATGCGGGCGACTCCCGGCACGCGCCGAAGCGAAACGGCATCCAGCCTCTCCCCGGGCTGTCGAAGCGAAGGTCGACGAACCACACGCAGGTCGAGCCGGCCGTCACGCCGTCAAAGGCCGGCCGGTCCGAGAACCAGCGAAAAAAGGCGAGTGCCGGCGACGCCCAGGCGGCGCGCGCCAGCGCCGCGGTTGCGGGGTCGAAGCCGTAGCGCGGGCGAGACTGCCAGTGCGCGTCATCCAGCGGCCGGTAGGCCTCGTCTAGCTGCGCGATCAGGCCGTCGTCGGGGCGCGCGAGGCGCGCCTCGCTGCGAAGCAGGTTCACGTGAGCGTAACGATGCGTTTCGGCGTCGCTCACGAATACCGTCCAGTTGAAAGGCGAGACCGGCCGCGGCTGCGCCTCGATGCTGGCGTCGACGATATGCTGCGCGCCCGCAAAGCGCTCGCCGAACTGCTCGGCCCGATGCTTCAGCACCGCCTGCATGCCGACATAGCCGGCGAGCACGATGCTCGCCGCGACGGCGGGCAGACGGGTACGCGGCCGAAGATACGATGCCGCGAGTCCTGCGACGATGATGCCCGTGAACCACAGGTCGATGATGAACGTCGTGCCGAGCGCGGCGCGCCAGTCCGACAGCGGCGCAAACACCATCGTCCCGTAGCTGGTGATCACGTCGCCCGCGATGTGCGTGTAGATGCCGAGCGCGCAAACGCCGAACCATGGCTTCCATCCGCGCGCGTCGCGCGTGAGCTTCGCGAGCAGCCACGCGAGGAGGATTGCCCACAGCGGCGCGAGCAGCACGGAGTGCGTGACGCCGCGGTGGTTGAGCAGATACTCGACCGGCCCCGCGAAACCGGCGACGAAATCCATGTCCGGAAATGCGCAGCTCAGGAATCCTGCCGCCAGGCGCGCGCGCGGCGAGAGATCGCCCGGGCCGGGCGCGCTTGGCGCGGTGGCACGCGCCAGCAGCGCGCCCGAGAGCGCGTGCGTGAGCGTATCCATCAGCCGCTCACGCAGCGCGCAGCGTCGCTACGCCGCCTGCGCCAACCGCTTCTTGCGCTGAGCATCCTTGGCGTGCATGCTGGCGTAGGCGCCGTGCGCCGCGGCTTCGGCGTCGCCGACGTGGACCGGCAGCCCCATGTCCTCGAGCACCGACCCGAGCGCGGAAAGGCACAGCATCACGTTGTCGGGGCGGCAGGAGTAGCCCATCAGGCCGAAGCGCCAGATCTTGCCCGCAAGCGGGCCAAGGCCCGCGCCGATTTCGATGCTGAACTCGTTTAGCAGCGTCTTTCTAACCTCTGCCTCGTTCACGCCCTCCGGACAGAGCACAGCGTTCATCTGCGGCAGCTGGTGCTCCTCCTTAACCAGGTACTTCAGCCCCATCGCCTCAAGTCCCGCCTTCAGCGCGACGTGGTGGCGGTGGTGGCGCGCCCAGCAGTTTTCCAGCCCCTCCTCGCGGATCAGCAGCAGTGCCTCGTGCAGCGCGAACAGCGAGTTGGTCGGTGCCGTGTGGTGATAAGTGCGGGTGGTCGCGCCCCAGTAGCCGAGCAGCAGGTTCATGTCCATGAACCAGCTGTGGATCTTGTCCTTGCGCGCCTTGACGCGCTCGACCACGCGCTCGGAGAACGACACCGGCGACAGCCCCGGCGTGCACGACAGGCATTTCTGGCTCGCCGAGTAGATGGCGTCGACTTCCCACTCGTCGACGCGCACCGGCGTGCCGCCGAGTGACGTGACCGCGTCGACAATGACCAGCGCGCCGTACTTGTGCGCGACGCGGGTGATCTCCTGCGCGTCCGACTGGCAGCCGGTCGAAGTCTCGGCATGCACGAAAGCAACGATCTTCGCGTCCTTGTTCTTCTTCAGCGCGTCCTCGACCTTCTGCGGGTCGACCGGCTCGCCCCACTTGTCCTCGATCACGACGGGTACGCCGCCGCAGCGGATCACGTTCTCGAGCATCCGGCCGCCGAACACGCCGTTGATGCACACGATCACCTTGTCGCCCGGCGCGACCATGTTGACGAAGCAATACTCCATGCCGACCGAGCCGGGCCCGGAGATCGGGAAGGTGAGCGGGTTCTTGGTCTGGTAGACGTAGCGCAGGAGTGACTTCAGCTCCTCCATCATCTCGACGAAGACCGGATCGAGATAACCGATCGCCGGCTGGCTCATGGTGGTCAGCACGCGCGGATGGATCTCGGTCGGCCCGGGGCCCATGAGCGTTCGCTGCGGCGGGTGAAAGGAATGGATGCGCTTCGAAGGTGCGTACTGGTTCATGGGATCGCTCTCCGACAGGATGCCGAACGGCGCGTCGTCGGGGCGCGATTTCACGCGCACCGGCTTCTTGGCGCTCGCCTCGGTAAGGACGTCGACCGCGCTGACGCGGCCCTGGGTCAGGCGCTCGACTTCGGTCGCCCAGCGGGCCGGCACATAGCCCGACTTCACCCAGTTGTTGACCACGGCCCGGTCGAGCTGAAAAGCCCGCGCCAACTCGGCTTGGCTGCCGAACATCTCGACCAGTTTTTCCGCGCAGTTCATCTGGGTTTGCAAAGCGCCGCAAGATTAGCATGTCAAATTCAGTTTGACAATCGCAAGCCGCGCGGGAACCGGGTACGCTGCGGCAGAATGGGAACAAACGTTGCGCGCGCTTGCCTGCTCGTCCTGGCCGCGGCGGCCGCGACCCCGGCGCTCGCCGGGGACCTGCCGCTGTGGGAAGCGGGTCTGGGCGCCTACGCCCTTCGCCTGCCCGATTACCGCGGCTCGGACCAGTCGCGCAACTACCTCTACCCCCTGCCCTACCTGCGCTACCGCGGCACGCTGTTACGCATGGACGACCGCCGCGGACTCGCTTCGCTGCTGCTGTTCGAAAAGAACCGCGCCGAGTTCGACCTGTCTTTGAACGCGAGTCAGCCCGCGCCGAGCGACCAGAGCGACGCGCGCCGCGGGATGCCGGACCTGGCCCCGACGCTCGAGATCGGCCCGGTGCTGCGCATCGCGCTATGGCGCAACGCCGCCGACACCAACGAGCTTACGCTGCAGCTGCCGGTACGTGCGGCATTCGCGTTCGACTCCCTGCGACCGCACGGTATCGGCGTGGTGTTCAATCCCGTCATCGACTGGTTCATGCGCAATGCGGGCCCGGGCGGCGGCTGGCGCTTCGGAGTCCAAGGCGGGCCCTTGTTCACCGACAGCCGTTACAACGCGTACTACTACCAGGTCGATCCGCAGTACGCGGCGCCGGGCCGCCCGCCCTATAAGGCGAGCGCCGGCTACGGCGGCACGCAGTTCACGGCGAGCCTGAACAAGCGCTTCGAGACGATCTGGGTGAGCGCGTTCGTGCGCATCTACGACCTGCACGGCGCGGTATTCGAGGACAGCCCGCTGGTGAAGCAGAGCTCCGCCGTTCTAGCAGGGATCGGATTCGCCTACGTGTTCGCGGAGTCCAAGACGCGCGTCGAGGCGAAAGACTAGCGCCCGGTCAGGGCTTCGCCGGCCGGTGCCGGTACTCCGGGTCCTTCTCGATGTCCTGATTGAGGTGGCTGAGCATCCCGGTGCCGGTGAGCGCCTTGCGCATCTTTTCCGGGATCACCGCGGAGTTCAGCGTCCCGTCTTCGTTGATGCGCGCGTAGACGCGCGTCGCCTTTCCCTCGGTGACCAAGGCCCCGGTGACCGCGTTGATCGCCTTGCAGTTCCAGTGCAGCGTGCGTTCGCCGAGCTTCGCCAGCGAGACCGAGGTGGCGACGCGGTCACCGTAGGCCGCCGGCCCGATGAAGCGGAAGTGGATTTCGCCCATCACGAACGTCGTGCGGTCGTTCTTGATCATCTGGTCGATCGGGAAGCCGATGGTGCGGAAGAAGTCATGCTCGGCGTCATTGAACCAGGCGACGATGCGCGGGTAATAGACGAGGCCGAAGGGGTCGGATTCGCCCCAGTTGACCGTGATCTCCTTCCAGTACATCGGGGTCGTGGTCACGACGTTCTCCTCGAGCGGGCCAGGCGCGAGCCTCAGGCTACCGAAATCTCGGCAAAGCGCGGCTCGCCGTAGATTTGCGGATCGAATGCGGTATCGCCTTCCAGATCGGCGACACCGGTGGGCCTGAGTCCCGCGAAGTCGAACAGCCGGCGGTCCATCAGGTGCGAGACCTGCACCTCCGACAGCGCACGCATGATCGATTCAACGCGTCCGGGGTGGCGCTTCTCCCATTCGGCGAGCATCTGCCGGACCACTTTGCGCTGCAGGTTCTCCTGCGAGCCGCACAGGGTGCAGGGGATGATCGGAAACCCCTTCACCTGTGCGTAGGCGGCGAGGTCGTCTTCGCGCGCGTAGGCCAGCGGCCGGATGACGACATGCTTGCCATCGTCCGACACCAGCTTGGGGGGCATGGCCTTCAGCTTGCCCGCATAGAACAGGTTCAGGAAGAACGTGGCGAGGATGTCGTCGCGGTGGTGGCCGAGCGCGATCTTGGTGGCGCCGAGCTCGCCCGCGACCCGGTACAGCACGCCGCGGCGCAGGCGCGAGCACAGCGCGCACATGGTCTGGCCCTCGGGGATCAGGCGCTTGACCACCGAGTAGGTGTCCTGCTCGACGATCCTGAAGGAAACGCCGCGCGCCGCAAGGTAGTCCGGCAGCACGCGTGCCGGAAACCCGGGCTGCTTCTGGTCGAGGTTGACCGCGACGATTTCGAATTCGACCGGCGACTTGGCGCGCAGGCCGAGCAGCATGTCGAGCATGCCGTAGCTGTCCTTGCCGCCGGACAGGCACACCATCACGCGGTCGCCGCGCTCGATGAGGTTGAAGTCGGCGATCGCCGCGCCCACCTGGCGGCGCAAGCGCTTGGCAAGCTTGTTCTGCTCGTATTGCTGGCGGCGCGTATCGCTCATGGCATGCGGCATCAGAGGTAGATCGAGCGCCCGCCGTCCACCACCACCGTCTGCCCGGTGACAAAGGGCGCCACGACCAGAAAGTGTACAGCCTGGGCGATGTCGGCCGGCTCGCCGATGCGAGCGAGCGGCGTGGTGGCGACGATGCGCTTGCGCTCCGCGTTCTCGAGTTTGTCGTCCTCGGGCCAGGCGATCGCGCCCGGCGCCACCGCGTTCACCCGCACCTCGGGACCGAGCTCCACCGCGAGCGAGCGGGTCATCGCCGCGAGGCCGGCCTTGGCGATGCCGTAGACCACGAAATTCCTGAGCGGACGCTCGGCGTGGATGTCCGTGACGTTCACGATCGCGCCCCTGGCCTGCTTCAGGTGCGGCGCCGCCGCCTGGGCGAGGAACAGCGGCGCCTTGAGGTTCGAGCCGATCAGCTCGTCCCACTGCCGCGCCTCGATCCGCCCGAGGCGCGTGACGTAGAAGGTGGACGCGTTGTTCACCAACACGTCGAGCCGGCCGAACCGGTGCATGGCCTCCGCGATCAGCGCTTCCGCCGCGCCCGCTTGCAGCAGGTCGGCGTGCAGGCGCGAGCAGCTCTGCGCGCGGGCGGCGTTCAGCTCCGTCTCGAGCGATTCCGCCGCAGCCTCCGAGCCTCGGTAATGCAGCGCGATATTCGCGCCCGCGGCGTGCAGCCGGCGCACGATCGCCGCGCCGATGCGCCGCGCACCGCCGGTGACCAGCGCCACTTTTCCGCCGAGGGATTCGTCCATCACATTGCGAATTCTAGCGGACCGGGTAGGCTAGCCCGGCCATGAACGCAGCCCTGCCCGAGCCCGGTCCCGAAGCGCTCGCCGTGAGCCGCGCCTTGCTCGGGCGCATCGGCGCCGAACTTACCGCCCACGGCAACTGGATCAGCTTCGCGCGCTACATGGAGCTCGTCCTGTACGAGCCCGGGCTGGGCTATTACGCCGGCGGCGCGGCAAAGCTCGGCGCCGCCGGCGACTTCGTCACCGCGCCCGAGATGGGCACCCTGTTCGCGCGTACGCTCGCGCGCCAGGTGGCCGACATTCTCGCGCCCGGCGAAGCGCTGCTCGAGTTCGGCGCCGGCAGCGGCGCGCTCGCCGCGGCGCTCCTCGATACGCTGCCCGCCGGCACGCCCTACCTGATCCTTGAGCCGAGCGCGGAGCTCCGGGAGCGGCAGAGCGCGCGGCTAACCGGGCGCGCGCGCTGGCTCGAGCGGCTGCCGCAGCGCTTTCGCGGCGTCATCCTCGCCAACGAGGTAGTCGATGCCATGCCGGTGCACGCGCTCGCCTGGACCGCGAATGGCGTGATGGAGCGCGGCGTGTGCGCCAACGAAGGAACGCTCGCCTGGAGCGAGCGGCCGGCGCAGGGCGAGCTCGCCGCCGCGGCGCGCGAAATCGCGATCAAGCTCCCGCCCTCGGGGCGCTACGAGAGCGAGATCGGCCTCGCGGCGCGCGGCTGGATGCGATCGCTTGGCGCGGTGCTCGAACGCGGTGCGTTGCTCGCGATCGACTACGGCTTCACCGCGCGCGAGTACTACCATCCGCAGCGCTCGATGGGCACCCTGATGTGCCATTACCGGCACCGCGCACACGGCGACCCGTTCTACCTGCCCGGCCTGCAGGACGTCACTGCGCACGTCGACTTCAGCGCGCTCGCCCGGGCGGCGCACGCCGCGGGATTCGAGATCCTCGGCTACGCCTCGCAGGCGAGCTTCCTCATCGAGTGCGGCATCACCGAGCTGCTCGCCGAGACTGATCCCGACGACATCGCGCGCTACGCGCCGCTCGCCGCCGAAGCGAACCGCCTGCTCTCGCCCGCCGAGATGGGCGAGCTGTTCAAGGTACTCGCCGTGGGTCGCGGCGTCCCGACGCCGCTCGCCGGCTTTGCGCACGGCGATCGCTCGCATACCCTTTGAGCATGAACCTGCGCTGGGCCCTGCCGTGCATCGCACTGCTCGCCGTCAGCGGACCGTCGGCCGCAGCCGATCCGCCGTCCTACGACGCGGCGGTCGCGGAGGCTCGGGGGCGGTGGCAGACGAGCCCGTACGGGCCGATGCTCGAGCGCATCCTGCCGCCGGGTTTCGAGCCGCGCATGCTGCCCGAGCCGGCGTCCCCGGGCGCAGCGCTCGCGGTGCGCTACTGCGTGCAGTGCCACAATCTGCCGAATCCGGCCATGCATCAGGCGGCGAAGTGGCCCAAGGTCCTCGCGCGCATGGTGGCCCGCATGCGCGGTCACGGCAACCTGGGCAGGCTGATGAAGGAGATGATGGGCGGAGTGTCCGCGCCGAGCGACGCGGAAGCGCGCACGCTGCTCGCTTACCTGCAGCGCCACGGGCAGCAGCCGCTCGACCCGAACAAATACCCGGACGTGTTCGCGCCGGAAAACGAGCCGTTCAGGCTCGCCTGCAGGCAGTGCCATGTGCTGCCCGATCCGCAGCGCCACACGGCCGCGGAATGGCGCGCGGTGGTGACCCGCATGCAGTACAACATGCAATGGATGAACCGCGTGGTGGGGTCGAAACCCGACCCGGACGAGCCGCAGCTGCGCATCGACGCCATCACTGCGTTTCTCGCGCGCCACGCGCGGCGCTAAGCAGATCGGAGAGGAAGACATGGCGGAACGCAAGACAGCAATCGTGACCGGCTCGGCGACCGGAGTCGGCGCAGCGAGCGCCCTCGCGCTCGCGCGTCGCGGTTACGAGGTACTGATCAACTTTTCAAAGAGCGAATCGGAAGCCGGACAAAGCGAGCGCGCGTGCCGCGAGGCGGGGGCCGACACGCTGCTCCTGCGGGGCGACGTCGCCGATGACGACGCCTGCCGCGCGCTGGTCGATGCGGCCGTCGGCCGCTGGGGACGCCTGGACGCGCTGGTCAACAACGCCGGCGTCACGACCTTCAGCGGCCCGTCCAACTGGGAAGCGCTCGATGCACAGGTATTCCATCGCATCTACGGGGTGAATCTCGTCGGCGCGTTCCAGATGACCCGAGCGGCGGCGCCCCATCTCAGGAAAACGCGCGGTGCCATCGTCAACGTTTCGTCGATGGCCGGCACGCTCGGCATCGGCTCGTCGATTCCATACATCGCCTCGAAGGGAGCGCTCAATTCGCTCACGCTGCACCTGGCGCGCGCCCTCGCCCCCGAGGTGCGAGTCAACGCGGTGTGTCCCGGACTGATCACCAGCCGCTGGTTCGTCGAGGGCGTAGGGCAGGAAAACTACGAGAGAATCAAGGCCGGCTTCGAGAGGAACGCGCCGCTCGGGCGCGCAAGCTCCCCGGAGGACGTCGCGGAGGCGGTGGCGTGGCTGGTCGACGGCGCGCGCACCGTCACCGGCGAACTGATCCAGCTCGACTCAGGCATGCACCTGGGCGGCACGCCGGCGCGGCGCTGAGACGGGGCTACAGGCCCTGCTCCGAGAGCCAGCCCTCGAGGGCTTCGGCCGCCATGCGCCAGCCCGGATCGAGCATCACCGCGTGCCCCATGCCCTCCAGTTCACGATACTGGGCTCCGAGCAGCCGCGCCGTGGCGCGCGCGGAAGAGGCCGCAATGAGCGCGTCGCGCTCGGCGCCGAGTACCAGCGCCGGCGGCAAGTCGAGGCGCCAGGCCTGCGGCAGCCCCCACCAGGTCATGTCGAACAGGGCGCGGCGTGACTCGGGCTGCATGCGCGCGGAATAGCGCTCGATACGGTCGCTGTCCACGGGGCCGGCGAACAGCGCCTCGTGCAGCGCGCCGCGCGACGCGCGCTGGCCGCCCGCGAGCGCGTGGATCTCGGCAAACAGTGCCGGGCGGGTCCAGGCGAGCGTGAAGGTCGATGGAAGCACGCCAAATGGCGGCACCGGGCAGACAAAGGCGACCGCCGCCGCGCGCCGTGCATCGCGCCCGGCACGGCGCTCGAGGTATTTCTGCACCACGAGCGCGCCCATCGAGTGGCCGATCAGGACCGGCGGTTGCGGCAGGCCGTCGAGCGCCACCTCGAGATCGTCAGCGAAGTCCGCGAGGCCGAAGGAATGCAACTGCTCGTGCCCCGCGCTTTCACCGTGCCCGCGCAGCGACAGCGCGTACACCGGGAAGCCGCGCTCGGCGAACCACGGCAGGAAGTGCTCGGCCCAGCACCAGGCGCCGACGTAGGCGCCGTGCACGAACATCAGCGGAGTACGCGCCGCGCCCGAACCGGGCGCCAGCGCCAGAACTTCCAGCACGCGGCTCAGTTCAGGAACGGCACCGCCATGCCGCGCGCCACCGCGGGACGACGGCCGATGGTGTCGAACCAGCGTTTCACGTTCGGGAACGCGGCGAGGTCGACGCGGTGCCACTCGTGGCGCGCGACCCAGGGATAGGTAGCGATGTCGGCGATCGTGTACTCGCCCGCGAGAAACGCCGCCTTCTCCAGCCGACGGTCCATCACGCCGTACAGGCGCTTGGCCTCCTTGCCGTAGCGCTCGGTGCCGTACGGTATCTCGTCCTTCTTGGCGCGCATGAAGTGGTGCGCCTGGCCGAGCATCGGCCCGACGTGACCCATCTGGAACATGAGCCATTGCAGCGCCTCGTACTTGCCGCGCACCGACTGCGGCAGGAAGCGCCCGGTCTTGCCGGCGAGATAGATCAGGATCGCGCCTGACTCCATCATATTGATCGGGTTGCCGTCCGGTCCGTCGGGGTCTACGATCACCGGGATCTTGGCGTTGGGACTGATCGCCACGAAGTCGGGCGCGAATTGCTCATCCTTGCCGATATCGACGGCGTGTACGCGGTAGGCAAGACCGCATTCCTCCAGCATGATTGACACCTTGCGACCATTTGGCGTGCCCCACGTGTATAGATCGATCATCGCGTTTCCTGTCCGCGTAAAGCCGGGAAGTGTATCGCTTGCCATGCCAGGCAAAATGGGCGTTTCACCGTGCTGAAATGGCTCCTGACGCTGTTCGTCGCTCTGCTGGTGCTTTCCGCGGTAGCGCCCGGGCTCAACCGGGCCGGCTTGGGCAGGCTCCCCGGTGACCTGCGGATTCCGCTTCGCGGACGCATCTACTACGTGCCGTTTACCAGCACCGTCGTGCTCTCGCTCCTGCTGTACCTGCTGAGCCGCATCATCTAGCGGCGGCCTCGATGGCCCCGAGCCGTCCGGCGCCCCCGGCCGGTCCGCTCACGACAGCGCCTGCGCGATCGCCTCCTCCCGCGCCCGGTCGAGCCGCGCCGGGATTTCGCCGGGGGACGCGGCAGCGCGGGCGATCGACCCGGCATCGACCCCTTGCGCGGCGGCAAAGGCGCGTTCGAGCCGTCCGGCACCGGCGTGCAGTCCGGGGTCCGCGATGCGGGCGGCCGCAAGCAGCTCGGCGAAGCGCTCCGGGCGGCGCAGGGCATCGGCACGCTTCAGGGTCTCGAGCAGTTCACCCGCCGATCCTTCGGCCGCCCGGCGCAGCCCGTCGCGACAGCGGCAGTACGTTAGGGCGAGCTCGCGCACCTCGTTCGGTGCACGCAGGCGCTCGCTCAGGCTGCGCAGCGCGGGCTCTTCGAGGCGGGCAGTGAGCACAGTAAAGCGCACCGGAAGCGGCGCGGAGGCCGCCGCGGCGCGCGCCAGAGCCTCGCGCAGACCCGCGTCGAGGCGCAGCGGAGGGAGCAGGTGCGCAAGCGCGCCGCACTCTTCGAGCACCTCGAGCATGCGCTGCGGGTGGGGCTCGACCAGCCCGCGGGCGAATTCCTGCCACACGCGCTCGGATACCAGGTCCTCGACTTCCCCGGCCTCGACCATTTCGCGCATCAGCACGAGGGTCTCCGCCGCGACCCGAAAGTCGAAGCGCGCGGCAAAGCGCGCGACGCGAAGGATGCGCACCGGGTCTTCCCGGAAGGCGTCGCTCACGTGGCGCAGCACGCCGGCCTCGAGATCGCGCGCGCCGCCGAACGGATCGATTAAGGCTCCGTCCTCGCCCCGCGCCATGGCGTTGATGGTGAGGTCCCGCCGCCGCAGGTCCTCTTCGAGCGTGACCTCGGGAGTGGCGTACACCGTGAAGCCCTTGTAGCCGCGGCCGCTCTTGCGCTCCGTTCGCGCAAGCGCGTATTCCTCCTGCGTTTGCGGGTGCAGGAACACCGGGAAGTCCTTGCCTACGGCGCGGAAACCCTTCGCCGTCATCTCCTCGGGGGTCGCACCCACTACCACCCAATCACGGTCGGCGACCGGTAGTCCGAGCAGCCCGTCGCGCACTGCGCCGCCGACGACGTAGCTCTTCATCGTCGCGCCAGATAGCGCGCGTCATCGAAGGTCGCGACCCACTCGCGCCGGTAGACCACGAACAGGGTCACCAGCGCCCCCGTCAGGAACGCCTCGCCGAACCCCAGCATCAGCCCGAGCGCCGCGAACGGCTCGATGCTCGAGCCGAGCAGACGGTGCGCGCCCAGGGACGCGATCATCGACAGCCCGGCACCCGCGAAGGCCGCGCCGAACACATAGACGAACAAGTTGGGGGGCGAATAGCGCTCGATCGCACGGTGCGTCGCCCAGGCGCAAGCGACCGGAACCACGCCGTCGACGAGCCACTGCGCCGGCAGCGCTCCCCAGTCGCCGGCCCCGAGCGCGCAGGCGAGGGCCGCGGCGAGCGCCATCCCGGCCAGTGCGAGCGGCGCGCCGAACATGAGATACAGCGCCGCAGCGCCCAGGAAGTGCAGCGCCGGCCCCGCCGGTAGCTCCGCACGCACCCCCCACAAGGCGGCCACCAGCGCGGCCGCGGCCAGCAGCCTGTTCAGCCGTGCCACGTCCGGCAGTCTCACCCGTGCTCCTAGCCGTACTGCTCGAACCGCGGCAGCGACTCGGACTCGCGCTCGGCCGCCTCGATCCACTCGCGCATCGCCGGCAGCGCGAGGATCGTATCGGAGTAGCCGCGGGCAACCGCGGGCAGGTCGAAGTCGTAGGTGCGGAAGCGAAGCACCACGGGCGCGTACATCGCGTCCGCCGCCGAGAAACGTCCGAACAGGAACGGACCCGCGGCGCCGAAACGCGTGCGGCAGTCACCCCAGATGTCGATCACTCGCCTTGCCTCGGCCTCCGACTCCGGCGTGCGTCCCTTGCCAGGGTGACGCTTGCGAATGTTCATGCTCATGTGCTGGCGCAGGTTGCTGAAGCCGGAGTGCATTTCGGCGCACACCGAGCGCGCCAGGGCGCGCGCGGCCGGCGCCTCGGGCCACAGGTCGCGGTGCGTCTCGGCGAGATACTCCAGGATCGCGAGCGAGTCCCACACGCGTATCGAACCGTCCACCAGGCACGGTACCTTGCCTGCCGGCGAGTAGCGCAGGATCGCCATCTTCGATTCCGGCTGATAGAGCGGAATGCGAACTTCGTCGAATTCGATACCGAGCACCTTCATCGCGAGCCACGGCCGCAAGGACCACGACGAGTAGTTCTTGTTGCCGATGACAAGGGTCGGCTTGCTCATCTGCGCGCCTTCCACCGCAGCATCGAGTAGCGTCCCCGCGGCATGGAGGGCGTAAGCCACGTCGGCGCAAGCGCCTCGAGCGCCTGCGGCGCGATGCCGAACGGTGCCTCGCAATCGCACACGCTCGGCACCTGCATCGAGCGGACGTTGTCGCGCGACATGAGCGTCGGTCCCGGCAAGAACTCCATCATCCACGCCTGAAGGTACGAGAGCCGCTCGGACAGCCCCAGCACGATCCGGCGATGCCCGCCGACCAGGCACGCGTAATGCACCAGCTCGCGCAGCGTGTACACCTTCGGGCCGCACAGGTCATACGCTTTGCCGGAGGATGCGCGATCCTCCAGCGAAGCGAGCACGGCTCGCACCACGTCGCCGACGTAGACCGGCTGGAAGCGCGCCTCGGGGCAGGCGAGCAGCACGACCGGCAGCCACTTCGCAAGCGTGGCGAACAGGTTGAGAAATGCGTCATCCGGGCCGAATATTACGGACGGCCGGAACACGGTCACCTCCAGGTCCTCGGCCGCGAGCACGGCGCGCTCACCTACGCCCTTGGAGCGCAGGTATTCGGAAGGGGCGTCGGGCGCCGCACCGAGCGCGCTCATGTGCAGCAGGCGCCTGACGCCCGCTGCGCGGCAGGCCGCGAGCACCGCCTGAGGGAGTTCCACATGCGCTCGCGCGAAGTCGGGTCCGTAATTGCTCGGTCCGCGCCCCTGCGGGCCCCCGCGCCGGCTGTGCAGCACGCCGACCAGATTCACCACCAGGTCGCGCCCCGCCGCCAGGCGCCCGAGTACCTCCGGCTCGTTGACGTCGCACTCGACCACTTCGACCGTCGGCAGCAGCAGGAGGCCCTTGGCGCGCTCGCGCCGACGCGACGGCACCGTAACCGCTGCACCTCGCGCGGCAAGCGCCGCGACGACGTGGCGGCCCACGAAGCCGCCTCCGCCGACGACCAGGATGTTCTCGTATGGCATGGAACCGAACGTTTAGGGAAGCGAGGCGCCGTCGCCGGCCGGGTCGTCGTTGGAGGACACCGTGCCCAACCGGGCCTTGAGCGACGACGGCCCGTCGCCGTAGATCGCCGCGTAGAAGACGGCGTTCGCCATTACCTTCTTCACGTAGCGCCTGGTCTCGTCGAACGGGATGTTCTCGGCGTAGATCGCACCCTCTACGGGGTTCACGTCGCGCCAGCGCTTCGCGCGACGGGGCCCCGCGTTGTAAGCCGCCGAGGCGAGCACCTCGTGTCCGAGATTGTCGAGCACGAGCTTCAGATAGACGGTACCGAGCGTGATGTTTGTCTTCACTTCCGCGACGTGCTTCGGCTGGTAGTGCTTCAACCCGATCCTGTGCGCCACCCAGCGGGCGGTGCGGGGCATGAGCTGCATCAGCCCGCGCGCACCGGCTGCGGAATGGGCATCAACGATGAAGCGGCTTTCCTGCCTGACCAGGCCGAGCACCCAGGCCTCGTCCAAGCCGTGCTCGCGCGCGTATTCGCCGAATACGTCGCGGTAGGGTGCCAGGTAGCGAACCTGGAAGTTGTGCACGTGGGTGGTCTGGTCCGCAGTCGTGATCGCGCGATCGAACAGCTCCTCGCGACGCGCCACCTCGGCCGCCGCAAGCAGCTGGTGGTCGTCCATGCCGCGGATCGCGAACGCCCATTCGTGCGCGCCCTCCGTGCGCAGGCCGAGGCGGTACAGCTCGAGCGCACGAGCCAGGCCGGCATTGCTGCGTGCCGCGGCGACCTCGTCCTCGGTCGGCTCGTAGCCGGGCTTGGGAACGGTGGCGAGAAACCCGAGTTCCTCGGTAGCGAGCACGCTGTAGAAGTCGGTGTCCCCGGCGATGCGCAGGTAGTACGCGCGCGCCGCGTCGGCCTCACCCTGCGCTGCGAGCGCGCGTCCGTACCAGTAGATCCATACGTTGAGGTGGCCCTCGCGCGCCGACATCCTATCGATCGCGTCACGCACCGCCTGCCAGTCGCCCATCCGCAGTGCAGCGCGCGCCTTCCACGCGGACTGCTCGTCGCTCAGCTCGTAGGCGCCGGCCTTTGCGTACCAGTCGAGCGCCTGATCGTCGTGGAGCAGCGCCGCCTCGTAGCCCAGCCTTGCCCAAAGGTACTCTTCGTCCCCCGCCTCGAGGACGGCTCCCAGCGGTCCGGCGAGCGCGTCGGCCACAGCCTGCGGATCCTTCTGCGCGAGCCGCACCGCGGCGAGCACCAGAACCTCGCGGTCGGCGCGCTTTTTCGCCTCCAGCGGGGAGCGCGACAGCAGCTTCTGCGGGCGCGTCGCCGCCTGCGCGAGGTTCCATTCGTTCGGCGCTTCCCCTTTCGGAAGGTAACCGAGTGTGCGCTTCGCCGCGGTAATCTGGCCGCTCTCGAACAACACCCGGACGCGCCGCCAGATGTCGTCCACGCCGATCACCCCGTCTGCGGCGAGCCGATTGGTGAGGGTATTGCAACCATCGGGGAGATCGCGCGGCTGGAGCCAGATCGATTTCACCGCACGCAGCGCGAGGCGTTCGCCATGCGCCATGCGCGCGAGCCACCCATAGCAGCGTACCTCGAGGTCTTCGCCCACGAGTCCGGGGCGCTCCTGCTCGAAGTCCGTCCAGTCGGCGCGCTTGCCGAGCACCTTGAGCCATTGCGCGCGCAGCAGCTCGGCGACGTAGGTGCCGGAATGACTCTGCAGGAACGCGCGAACTTCGCTCTCGTCCGCGTCTTCGAGACGAAGCGAGAGGGTCCAGTAATCGATGTATGGCTCGAGTACGTTGCCTTTCAGGACGCGCGCGGCATGGGCGAGCTTCATCGGATCGCCGGCGTTGAAAGCGTCGTAGGCGGCGAGCAATGCGTCGTCCGTAGTCTGCTCGTGCGAGGCGGCCTGCACTCCCGGTGCGAGCAGGCACAGGGCTAGCGTAAGATTACGGAAGTGCTTCAAAATCATCGATTAACAGCATATCACGAGCGTGGATTACAAGGCACTGATGCAGTGGCGCAAAAGCGAGCGGGAACGCCTGATCGCGGCGCGACAAGCGCTCCCGGCGCCGACGATCGTGGCGTGGCGCCACAACATTGACACCGTGCTAGAGCGTGCGTTTCCGGGGCTCGCGGGCAAGACGCTCGCGCTGTGCTGGCCGATCAAGAATGAATACGATGCCCGGCATCTTGCGCACCGCCTGCGCGGCCGAGGTACGCGCATCGCGCTGCCGCTGGTGGTGGCTCGCGGCGTTCCACTCGTGTTCCGGGAATGGCACCCGGGCGTCGAGCTCGCCGAGGGAGCGCTCGGCATACCGTATCCCGTAGCTACCCCGGAGCTCGCGCCCGACGCGGTGCTGTTGCCCATGAACGGTTGGGACATGAAGGGCTACCGGCTGGGCTATGGCGGCGGGTTTTTCGACCGCACCCTGGCCGCGATGGCCCGGAAACCGGTCGTCATCGGCGTGACCTACGAAATCGCGCGCCTCGACACCATCCACCCGCAAAGCTGGGATATCCCGGTCGACTACCTGGTCACCGAGCGCGGTCTGTATCGGCGCGATCCGGAAGGACTGGTGTTCCTCGGCATGCCGGAACCCGGCGGGACCGGGGCGCTCGCCTCTCCCGTGTGCTACGCAGATGAGCGCCACTTCGGTGGCGAATCCTCCTAGGAAGCTACCGCCGGGCAGCCCGGTTCATCCGAGGAAGAGGCGGTAGGCGGGATTCTTCGACTCGTCGGCGCAGGGATAGCCGAGCTTGTCGAGAAAGCGCTGGAATTCGCGCATCTCCTCCTTCGGCACCTGGACGCCCACCAGCACGCGGCCGTAGTCGGCCCCTTGATTGCGGTAATGGAACAGGCTGATGTTCCAGTCGCTGCGCATGCTGCTCAGAAAGCGCATCAGCGCGCCGGGACGCTCGGGAAACTCGAATCGGTACAGAAGCTCGTTGGCCGCGCGCGTCGCGCGCCGGTCGCCGGACCAGGGCGCTCGCCCGCCGACCATGTGGCGCAGGTGCGTCTTCGCCATCTCGTTGTCCGACAAATCCATGGTTTTAAGTCCGTGGCGCTCGAGGTTGCGCACGATCCGTGCCGTCTCGGCGCGGTTGACCGTCTCGATACCGACGAAGATGTGGGCTTCCCTGGAATCCGCGATGCGGTAGTTGAACTCGGTGATGTTCTTCGCGCCCAGCGTGGCGCAGAACTTCTTGAAGCTCCCGGGGCGCTCGGGGATCGTAACCGCCAGGATCGCCTCGCGGTGCTCGCCGAGCTCCGCCTGCTCGGCGATGAAGCGCAGGCGATCGAAATTGGTGTTGGCGCCGCAGGCCACCGCGACCAGTGTCTTTCCGCGCGCGCCGTGCTTCTCGACCCAGGCCTTGGCACCCGCGATCGCGAGCGCCCCCGCGGGCTCGAGCACCACGCGCGTGTCCTCGAATACATCCTTGATCGCGGCACATATTTCGTCGGTATCGACCAGCACCATCTCGTCGACCAGCTTGCGCGCAAGGCTGAACGTCTCCCTGCCGACCTGCTTCACCGCGACGCCGTCGGCGAACAGCCCGACCTGCTCGAGCACCACGCGCCGGCCGGCCTTGAGCGAGCGCGCCATGGCGTCGGAATCCACCGGTTCGACGCCGACGATCCGCACCTCCGGCCGCAAGCGCTTCACGTAAGCGGCGATGCCCGAGATGAGCCCGCCGCCGCCTACGGCGACGAAGATCGCGTCGAGCGGTCCGGGGTGCTGGTGCAGGATCTCCATGCCGATCGTGCCCTGTCCCGCGATCACGTCGGGATCGTCGTAGGGATGAACGAACGCGAGACCGCGGCGGCGCTTGAGTCGCATTGCGTAGGCATACGCGTCGGCGTAGGTGTCCCCGTGCAGAATCACCTCTGCGCCGCGCGCCGCCACCGCATCGACCTTGATCCGCGGCGTAGTCACCGGCATCACGATCACCGCGCGGCAGCCGAGCTTCTGCGCCGCGAGCGCCACGCCCTGCGCGTGGTTGCCTGCACTCGCAGCGATCACGCCCTTTTTCAGCTTCGCCGGCGGCAGGTTCGCCATCTTGTTGTAGGCTCCCCGCAGCTTGAACGAGAATACCGGTTGGAGGTCCTCGCGCTTCAGCAGCAGCCGGTTTCCCAGCCGCCCGGAAAGCCCCGGCGCGAATTCGAGCGGCGACTCGATCGCGACGTCGTACACGCGCGCCTTGAGGATGCGCTCGAGATAGTCATTGTGTTTCATGCCGAAAAGCCTAGCACACAGTGCATAACCTGCTGACGCCCGAGAGCGGGCTCGCCGGACTGCTCGCCGCGAGCTTCGTCGCCGCGACGCTGTTCCCGCTTTCCTCCGAGGCGGTGTTGTTCGGCTATCTCAAGCTCTATCCGGAGCACGCCGCGATCGCGATCGCGCTGGCGACGCTCGGCAATACCGCGGGCGGCATGACGACCTATCTGCTCGGGCGGCTGGTGCCCGAGCGCACCAGGGAGCGGCTCGATCCGCGCGCGCTGCGCTGGCTCGAGCGCCACGGCAGCCCGGCGACATTCTTCGCCTTCCTGCCGGTCGTGGGTGACGCGCTGTGCCTCGCTGCCGGGTGGTTGCGCGTGAACTGGCTCGCCGCGCTCGCCTTCATGGCGACGGGACGCCTCGCGCGCTACGTGCTCGTCGCCCAGTTTTCTTGATTTGCAGCAAAGCCGGCCGCCATACCAAGGCTAGGCTTGCTCCATGCATCCGCGCAATCGCCTGTTCGTCGCGCTCGCGCTCGTCTACGGCCTTGCCGGCGGGCTGCTCGCGCTCGCGCGCCTCGCCGCGCCACAGCTCATTCCGGGGGACGTGACGCGCGCACACGCGCACCTGATGCTGCTCGGGCTGGTGCTGATGAGCATCTACGGCATCGGGCTGCACGTGCTGCCGCGCTTCGGCGGCTACCGGCTGCGCTCCGAGCGGCTCGCCTGGGCGCAGTTCTGGCTCGCCAATGCCGGCCTGCCGCTGATGGTCGCGGGCTGGCTCGCGACCGAGCGCTGGCTGGTGACCCTCGGCGGCGCGGCGAGCGTCGCCGCGATGTTCGCCTTCGCCATCAACGTAGTGTTCACGGTGCGCGTCGCGCCGCCGGCGCAAGCGGAATGAGCGAGTACCGCGGCTGCGAACTGCCCGAGGACCTGTGGTACGACCTCGACTACTGCTGGGTCAGGCCCGAGGCCGACGGCACGTTCCGCGTCGGCATCACGGACCCGGCCCAGACCATGGCGGGGCGCGTTCAGTACGCCACTTTCCGGCCGGTCGGCTCGCGTCGTGCGAAGAGAAAACCGGTCGCTCGGCTCGAGTCCGGCAAGTGGGCAGGCGGTGTGCCGGCCCCGTTCGAAGGCACGATCGTCGCCGTAAACGAGCGGGTGGCGACGGAACCTGGGTTGATCAACGTCGCACCCTACACGGATGCCTGGCTGGTGCTGATGAAGCCCGACGATCCGCAGGCCGCGCTTGACTCGCTCACGCGCGGTGAAGCCGCGCAGCAAGGCCTGCGCGCCTGGATCGATCGATACGACGTCGACTGCATGCGCTGTACCGAATGACGATGCGCGTTGAGCTGCTGGTGTCCGACTGGTGCGCGACCTGCCCCGCGGCCGAGGCGGTCTGGCGCCAGGTCGCGGCGGAAAAGGAGATTGACTACGCGGTGCTCGACCTCGCGCAACCGGAGGGCAAGCGCCTGGCGCGCGACCTTCACGTGCGCACCATTCCTGCTCTCGCGATCGACGGTGTGCTCAAGGCGGTCGGCGTGGTGCCGCTCGGCGAGGCGCGCAAGCTGGTCGCGGCGGCGCCCGACCGGCCGGCGCAGGCCGCGCGCCACGTCGGCATGCTGCTCGGGCGCGACGAGCGCCTGTTCGCGCTCTCCGCGCTCGGTTGGCTCCTCGCATCGGGCCTCGCGATGCTCGCTCAAGGGTCCCTGCTCGCGAGCGCGCCGATTCATCTGTTCGGCGGCTTCGTGATGTGCCTGATTTACGCGCTCGGCGCGCACATGCTGCCGCGTTTCACGGGGCGGCCGATCCGGGCCGGCGCCTGGTCGCACGCGCAACTCGCCCTTGCCAACGCCGGCCTCGCGTTGCTCGCTCTCGGCCTGCCGCTCGCGGGCAGCGCACTCACCTGGGTTTCGCTTGCGCTGTTCACTGTCCGCCTGTGGCCGGTGCTGCAGCCACTTACCCGCGGCTGAGCGGCGCGCCGCCTCGCCGATGCGGTCGCGGCTTGACCCACGTTAAGTCCGCCGCCCTTGCGCCGGCCCAGACTGGCGTAATGCGGGGATTTGCCGTTAAGCGTCCGGTGTGGGCGACTGTTGCCGCGCTGGTCGCAATGCTGTTCGGGGTCCTCACCGTCTTCTCGGGCGGCCGGGTCCTGTTCGGCCCGGAGGAAGCGCGCGTCGCCGCGGGGAACTATGTGCCGTTCGTACTCTGGTTCAACTTCCTCGCCGGCTTCGCCTACGTCGCGGCGGGAGCCGGGCTGTGGCTGTGGCGCCGCTGGGCGGCTTGGCTTGCGCTCGGCATCGCAGCGGCGACCGCGCTCGTGTTCGCCGCGTTCGGCGTTCACGTTGCGATGGGAGGTGCGTTCGAGTTGCGCACCGTCGCCGCGATGGCGCTGCGCACCCTGCTCTGGGCGGGGATCGCCGTGGCGGCTCAGAGGCGCTGAAGCTTGCGCGCGGCCCCTGCGTAAAGGACCTCACGCATCGCGCCCGCGGCGCGCGCGTGGAACGCCACCGTCTCCGGATCGAAATCGCGCGCCGGGACGGGCGTGTGCGCGAAATGCCGGAAGCGGTCGACGCCGCGCACCAGCGCGGCGCAGTCCCAGGCGCCGACAACCTGCTTCGTGTCGGGCGGCATGAAGTGCATCGACACGCCGATCCGG
>Ga0316620_10000139_pt1 | contig 28291 bp, 41 predicted proteins | sample OWC_Aug_M1_C1_D5_FD_207651 | JGI IMG/M metagenome (GOLD analysis project Ga0316620, IMG submission 207651) | Wetland soil microbial communities from Old Woman Creek delta, Ohio, United States - OWC_Aug_M1_C1_D5_B | ecosystem: Environmental > Terrestrial > Soil > Wetlands | place: USA: Ohio...
GTTCGCGTCCATTGGAAAGATGATGATCGGCGGGGCGATTCAAGCGGCAGAGGAAGACATCGACGCGGCGCTAGCCGAGCTTCAGGACAAGCTGCTGACGCATGATCTTGGCGGGAGAGGCTTGCCATGATCCTCCTCCTCGTCATCTGCAACACCTGCACAGAACGGCGCATCGGCTCCTGGAAGCGCCCGCACCTGCTGCGGAAGCGTCTTGCCGCGCGCGGGTGGAGGCACGTGGCGGCCGGCGGCAAGGACTACTGCCCGAAGTGCCTGGCCAACGGTGAGCGAAAGGCAAAGGCGAAAGTCAAATGCGCCTAACTCCCAACGAAGTCCTCGGCGTGGTCGCGATGGTGCTGATCCTCGTGGCCTACGTGGGGCTGATGGAGGCGCGACGGTGAAGGAAATCCGCCCAGGCTGGGGAATCGGAGCCGACCTGACAGACCGGCAAGCCGAGATCGTGCACTTCATTGCGAACTTCTTCGCAGAGCACAACTACTGGCCAACCCTGCGAGAAATCGGGAAGCACTTCGGCATCCGTTCGACCAACGGCGTGAACGACCATCTCCGCGCGTTGGAGCGCAAGGGATACATCAAGAGGCACCAACTCCTGTCGCGGGCCAACACGGTCCCGGAGTGGTTCGAATGGGTGGACTAATGGACCATGTAGCCGCCACTTTCGTCGAGGCGCTGGCGGGCGGGAAGCCGAAGCTCAAGGTGGTGGCGTAGCAGTGGACTGGGCCAATGAGAGATATGTGCGCCTCTACGTCAGGGACACGACGACGTGGAAGCTGTTGCCATGGCAGTCGAAGCTGCTACTGCCGGCGATCCTTCGAAAGCTCGACAGGTCTGGGATTCTTGATCTTGGGGACGATGGCGAAGAGGGGTTGGCGGCCGTCGTTGAGGCGCCGGTTGACTTCATCAAGGCTGGGTTACCTGAGCTACTGCGACGCAAGGTGTTCCAGTTGGTGCGCGGGAAGCTGGTGATGCCCAACTATATGGCAGCCCAGGAGGCAAAGCAGAGCGACGCCCAGCGGAAGCGGGAAAGCAGGGAAAAACAGCGTGTTGCGGCTTTGGCGTCACCGCCTGTCACAGGTTGTCCAGAACCGTCACGCGAGGTCACTCCGAGCCTAACTGAGCCTAGCCTTGCCGAGTCTTCTCTCTCTTCTCTACCGGCTTCCGATCAAGCGCGCGCGGGTAGCAATGGAGATGCCAAGGCACCAGAGCCACACCACTGGCTGAGCTACTTCAAGGCCCAGTACCACCGAACCAAGAGCCGCCAGTACGGGCAGGGAGAGGCAGACGCGAAGGCTCTCGCGCGTCTCGGCGACCTCATGGGTACTACCGGGGCAGAGCAGTGCGCGGCCGATTGGGAGTCTCGCGAGCGCATCGTTGGCGAGTTCCTGGCAAGCACGGACGCGCGCACGGTGCAGGCCGGCTGGCCGTTCGCGTTCTTCGCGGCCAACTTCCGCGGGCTGGCGCTGCCACCGGAGAAGCGGCCAAAGCCTCCCGTGCGAGCCGCCGGCAACGGACAGCGCCCCGTGGTCTGGAGGTCCGAGTGAACCTGGACGGACAGCTACCCCACGACGAAGCGGCCGAGCGGTCTGTCATCGGCGCCGCCCTACTGGCCCCAGACTTCGTGCTGGCCCGCGTTTCCGACCTGCTGGCCGAGGAGTTCTACATCCCGCACCACGTGGAGGCCTGGGCCGCGGTGCTGGCCGTCCACGGAGCCGGCAAGCCGGTCGACGTGCTGTCGCTGGCGGATCACCTGAAGCGCGAGAAGCTCGAAGGGCGCTTCCCGGGGGGGTTCCAGTCCTGGGCGGTGGCTGCAGCGGCAGAGGTCCCCACGGCAATGAACGTCGAGTTCTACGCCTCCATCGTGCACGACAAGGCGACGCTTCGAAAGACCATCACACTGTGCACGGAGCTGCAGGCCAGGGCCCTACAGGGAGAGCCGGCCGAGTCGGTCGTTGGGTTGGCGCGTTCAGGTGTCGCGGACCTCGAGTCGCGCGCGGCTGGCGGCGGGCCGGTGCTGCTCGAGGAGTCATTGGGGGCGGCCATCAACGAGATCGCTCGGCGCTGCGACCCGGATAGCCGCCACCTGATCCACACCGGGATCTCGACTTTGGACGAGAAGATTGGCGGGCTGGCGGCCGACGAGATGATTATCGTAGCCGGGAGGCCCGGGATGGGCAAGACGTCCCTTGCCGACGGCGTTGCAACCGACGCCGCACAGGTGGTGCCGGTACCGTTCCCGGTCCTGTTTTTCTCGCTCGAGATGTCGCGCCAGCAGATGGTCGAGCGCATTCTGTCGGCCAAGACCGGGATCCCGGCGTCCCACATGCGGAGCGGCCGGAACGACAAAGGCGAGCCCCTTGGCTTGCCAGAGCACAACGTGATGCTGACGGGCGCCGGCGGGCTCGAGGGGACGCGCCTCTACATCGACGACCGCCCCCTGTCGCTCGGCCAGATCCTTGGGCAGGCCAGGCGGTGGCACGCGAAGCACATCGTCCCCGCGGGCGCCGACGGCAACAAGGAGCTCGGGCTCGTCGTGGTCGACTACCTGCAGTTGGTACGGGTCGACAACGCGCGGGCATTCGGGAGTCGCGAACAGCAAGTAGCTTTCATCTCGGCCTCGTTCAAGGGGCTGGCCAAGGGTATCCACTGCCCCGTGATGGTCCTGTGCCAGCTCAACCGCGACGTCGAGAAGCGCGGCGGCGAGCCGATGTTGCAGGACCTGCGCGAATCGGGGGCGCTCGAGCAGGACGCCGACATCGTGATCTTTGTTCACCGTGAGTTCGACCCAGAGGACCCGATGTCGAAGAACAAAGACGGTCCCGCGAAGCTCATCGTCGGGAAGAACCGCAACGGAGCAGTTGGTCCAGCGCTTGCCAACTGGATTGCCAAGACAATGACGTTCACGGCGCGCGACACGCGCCACGATGGATACACCGGGCCGGACACGAGAAGCGAACCACCGCCAGATTGGAGGGACTGATGGCGACCCCGATCGAGAACCTCGCTGATTGGCGCATCCACTGGGCCGCCGCCGATGCCGCCAAGGCTCGCGGCGAATGCTGGGACTGCCAACAGCGCGCTGGATTCGCCGCAGTCGGGGCCGCTCACGGGCGCCCGGCGCTCCGGTTCGATTGCCACCGTTGCGCTCCACCGAGGAGGGCCAGCCATGCAAGCAGCCGATAGGTTTGTCGCCGCCATCTCCCAACTCCTCTGCCTTCTCCTTGGCCACCGCTGCGCGCAGCTCGCCGGTCTGCCTGTCAGCGCCAACTGTGGAGGCCCTGGGTATCGGCAGTGCTACACCTGCGACGAGACGTGCCCACGGTGTGGGCGGCCCTGCAGGCAGGTGAGGTAAGGACAGCACGATGAAAACCTATCAAGAATTCGTTTCGACCAAGATCCAGGCGCCGGCAATCTATGGGAATAACCCGGCGCCTGTACATCCGATGCTGTTCGACTTCCAGGAGGCGATCACGAGATGGGCAATCCGTCGAGGACGCGCGGCCATTTTCGCTGACTGCGGCCTTGGAAAGACGCTGTGCCAACTGGAGTGGGCGCGGCAGTCGGGAGAGCGCGTTCTAATTCTCGCCCCGCTCGCTGTCGCCGAGCAGACGATTTCCGAGGGCAGGCGCATCGGGCTTTCCGTCCGCAAGGTTGACCGCCCAGACGCGGAGCCTGGAATCCAGATCACGAATTACGAGAAGCTGTCTCACTTCGTAGCCGTGCCATACGACGGGATCGTGCTGGACGAGTCAGGAATCCTCAAGAGCCTCGACGGCAAGACGCGCACCATGTTGCTGCGCGAGTTCACCGGCATCCCACGACGGCTCTGCTGTACGGCGACCCCGGCCCCCAATGACTTAAGCGAGCTTGCCAACCACGCCGAGTTTCTTGGGGTGATGTCGCGGGTCGAGATGCTGGCAACATTCTTCGTCCACGACTCTGACCGCAGCGGGTCCGATGGGTGGAGGCTCAAGGGTCACGCGCAAGATGCGTTCTGGCGCTGGGTCGCCAAGTGGGCCACCTACGTGCGGATGCCGTCGGATCTCGGGTTCGACGATGGTGAGTTCAGGTTGCCAGAGCTGGCTATCACGCAGGAGCTTGTGCGGGTCGATTGGAAACCCGAGGGCATGCTGTTCTCGGCCGGCCTCGGCGGAATCTCGGACCGTCGCGACGCCCGTCGGAATACTCTCGACGCTCGCGTGGCCAGGTCTGCCGAGATCATCGGGTCAAGCGATGAACAGTGGCTCGTGTGGTGTGGGCTGAATGCCGAGGGCGACGGGCTGGAGAAGGCGCTTGGTGACGACTGCGAACAGATCGCCGGCTGCGACTCCGACGAGGAGAAGATCGAAAAGGAGCGACGGTGGCGAGCTGGCGAAGTGCGGACGCTCATTACCAAGTCGTCGATCTTCGGGTGGGGCATGAACTGGCAGCACTGTCGCAACATGCTGTTTCTCGGCATCGGCGACAGCTACGAGCAATACTACCAGTCGATTCGCCGGTGTTGGCGCTTCGGCCAGAAGCGGCCCGTTAATGCCATCATCGTGGTGAGCGATGCCGAGCAGACCGTCGCCGAGAATGTGCGCCGGAAGGAGAAGGACGCGGCTTCGCTCGCCGAGGGCATTGTTGCGCACGCGAAAGACGCCATGCGGGCCGAGGTGCGCGACGGGGAACGTCAACAGGAAACCTACAACCCAACCGTCAGGATGAAGCTGCCCGCGTGGGCGAAAGGATCGAAGGAATGCGCAGCGTGAAGGTGCTGGACCAACGAATCGAGGCCGATTGGGCTCTGTACCACGGGGACACGATGGAGGTCATCAAGGGCATGGATGATGCCAGCATCGACCTCTCCGTGTTTTCTCCTCCGTTCGCATCGCTCTACACCTACTCGGCGAGTGAGCGGGACCTTGGCAACTCCAAGGACTACGAGCAGTTCTTCGACGGGTTTGCCTTCCTGATTCGCGACCTGCTGCGGGTGACCAAGCCTGGGAGAATCGCTGCGGTCCACTGTCAGGATCTGAGCACGACCAAGGCCACCCATGGCGTGATAGGGCTGCGCGACTTCCCTGGCGACATCATCCGCGCGTTCTCCAAGGAAGGCTGGATCTACGACGGTCGCGTCACCATCGACAAGGATCCACAAGCGCAAGCCATCAGGACCAAGAGCAAGGCGCTGCTTTTCGTACAGCTCGAAAAGGACAGCACATGGTCTCGCCCGGCCATGGCCGACTACATCGTGCGATTCCGCGCGCCAGGTGACAACCCGGTGCGGGTGAAGCCGGACCTTACCCGCGACGAATGGATCCTGTGGGCGCGCCCCATCTGGCAGGACATCGACGAATCCGACACTCTCAACACGGCGCTGGCGCGCGAGGAAAAGGACGAGCGCCACATCTGCCCACTGCAACTCGGGACCATCGAGCGGTGCGTGCGTCTTTGGTCCAATCCTGGCGAGGTTGTGTTCTCGCCGTTCGCTGGAATTGGAAGCGAAGGGGTGACGTCTCTTCGCCAGGGTCGCAGGTTCATCGGGTGCGAGCTGAAGGAAAGCTACTACAAGACAGCGCTGAGAAACCTTGAAGGCGCCGTCAGGCAGACCAGCATCTTCGACAGATTGAAAGGCTCGCCCCCATGACCAAATCCATGCAACTCGGCGACGTCCCCAGCATCACGAACCCGCGCAAGCGCGTGCGGGCGAAGCGCCGGCCGGCGAAGGCCACCATGTGGCGGGGATGGGGCGTGCTATTTGGCGGGATCCTGAATACCCACGATGAGGTCATAGCGCGCGAACTCGCAGCCAATGAGGGCGCCAAGCTCGTGCGCGTAACCGCCAAGCTGACGCCGGTGAAGCCATGACCGACGCCGAGCGAGTGGCCGAGGCGCGCGTGATGCTGGCGAAGTGCATCGTCGAGTACCGAGGCGCATCCATCGGCCCCTCTCGTGATGTGGCGCTGGCGCTGGTCAACGACGCTATCGACGCCTTCGCCGCCGCCTGCGTTGCTGAGGCGTTCGAGTACCTTGCTGACGTCTACCAGAACTGCGCGAAGCAAGCGCGGCACAGCGTGAAGATGGACAACAGCCACCACTGGATAGGTAAGGCGTGGGACCAGGCAGCTGTGATTGCCAAGCAGCAAGCCGAGAAAGCAGGCGGACGATGAGCACCATGCGGGAACGATGGGTGGCATGGATGGCCGAGGCCGGCTTCACCGGCGCAACCTTGGCCCAGGACGCGGTCAAGGCAGCCATGAACTTCGCCGAGTCCGAGGTTGCCCTTGCCCTTCAGCCGCGCGAGGTGGCTCCGGAGCTGGATGCGCTTAAGGTGGAGGCGTCGGTGGTGGTGTTTGTCAAGGCCGTTAGCCCAGACGAAGCGGTGGAATCTGCGGCGTGTGGCGATGGATGGGCAACGCGAGACGACGCGAAGTGTGAGGGCACTAGCGGCCACGTCTACGCCGTGACGCTGGTTGCCCGCCGCTGCGAGGAGCCGCGCAAGTGAGGCGCCTGCTCAAGCTAGTTCTGTGCGCGCTCGGGTGTCACCGAGTTTCGCACAAGGTGCGCCGGATGGCGTGGGGCTGGCGCGGCTTCTGCGACAGGTGCGGAAGAGACGTGATCAACGGCCGCGTGGTTACGCCGAAGTGGTGGGGGCTGCCATGACCCGCCTTTACGCCGCCCTGCTTTGGATGTCCTGGTTCTGCCTGACGTGTATCGAGGGGGTGGGGTGATGGCATGCGGCGCCTACTACAACGAGATCGAGCCATTCGCCGCGCAGTGGTTGCGCAAGCTGATCGCGGCCAACCTCATCGCGCCGGGAGACGTTGACGAACGGAGCATCCGAGATGTCCAGCCAACTGACCTTCGCGGCTATCGACAGTGCCACTTCTTTGCCGGCATCGGCGTCTGGTCCCATGCCTTGCGCCTCGCTGGCTGGCCCGACGACCGCGAAGCCTGGACCGGCTCTTGCCCATGCCAGCCCTTCAGCGTTGCCGGCTCCCAGCTCGGCACCGCAGACGAGCGCCACCTGTGGCCCGAGTTCTTCCGGCTCATCCGCGAGTGCCGCCCTCCAGTCGTCATTGGCGAGCAGGTTGCGGGCCCGGCTGCCCTTGCCTGGTTTGACCTTGTTTCGGCTGACCTGGAAGGAGCGGGTTACGCCGTCGGGGCGGCGGATCTCTGCGCTGCGAGCCTCGGCGCCCCGCACATCCGGCAGCGCCTCTACTGGGTGGGCCACGCCGGCCGGACACGAAGCTGGCGGGACGCCGGAGCAGTTCCTGGAACGGAAGCGCAAGGCGGTGGCGAACGGCGCAGAACTCGGGGTGTCGCTGACGAGCCTATCGCTTCAGGCCCAACTCTCGGGATGGCCAACTCCAGACGCTCACCCGGACGCACCGAACAGCTCGACGAACCGAGGCAAGGACTACGGCGGGAACCGGGCCAGGCTGACTGTGCAGGGATTGGGGAATGTGGCGAGGCTGGCGCCATGGCCGACGCCACGCCGAGAGGACAGCGAATCGACGGGGGCGCACCACGGGACGCCGGACACGCTCCACAGTGCGAGCCAGCTTGCGACGTGGCCAACGCCGAATGCAACGGGAGCGGATCGTGGCGGCCAGGCGGAGCGGACGGGCCAGCGGAGGTCGAATCTGATCGACACGGCGCAACTGGCAGGATGGGCGACGCCAGTCAGGCAGGACAGCCATGGCCACGGGAGAACGACGGAGGATGTTGGAACAGCGACACACCACACCGGCCAGACGCTAGTGGACCACGCGCGCTTGGCGGTTTCTGGGAAAACGCCCACTGGCTCCACTGCACCGACGGAAAAGCGCGGCCAGTTGAACCCCAATCTGAGCCGTTGGCTGATGGGGCTGCCGGTAGCTTGGGACTTGTGCGCGCAACAGGTTATCCCCCGTATGAAGACCAGGAAGTTGTATTCTTCGCGCCCCTCATTGCCGGAGGTAAAAGCCGCGCTGCGAGGCTACGGGGGTACGGCAACGCGCTCTGCGAGCCCGTCGCGCAAGAGTTCATCGAAATCGTGATGGAGTGCTGCCAGTGATCCGCACCCTCCTCCTCGCCACCATCGGCGCCCTCGGGTGCCTGACCCATTGGTGCGGGCCGGCGAGGGCAAGCACGACCACCGAAGCCGCGCTCGCGGTAGCCTGCCCCGGTCACGCAGACCTAGCCAAGCACGTAGACCGCGCCGCCCGCACGCACCTGTTGCACCCGGTGACGCTCGTAGCCTTGATCAGCAACGAAAGCCACTGCGACACCATGGCCGTCAACCACCGCAGTGGTGCTCTGGGCCTAGGCCAGATACTCCCAGGCCGCAGCGCGGATTTGCCGGGGCGCTACCTACTCGACCCCGCCGACAACCTGTACCTGACGGCTCGGCACCTGTCCGGCCTGCTGCTGCTGTGCGGGTCGCTGGCGGGCGCCGTCCACGTGTACCACGGGCACCGCAAGTGCTCGGGCTGGCGGCGTGACTGGTACGCGAAGAGGGTGGCCGGGGATGTGGAGAGGATTTGGCGAGAGATGCGACGACAACGAGAAGGGAGAAGCTGATGAAGAAGACGAAGGCGACGAAGGCGAACGTGTGCGGGTCGGTGTGGAACCGGGGGAGAACCGTGATGTGCTCCAGGCCCTTCGGCCACAAGGGGCTGCACAAAGGTAACGGACACGCGGGCGTCATCACGTGGCGCTTGCCATGGGAAGACACCGCGATTGCAAAGCGCGAACGCGCCGCAAAGTCCAAGTGACCCTCCCCCTTGAGCGCTGCGCGGTCTGTAAGGCTCCCCTGGTCATCCGCGAGGCCCGCCCCGACTGGGTCGTGTGCTGCGCGGTGTGCAAGGTGCCGGCCAGCGTGGCGCCGACCAGGGATAGGGCGCTGGCGGAGTACAGGCGGCAGGAAGAGAGAAGGATGGAGGCCAAGGCATGACCTCGATGGCGCCACGGTTCCGCGGGCGGGCGTTCTCGTTCATCGGCACCACCGCGGCCCAGCGACGCCTGGAGAGCATGCGGCGCCAGGACGGCAGCCACCTCGTGGTCGGGAAGTGCGTGATGGTACGGGTGAGCCCGCCGGTCTGGAAGGCCGAGACAAGCGACGGCATGCGGTGGGTGAGCAGGACTGCGGATGGGGTGTGGGTGGTCGCCAAGGTGGCGCCGGTCGAGGTGTGCAGGCGGGTCGAGGTATCGGTGAGGGTGCCAAGGATTGACGTTAGGGTGACGGTGGGTGGACCGCTACGGAAGGAATAGGCGCGATAGTCGGAGACGCTGAATTGAAGAAGCGATCCAAGATCCGGCGGTTCGGGTTCAGCCCCATGAGCCCAGGCCGCAAGAACTGGAAGGCCAAGCGTGGCTCGCGGTGGAGCCCATACGGAAGCTGCGACTTCGAGTGGCGAGCGCCGCGCGTTCTGCGAAAGGTGCTGCTGGGAGATCTTCCTTGTTCCGGACGGATCATGCAACGCGACTCCGTGAACCCGGCGGCGATCTACGCACTGATCGACCCGCGCACCGAGGAGATCCGATACATTGGGAAGACCACGCAACGGTCTGACGTGAGGCTACGCCAGCACTTCGAGAAACCGACCAACAGGAACATTCGCCAGTGGTTCAAGGCGCTCGGATTCGATGGTCTCGCCCCGAAGATCCGTCTGATCACGTGCTGCCCGCTGGCGATGTGGGAGCATGAGGAGTCGCGGTGGATTCGCTGGGCGCGAGAGCGTGGGGCCAGGTTGCTGAATTTCGATCCAGGCGGTCAGTGCCGGAAGCCCGGCGGCAAGCTGAACGCCTACGGAAGGGCAAAGGGGCTGATCGCCAAGCGGGATGGCGTTCGGTTCCGAAAGGGCGCGGCTGCGGACTTGTACGGAAGGAAGCAGAGCGGGCCCACGGTCAACGATTGCACTGGCCTTCGTCCATCCTGATCCGGATACCGCCCAACGCGGTTAGCACATAACGGCGAGTCAAGTCTAGTGGGCTGCGCTACAGTTCGCCAACATATCAGTCCAATACGTGGGCGATTCCATCTTGACGTGGTGGCGGCGCGGTCGTACCACGCGAGAGTGTGGCTGACACGCCATTGCCAGAAAATGAACGGGAGAAGGCTGCGCCCAATGCGGGCTACGGCAACCTGAGACCCATCAAGCCGGGTGAGGTTCGGAACAAGGCCGGCACCAACCGCTGGAAGAAGGCCCAGGCTCGGCTGGCCAAGTTCATGATGGAGTACGATCCGGATCATCCGGATCAAAGGCGCCTGGACAGCGTGCTGCGCGCGTCATTCGAGAGCGCCCTCGTCGTCGGGTTGAAGGGCGCCCCAGATCGCAAGCTTCTGATTGAGCAGACCGTCGGCCGTGCTCGCCAGCAACTCGACCTGTCAAACCAAGACGGAACCCTGCAGCCGGTACGGGCCGACGCGATCCTATCGGCCCTCCAATCCGCCATAGCGGCGCGCAAGGCCGACGCCGAAGATGAGCAGGCCGCCACGATGGAGGCGCCCGGTGACGGCCATCCCGTTGAGTGAGAAGCGTTCCCCGTTCCAGATGGCTGTCGACGCTATCGGAGGCCCTGATGCGTTCCTGGCGTTCTGGGAACAGCAGGACCCCGGCCAACGCGAGGCGCTGGCCTACAACTGGGAATTCGTGGCGCGCCCGAAGCAACTCCCTCCTCCCGGCAAGTGGAGCACCTGGAATGTGCGGGCTGGCCGCGGGTGGGGCAAGACCAAGACCGGGGCTGAGTGGGTGCGGGCCAAGGTCGAGCGCGACGGTTGCCGCCGCATTGCCCTGGTGGCCCCCACGGCGGCCGACGCCCGCGACGTCATGGTGGAGGGCCCATCCGGGCTGCTCGCCATTTGCCCGCCGTGGAACCGCCCGCTGTACGAGCCAAGCAAGCGGCGCGTGACGTGGCCAAACGGCGCCCAGGTGACGCTGTTCTCGGCCGAGGAGCCCGACCGCCTACGCGGGCCCCAGCACGAGGCAGCGTGGTGTGACGAGATTGCCGCGTGGGCGGCGCCCGAGGATTGTTGGGACATGCTGCAGTTCGGGCTGCGGGCGGGCGAGAACCCACAGGCGCTTTGCACCTCGACCCCGCGGGCCCTGAAGTTCCTCCGCGAGCTCGAAGCCGACCCTACCACCGTGACGGTGCACGGCGCCACCTACGAGAACGAGGCAAACCTGGCGCCACGGTTTCTCGCGCGCATCCGCAAGAAGTACGAAGGCTCGCGGCTCGGGCGCCAGGAAATCTCGGCCGAGATCCTGGACGACAACCCGGGCGCCCTGTGGAAGCGCGCCCTCATCGACGCGAAGCGGATGGGGCTCGGCGAGTTCCTGCGCGCCAAGCTGCAGATGACCCAGATCGCGGTGGCGCTCGACCCGGCCACGACCGCGACGGCCGAGAGCGACGAGTCCGGCATTGTGGCCGTGGGGAGCGGGATGTGTCCGTGTAACGGCAAGCCAGAGCTGCACGGGTTCGTGTTCGAGGACGCGACCGGCATCTACTCGCCCAACGAGACGTGTGAAAAAGTGCTGGAGATCTTCCGCCGCCGCTTCGCCAACTGGGTGATCGGCGAGACCAACCAGGGCGGCGACTGGATCGAGGCCCTGTTCCGCATGCACCCGGGCGCCAAGGCGCTGCCCTACAAGGGCGTGCACGCCAAGGACGGCAAGCGGCTGCGCGCCGAGCCCGTGGTGGCGCTCTACGAACAGGGCCGCGTCCACCACGTCGGGATGTTACCCAAGCTCGAAGACCAGATGTGCGACTGGGATCCCAAGCAATCGGTCGACTCGCCAGACGACATCGACGCTCTCGTGCACGGCCTGACGGCTCTGATGATCTCAGGCGGCAGCATCTTCAACGCCCTCTGAAAGGCTCACCATGTCCAACTTCATCTCCCGCATGTTCAAGCGCCCCATCGCGGCCGACGCCATCGCGCAGGCCGAAGCGGCGGCCGTTGCCCAGCGTCGCACCGCCTTCGACGGGCTCGCCAACTACATCAGCGGCATGGGGACACTCGCCGACCCGGCCCAGCACGACCGCTACCTGTCCGAGACCAACATGGACCGCGTGACGGCGGACGCCATCTTCCGCTCGAGCTGGCTCGGCCGCCGCGTCGTCACCACCATCGCCGACGACATGGTCCGCGAGTGGCGCACCGTCATGTGGGACGGCAGCCAGGACGACGACGGCATCTTCGACATTGCCCGCGAGGAAGAGCGCCTGCAGGCGCCGAAGCGCGTGCACTCTGCCATCAAGTGGGCGCGCCACTACGGAGGCGCCATCGTGGTGATGCTGATCAAGGGCCAGACCAGCCGGGAGGCCATGGCAGAGCCGCTAGACGTCGAGAAGGTCAAGAAGGGCGACCTGCAGAACCTCGTGGTGTTCGACCGCTGGCGCGTCTACGGGACGCCTCCCAACGTGCGGGACTACTCCGATACGTCGCTACTGGTGCCGCACCTGAACCAGACAATGGACGATCCCAACTTCGGGCTACCCGAGATGTACTACCTGGCCGACATCGGCAGCCCGATCCATCACACCCGCTGCATCCGCTTCGACGGCGAGGAGCTTCCCTGGTACGAGTGGGCGCGAAACTCCATGTGGCACGACAGCGTCTACAAGTCGCTCTACCGCGCGCTCAAGAGCTACGACTCGCTCATGCTCGGGTGCAGCCAGATCGTGCGGAAGGCGAGCGTCGACGTGTTCTCGGCCCAAGGCCTGGCTGAGCTGCTGTCGAGCAACGAGGGGACCACGAAGGCCCAACTGCGCTACCAGTACATGTCGCAGATGATGTCGCTCTACGGCGTGGTGGCGCTCGACAAGGACCAGGAGACCTTCGAGCGCAAGCCCGCCACCTTCGCCGGCCTGCGGGACCTGGCGGACCGCTTCGCCGTGGATGTGGCGGGGGCCGCCGACGTGCCGATGACCCGCCTGTTCGGCCAGAGCCCGGGCGGCCTGAACGCCACTGGCGAAAGCGACCTGCAGAACTATGACAACCACATCGCGGCCCGCCAGCGGTCGAACCTGTCGCCCCAGATGCAGCAACTCGACCATGTGCTGGTCAGGTCGGCGCTGGGGCGCATGCCGGAAGACTACCGCTTTGAGTGGAAGCCGCTGCGCCAGATGAGCCAGAAGGACAAAGCGGAGATCGACAAACTGAACGCCGATCGGGACGCTGTCTATGTCGACCGCGAGGTGGTGCTGCCCGAGGCGGTAGCGCGCGAGCTGCGGGCCGCCGGCACCTACCCGAACCTGACCCAGGAGGATGTGGACGATGTGGCCGAGGTCGGGGAGGAGATCACGCCGGTCGTGCCCACCAAGCAGCCGGCCGCGGTGGTGAAGGCGCCGCCGGAGGCCGAGGAACCCGAGGATGGCGAGGAAGAAGCCGCCACGCCCGCGCCTCTCCGAAAAACAGCTTGACACCTGCGGCGTGTGGTGTACCACGCGATCCATGCCAGTCACCCATCATCCGTCGAGCGAGACCGCGCGCACGCCCCTCGGTGACTGGCGTCGTTCGGGGCCAGCTTGTGCGCGGTCTCGCCGGGCGGGTGGGATGGTGATGCCGTGAGCACGCTGGAGAAGCACCCGGGGCCGTGGAAAGCCGACTATGAGCGCGTGATGGCCGCGAATGGCGAGTGCGTTTTCAGCGGAGGAAGCGTCGACCTTGCCAACGCGGAGATTGGGTGGGGAGGCGACGAGGATGAAGGCAAGCGGCTCACCCTGGCCGCCCCCATCCTCCTGGAAGCCCTAGCTGTCGCCGTGTCCGAGAACGCTCCGCGCGACCTCACGCCGTTCAACCTGCTCATTGGGTGGCTGAACGGTGAGCCTGGGTATCCAGAGGTCGACCTCGAAGCGTTCCTGAAGTGGCTGCGGGAGGAGAGGATCACGATCGTCATTACGCGCGAGGGTGACCACACGTGAAGACCTGCGGCACATGCGTCAGCTTCAAACGGCTGGAGTCGGATCCGAAGTGGGGCGAGTGCGGATACAAACTCTTGATACCCGATGCCGCCGAGTACGCCATTGACCCGGGTTTTCGAAACGTCCGTGAGGATGATGGGGTTGCTTGCCCGTGCTGGGCAAGAAAGAGTGACAACCCAGCCGAGTCGCTGCGGCACTTGATCAAGAGCGATCCGCAGTCGCTGGAAGCCATCGGCCAGCGCCTCGGTGCGACCTCTCCGGTGAAGCTCGACGAGGCATCTTTCGACGAAGCGGCCCGTGCGCTGGAACGCCCGGCGCTGCGCTGCCACGTCTGCGGCGCGCCCACCGAGAAGACCTACACCTTCGAGCGCACGTACGAAAACAAGGCGTACGAGGCGCGGACCATGCGCTTTTCCGGCCTTCCACTTTGCGACGGCTGTGTGCCGCGGACGCAGGACGAGGAAGGAACCTGATGGGTGAGCACGCCACCAACATCAACGCCCTCATTGCCAAGACGCTCCCCCACTTCCCGCCCGATGGTCGCGCCGGCCACGTCCAGCTCGACTACCGGGTAGCCCAGAAGCGGCACGTCTACCTCGTGGCCCCTGGCGCGCCCATGAACGAGGAAGGCATTGCAGCGCACGCCAAACTGTGCCAGGAGCGCGGGTGGCCAGCGCAGGAGATCCTGCCTTTGGGCCAGCCGCTGCCGCACGAGAAGTGCGACGTGGTGGTCATAGCCGCCGCGGTGTGGGTGGACACGACGCCGAATGGAGCGCGCCACGTCGTCAACCCGCAGACCAAGGAGATGGTGCTTCAGCCGCGCATGGGCGCGCATGCCATCCCGGGCGAGATTGCCCGCCTCGACATGGTTGAGTTCCTGGCGCACGCCGAGGCCTCGCTGGGGGAGGCGTCGCGCATCGTGCAGCCGGGGCTGCAGATGGTGAGGGACTGAGCACAAGGAGCAACATGAGCAAGAACACGCGCCAGCAATGGAAGGACAAGAGCCAGGGCCAGCAGGAGCCGCAGCCTGACCTCGCCGCTGGAGGACCCATCTCCGGACATCCTGGCCACGAGCCGGACCCGGTGGAAGTCGTCCGTCCGCTCGACCCTGCCGCAAAGCTGACTCCGCCGGATGTCGCGGAGGCGAAGCTACGCGAGCTTGCAGCCGCCGTTCCGCCGCTCGCCAAGGACGGCGCCATCGCGGCCAACCCCGACGCGCTCCAGGCGCCGAAGCCAGACGCCAAGGGCATCAGCAAAGGGCAGGTGTGGGTTGACGTTGTGGTCCCCGACCGCCCGATCAACAAGATGGGCCTCCGCCCCGGGGCCCGACTGAATCCGCTGGAGATCGAGACGCCCTATGGCGACGGCCGATGGATGGCCTGCTTCGTCGGCGAGCGCGCGACCAAGATCGAGGTGGACGCAGAGATGCTCAAGACCGGGAAGCTGAGGGCATGACATTCGCGGAGGCGGAGGAGAATTTCAGGAAGGCCCTGCGCGGTTTGGTCGTCGAGATTTTGCGTGGCTTATTTGGGCAACGGCTTTTGTCGGAAGCGGCGCAACTACCAGTAGAGAGCGACGAGTTACTCGCCGTCCTGAAGGCGCTCGCCGACAGGTGCGAGGCCGACACGCGGTTCATGTTCGACGAGGCCGCCTACGGAGTTGACCGGGAGAAGGGGCCGACAATGCCAGAGGAGGCCTTGGCCGCCCGCGCCCTCATCGATAGATTGGAGAAGCCAGAAGGATGAAGCTCTACGCTTGCCTGACCCCATCCCACACCAAGATGTTCGAGCGCCACTTCATGGTGTCGCTGCCCAAGGAGTTCCGTGGGCGCAACCTCGTGGTGCGCAAGCTCAGGCAGAAGAGCAAGACAGGCGAGTTCGCGTCCGCTGGCTTCTTTGACACCTGCTTCCAAAAGGTAGAGTTCGTCATCGAGGCGTGTCGGTCGGAGAAGAAACCCTTTGTCTACTCTGACGTCGACGTTCGCTTCTACACCCGATGCGGGAAAGACCTGGAGGAGCTACTCGGAACACACGACATTGCCTGCCAGTGGGACGGGCCCCGCGGTCGCTTCTGCACTGGCTTCATGGTCATGCGCCCATCTGAGAAGCTGATTGCCTTTTGGCAAGAGGTGCTCGAGCTCATGAAGAAGCGTCGGCTTCTCGACCAGGATGCCACCGACGAGGTCATCGCCAAGGGAGCCGAGCCACGGATGGCCGTGACAGCCCTGCCGGCGCGCTACTGGTCGTTCGGCCGGAACGACCACCACTGGATTCCTGGCATACCCGTCGACCCGCCGATCGACCTGGCGATGCACCATGCGAATTGGACCAAGGGCATACCCAACAAGCTGCTCTTGCTCGCCGAGGTGCAACAGACGGTGGAGGCTCGCAGGACGAACCACCCGGAGAAGCTGCCCCACATGATCGAGCGGAACCCCATGGGGGCAACGGCGGCAATGGCCAGGATCCTTGACATCCACCGAGCCCAGATTCGCGCCTATCACCACCCGATGCCAATGGCGCTCGTGCTGCAATTCTGGAAGAAGGACAAGCACCGCGCGTGGGAGCTGGCCCGCATGATGGCAGACCTCGAACCCGAGTTCCGCGATGACGTCGGGTTCTTCTTCGCGCGCCAGACGAACGTCACGCCGGCCAGCCAGGATCCAGAGTTCCTGGACACCATGCTCTACGTCGGCAAGAAGTTCCCCGTGACCGAGATCGAGGCGTTCGTCGACGAGTCCAAGCCGTATCCGGGCGTGTGCTTCGACCCGTGGGCATCGGCGGCACAGAAGATCTCCGACCTGTACTTCACCGGCAAGATGCCTTACGGGCGCGCGTTCTTCTTCGAGGCTGACGGCTGCCCCATTGGCATCGACTGGATCAACCGGCTCAAGAAGGCCCACGAGGAGACGCTGCTCGCGGGCAAGCGCGTGACGGGGCCGCTGATGCGGTTCGGTGGCGTCGACCGGCTGCACTCACCGGGCGGGCACGTCAACGGAACGCTTATCATGGAGTGCTCGTTCTGGGAGGACCACCCGAGCCTGCGCCGATGCCCGCCCAATGACGCCTGGGACGTGTTTTTAGGGCCGGTGTTTCGCACCGAGCTTGGCACCACGAACCCAGACATCATCCTGAATCTACACGGCGGGCTTGGTCTTTCTGAGTCGCTGTACTGGATCAACCAGAAGGAGACCGCTTTCATCACATCTCTTAAAGACGGTCTGCATCATCATTGGCTGCGGAAGTACATCAACTCCTTGGGGGCGCGGTGAGCAGCGACGGAACCATGTCCGCCATGCTGGCCCGTCTCGCGAAGCGGTGCACGCCGGCCAGCATCGTCGACGTTGGTGCGAGCAACGGTTCGTGGTCTACAACGGCGCTGCTTCACTGGCCCGCGGCGAAGACGCTGCTCATCGAGGCGGACCTGCGGCACTGGTCTGCGCTCGACGCCTTCGCCGAAAGCGTAGGCTCCCATGCCGTGCACGCCATGGCTGGCGATCACGTGGGCACCGGTCACTTCGCCTCCACGTCGGACCCATACGGAGGTCAAGGCAGTGACCACCCACGTGTGGACACGCGAGAGGCGCCGTGCACCACGGTCGACCACGAGGTCGCGCGCCTTGGCCTGCCAGCCCCCTACCTGCTCAAGCTCGATACCCACGGGTACGAGAGGCAGATCATGGCCGGCGCGCAGTGGGTGCTGGCTGGCGCGGTGGCGCTCGTGATCGAGGCCTACACCTGCACCCTGCAGCCCGGGGCGTGGCGCTTCTGGGAGCTGTGCCAGTACCTGGAGGGCTTCGGGTTCGTCCCTACCGACGTGGCAGACGTCATGCGCCGGCCGCTCGACGGGCGCTGGTGGCAATGCGACATGGCGTGGGAGCGCGCGAGCGCGCCCCACGTGGGCGAGGGGAGGTATCGGTGAAGCCAGAGGAGATCAAGCAGGCCGCCAGGAAGGCCTTGTTCGGGCGTCCTGCGTGTGTCGCAGACTACACGGCCCAGATAGAAGTGACCAGAGACGAAGTGGTCTATCGGTACGGTAATGAGGAATGCCGTGAGTCTCGTGCCGGTGAGCAGATTGTGGATGCGGACACAGGCCGATGAACGCCCAGCGCCCGCACCTCATCGCCCGCCTCATCGGCACCCAGGAGGCCGAGGCGTGGGCAATCATCCGCGCCCTGGAGGCTACCCGCGCGCTACCGGGCGACGTCTGCGAGTTCGGCGTCGCCCAGGGAGCGACCTCGGCCCTCATGGCCAACGAGCTACTCGAGACCGCCGAGCGCCTGCACCTGTTCGACAGCTTCGCCGGGCTGCCAGCCCCCACCAAGAAGGACGAGCTGCTCCACGACATCTTCGGCCTGAAGAGCATGGCAGCCTACGCCGGCACGATGGCGTGCGGGCCAGACATGGCGCTGGCGCGGCTCGCGACCGTGGGGTTTCCACCCGAGCGCACCGTCATCCACGCCGGGTTCCTGCGCGAGACCCTGGCAGGCCCAAACCTGCCCGCGGCGGTGCGGTTCGCCTACGTGGACGTTGACCTCTACGAGTCGACCCTCCAGGCGCTGGACTTCCTAACCGTCGCGATGGTGCCGGGCGGGGTGGCGCTGGTTGACGACTACGGGTTTTTCAGCTCGGGCGCCCAGACGGCGGTCGAGGAAGTGGCGGCCTGCGGCGGATGGGATGTGCGACCGAGCGAGCCGGAGGCGCTGCACTTTTGCACGCTGACCAGGAGGCCGTGACCGTGACCGAGCCGCTGCACCTCTTTCTCCACATCCCCAAGACGGCCGGGGTCACGATCCACGAGATCGCCGTGAGGCAGTACCCGCCAGGGTGCACCTTCATCGTCAACGAGGATCCATCCCAAAAGATCGAGGATCTGTTGGCCTTGACGCCAGGGACGCGAGCTGGGTTGCGCTACGTGGGCGGCCATTTCTCGTACGGCTTTCACAGCCATTTCCTCCGCCCCTGCCGCTACGTCACCATGCTGCGCGACCCGGCCGACCTTCTGGTGTCTTGTTACCACTACATACTCCGCTGCCAGTACCAGCCCAACCACGGTCCGCTGGTCGACGGGAATGTGGAGTTCGCTCAGTGGATCTCGCAGGAATGGCTCGGCCACATCGACAACCATCAACTACGCTGCCTGCTCGGCAAGTGGCCGCCAGAGCCCATCGCGCGCTCCGACCTTGAACTTGGCAAGCGACTCCTGACCGAGGAGTTCGCAGCCTTCGGGCTGGTCGAGCGGTTCGACGAGTCGATGCTGTTCTTCCAGGATGCCTTCGGGTGGGGCGTGCCGACCTACACCGCGCGCAACGTGTACCACCACCCGCAGGACGCCGACGTGCTGACGCCGGAGACGCGGGGGATCATCACCCGACACCACGCTATGAGCTGCGAGCTGGTGGCGTTTGCCCGACGGCTGTTTGACCAGCGGGTGCGGGATGCGGGGCAGGCGTTTACGGCGCGGCTAAGGCGGTTCCAGGGGACCACGTGACCGCGACTGTCCGCATCATCCACAACCTGGCCCGCTCGGGCGGCACCATCTTCGCGCGCTGCCTCGGATGCATGGACAGCGTGGCGCTCCTGAGCGAGATCCACCCGCTGACGGTCGGCATCTTCGGCGCTACCCAACAGGCGGCCGAGTGGCACGGCCTACAGGTGCCCCCGGGCCAGAGCTTCGTGGCCAACATCGGTGCCCTGGCCGAGGCCGCGGCTGGCGCCGGCAAGGCCCTCGTGCTGCGCGGCTGGGACCACGTCGACCTCATGCCGTGCCCCCACAACGGATGGGTGCCCAGCATGCACTCCGAGCTGTTCGACACGCTGGCGGGCCGCTTCGAGGTGCGGCGCTTGGCGCTTGTGCGCGAGCCACTGGCCATGTGGGCAAGCCTGCGGCGGCACTGGGCGAAGGCGACGCAGCCGCAGTACGGAGACGTCTCGCTGGCGGACTTCCTGCGCGGCTACCGGGCCTTTGCCGAGATGGCCTACACGATGCCGCTCGTGCGATACGAGGACTTCTGCGCCGACCCGGTCGGAACGCTGGCCGAGGTGTGCGAGCTGCTCGACCTGCGGTTCGACGCCGGCTGGCCAGGCAAGTGGCGGCACTACCGCAAGGTCACGGGCGACATTGCGAACCAGGGCGAGAGGCGGGGCATCGCCATGCCGCCGCCGGTGCGCGACCCAGAGCTCGAAGCGAAGGCCGCGGGGAATCCTGACTACCGGGTGGCGGTGGCGCTGTTGGGGTACTAGCGATCGCTGCGAACCGCTTTCCGCAGATCTTCCAGAAGCTCGGCAAATGGCATCCGCTCTGGGACGGTCAACTCAATGGGTCCAGTGTCTCCGCCGTAGCTGTAGAGGGACGATGCATCGGCGTCGTAGACGTGGACGGTGCGGTAGGGTATCCCGTCTTTCTCGTACATCCCGCCTCCGTCATCGATAAAGCCAAGAGCAATGATAGCGGCGATGAATTCGTCGCGAGTCATGGCTTCGCTCCAACCAGCTCGCGCAGCTTGGTCCACCACCCCGACGGTGGTGTCAACGGGGAGAAGTGGTCTCGGCTATGCTCCTCCTGGAACTTTGCAACGCCCTCCACGTGCTCCCGCACGGCCGCCAGCGGGTCGGGCTCCCCGTCCGGCTTCCAGAATTTGCCCCTGTCCTTGGCGCCGAAAATGCCGGCCCTGCCGGTGACGGTGAAACCGGGTTCGCGCGCTACCCCGCTCGGAGCTTCCGAGAAGTCAGTGTGCCCCTCGACGTTGTGGGCACACCATGCATCTCCGTCGAGGGTAAGAACTATCGTCCCTGGCTCCGGCAAACCACCCTCGCCGATCATCTCGCGGAGCATGGCAGCGTGCCCCTCTTGAACCGAGATCATGACGGTGTCGTCCTTGAGCGCGTTCCGGGATGCGTCGACAGCGTCTCCGGCAGACCTGACCGCACGGGCGGTAGCCAAACGGTACTCAACTTGGCGGGCCATCTCTACTCCATACTCACGCGCGAACGCAGCCGCCCAGATCCTCTTCTCGCCGGTGGTCATCATGGCGTTGTCCCTGTCTTCTTGAGATACCGAGCGAGGTAGCTACTCACCAGGTTTCTGCCAGGCTCGTCGGCGTCCCATAGATCGCCGCTGTCTTTGATGGTTCCGTCAGTGTGCCGCCAGACCATGCGCCCATCTTCGAGCAAAAGTTGCGTGATGTGCGCCGCCGGTGCGTATGCGGCAACGATGGGGAGACCCGTCTCGCGACGGTAGCGCGCCATCTTCTGCGGGCTGACGACTTGGGTGCCCATTACGGGCTCTTTCCCGTACCGTCCCGCTCCGCGATCTTGAGCGTCACCTTCGCCACTGTCCCGCTCGACACCGGCCCGCCGAGGGACGCGATCTTGAGCGAGTCCGGGCAGACGTCAAGTAGCTTGGACGTTCGACAGAGCCCCTTGGCGGCGATGATGGCGTTCACCCTGTCGAGCTGGTCCTGGGAGAGCCGCGCTTCCGCCCGGGCCATCATCGGGTTGGCCTTCCGGTGTTGTCGTTCGCCGTGTGCCTCATGTTTTGCGTTCTACGAATCGGCGCCCCGCTGTCAAGAACTTCTTTCGCCCGCCTGTCGCTTTGCGTACCACGCGAATCAGAACCGTGGGCCTGCGAATTGCCAATCTGGTCAGGGCAGCGCGGGGCAGCCGCCCGCCTGGGAAGAGAAGCGCCCGGTTCAAGACGTTGCGGCCGGTCCGCCCCAGCAAGCGCACCGAGATCTGGTACCGCGGCCAACTCTTGGGGCTCGTGGCCCACCTGCGCCGGCTGATTACCGAGCGCTTCCAGGGGCTCCGCGACGAGTGGCCGGCCCGCACCGGTGACGCCGCCGTGGTGGGAGACCGCGAGCCGGACGTCGGGACGTTCGCTGATCCCAACTTCGAGGGCGCGCCCCGCATCCAGATGGTGATCGAGGGCGTGAAGCGCGACATGCCAGGGTTGCTGGAGTTCGCCAGCAAGACCTCCGTCAGCGCAGCTACCAAGAACCTGGCCAAGATCGACGACGACCTGGCCTACGTCATCGAGCAGCAGCTCGGCGTCGACGTGGGGCCAATCCTGGAAGGCTTCGGCCCGCTGTCGCAGCAGATGCGCAAGGCGGTGCAGGACAACATCGAGCTGATCCGGTCCATCCCGACGGAGTACCTCGACCGGGTCAAAGAGACGCTCTCGACGGCGTGGCAAGAGGGCGTCGGGTTCGAGCAGGCGGGCAAGATGCTCGAGCGCGACTTCGCCACCACCGAGAGCCGGGCCGCCCTCATCGCGCGGGACCAGACCCAGAAGATGGCCGGGCAGTTCAACCGCGAACGGCAGCAGCAAGTCGGGATCGACAAGTACCAGTGGCGCTGCACCCGAAAGAACACGCGGCCCGAGCACCTGGCGATGGAGACCGGTGGTGAGGGCGGCAAGGGGATCTACCGCTGGGACGAGCCGGGCCCGCTCAAGGGGACGATCGACGGAGAGCCGTGCCACCCAGGAATCGACGTGAATTGCCATTGTCTCGCCGTCCCATTTGTTGACCTCTCCGACGGTAACGAGGACTTCTGGGCCAGCATGCGGGCTGCACAGGAGGCCGCTTGAGCGCCATGCGCGAGTGCCGCGCCTTCGACCTGTTCATGCTGGGCACCCAGCGGGTCAAGGACGCCGACGGGTTCCTGCACGTCCCGGGCTGCATCGCCAAGGCGGGCAACGTCCAGGAGTACCGCGCGGCCGAGCTTGAGCTGGACGGCGATCCGAACCGCGTGGTGCGCCTCTATCGGCCGCGGGACGAGGTCGCCAAGTCGACCGTCACCTTCGCTCGCAAGCCGCTCACCAACGAACATCCGCCGGGCCGGTGGATCACGCCGGACAACTGGGAGCGGCACGCGGTCGGCGACTCCGGCAGCGCCGTCGACATGCAGGGCGACGACATGGTGACCGAGCTGATCTTTCGAAAGAAGTCGGCCATCGCCGACCTGGAGGCCGGCAAGGTCGCGCTTTCCAACGGGTACAAGTTCAACTTCGACGACAGCAAGAAGACCACGCCGGAAGGCGAGGCGGTTGACGGCTGGATGACAGCAATCCAGGGCAACCACATTGCGCTCGTCGACCGGGGGCGCGGCGGACCCGGTTGTGTTGTCGCCGACGTCAAGGAGACCCACATGGCAACGAGAACAGTGAAGATCGGAAAGCTCTCGTTCGAGCTCGACGCCACCGCCGCAGACGCCGTCGAGGCCGAACGTGAAGACAAGGACAAGATCGCGGCCGACTGCGCGGCGGCGATGAAGCTCGCCGAGGACGCCGAAAAGCGCGCCGTCACGGCCGAGGCCACCGCGAAGGAGCAGCTTGCGAAGCTCACCGCCCAGGACGCGGAGATCAAGCAGCTCAAGGACAACCCGCCCGCGCCCAAGCCCGAAGTGGTCGAGCAGCTCGCCGAAGAGCGCGCGGCCGTGGTGGGCGACGCCGCGGTACTGGCCCCCGACCTGAAGCCCGAAGGCAAGACGGTCGACCAGATCCGCCGCGAGGCACTGACCGCTTGCGTGGCCAAGGACGCGGGCATCAAGGCCGTGGCCGACGCCGCCATGGCGGGCACCCCCATCGACAAGGCAGCTCCCGAGGTAGTGAAGGCCACCTTCTCGGCGGCGGCCTCGATCGCCAAGACCTCCAGGACCGCGAACGACAAGGACTCGATCGCGGCCGACCTCTTGACCGCCGGCAGCGGCCAAGGAAACGGCAAGGACAAGACGGCTGCCGATGCGGAAGGGCTCGTGGGGTACGCCCTGTTCTGCGATCGCCTCAATCACCCCAAGGCCCAAGCGTAAGGAGACCGGATCATGTCTACACCCTCTCTCTCGACGGCTGGTGGCGCGCTCCTGTCTCTCGGTTACGCCGGTCAGCCGGCCAACCTGGAGGAGAGCTCCACCTTCACCCTCCACAACGAAAGCACCACCGGCGGCGACGACAGCGCCGGCATGCTGGACTTCGGCATCGCGGTCGCGCGCGGCACGAACGACGGCTACTGCAAGCGCATCGCGGCCGACGGGGATCTCCCGGTCGGCATCACGGTCCGCCACCCGACCATGCCGGCCACCACCACGGGCTACGTGGGCTACAAGGCATCGACCGCGGTTCCCATCATGTACCTCGGCTGCATCTACGCCGAGGCCTACGAGGACGTGGTCGCGGGCGACCAGGTCATCAGCGTCACAGCCCAGGGCGGGAAGCTCTCGGGCACCCACTCGGGGATCGTCGGGGCCGGCCGCGTGCTGGTGCCCAACGCCTACTGGGTCAAAGCGGTCTCCGCTGGATCGGTCGGACTCATCCGGCTCACCGGCGTGTGCAACCCCAACACCACCACGTAAGGAAAGGCAGGGGCATCATGTCTCAGGGAAAGAAAGTTGTCACGATCCTCGATTCGGCTTCCTGCCAGAAGAAACAGGTCGCGGTCGACGAGAAGCGCTGGAACGAGATCAACACCGGCATCCAGAAGATCTTCAAGTTCGACTGGAACCACGAGTATCTGCTGGCCGCGGACTCCTCGGAGGGCATGGCCTTCCTGGTCTCCCAGCTCGCCTACACGGAGGCCGAGACCTACGCCAAGGAGTACACCGAGGCGCAGTATCGCATGCTCATCCCGGTCACCTCGGAGGCTGGCCCGGATGCGTCCTCGGTGCGCTACCAGATCTACGACAAGGTCGGCCAGGGGAAGCGCATCAACGGCGCGGCCGACGACCTGCCCGGGGTGGATGTGGCGGGCGCCGTCGTCGAGACCGCAGTCTCGACCGGCGGCATCTCGTACCAGTACACCCAGGACGAGTTGGTTCAGGCGGCCCGCATGATCCGCCCGCTGCCGAGCGAGCGCATGGCAACCGCCATCGAGGCGTCGGAGCGGCACCTGAACGAGGTCGCGATGAACGGTGAGAACACCGGCGTGGCGGGCGAAGCTCGCTACTACGGCCTGCTCAACCAAAGCGGCGTCACGACCCACAATGACCTCACGTCCGGCTACACGGCCGCGTGGGGCACGACCGCGACCGCCGACCAGGTGCTGGCCGACGTCAACAAGGGGATCCTGGCCTACTGGCAGGGATCCAACTACACCGTGCTGCCCAACACGTTCGGGATGGCCCCGGCGTGCTACTCGGCACTGGCGACGCGCTACAACTCGCTCGGGACCAAGACCCTGCTGCAGCTAGTGCAGGAGGGCAACATGACGACCGCGCGCTCTGGCGAGAAGCTCAACATCATCCCGATCCTGCAGGCTGCCACGGCCGGCACGTCGGGAGGCGGCGCTGCGAGCAAGAGCCGGAACGTCCTCTACCGCAACGAGAAGCGCCGGATGGTCATGCACGTCCCGATGCCGGTCCGGTTCCTGGCCCCGCAGCCCGTCGGGCTCAAGGTCAAGATCCCGGGCTGGTACAAGTACGCCGGCCTGAACGTCCGCTACATCTACACCGTCCTGTACCAAGACAACATGGCGTAGCGAGGCGCGGTGACGGCCTCCGAGTTCAAGGCGCTTTTCCCGCAGTTCACGTCGGAGACGGACGCCCGGGTCCTGATCGTCATGGGCCTGGCCGCTCCGCACTTCGACGTGACCCGCTGGGGCGACTTCTACTCGGAGGGCCTCGCCAACTGGGTCGCGCACTCGATCGTGGTGGCCAATGCCGAGGCGACCGCGTCCACAAGCGTGATCGATGCCGACGACGCCACGACCGAGACGTTCTCCCGCATTTCGACCACGCGCTCGCCCGAGCTGGCCAAGATGGCGGCCACCGACCCGTACATGCGTACCACCTACGGGCGCCGCTACGCCTACCTGCGCCGCATGGTGGGCCTGGGCGGGGTGGTGGTGCACTCCGGTTCTTGCGTCGTTTCGGCGGTGGAAACGGAGTGCGCCTGTGTCGACAGCGACTGAGCGCGCGGAGGCGACGGCCTACCGGCAAATCACGAAGTACGGCACCACCGGCATCCTCACGCGCAAGGTGTTGGCGTCGGTCTCGACCGCAGGAGCCGTCACCTACGGGACGGCCCTGACCGACACCCTCAAGTGCGTCTTCCTGCCCCTGAGCGAGTACACCGACAACCTGGAGGAGCGAAACTCGCTCGCCCAGCGGGGGGTGCGGTATCTCGCGATGGCTGCCCGGGACTTGTCGCTCGAGCCGCGCCCTCAGGACACGGTCACGATCGGCGCCACCGTCTGGGACATTCAATCTTCCACCCCCATCAACCCCGACGGCGCGCACCCAATCTCCCACTGTGCGCTGGTGGTGAAACTGTGAACTTCACGCTGGACCTCCAGAAGTGGGCCAAGGGCGCCAAGCACACCATTGGCGAGATCCGCCGGTACGTGCTTATCAACATGGGGGGCGCCATCATCGCCGATACGCCAGTCGCGACCGGGATGCTCCAGGGCAACTGGCAGACGAGCGTCGGGGCGCCCAAGACGTCCGAGGTGCCACTGCGCCCGGCCAACATGGCACAGGCAGAGTTGGTCAACGCTGCGGCGACCGTCAAGGGCGATCAGCCGGTCTACATCGTCAACCACTGCCCCTATGCCCGCGCCATCGAATACGGCCATTCCAAGAAGCGGCCCGAGGGAATGGTCCGCAAGAACGTGGCCAAGTTCCAGCGTGTCGTGAAGAACGCCGTCCGGGAGGGCAAGCTGTGACGTGCCAGGCGGTCCATACGGCGCTCACGACCGCGATCCTGACGTCGCTCGGCTCGACGCCTGTAGATCGCGAGAATGCCCCATTTACCAAGCCCGCAGATTCCGTGTGGGCCCGCCTCACGTACCTGCCCAACCTGCCGAGCGTCGAGACTCTAAGCGACAACGGCCAGGACATGGAGGACGGGATCGTCCAGATCGATTTCATGTTCCCGACCGGGGGCGGCGACAAGGCGGCAGACGACGTGACCGAGACGTTTCGGGCTGCCTTCAAGGCCGGCAAGAAGCTCACCTCGAGCGGCCAGGCCGTCACGATCACCAACTGCGGCAGGTCGCCCGGCCGCAAGGAAGACAACTGGTTCATCGTCAGCGTGACCATCAGTTGGTACGCGCTCGTTTCGAGATGACGACACAAGGAGAACACCATGGCTGATGGCTCAAGGCACTCACTGCACTACATCGTCGAGGTCGTTTACGGGACATGCCCCGCGACTCCGGCGTTCAAGCCCATTCGCCACCGCGGCGTCAGCGGTGGGCTCACGAAGGACACCTTCCAGAGCGAGACCCTGCGGTCAGACCGTCAGATCGAAGACCTGCGGCACGGGGCCCGCAAGGTGGCGTTCGACATCCCGATCGAGTGGAGCTACACGTCGTTCGACGATCTGCTCGAGGCGACTCTATGCGGGACCTGGAGCGCGAACGTCCTAAAGGCCGGCACCACCCGCCGGTCCTACGCGATCGAGAGCCACTTCGCCGACGTCGCGACCGGCGGCTACCACCTGTTCGAGGGCTGCGTCTTCAACAAGGCGCAGTTCCAGATCGACGCCAACGCGATGGTGACGGGCTCCTTCGGCGTCGTGGGCCAGGACAACACGGTCGGCGATGCCGCGACGGGCGGCGCTTCCTATGCGGACCCCGCCACCACATCGCCGTTCGATGCCTTCACGGGCACCATCGACGAGGGCGGATCTCCCATCGCGACTGTCACCGCGATCTCGCTCGACCTCGACAACGGCGTGGAGCCTCGGTTCGTGGTCGGGTCCGACCTGACGCTGCTGCCCTCCATCGGGCGATCGACCCTCACGGGCCAGGTCACGGCCTACTTCGAGAACAGCACGCTGCTGAATAAGTTCATCAACGAGACCGAAAGCTCCATCGAGGTCGAGCTCGAAGACGTGGCGGGCAACACGCTGACCATTCTGCTGCCGCGGATCAAGTACACCGGCGGCCCGGTCAACGTCGGCGGGTTCGGCCCCCTGACGGTCGCGCTCCCATTCCAGGCCCTCTACGAGGCCTACACCAACGACAGCAACATCGTCATCACGCGCGCCGCCGCATAGCCATGGACAAGGAAGCATTCTTCACGAGAGACAAGGCCAACGCGGGCATTCGACTATCGCTGTTCGACCCGGCAACGAACAAGCCAACCGAGCACTGGTTGCTGGTGCTCGGGCGCGACTCCGATGCCTACGTCAAGCAGGAGCTGGAGAACGAGCGGAGGCTCATGGAGATAGCGCGCGAGGACGCAGGCGCGGACGAGAAAACCCGCGCCAAGGCGTTCGCGGTCAAGTTCGTCGAGGGGGCGGTCGCGCGCCGGCGCCTCAAGACGTCCGCTCTTGTGGCGGGGTGGAGCTTCCCCGGCGAGTGCACGCGCGAGGCAGTGGTCGAGCTACTGGAGAAGGTCCCCCAGATCGAGCGCGAGCTGCGGGCCATGGAGGAAGACCAGACCCT
>Ga0316620_10000140_pt1 | contig 27985 bp, 15 predicted proteins | sample OWC_Aug_M1_C1_D5_FD_207651 | JGI IMG/M metagenome (GOLD analysis project Ga0316620, IMG submission 207651) | Wetland soil microbial communities from Old Woman Creek delta, Ohio, United States - OWC_Aug_M1_C1_D5_B | ecosystem: Environmental > Terrestrial > Soil > Wetlands | place: USA: Ohio...
GTCGTCCGACGAGCCGGTCCGGTTGTGGAGTCGGACGGTGGTGCCGTCGGGCGAGGTCAGCTCCACGATCAGGTCGCCCCTGTAGGTGTGGGTGATGTCGACGTTGACCAGGATGTCGGCCACGGTCCCGGAGTCGGCCACGTCGATGACCGACGAGATGCCGACGGTCGGGCTGTCCGGGATGGCGATCGGCGTGTCCGTGCTCGGGTAGCTGTTGGTGGACACTGCCCCGGTGGGCGAGCCCGAGCGCTCGACCAGGTTGCTGTCCTCGGCGCCGTTGCCCTGGTCCACCGCCCGCACCACGTAGTAGTAGGTCGTGCCGAAGCTGAGGCCCACGTCCGAGTAGCTCAGGCCGGACACCGGCGAGGCCGGCAGCCGGTTAGCCGCTCCGGGCGTGAACCCGGGCGTGGTCGAGCGGTAGATGTTGTACACCACCGGGCCGCCGCAGGCCGGGCTGGCCGCGTTCCAGGCCAGGTCGAGCCGGCAGACCGCAGTCTCGGCGTTGGTGACCGACTGGAGGCCGGAAAACGCCGGCGCGGTCTGCCACGAGATCTCGACCGGCAGGCTGTCGAAGACGCCGTAGCCGCAGCCCGAGCCGGTCACCCGACAGTTGTAGGTGTGGGTGCCGGTCGAATTCGCGGCATAGGTCGTCCCGGTCGCGCCCGGGATGACCGCGCCGTCAACGTACCACTGGTAGCTGAGCGGCGCCGTGCCGCCGGTGGCGCTGGCGGTCAGCAGCTGCCCGGTCCCCGTGCACAGGACCAGGGGCCCGTTCGGGGTCACGTCGACGCTCGAGGGGTTGTTGGCGCAGCCGCACTCGCTGAACTTGAAGGCCGCGATCTGGGTTTCCCAGTCTCCCGAGGCCGGGATGTACTCGTTGGTGTACCAGAAGGTGCAGTCGTCGGCCGGGTCGACGCTCATCGCCGCGTAGTCGCCCCAGCGCTCGATCCCGTCCTGGTAGGTCGAGCCGGCGATGATGGTCTGCTCGCCCTGGGTCATGGTTCCCAGGCCGTCGCCGGCCAAGCGGCCCGTGTAGCGGAGGCTGGGGTCGATGGCGCCGCCGCCGGTCTTGGTGATGCTGTAGCCGAGGGCGATGTTGCCGCCCTCGTCCTGGGCGATGCCGCCCATCCAGCGGTTGTAGGTGGCGTTGCCCGGGCCGAAGGTCCCCTCCTGGTAAAGGGTCCAGCTGCCCGAGCCGATCTTGCGCAGCTCGAACCAGCGCACGCCGGCGTTGACGTCGGGGTCGGTGGTGGTCGTGTCCTGGTTGGTCACGAAGTTGCCGACCAGCGACTGGTAGAGGCCCATATTGCGGTACTGCAGCCGGTGCATGACGACCTCGCGCAACGGGTCGAGGAGCTGGGTCGTGCCGTCCTGGGGAACCGCGGCGAAGGTCGAGTAGTCGACCAGCCAGGAGTTGAAGTCGGTGATCGCAATCTGGGGCAGCGCGCTCACCGTCAGCGAGCCGCCGCCACTCCAGTTGACGCTCACCTGGTACAGGTCGAGGTAGTCCTGGGTCGCGCTGGGCGTCGCGCTGTGGGCCTCGTCGTCGTTGTGGCGCATCACGATCCCGGGCGCGGCCGAGGGCTGCAGCGCCGCGCCGTCGAGGTCGGCCGGGGTCAGGGCCTGGAACAGGTAGCCGGCGAGCTTGGGCACGGCCGTGCTGCGCATCTCGCGGGCCGCGCCGCCGGCCAGCATCTGGGCCCGCTCGAAGGCGTAGACCGGAGCGCTGGCGCCGCTCTCGTTGGTGGTGCCGATGTAGGCCGAGCGGTCGGGGTCAGCGTCGGGCCAGATCCCGTAGTGCGGGTAGTCCGGGAAGCTCGCGTGGTCGAACTCGTAGGCGTACCACCCGTCCGTGACCGGGTCGGGGCCCTGCGAGAGGTAGATGCACAGGTAGTTGCCGACCTCGGTGAACTCGGACAGCCACCAGCGGTCCGCAGCCCGGTCGTAGAGCACGATCGGGTCGCCATAGCCGTTGTCCTGGCAGTTGCCGCCGGTCGCGAGCGAGTCCATGGCGATCGAGCCGGTGAGGGCGGCGCCGGCCTTGTCGTAGACCGTGAAGATGGCGCCCGCGGAACCGTTGATGGCCTGGATGTAGTGGTTTGGCCCGGCGTCGCCGATGGTGTCGGGAGGATAGACCCCGGTGAAGCCCTGACCGGCGACATTCACCGTCGGCGCCGCCAGCGCCCGCGACGGGTTCTCCCCGGCCGCGGCCTGGAGCTCGATCAGGGGGTCGGGCGCGCCCTCGGCCCCGGTCGGCTGGAACTGCCCGCCCGGGGGCGGGAAGAGTCGGCGCGGGATCTCCTTGACCGGGTCGCCCAGGCGCCACTCAGCCGCCTCGGGAAGGTCGCGCAAGTCGCCGTCGAAGACCCACGGCGTGACCGGCGCGCTGATCTCGAAGTCGTCCCCGCCCGCGGCGAGCGCGGAACGCGGGATCAGGACCAGGGCAACTGCGACCCCGGCGCAGACCGCCAACACCGTCACCACGCTCGAGCTCAGGCTACCCCGCGATGTCGTCCTCTTGGTCATGACCCTTCCTCTCGATCGCTTGTCCGGCGCCCGCCGGCGCCTCGTCGGGTGTCGTCCCCGCCATCGGCCGCTGCAGCAGCCGGATGCGCCCGCGCCTGCTCTGCATCACCAGCTCCGACGCGGCCTTGCCGATCACGGCCGTGGCCAGCTTGCCCGGCTCAGTGCCCGCTCGGTGCTCCACGTCCAGCGAGTACTCGGTGCAGATCTCGCCCGAGGTGGCGGCCTGCACCCGTAGGTCGGCGTTCTCCGGGATGTACACCGTGATCTCGCCGGACTCCGATTCCAGGACCTGCGCCGCGCGGCTGGCGTCGGCCTCGAGAACCAGGCTGATCCGGCCCTCTCCCGTGCGTACGTCGACCGCGCCCAGAGTGGCCTTGACATTGACGTCGCCGCTCGCGCTGGTCAGGCTGAGGTCGCTGCGCAGGCCCCGGCACTCGAGCAGGCCGGCGCCGGTCCGCGCCTCGAGCGGCCTGCCCGCGGGCAGAAATACGACCAGGTCGACGCGACCCGTCGCCGTCCCCTGGCCGCCGGCGGCCGCCGCCATCGTGCCGGCGGGATACCCGACCGCGACCGAGACGACCTCGGCCGACTCCTCCACCGCGAGCTCGTGGGCCGGGGCCGTGTCGGTCAGGCTCTGTACAGTCGCCAGGACCTCGGCCTGCCCCTCCCAGCCCCCGAAGCGGACCCGGATGTTGCCGAAGGGGTTGACCACCCGCAGGGTGGCGCCTTCGGCCAGCTTCCCCGACCACGTGGAGCGCGTGAGCACGGGCTCTTCGGTCGGGCCCGCGACCCCTCCCTGAGCCGGGGCGACGACGGTCAGGACGATCAGGCCTAGCCGGGCCACGCGCCATGCCCAGCCAGCCTTCAACGCATGGCTCGCCCAATGCGACAACGTCTCATAATAGGACACGTAGCGATCCTGATAGTCATTCTATGCGCTCAAGGCCGTATGTCAATGCATTCAGGCCAAATAGGCCAGCAAGTCCACTCCGCCCCGCTTTCCAGTGTGCCAAAATGGGACATCCGAGGGCAGGCGAAGGTCCAGCAACTGTTGTTCTCGCAGTCTAAGATCGGCAATGGGGCTGGGTCAGGTCGTCGGCACCTGCTCGCAGGCCGGGGTCTCGCCCGAGATCCGGCCGCAGGAGAAGGCGAAGCTGCGCAGCTCTTCCCGCCACACGACCCGGGGCAGCACCGGCGTGGTCTCGCTCGCGGCTGGATCGGCCTCGACCCGTGACGCCTCGCCGCAGAGGAGTCCGAGCTCGAGCATCTCGTCGACGAATCCCTGCACGGCATGGCCCCAGGGCAGGTCCGCGCCCCGCTCGAGGGTCCGCCACACCTGGCCGCCGGCGTCGTTGAGCCCGTACATGCGCTTCCTCTTGAGGTCGATGACAAAGGTCTCGCCGTCGATCTCGCGCCACGCCACGTTGTCGGCCAGTCGTAGCTGCATGGGGCTCCTCCACCGGGCATTCTACGCAACCTCGGGCTCGGTATCAAACCGGGATACCCGATCGCGGACTCGAAGTCAAGGCACGAGCGATACCCCCCGCGCGGGCGGGGTGCTCGCGCTCGCGCAGGCCAGTCCGGCGCTCACTCGAGCAGTCGGAACACGTCACGGCGCTCGCAGCCCATGGGCTTGCCGTCGAGCACGACCTCGACCTCCCACTCGCCGTAGAGGGAGCTCGACATGATCGAGGTCCCGGCCACCGGCAGGCGCAGCTCGGTGCCCTTGAGAACCCCTTGCCGCGTCTGGTAGGGCTCGAGGGCTTGCACCTCGAGCGGCCGCGGGTAGGTCGGCACCTGACGCACGGCGCCGGCCTCCACGGCCTCGGTCGTGATCGGCGCGGTCAGGGTCTGGTAGTGGTGGCCGCGCGGCGTGATCAGCCTCAGCTCGAGGATGTGCTCGCCCTCGACCGGGGTCAGGAACAGCACCAGCAGGCGCAGGTCCTCGGTCTTGAGGGCGGAGAACGTACTCCCCGAGGTGAGTGGATCCACGCTCTCACTACCCACCTCGACCCGAGCACAGAAGCCACCTCCCCCGCCAGGCCCAACCTGGGCCGCCGCCGGCCCAGCCAGCACGAGGACCGACGCAGCGATGACGAGGCATGTGCGCAGCAAGTTCCCCCCCTATGGCAGCGGCGCGGTCACCGCGTACACGGCGCCCGACTCGGTGCCGACGTAGAACAGGTTGTTGACCACGTCCAGGGCCGGGCTGCCCACGGCGGCGCTGCCGTCGCCCAGGAGCACCGAGGCCATGCTCGGGCCGGCCGAGAAGTCGAACTGGTAGAGCCGACCGTCCGACGACCCTGCCAGAAGGTAGGTCCCCCCCGGTGTGTAGAGCGGGACCGACGGGTTGGCCACCGCCGCGCTCGACCAGGCCAGGCTGACCGAACCGCCGTTGTCGGTCAGCTTCCACAGGGCGTTGGTGGTGGCGAGGTAGATGTCCGTGGACGCGAAGTCGGGCCAGATGTAGCCCTTGACCGGTCCGTCGTTGCAGGCAAAGGGAGCACCCCAGAGGAGCGCCCCGCTGGTGGCGTCGACGGCGTACACCAGGCTCGCGTTGGTGCCCACGTAGAGGACGTTGCCGCGCTTCATCGGGCTTCCGTCGATGTCGCCCAGCGACAGCGGCCAGGAGCCGGAGCAGCGGCTGGCCGAGCCGGCCGTGAACTGGAGGCACCACAGGGTTCCAGAGCCCGGCCCGCCCCGCTCGCGGCTGGTGAAGTAGAGCCGGCTCGCGGCGTAGTCCACCAGCCCCGCCCCGTTGACGATCCCGATCGAGGTCAGGTCCGCAGATCCGTCGTAGTTCCAGGCGGTGGTGCCGTTGCCGACGTCGAGGGCGACCACCCGGTTGTTGGCGCCGGCCACCCGGGTGCCGGCAAAGACCAAGTTGGGCCCGACCAGGAAATCGCTGAACCTGGCCGCCGGCGCGCCCAGCACCATCTCCAAGTCCTCGCTCATCCACAGCTCGGTCCCAGTGACGGCGTTCACCGCGTAAACCCGGCCGTCGAGGGCGCCGAGAAAAGCGGTCTTGGCCGCCGGCACCCCACTCGGCAGGTTGGCGATCGGCGGCCGGCCCATGGCCGGCCCGTTCATGGCCAACGGCCTCCAGCCGCTCGGCCAGTCGCCGCCCACCGTGCCCGCGTTCATGGAGTGTAAGCAGCGGTCGTTGGACACTCCGAAGACCGAGCCGATGCCCGGCGGTGCGAGCGCTGTCGCGCCGGTCGAGTAGACCCACTTCACCGCCCCCGTGGTCAGCTGCGGCCTGCCCGTGACCGTGCGCATGGCCGAGTAATCGCCGCTGCCGTTGTTGACGAACGCGGCGTAGTAGTACGTGGTGGTGTTGCTGAGGCCGGTGTCGGTGCGGGTGCCGTACGCGTTGAGGCCGCCGCAGGCGACCTCACTTCCGCCGACCAGGGTGCCGTCGGTCGAGTCCGCTGGGTAGCTGCCGGTCTTGCGCACCACCCGTACCGTGCTGCAGGTCCCGCTCGCCGGCGTCACCCACTCGAGCTTGTTCTGGGTGCTGGTCGAGGTGGCGGTGAGGAACTGCACAGGAGCGGGCACGCCGCTGCACGCCCCCAAGTCGGCGCTCACGACCACGTTGTCGACCGCGAACCAGTAGTCCCAAGCCGCGTTCTGGTAGTTGAACCGGACCCGGAAGCTGGCGTTGGCGTAGGCGGTGACGTCCAGGGTGTGGTGGGTCTGCAGGGTGGCGTTCGTATCGGCCCAGACCGTCTGCCAGGCGCTCCCGTCCCACACCTGGGTGGTCGCGTCGTCACCGTTGTAGTAACGGTAGTAGAGGTCGTAGTCGAGCGTCAGCGCGGTGGCGCCTGAGGCGTCCAGCGCCTTGGAGGTGAGGATGGTCGAGGTCGTGCTGCCGGAACCGCAGGCGTCCGAGTTCGAGATCGCGTAGTAGCCGGTGCTGTTGGGCGGGCGCCCGGTTCCGGAGCTGTCCCGCACCCACGCGCCGCAGGTGTGGGGACCGGGCCCGGTGGTCACGGTCCAGTTGCCGGTCGTGCTCCAGTCGGTCTCGAAGTCGTCGGCGAGCAGGTCGGCGACGCCTCCGGTCTGTCCGTCCCTCTCGCTCGTGTTGCCATCGACGTTGCCGCCGTTGCACGGTCCGCCGTGGCCGACGGTGCCGTCCTCGGCCCGCACCACGTACCAGTACGGAGTCGCCGAGGCGACCGAGGTGTCCTCGTAGAAGGTGCCGGTGACGCAGGTGGCGACACGGTGTGCAGTGTCGACCGGCACCGGCGATGCGGTGTGGCGGTACACGCTGTAGGTCACGCCCGGCGCGTCGACGCAGCCGCTGGTCGCGGCACCCCACTCCAAGCGCAACCCGCACCGCCCATCGCTCAGCGGGCTCACCGTCGCCAGCCCCGCGAAGGTCGGCGCAGCGCTGCAGTCGCCGTAGGCGGTGGCCGAGGCCTCGTTCGAGCTGACCGACTCGCAGTCGAGGTAGGCCCGCACCACGTAGTAGTAGGTGACCCCGCCGTCGACCGTAGTGTCGTCGTAGGTCGTCACCGCCGCGCCCACGCTGCCGACCTGGGTGTAGGGACCGCCCGCAGTCAGGCCCCGGTAGATCCGGTACTCGGTGATGCCCGGCGTCGACGAGGCGGTCCAGGTCACGGTGATGCGGTTGAAGCCCGTGGCCTGCGCAGCGACCCCGGTCGGCGGGTTGGGCGGCGTGCAGGGGGTGGCGTTGTACACCACCAGGGCGAAGTCCTGGTCGGTGGTGTCGCCGTTGTAGAAGACGCCGTCGCCGTTGATCGTGGTCGCACGAACCCGCACGACGATGGCCTGGCCGGCGCTCACCGACGGCAGGAACACGTTCTCGACGTTGTTCAGGGAGTCGCGGGTGCCGCCGGTAACGGAGCGCTTGCCGGTGCTGCCCGCGGTGTCGAGGACGTTGCCCTTGTAGGTGTCGCCGCCCCAGTCGACCTCGAGGTCGAGGTCGTTGACCAGGGCCGGGTTGGCGCTCACCGCGCCGGCGGCGTCGGTCCAAACCAGCGTCACGTAGAGCGGCTCGGCCGAGCTCGAGACCGAGTAGGAGAACTCGCGCTGCTCGCCGTTCGCGAGCAGGAGGTCCGCCGTTTCCTGGTCGCGGTAGACCGAGGTCACGGCCGGGTGGAGGTGGCGCTCGGTGTTGACCCGGCCCCAGCCCTCGTAGTCGTTGGGCAGGTTGACGGTGACGTTGTAGACCTCGCCGTTGGCGGGCGCGGTGCTGGTCCGGATCTCGACCGCGGTGTTGATGAGGATCGCCTTGACCATGGCCGGCGACGGGGTGACCCCGGAGTGGTTGGCCCGCCACCAGTCGGTCAGCAACGCCACCGTGCCGGTGGTGTGGGGAGAGGCCTGCGAAGTGCCGCTGCACCAGCGGTGGTAGGAGTCGATGTCGCCCCACAGGGTGTCGGTCCCGGCCCGGGCCGAGGCGACGTTGGCCCCCGGCGCGACCACGTCCGGCTTGATGCGACCGTCCTGGCAGTTCCCGATCGAGCTGAAGCAGACCATCATGTTGATGTTGGTGCTGGGTATGGCGCTCACCCCGGCGCAGCCGTTGCCGGCGCCGGGGCCGTAGCCGGAGTTGTAGGGGGCGGGGCGGTAGATGTCGGTGGCTCCGGTGGTGATGATGTTCTTGGCCGACTTGGGCCGGGTGAGGCCCGCGGTCCCCGAGTTGCCGGCCGAGAAGCAGACCGTCAGCGGCTCGGCCGCCGCCGCCGTGCTCTCGTTGCCGTCGCGCACCCGGATGTCGTACTCGCGCTCGGTCGAGCCGTAGGTCATCGGGCTCGCGGTGCCGGCGCCCCAGCTGTTGTTCTGGGCCGTGCCGAGGACGCCGTTGGTGCCGATCGTGGTCACCGTCTGCTTGGTCAGGCAGCCGTACTCGGTCGTGGTCCCGCAGGTGTTGCTCCAGCCGGACTTGAGGAGCGGCTGGTTGAGGATGCAGGCCGCCGGGGCCACCCCGGCGCCGTAGCGATACCCGAGGCCGTCGACGGCGTGGCTGCAGGCGCCGGCGACGATGCCGGCGACGTGGTGGCCGTGACCCGTGGCCCCGGCGGTGGCGCCACTGAGGATGTCGGTGACGCGGCCGCTGAGGTGGACCTCGGAGGTGTCGACCCCGTCGTCGATCACGCCGACCGTGACGCCGGCGCCGTCAACGCCGATCGTGGACAGCCACGCGGCATAGGTGGGGTTCGGCGGGGTCGTCCCCTGCTCGCCGTTGTAGTGCCCGGCGACGATCAAGCTCGAGGACTCGTCGTCCAGCTCGGGCGGGTGATAGGCTTCGACGGCGATCACGTCGGCCAGGGCCGCAATCACGTCCAGGGCCTGCACCGGGACGGCGGCCCTCACCACCTCGTGGTTGCCGAACAGGCCCTCGCTCATGATCTCGCCGCCGGCGTCGCGGATCGCCTGCTTCTCGGCCTCGGTCACGGCCAGGTCGCGATTCGGGTTGAACAGCACGACCTTGACCTCGACCGTCCCCTCGGGCCATTCGCTCCACACCATCGTCTCGGGATCGAGCTTGAAGCTGGCATCCCACGGCCCGGCCCAGCGCACGAACGGCTCCTCCACGACGACCTGGAGCGCCGAGGGCTCCGTCCGCACCAGGTAGGCCGCATATGGGAAGAAGGTCACCAGCTCGAGGCCGAGCCCCTCCAGCCGGGCCAGCCACTCGTCCTCGGCCGGGCCGATGAGCTGCACCAGGTACAGCCCAGCTCCCTCATCCGGAACAGGGACAGAATCGGGGATGCCCCCACCGCCGAGAGGGTCGAATCGGTAGAGCCAGTGGCCAATAAGGCGCAGATCCGGCAGGGGTATCACCTCGAAGCGGTCCCGCAGCCGCTCGGGGCCGCCCTCCGGCAGCAGCGCCAGGACCTGGGTCGGGTAGGTGTGCACCACCTTGCCGCCCACCGCCACGACCTCGACCTCGGCGCGCCACAGCCCGCCCTCGCTCACGGGTCGCACCCAGAAGTACTCCATGCTGGCGCCCGCTGCGGGATCGCCGGAGCCGGTGAGGACCTTGTCGTCAAGGTCGATTGCGAACGCCAGGACCGCAGGCGCCAGCAGCAATACGGCCGCGACCGCCGACAGCAATCGTTTCATTGGAGCCCCCCTTGCACCGCTCAGCTATCCTCGATCCATCTCACCTGGCCTTCCGACGTACCCCTGGAGCTTCGGCCAACGTCCCGCCATCGCAAGGCCGAGATGAGCCCCTCTGCGAATCCGCGTCAGTGCCCGTCTGAGCGCCGTCGCGCCCTGCCCTGTCCAAATATAGCCGCCGCGCAGAAGAAGAGCCAACGCGGTCCTCCTGCGCGGTGTCAAATCCCCGTCAATCCGTCAGCCCGGCAGGCGCGAGGGCGCCCACCTCGGCCTGGTCTCCACTCCGGAGCAGCGGCCCCATGCAACCGCCGGTGACCCGCAGGCGCGCCAACCCGCTCACCCGCAGGGCCTGGGCGAGGAGGTCGAGCGACACCTCAGGGAGCTCCTCAGTCACGGCCCTCACCCCGCTCCCGCGAGGCCGTGTCGGACAAGAAAAAGCCCGCCCCGCCCGAGCGGGCGGGACGGGCTCGACGTCGAACCGACGCGCGGCTCAGCAGGGCCGCCAGTGAACGCTCACTCGGCGATCACGAACGGGTTGCGAACCGCGCACGTCATGCCCTCGCCGTCCAGGTAGACCTCGGCCTCCCACTCGCCGTAGAGCGAGCTGGTGACGATCGAGGTGCCGGCGACCGGGAAGGTCAGCACCGTGCCCAGGCGCGTGCCCTGGCGGGTGCTGTAGGGCTCCAGCACCTGAACCTCGAGCGGCCGTGGATAGGTGGGAACCGGACGGGTGGCGCCGGCCTCGGTCTGCGAGGTGGAGATGGGCGCGGTCAGAGTCTGGTAGAGGTGCCCGCGCGGCGTCTTGAGCTTGACCTCGAGGATGTGGTCGCCCTTGACCTCGGTCAGGAACAGCACCAGCAGGTGGATGTCCTGGGTCTTCTGCACCGAGTAGGTGCGGCCGCCGAGCATCGGGTCTACCGACTCCGAGCCGACCTGGACGCGGGCGCAGAACTTCCCGCCCTGGGGGCCAACCTGGGCCAGAACCGGGGCCGCCAGCAGGAGCACGAAAACCGCGACTGACAGGGTCTTGCGAAGCATGTCCTCTCCCTTCTACGGCAGGGGGGCCGTCACCGCGTACACGGCTCCGGACTCACTACCAGCGTACATCAGGTTGTTGACCACATCGAGGGCCGGGCTGCCGATCACCGAGGTGCCGTCGCCGAGCAGGAACGGAGTGGCGGTTGCGGCACCGCTCGCCTTGGCGATCTGGTGCAGGTACCCGTCGGTCGAGCCGACCACCAGGTTGGCGCCGGCCAGGAGCGGGATCGAGGGGCCGAGAATGTGCGTGGCCGACCACTGCACCGCCCCGTTGGTCGCGTTCAGCGACCACACGCGGTTGGTGGTGCTGAGGTAGACGCTGCCGGCTCCGTCAGGCCAGATGTAGCCCTTGACCGGCCCGTCGGCGAGCGAGATCGGCCCCCACAAGATAGCGCCGGGGGAGCTCACGGTGTCAACGGCGTAGACCTGACCGGCGTTGTTGCCGACGTAGATCCGGCTCCAGTCGCTCTCCGGCATGGGGCTGCCGTCGATGCTGCCGAGGGCGAGCGGCCAAGCGCCGGCGCACTGGCTCGCCGAGCTGTCGTCGTACTGGATGCAGAACAGGGTGTCGGTGTAGCCGCCGCCGCGCTCGCGGCTGGCGAAGTAGGCGCGGTGGTTGGCGTAGTCGACGACGGCGGCGCCGTTGATGATGCCGATCGAGGTCAGGTCGCCGGCGCCGTCGTAGGTCCAGGCGGTGGAGCCGCTGCTCGTGTTGAGGCCGTAGAACTGGTTCGGCATCGTCGCGTTGCGAGTGCCGACCAGGATCAGGTTGTAGGCCCCGCCGAAGTACTGCAGCTCGAGCGCCGCCGCGGCCTGGAGCATGCTGCCGGCGCCGCCGGGTTGGACCGGCGCCCAGACGTTGCCGCCGGTCGCGGCGTTGACCGCGTACGCGTAGCCGTCCTGGGCGGTGAGGTAGGCGACCTTGGAGGCGCCGTAGTTGACCACCGGCGGCCGGCCCTGGGCCGGTCCGTTCATGGAGGCCGGCGTCCAGCCGCTCGGCCAGTCGCCCGAGGTCGGGTTCATGGAGTGCAGGTTGCGGTCGTTGGACACGCCGTAGACCGAGCCGAGCCCGGGAGGTGCCAGGTTGGTGGCGCCGGTCTGGTAGATCCACTCCAGCGCGCCCGTGGTGTCGTCCGGCCGGGCCAGGACCCGCCTCGGACCGGAGTAGTCGCCCCCGTACCCGACGTAGATGGCGTAGGCGTAGTAGGTGTCGGGATTGAGGCCCGAGTTGGTGCAGGAGTTGTACGCCCCGGAGGCGGTGCTGAGACCGGAGCAGCTGACGACGGTCGCCGCCGCGTCGGTGGGCCCGTCCGGCCAGTAGCCGTCGGTCCGGTAGAGGAGGACGAAGCTGTCGATGTTGGTGCTGATCGGGTTGGACCACTCCAGCTTGTTGACGCCGCTGCCGGCAGTCGACCCACCGGTGGAGGTGGCGGTGAAGAAGCGCACCGGTTTGGGGTCGTCGCTGGAGGTGCAGGCCGGCCCGGAGTTGTAGCTCAGCACGACGTTGTCCAGGAACCAGCCTTCGCCGTCGGGCGCCGGCCCGTACAGGCCATAGGCGAAGTCCTTGCCGGTGGTGCCGCAGTCGGTCTCGTGACGTCCCCAGGGGATGCAGATCGTGACGCCGAAGCCGTTGCCCGGGTTGCGCCACACGTTCTCGCCGTACATCTGGTCGTCGCGCTTGAGCCATCCCCACTGGCCGTGGCCGGTGTAGGGCATGTTGACCTGGGTGATCATCCAGTAGCGGCCCTGCGGCAGCACGCAGTCCGGGACCAGGTCGAGGGCGAACGAGCCCGCGTCGTCGACCATGGCGGTGCCGGTGATCGGCGTCTGGTCGCAGGTGTAGCCGGCGACCGAGCCGTCGCAGTAGCCGCAGGCCGGGATCCCGGTTCCGGGAACCGGGAACGCGCCGCTGTTGTCCTCCTGGGTGAAGATGATGTCGACGCTGTCGGCCGGTCCGGTGCCGGACCAGTAGCCGCCCCAGACCTCGACCCGGTCGATGGTCCAGCCCGCGGCCGGCACGTCGAAGTCGTCGGCGCCCTCCGCGTCATAGATGTTGTTGACAGTCTCGAAATCCTGGCACGAGGCGATCCAGCCGTTGTTGGCGTCCATCCGGTTGTACATCGGGCCACGGTAGCCGGCGAAGGTGGCGAAGAGCAGGATGTCCGAGCAGTTGGCGGGCCAGCTCCCGTCCAGGGTGTTCCAGTAGTTGCAGAACTCCGAGACATCGACCGACGTGCTCACGTTGACCGGGTAGCCGGTGGAGCTCCCGCCCCAGCCGTCGTAGTACCCGGCATGCTCGCCCCGGACCACCTGGTTGTAGCCCTCTCCTGAGAGGAGGATGCTGTTCGCCGAGGCGGGGTCGACGTCGGCCCAGTCGAAGTAGGGGTAGACGCCGCTCGTCCAGTCCTTGCTCAGCCAGGAGAAGTACAGCTGCGCCCCGTCCGGCGGGGTGAACTCCCAGCGGTGGGCCCAGCTCAGGCTCAGGCTCTGGACCCCGTTCGGAACCATGATGCCGTAGTAGTCGGGCTGCGGGTAGGCGATGGAGTTGGCGTCGAGCGGGTAGGTGCCCGCGCAGTCCGTCGCATGCCCGAAGCGGAAGATGTTCTTGCCCGAGGCGGCCGGGCACTCCTGCACGCCCCGCCAGGCGTCGGAGCCGAGGCCGAAGGTGCTGTGCCGCCAGTTGGCGAAGCTGCCCGGAGTCCAGGTCTGGAAGGTCTCGTTGTAGATCTGGACCACACCGTTGGGCGGGATGTTGAAGTCCCACCAGCTGTTGGTGTCCTCGTTGCCGTCGTTGCACGGCCCGCCGTGGCCGATGGTGGCGTCCTCGGCGCGCACGATGTAGTAGTACTTCTGGCCGGCGGTGAGGCCGGTGTCGACGTAGGAGTTGTTGGCGACGCAGCTCGCGATCATGTTGGTCGCCGGGTCCGGCGTGAACCCTGGCGTGGTGCTGCGGTAGATGTTGTAGACCACGGGCTCGGTGCACCAGCCCAGCGCCCACGGCCACTGGATCACCAGGCCGCAGACGTCGGGCAACGGCTCGATCAAGCCAATACCGGAGAAGTAGGGCTCGTCCGTGCACTCGCCCCACGGCGTGCCCTGTACCTCGATCGAGTCGGAAGCGGACCAACAGTTGTTGTCCTCGTAGGTGCGCACCCGGTAGTAGTAGGTGACGCCGAGCATCACGTTGGTGTCGGTGTAGCTGGTGCTGGCGGTGGAGCCGAGCGGGGCGTAGGGTCCGCCCTGGGTCGTGGAGCGGAACACCCGGTAGCCGGTCGCGCCCGAGACCGCGGTCCAGCTGACCGTGATCTGCATCTCCCCGTCGGCCAGGGCCTGGACGTTGCTGGCGGTTGCCGGCGGGTCGTTGAGGCCCCCGTCGTTGCACGGGAACGCGAAGGAGGCGAGGCGGGTGTGCCAGTTGTACGGCAGGGTCGTGCTGCCGATGTACATCTGGGTGTACCAGAATGTCGTGTCGTCCACCGGGTCGACTCTCATCGAGCTGTAGTCGCCCCAGCGGTCGTACGGAGGATCGGTGGTGCCCTGGTCCGAGTAGGAGGTGCCAGCCATGATGCTGACCTCGCCCTGGGGCATGGTGCCCACGCCGTCGGTGACCAGGCGACTGGTGTACCTGATGCTCGGATAGGCCACGTCCGTCTTGTTGTTGGCCAGGCTGTAGCCGAGGGCCATGTTGCCGGCGTAGTCCTGGGCGATGCTGCCCATCCACCGCTCCATGATGTCCGGATCGTAGGTGCCGTCCTGAGCCACCACCCAGGCCGGGCTGCCGTCGTACTCGTACTTGAGCTCGAACCAGCGCGGCGCGGTGTTGGTGCTGGCCCCTTCGACGCCCATGTTGGTGACCAGCGACTGGTAGGGTGTGGCCCGGTACCCGAAGTAGCGGTACTGCAGGCGGTGCATGAGCTGGCCGGCAAAGGAGTCGATGCGCCGGGTGGTCCCCTGCTGATCGACGATAGGGTAGTTGACGGTTCCGAAGAGCTGGGTGCGCAGGGTCCAGGCGGGCACCGTGAAGGCCCGGTTGGGGTTGATCCAACCGTCGCCGTCGACGATGCCGAAGGTGGAGTCGGCCGGGGTCGCCCAGTCGACGTGGAAGTCCCACATCAGGAGGCGGTTCATGTTGGTGTCGTCCGACGCCAGGAAGGGGCACGGCGTGCCAGCCGGCGGGGGGTCGCCCTCGAGGTCGGCGGGCAGCAGGTTGTCGTACCAGACCTGGGTCGGCGTGGCGTCATACAGGGGACCGAAGTCCACCACTCCCGGTCCGCCGCTCCCGACGAGCATCCACGGCCGGGGCAGGGCGACCACGTGGGCGCCGAAGAAGCCGCCGTCCACGAGGTCGAAGTCGCGGGCCGACACGTAGTAGGCGTCGGGCCAAAGGGCGATCTTGGGGTAGTCGGGGAACAGCACGTAGGGCCACTCCATCGAGAAGCGATACCAGCTCCCCGTCGGGTCGGCGGTCTCGGAGACGGCGATGCAGTAGTAGGCCGGGACCGTGACTGTGAACTGGGCCATGACCCAGCGGTGGGCGAGGTGGTCCCAGACCGTGATCGGGTCGCCGTCGTTCCACTCCTCGCAGTCGCCGCCGAAGCCGGTCCACAGGGAGTTGCCGGGCTCGAAGTCGTCGCCGGAGCCGGCCGCGTTGAGGTCGACGACACTGCCATCGCGGTTGAAGACGGTGTAGTCGAGGTTGATCCACTGCAGGTAGTAGCTGTCGCCGATCGCGCCCTGCGTGTCCGGGGGATGCCAGCTGTAGGTGTAGCCGGGGAAGCCTGCCCCGAGACCCTCGACGTTGAGGGTGGGCGTGGGCGTGGCCCGGGTCTGCTCGCCCTCCGGGGTGAACCAGCTCTGGAGCACGGGCTGGGCGGCGTACTCGGCCCACTCGCCCTGCCAGTCCGGCGGCAGCACGTTGGTGCCGGTGGGCTCCAGCAGGTGCTTCTTCCGCTTCTCGGTCGCCCGCGGGGGCGGGACCATTTCGCGCAGCGGGGGGGACTTGTCGATCTTGGTGAACTGGCTCAGATGGGGGCCCGGGCCGCCGTGGGGGACGCGCATCGCCGCCCCCGGTGCCGCTCCCCCGCCCTGGTTCGTGATGTCGCCAGCGATGACACTGGAGACACCGACCGTGAGCAGTACGAACAACGCAACGTAAATCGCCCTTTTCATAGGGTTCCCCCTCGTGTACCGACCCCTACACGCCAAAGCGCCACAGGCCTCGGCCCTCTCGTAGCGACGCTGCCTCCCACCGGAGCACGACCCGCTCTGGCTGGCCCTCCTGACCTATCAAGAAATATAGCCACGCCGCCGGGCGGTGTCAACGACCGACAACGAGCTGAGACTCTGCGTCTCGGCTCCTGCGGAAGCCCACCCTGGTTGTCGATCTGCACCCAGCTCCCTCGCTCTCGCCCGACGCGAGCTCGACAGGTTTCCCCGCGCACACCTCTCCCCTGCCCTCACGCATGCGCATTCCATGCCACGATCCACGCTGGGTCCTGGGACCACACTGACTCGAAATGGTACATTCCAAATTGCCATGCCCCATAATAAGACACGGCCACGCGCCTCTCAGCCGGACCCGTCCCTGGCCCCCGTGCGATAATCCCGCCATGACCGCGCGCCCAGTTGCCGAACCACCCTCATGAGCCCAACCCGCCGCCGATTCGGAGCCGCGGCGATCCTGTCGCTCGCGTTCCTCCTGCCGGTCATGATCGCCAGGCTGGCCGGCGACCAGCCCCAGGTGCGGCGCGTCCACGTCGATCTCTTTCGCTACGGCAACCAGCCCGAGGTGATCCACGTCGGACGCGGCGACACGCTCGTCCTCACCTTTTCGGCGCGCGACACTCCCCACAGCTTCTTCCTCCAGGAGTATGGGGTCGACGTCAAGGTGAGCCCCCTCACGAACGAGGTCCAGGTGGTCACGCCGGATGCCCCGGCCGACCCGGCGGAAACCAGGCGGGAGGTGGTCCTCAAGATCGGCCGGCCCGGCCTCGCCGGTCTGCTCGGCATCAAGGCGCGCTTCCGTTGCCACGTCTACTGCGGCCAGATGCACGCCTTCGAGCAGGGCTTCCTGGTCGAGCATCCCAACGGCCTTCGCGCCGGCGCCACCGGGGTGCTCGTGGCGATCCCGCTGGTGGCGTTGCTCGGCCTCCGCCGGCCACGAGAGAACACACACCCGACAGTATCCGACGTCCTCGATCGCTGGCCGTTCCTGCGCCGCCTGGTCGCGGTGCAGGGACTGCCGTTCTGGCTCATGACCGGCATGAGCCTCGCCCTCTACGTCGTCCTGCTCACCTCGCTGCTGGGGACCCAGATGGCCGGCGGCAACCTCGGCGTGCTCCTGCTGTGGGTGGTCTGGCTGTTCGCGCTGATCGTGGTGCTGGTTCCGCTGGGAGGACGGCTGTGGTGCACCCTGTGCCCGATCCCGATGCTCGGCGACGCGCTCCAGCGGGGCGCCACCGTCGACGTCCTCCCGGGGAACCGCGGCCCGTACGGCAATCGCCTCCGCGGGCTCATGCGCCGGTGGCCGGCCGCGCTGTCTGATGCCCGGCCGCGAACCCTGGTCTTCCTCGCCTTCGGGACCGTGAGCATCCTCATCGTCAGCCAGCCGCGCTGGACCGGCTGGGCCGTGCTCATCCTCCTGCTGCTGGCCACGATCATGCCGCTGATCTTCGAGCTGCGCGCGTTCTGCCGCTTCCTCTGCCCGGTCGGCGCCTTCCTCAGCGCGTATGCCCCGATGGGCCGGCTCGGCCTGCGCGCCCTGCGCGCCGACGTGTGTCAGCGCTGTGGCGACGAGGGCAGGGAAACCTGTCGCAAGGGCAACGAGCGCGGCTGGGCGTGCCCCTACGGCCTCACCGTCGGCCACATCCAGGACAACGCCGACTGCGGCCTGTGCCTGGAGTGCCTGCGCAGCTGCTCGTTCAACAACGTGACGCTGGTCTGGAGGCGCTTCGGGCTCGAGCGCTTCCTGCACGGCCGCGACCAGGCGCTGCAGGCGAGCGTGCTGCTGACCCTGGCCGTGGCCTACTGCCTGGTGTTCATGGGACCGTGGCACAGCTTGCGCGACATGATCGACATCGTGGACAAGAAGAACTGGGACCTGTTCGCAGTCTATTCGGCGGTCCTGTGGCTGACGGCGCTCGGCCTGGTGCCGTTGCTGATCCGCCTCCTCACCGTCCTGGGGACGCGCATGGCCCGCGTCGACACCGCTGCCCGCGACCTCTATCCCGCCAACGCCTCGCCCCTGGTGCCGATGGGGCTCTGGGTGTGGATCGCCTTCGCCGTCCCGATGCTGATGGTCGAGTGGTCCTTCGTCCTCTCCACCCTGTCCGACCCGTTCGGCTGGGGCTGGAACCTGTTCGGCACAGCCGGTCGACCCTGGATCCAGCTGTGGCCCCACCTGGTCCCCGTCATCCAGGCCGCCGCTGTCGCGCTCGGGTTCGGGCTGTCCCTCACGACGGCCTTCCGGGTGTGGTCCGCGGTCGCCGCATCCCCGCGCCAGGCGGCTCTCGGCACGCTCCCGATCGGCGGCTTCCTGCTCGCCCTCGGGCTCGGCCTGATCTGGTTCTTCACGTAGGTCATCACGGCGCGCGCCGCTGGCAGAAACCCATCCCAGGATCCTCGACCATCACAGGTATGGGCGCCATGAGATCGCGGCACGCAGGCGAAAGCTGGTGGATAATCCAAGCTCGGAGGTCGTGGATGACGAGGAGAGCCGTCCGAGCGCCCTCACCGCTGCTGCTCCTGGGGTTGATCGTGGTCGGGGTGCCGCTCGCCCTCCTCACCTACGAAAGCCGACGGACCGGTCTCTCCTACCGCGAAATCCTGGGGCGCATCAGCCGCAAGGCTGCGCGCGACGACAGGCCGGCGCCACCCGGGAACCTCGCCAAAGGGGAGACGATCCCCTTCCTGGCGCCGCGACCGGTGGGCGAGACTCCGGACGAGAAGTCGACCATCTCCCACGTGACCGTCTCCGACCTCGACCAGGACGGTCTCAACGACATCCTCCTCTGCGACGTGCTCCACCAGCGCGTGAAGTGGATCCGGCAGTCCCCCCGCGACGAGTACGCCGAACGCCTGATCGGCGAGGAGATCGCCGGACCGGCCCACGTCGAGACCTGCGACCTCGACCGCGACGGCGACCTCGACGTGATGGTGTCGGCGATGGGCATGATCCTGCCCAACAACGACAAGCTAGGCAAAGTGATCTTGCTCGAGAACGATGGCAATGAGGATTTCACTACTCACGTTTCCGCCGACAAGATCTGCCGCGTGACCGACGTCCGTTGCGGCGACCTCGACGGCGACGGCGACGTGGACCTGGCGGTCGGGCAGTTCGGCTACGATCAAGGCGAGATCCGTTGGATGCGCAACCTCGGCGGCTGGCGGTACTCAAGCGAGATCCTGCTCAGCCTGTCCGGCACCATCCACACGCCGGTGGCGGACATGGATGGCGACGGCGATCTCGACATCGTGGCCCTGGTGAGCCAGGAGTGGGAGGAGGTCTACGGCTTCGACAACGACGGCCGGGGCGGCTTCCGCACCCGCATCCTGTACGGGGTCGCCGACGACGACTACGGCAGCTCGGGCATCGCCATCGCCGACCTCGACAGCGACGGAGATCCGGACATTGTGTGGTCCAACGGCGACGCCTTCGTGGCCACCGACTACCGACCCATGCCGAGCCACGGCTTGCAGTGGCTCGAGAACACCGGCAACTGGGCCTTCGCCTACCACCGCCTCGGCGACTTCCCGGGCGCCTACGATCCTGACGCGGCCGACATGGACGGTGACGGCGACCTCGACGTGGTGGCCGTCAGCGGCTTCAACTACTGGGACCACCTCGAGGCGCAGAGCATGATGTGGTGGGAGAACCAGGGCGACGGCTCCTTCGTCGGTCGCGACCTGGCGGCCGCGCCCACCCATCTGATCACCATGGCTCTGGCTGACATGAACGGCGACGGTCTGCCGGATGCGGTCACCGGGAGCATGAACCTCTACCCGCCCTTCGACCGCATCGGTCGCATCACCCTGTGGATCAACCGCTGGGGCGCGGAGGGCGAGCGGTGACCGCAGCCGGCAGGACCCCGGCCTGGCTCGTGCCGTCCGCCGCCGCGGTCGTCCTGCTCGCCGTCCTCGGCGTCGGCGCCAGGTACCTCATGACGGCCAGCCTGCGCAACGACCTGCCCCGACTGCCCGAGCTCGAACGATACCCGGCCGCGGTCCAACGCCAGCTCGCAGGCGCAGATGCCAGGGCCCGCTCCCACCCCCGATCGGGCGAGGCCGTGGGGGGCCTGGCCATGGCCTACCATGCCAACTCCTTCTTCGAGCAGGCCCGGGTCGTCTACCGGCTGGCCATGCGGCTCGACGAAGACGACCCGTTCTGGCCCTACCTCCTCGGCGTGCTCGAGACGCTGGCCGGCCACAACGAGCGGGCTCTGACGTTTCTCGAGCGCGCCGTGGAGCTGGACCCGACCAACGCCCACGCCTGGGCCCGCCTCGGGCAGATCCACTTCCGCCGTAGCGCGCCCGACGAGGCCGAGCGGGCTTTTGCCAGAGCGCTCGCACTCCAGCCCACGCATCCCCACGCCGGCGTCGGCATGGCCCGGGTCCTCGGTCTCCGGGGAGCCTGGCAACGCGCGGCGGAGATCCTCGAACCGTGCGTGCAGGCCCACCCCGGCTACGGTCCCGGGCACCGCACGCTGGCCTTGGTCTACGGCGCGCTCGGCCGCACCGCCGACCAGCGCCACCACGAGGAGCTGGGATCGGACGTCGACGTCCAGATGGACGACCCGCTCGTCCACCGGCTCTTCGACCTGTCGAGCACGGCATCGGTGCTCATCATGCAGGCCCAGGCCGCCCAGCTGCGCGGCGACGGGGAACGCCCCAACCGCCTCCTGCGCCGGGCGGTCGAGGTCGCGCCCGACGACGTCGACGCGCGACTGGCGATCGCGCGCTGGCTGAGCGCTCCGGGCCGGACCGACCCGGAGCGCCTGCGGGAGGCGGCAGGCCACCTCGAACGGGCCATCGCGCTCGACCCGAGCTACCCGGTCGCCCGCCACACTTACGCCACGGTGCTCTACGCGCTGGGCGACGAGGAGCGGGCCGAGGCGGAGTGGACGAGCCTCATCACCAGCGAGCCGGATCACGCGCAGGCCCTCGCCAGCCTGGGCCAGCTGCGCTACTTCCGCGGCGACCTCGAGCAGGCTCGCCAGCTCTACGAGAGGGCGCTCGAGGTGCCTCCGGACACGCCGTTCTCGCTCGGCGACCGGGCACTGATTGCCGATCGGTTGGCGATCACCTACATCCAGCTCGGCCAGGTGCCGCGGGCCCTGGAGCGTTTCCGCGAGGCAGTGGTAGCCGACCACCGGTCCGTCGAGGCCTTCTCCCACTGGGCCCGGCTGCTGCGCGAGCAGGGCCGTCCGGCCGAGGCGCTGGCGATCCTCGAAGACGGTGTGGCGGCCAACCCGAGCACCGGCCAGCTGCTGTTCGAGCTGGGCAATGCGCTCCTCCAAGAGGAGCGCTTCGCGGACGCCCGCGAGCGGCTGCTGCTCGCCGTCCGGCTCGACCCGCGGGACTTCCGCGCCCACTCGGCCCTCGGCTACGCGCGCCTCAAGCTGGGTGACGTGGATGGCGCGGTCGAGAGCCTGACTAACGCGCTCGACGTCAACCCCGCCTACCCCCTGGCCCACTTCCACCTCGGCAACGCGCTGCTCGCCACGGGGCGGCGGGTCGAGGCCATCGCCCACTACCGCAGCGCCCTTCAGTACGAGCCAGGCTTCGCTCTAGCGCGACAGGCCCTGGCCACGGCCGAGGGGGCGGAGGGAGCTCGCTAGCCGTCGTCTCTCACAACGTCGGTCAGGTCGAGCCGGCTGCCGCATGGCAGTCTGGGGTTCGGCGAGCCGCCGATTCTCGTCCCTGGCACGAGCTCGATCCAATGGGCGTTGCGGGCGCGGTTGACACCTGGATCAACTCACCCATACGCTTGCCGGTGCGCCGGTCGTCGCCTCCGTCGCCGGCGGGAATGGAGAGACCACATGAAAGGCGTGCGCCGCTGCCTGCTCGGGTTCGCTCTGATTGCGCTCCCCTTCGCGCCACCCGTGAACGGTCAGGACGGACCGGCTCAGCTCGCCCAGCCGGGCCTCGAAAAGGGGACTGCGCTGCGTCCAGACCAAGTCCCGAGCGCCCCGCTCTCCGGCGGGGGGCAGCGGGTCCCGCTCGTCACCTGTGCCCACGTCATGGGGATGGGGTTGGCGGAGCGCGCGCTGCCCCTGTGCCGCGAGGAGCTCAACCGTGACCCCGAGTCGGTCGAGCTCATGCGCCTGGTCGCCCTGGCCGAGCTCGAGGCCGGCAACCTCGAGCGCGCGGCCGAGCTCTGGCAGCAGCTGATCGAGCGGGAGGGCTGGCAGCACGCCTACGCCCACGGCTGGGCCGCGGCCCTGTGGCGGATGGGCGCCATGGATCGGGCCGAGGCCGTGCTGCGCGAGAACGTCGAGCGGACCGGGAGCACGCTCGCCCACCAGAGCCTGATCCGATTCCTGCTCTCGGCCAAACGCTGGGGGGACGCGCTCGAAGCGGCAGAGAAGGCCAGCCAGGCCTTCCCGGGCGAGTGCGGCTTCGTCGAAGCTCAGGGGGTTGCCGAGGCCGAGGCGGGACGTCACGAGCGGGCCGCGGAGCTCCTCGCCGCGGCCACGGACAAGGGCTGCACCGCCGACCGCTGGGCCAACTACGAGGTCTTCGCGCCCCGCCTGCTCACCGGGACCTATCGCAAGCTGCTCCGGGCGGAGGACCTGGCGCAGGGGCTGGCCGACCTCGACGACTTCGACTGCCGGCAGCGCATGCGACTGCTGCAGATGGTGATGAGTCCCGACGTCGCTCCGACCGTCACGCAGGTGCTCCTGGCGCGGAGCGACATCGACCTCCGCCTGGCCGGGTTGGCCCTGCTGCACGAGGTCGGCGCCCGGGCCATGACCTCGTGGGAGCGACTTCTGGCGGAGGGAGACGAGGATCTCCGCACGCTCACCCTGCAGCGCATCCGCGCCCTCCGCGATCCCGCCTTTGTCCCGCCGCTCGAGACCCACCTCGCGCGCGAGGGGTCGAGGGAGGTCAAGTCGCTGACGACGCTGGCGCTTGGAGAGGCGCTGATCACAGCCGACGCTCCGGAACGGGCGAGCGCCATTCTCGAGAGCATCGCCGAGTCCGAGCCGACCTACGCCGAGGGGCGCCTCGCCCTGGCCGCAGCGGCCGAGCAGCGGGGCGACCCGGCTGCGGCGCTGCGGCTGCTCGAACAGGCGAGCGCGGTCGACCCCGAGCTCCGAATCGACCCCCGACGCATCGAGCGCCTGCGCGCCGCGGCCGGCTCTCGGCCCGAGTGAGGCGTCGGCAGGGTCGCCTCCGCGGCTCAGGCGAGCAGCCGAGCGAGCAGGCGTCCGCGCAGGTCGAACGCCGTCCAGTAGGTCGGCATCAGCCGCGTCGAGCCGCCCCACTTTTCCTTGAACCTGACCAGGGACTGGGAAGCGGGCGGCGACGACATCAGGTTGCAGCGCACGGCGCCGGACTCCAGCGCCCACTCCACGATCTCCTCGAGCAGTCGGTCGGAGACGCCGAGGTGACGGTGGTGAGTATCGGTGGCGGCGTGCAGGTAGCACGCCGTCGCCCCGTCGAGGGCCGCCGCCGCGAAGCCGACGATCGCGCCGTCCAGGCGGGCGACGAAGCAACGCAGCCTCGGTGACTCGCCGCTCAGGGCGAGCAGCTCCCGGAAGTAGGCCAGGTTGTACCTGAGCCGGCCCCCTCGTCGCCGGATCGTCTCGCGATACAGCGCGTACAGGGACGCCGCAGCAGCCGTGCCCGGGCGAGCGTCCACCTCCAGCCGGCTATGACGCGCCTTGCGCAGGTCACGCTCCAGCTTGGGATTCGCGTGCGGCGACCACGCGCTCAAGTTCTCGATGGCGGTCTCGGGCGTCAGCGCCGCCGCCATCGCCAGGCGCTCCTCGACCACGAACGCGCTGGCAGGGACGCGCACGAGGTCGACCCTGATCGGCGAGCGCGGCGCCCGCAGGGCGGCGACCACCGCCTCGATCCAGGCGCGGTCCACGTGCTCGGAAATCACCGGAAACCCCAGGTAGGCGACCCGGAAGGGTCCCCGCCGGAACAGGGTCACGACCGCCCCCTGCTGACGCGCCAGATGCCAGCAGTAGACGGGCCTGGCTGCGAACGCCGCCGTCAGCACGCGCTGCCAGGCGGGAGCCTGGAAGAGGAGCCTGCCGCCCTCCGCCCACGCCTCCCACCCTGGGGGCGGCGCGGTCGAGAGCTCAAGCTCCGACGACACCGATCGGGCGCCCTCACCCACCTCGTTCCTCCCGATCGAGGGCGCCCAGGAAGAGGCTCACGCTCGCCGCCACGTCGAAGGCAGCGCGGGCGCGCTCGATCCCGGCGCCCAGCGACGCCGGGTCGAGATCGAGCGCCGCTCGCAGGGCCTCGCCATAAGCCGCAGGCTCGACGGCCCTTGCCACCACGCCGACCCCGTGTCGCCGCACCAGGTCCGGCAAGTCGCCGGCCGGCGTCACGACCACGCCCCGACCGGCCTGCATGGCATCCGAGAAGACGAGCGGAACGCTTTCGACGCGGGACGGTATGAGGACCCAGTCCGCCCAGTCGTAGAGGGCTGCGGCCTGGTCCCGGTCCAGGTACCCCTGGATCTCCACCCTCCTTCCCGCCCGCGTCAGCTCCCCGGCGCGCTGACGGACCAGCTCCTCCAGGTAGCCTCCGCCAGCCACGCGCACGGCTTCGATCCGGCTCCAGTCCTCGTCGCACAGCATGGCCAGCGTTTCGAAAAGCAGGTCTACGCCCTTGTTGGGGTGCCACCTGCCGAGGAATGCCAGGCGGTAGGGTGGCGACACGGACGGTGCTCGCGCCCGAGGAGCGACGAGCCTCCGGCAGCTGGGGAGGAGGAGACAGCTCTTCCCTGACAGTCGCTCGACGTCCCGGCACAGACCGGCACCATCCGCGAAGCGAAGGCGGCTCTGGCGCAGGACCCGTCGCAGCTGCCCTCGCACCACCGGCTGCCGGCCCAGGGTCCAGATGTCGCTACCGAGCGCCCACGAGCAGTACGGGATCCCCCGCCTGCGGGCAGCGTGCCGCGCCCAGTACCCGGAGGGCAGAACCCACAGTGCGAGAATCCAGCTCAGGGTTCCCCGGGCGGCCACCCGCTCCACCGCCCGCAGGCCACGCCACAGCGTCTGCACGATCAGAGGCCAGTGACTGGGTCGAGTCGGATCGAGCAGCGACAGGGGGAGGGTCGGGACCGGGAACCGGATCACCTCCAGCCGTCCGCCTTTCTCGATGCTCGGCGCCAGAGCGGGCGCGATCACCGTCACCTCGACCTGCTTCGCAAGCTCGGCGGCGAAGTCCTCGACGAAGGTGCCCGCAGCATCTTGTCCCGGAAAACCGAAGGGGAAGGAGGTGGTGACGACCGCCACGTGCATCAAGGTCGAATCACGATCTGACCGTGCGGCGTCGCATCCGCGGGCGGATTGGTCCGCTCTGGGAAGTGCCAGCTGACTGTCACGGCTCTCCTCGTGTTCCGCGACCGAGAATAGCACGAGGGGAGCTCGACCTCAGTTCGCGCCGCTCACGGCCCGTCCCGGCGAGGGCGATCGCGCCTGCGCAGCCAGGCTCGGTAGATGCGGAGTGCGAGGGCGAGGCCGGGCCGCTGCCAGTAGACGGTCACATGACTCCGGGTGCTGGCACCCAATGACTCCTTGAAGCGGGCGATGCCCGGGCGTGCGCCGCCGCGACCGGTGACCCCACCCAGATCGTAGGCTGCCACGCCGCGCTGGTGGCACCACCGCAGGGCCTCCCAGTGGAGGAGGTTGCTGGCCGATGTCGCCCGCTCCGCCTGATCCATGGCGCCGTCCCAGAAGTAGCAGCGCGAGCCCGAGGGCAGGAGCCAGAGCGCGGCGTGCAGCTGCCCGTCGCGACTCGCGGCGAGCACCCGCAGGCCGAGATGGTCTCTCCGCCTCAGCAGCTCGCGGTGCAGTCGGCTCGGGTAGTTGGGCCGGATGCCCTGGCGGCGCACGTAGGTCGACTCCAGCAGCCGTTCGTAGTCACGGACGAATAGCTCGTTCTGCACCCAGTGCGGCCGGACCCCCGCCCGGAGCGCGTGGCGCACACGTCGCCGCGCCGGTGGTCGCAGCCGCTGCCACATCTCGTCCAGGCTCGGTCCGATGGAGACCTCCAGACTCTGCCCGGTCTCGGTCCAGGTGCCTCTGGGGAGGGCCAGCAGTTCGTGCGGCCAGCACATCTGGAAGTGAGCGACCCTGTTCGACCTGACCCAGCCGCTCACCGCTCTCACCAGCTCCTGTCCGAGGTGCTCGGGAATCAGCGGGGGAACCGGCGGCGTGGCACAGCCCGGCAGCGGCCAGCCGCGGACCCGCAACGGTCCCACTCGCCGGGAGAGAACGGGCAGGACCCCCAGCAGCTCTTCGCCGTGCACCAGGCCCAACGGCTCGACCGCGACCGCCAACGCCCCCACGATGCTCTCGAGCCAGTCCCAGGTGTGGAAGATGGAACGATCCTCGGCCCCCGCGACAAACGTGGCGTAGCGGGAGAGCGGGATCCGCCTAAGCTCCATCGGCACGCTTCCCAAGAACGAACAGGGCATCGTGCCATCGTCGTGTCCTGAGGGGACAGAAGCGGCGGTTCCAGCGAACCTCCAACCTGGCCAAGGCAGGAACCAGGGCCCGCGGCAGCAGCCCGAACCAGATCAGGTAGATCCAGGGGAAGCGTGGCTGACGAACGGCCGAAGCATGGTGGAGGACCCACCCCTTTTCGATGAAGTACCCGAGCAGCTCGTCGACGCTGCGTTTCTTCTGGCCCCAGAGCTCGAGCTCGGCCACTTGCCACCTGGGCGACTCCGACACCTGGTCGAGCAGGTAGAGCTGCCCGCCAGGTCTCAGCAGCCGCCCGAGCTCGGCCGCCATCGCGGGCATCAGCTGATCGGGGAGGTTGTGCAACGACTCGCACGCCACCACACGGTCGAAGCTGCGATCGGCAAGCGGCAGCCGCACGCCGTCACAGCAGACCAGCGGGAGCTCGCCGCCCTCCGCACGGGCCACGCCTCGGGCGACCGCGAGCATACCCATCGAGATGTCGAGCCCGACCACGCGGCGGCAGTGGCGCCGCGCCTGCGCAGTGAAGAATCCCGTACCGCAGCCCACGTCCAAGAGGCTCTCGCTGGCGGGTCCATGCTCCAGCCACGGCAGCAAGGCTGTCGCGAAAACCGTGGTGATGTAGCAGCTCTTGCGCCCGCCCCGATTCTGCGGCGCATGGGCACCGAACGCGCCGAAGGTGCTGAGCTGGTCGAATATGCGGCGCGCCTGAGCGACCGTGGCGGGCATCGACTCACGCTAACACGTCCGCCATCGAGCGGCGAGCGGCGTGGCTGTGCAGCCGTCACCGTGGTCGGCAGCCGAGAACCGGAGCCCCTCCCCGGTCTTTCGGCTACCGCGGTGGTGCGCGCGACACGCACTCCCGCAGCAGTCCCCCGCGCGGCTCCGACCCGACCTCCCCCACCCCGCGTTTCCCTGCAGCGAGCCCGGGACCTCGCGCCCTGCGGGGTGGAGATCTGCCCGCGCAGCGCTGCCCTTCGACCGTTCGGACGGGGCCACCGGGAGGAGGAGCACACCGACCGGCTGATCGCGACCCAGCTGCTCCGACAGTGTCCGGTAGATCGTCGCCCACCCGTCTCCGTCGCCGACACGCGGACAGCCCTCGAGCTCAGGGCACGTCGCTGCCAGGTCATTCCACTCCGTCGAGCCGAGCGTCTCGAGCAGCTCCGCCGACTCGCGCCGTTCCCGCTCCTGGTCTGCTCGATAGAGCTCGGCCTGGGCCAGGGCCTCGCGGTACAGGCGCTCCATCTCGGGCGACGGGAGGCTGCCCGGCTCGGGCCTGCGCACATGCTCGGCCGCAGGCATCAAGCTCAGGGTGCCGACTCCGCCTACCCGCGCCTCGAGCAGCGCGCGATAGAGCGCGACCCGGCAGGCCATGCGCTGGCGCAGCTGGGGACCGAGCCCCGGCATGACGGCGGCCACCGCGCGCAGCATGCGCTCCTTGACGCCGGTGTCCTCGCGCACGTCGCGGCCAGCCAGCGTGCGGTGGCCGTAGTCGGTCCACCAGTCGAGCATGGCCGGCGCCAGCAGGGGTTCGTCCCCGCCCTCGAGCACGTTCTGGCGCTGGTTGTCGAACTGGTTGAAGACGAGGAAGTTCAGCACGTCCTCCAGGCTCGCGGGATCGACCGTTCGCCACCATGGATCGGCGAAGCCGAGCACCA
>Ga0316620_10000141_pt1 | contig 27795 bp, 16 predicted proteins | sample OWC_Aug_M1_C1_D5_FD_207651 | JGI IMG/M metagenome (GOLD analysis project Ga0316620, IMG submission 207651) | Wetland soil microbial communities from Old Woman Creek delta, Ohio, United States - OWC_Aug_M1_C1_D5_B | ecosystem: Environmental > Terrestrial > Soil > Wetlands | place: USA: Ohio...
ATCCTGTTACAACGTCTCGGACTCAGGCTGCCGACAGCGGGAAAAATTACCCGTTTGTAGTGGAAACTCGACATGATCTGTGATGAAAACAAAAGACTTAGCAATTTAACTGCGGAAGTTGGGCTAGGCGGCGGGAACGGCTCTCCGCACAGCATCCGTCTTGCGGACGCGAACGACGCGCGTAGAGGCCCATCGGTCGCCTGCGCGTGCTCGCTCCGCCGAGCGCAGGATCAGCAGCACGCCCAGAATGTTAAACGCAGGCAGGCTGTCCACCGCCCGCAGCAGGTTGCGGAGTACAGCCCTTCCGATGCCGGGCTTGCCCCCGCCTGGCGCAATCACCCGCAGGCCAAGGGCCCACTTGCCCACTGTGAAGCCGAACCAACCTTCCAGCAGCACGTAGTACAAGAACATCACGACGAAAAACATGATGCAGATCGGATCGGAGATGAAAAGCCCGGTGCTCCATCGATGATCGGTCGGGGCCATTAGCCACACGCCCTTCACCAGTCGTGTGATCGGGAAGAAGAGTGCGCAGAATACCAGCAGATCGACGAACAAAGCGGCAAAGCGCACCGCCAATCCGGCATAACGGATGCCGTTCGTGGTCACGATTTTGGCAACTTGATCTGTCATACCCGCCACGAACCGCGAGCTGCGGACACGATCCTATCCTGGTTTGCATCTATCTTCATGCAAGCCTTGGGAACGAACCGCAGCAAGTGCTTGGCTCTTTACAGAAACGCGCGGTCCGGTGCCCATACCCATAACTGCGGGTGTCCAGATGCCCACCCCATAAATGTGGGTGTCCCTTTATCCATCCCGTTATCCGCAATCAGTTACCCATAAATGATAAATGTGGGTGTCCAGTTGTACGCTTGCGGGCATCCGGCGAGAACCGGTGGGCGGGGGCCTCGCCGGATGTCCGGCAAAATCTCCGGCAAAATCCTTCAGCGGACGCTCAGCCCAATTTCTACGCGCCGGTTCTCCTTGCGGCCGGCTTCGGTTTTGCTGTCGGCCTTGGTGCTGGCACCTCCATCCGCAGCCGTGAGCCGGGTGGCATCGATGCCCGCGCCTGTCAGGTATTTGATGACCGCCTCCGCCCGTTTCAGAGCCAGGCCTTTGACCCGGGACTCACTCCTGGAACCATCCGTGTACCCGGTGACGGTCGCCCGCAGCCGCGGATCGTTTTTCATCTGTACGGCGATGTTGTCGAGGATAGCCTTGGCCACATTGTCCACCCGATCCCGTGAGGCAGGGAAGCCCGGAACATTGATGCGCTGGCTCACATTCACGGTCATTGTGCAGGAAGATCTGCCGCCGCGGCCGTTATCCACAGTGGCGGTTACCGTATAGGTCCCGGCGCTCAGTCCGCTGGAGTTGAACGTGGCTTCCTGGTTGTTGGCCGAAACCGTGCCGCCGGTTGCGCTCCACGTGACGGTGGCCGTGGCTCTCTCGGCCGTGGCCCGCACCCGGAGCGCCACGCTGCCGCCGGTTTCGATTTCCGTGGCAAGGGTCAAGCATTCGATCACCGGCGCCGGTATCGGCAGTTCGCGCACGGTTACTGTGCTGGAACAGGAGGCGGTAAACTTGCCGGTGTCAACCGTTGCCGCAACGGTATACGTTCCCGGCTGACGGCCTTGCGAACCAAAAACGAAAACAGGACTGCTGCCTGTCTGTCGCTGGCCATTGACCGACCACGCATAGGTCAGCGGGGAGCCATCCGGGCTGTTGCCGGCGGCAGTGACGGTTGCGCTCTCACCCTCCATCATCGAACTCGGCGTCACACTGCAGGTGACCGTCGGCGGCAGGTATTTCTTGTTTACGACGATCTCGGATTCGCACGCCGCACTTTGCTTGTGATTGTCCGCGACCGCGACCTTGACCGTGTATTTGCCGGGGGCAACACCAGTAGCGTCGAAGGTGGCGGTATTGCCGGTTCCGGTCACCTTTCCCCCATTGGAAGTCCAGTCGTACGATGCGATCCGCGTGCGTTTGGGAACCACAACGTCCGCACGCACGGTTGCCTTTTCATCCTGAATGATCTGCTGCGGGGAAACCACGCAGGTTACGGTAGGGGGCCTTCTTGCGCATCCCGAGATCAACAGGATTGCAAGGGTGGTTGCTGCCAAAATCCCAAGTGTGGTTTTCATGGTTCCTGTCTCCGAAATGTCGGCCGTTCGAATCAATCCAGGCCGGATTCATGGGATGCCTTGTCCTGGAGTCAATGACAACTCGAGCTGGAATTCATGCGTTTGCCAGTCAAATGTCAATGGAGACTTGACCGTCTCTCCTTCGAATATTGGCACTATAGCACTCATGGGAGTGACTGGCAAATCAGGCCGCGATTGATGATCCGGCCGACTCCCGCGGCTCCGGCGTTTATGCGGATCGCGGTTGGATCATGGGACGTCAAGCCTGGCGGTCGTGACCGGCCGCGTCCGTATCTCGCGGATATCGACCGTGCCCGAGACGGCGCGGAAGAACGGTTTCCCATGGTCGACCCCGACGGTCCCATAGCCGGTCCCGGTCGCCAGGAAGCTCTTGAAGTCCCCTTTGATGTTGGGTTCGAGGTACAGCACCTTTTCGACAGCGTCATAGCGCGCACCGGTTATGCCCTGCAGGAGTGCGTAGGAAGACATGGCGCGCGCATACCAGTGGCCGCACTCGTACTCATTGAACGGGTTGCGGCGCCGGCCATCGTAGCGGTCGCGGCAGGTGCGCACGACCTCGAGCCCCTCGGGGACCATTCCCAGAGCCATCAGGTGCGCCGCGACCTGATACTCGATGCCGGTCCATACCTCATTCGAGTAGACGAATGGCAGCGAGAGCGCGCCGCCCTTTGGCCAGGTGCACAACAGCAGGCCCCCTTCGGCCCCACAGGCATAGGAGGGCCGCTGCGGATTGGCATGTTGGGTGAGGTCCTTCTTGAGATTGTACCGGTGGACCGCCTTGAGGTGGCTGGCGATTTTGTTGCGGTCGAGCACCTCCGGCACGCCGCACACCAGGGCGAGCCAGGCGCCGAGAACGCCGTCCGAGAGGCAACCGGAGCCGTATTGGTATTTGGGCCCTTCGCTCTCGAACAGGGCTACGGCCTCCGGGGAATAGGCGCCGACCATGCTTTTGTTCTCGAGGGGATTTTGCGTGCGCAGATTCTTCCACTCGATGCGCTGAATGAAATACTCCCCGTTGAAAAGTTCGTTTTCCGACAGCTGTTTCCCCTTCGCGAGAATTTCCGCATAAACCGGCACGCCATCCCCGAGAGCCCGAGACATCGTGACGCCAGCCTGCAGGGCGCCGAGATAGAAACTGGTGCACATGCCGTCCGGTCCCCAGAATTCAATGTCGTAGGTGTTGTGGTGCGGTTCCTCCACCACTCCGCGATGTCGCGGGTCCCAGGTGTCGATGCAGTAATTCAGGCTCCGTTTCACCCTGGGCCAGAGACGGCGCAGCCACTCCGTGTCGCCGCTGATGCGCCAATCGCGGAAGACCTTCATGATGCCGCCGAGTTGCCCGTCGGCAGCTGCATAAAAGTCATGCTCCACGATTCGGATCGGCAATGCGCTGCGAAAGGTCTGGTGTCCGGCCTCGTTCTGAGACGGTCCGAACTCCGTTTCCCGCAGGGTGCGTTCCAGGGAAGGGAAGAGATGCGGCAGGGCCTGGGCGTAATTCCAGACATGTGTGCAGGAACCATGGCAACAGCCGGCGTTGTCGGAGCATCCCTCCCAGGCCCAAAGCCTGCCGTCGCTCTGCCGGAGCACCGTCGGTGATTTGAGGATGGTCAGATTGGCCGCGATCGCCTCAATGACCTCAGGGGGGAGGGTCGAATCATAGAAGCAGTCGCTGAATCGGCCCGTTTTTTGGCGCAACTCCGGGTAGTGCTCCTGCCAATATGCGGTCACCTCCTCGATGCCGGCAAATCGGCCGGCATACCAGGGCTGATAGGTGGCGCCCGGCTGGCCAGCGGCAGGTCCTGCCCCTGCCGGATCCTTCCCCAGCCGCAGATTCGTGTGTCCGACGCACCATGCCAGGCGCAGACATATGGTCTTGGCATTGCCGGGGCGCAGCTGGAATGGGACGAACAGGCTGGCGCCCGGAGAGGCATCCCCTTCCTTGACCGGCAACCGCTCAAAACAGGCGCCCTGTTCGACGTCTCGCCAGGCCATCGTAAGTGCATCCCACCAGCCACCACGAAACCAGGCGTGGTTTACCTTGGCATCCGGATCATCCACCGTGGCGGAGAAGGCGCCTTCCTCGTGCGGGCGGCCTTGCGGGGCGCCGCTCCAGAGAATGAAGCCGCCCGGCGCGGCGCGCACGGCTTGCGGATTCCGCCCGGTTGCCAGGAAATTCCTGGCATTGAACGAAAACACGGCGCGCAACGTTTCGGCGGAACGGTTGACGAAACGATACTCGAGAGCCGCAACCGGCAGTGAAGAATTGTCGGCATCGCCCGGCTCAAACGGGCTCCACCCGGTGATTTCCACCGCCATGCCGATCCGGCTGTCCACCAGCGTCACTGTCGCAAAGGGAAAGCGGGCGCGGAAAGTCGCGGAGGCAAAACGGGGCAGGCCGAAGGAGGTCCCCCCGGCGCCGTTGCCTGTGGATGGCGCGCCGAAAAGCTTCCAGCCCGGCACGGGACCTTCCAGCACGCGGGCGATCCCGGCGGTTCCTTGGATCGACAGGGCTGCAAACGTACAGGGCTCGTTGAAGACTTCCGGCCGGTTACGGAGCGAGAAGTGGCTGAGGGCTCCGCTACCCTCGAGGCAGATCATGCCGGCGCCGATTCCTCCCATCGGGAACGCGATACGATTGAGATAGTCCCCGGAATACGTGCCGTTGTACGCGCGGCCGGCCCGTCCGGCGGCACTGCTGTGCGAGCGTACGCGCCGAGGCGCTGCGGACACAGCGGCCATCGTCCCGATGGCCCCCACGGATGCGGCCGAAGTTTTCAGGAATTCACGTCGCGGAATTCTCGATCTGTCCCGCGCTTTCCGTGCCATACGCCCTCTCCTTTGTCATTGCCGGGATACGGCCCGACCGGATTTTTCTGACTGGTGGGTACCTTGATGCATTGTACCCCGCTCGCCCGCTTGCAGGACCACAATAAAGCGGCTCAAAAAGGAGCCACGATCCGGCGGAGAGGGCAATCCCGCTGCTTCAGCGGCGGAGAACGCCTGCCGGCGTTCCTTTGCTGCCGAGTTCGTGTTCCCGGATCATCCGCGTTCGCGGTATCGGAATCTGCACAAGGTGGTGGCGTGGCCAGCACCCTTTTTGGGGGCCATACGCCCACAAAGGGAAATCCTTCCAGGCTGATTTTTCTTATGGTGCGGACTTGTTATGCAACCATTCCGTGCAGAACAGTGCCGGCTCAGACCCGGGCCGGAAACTCTCCCAGCCGGCTCGGGCGACCGAGCAGATGGCCCTGGCCGAAGGAAATGCCCATCTGGCGGATTGTTTCCAGTTCCTGCTCGTTTTCAATTCCCTCGGCGATCACATGGGCGTCGATCGCCTTGGAAATGCTCTGGAGCGCCTGTAACAGCGCGCGACGGCCGGAGTCTTTGTCTACGGAACGAACCAACGAGATATCAGCTTTGATGAAGTCGGGGGCCAGTTGCATGACCGCTTCCAGCCCTGCATACCCCGCGCCGGTATCGTCGAGGGCCACTTTGATTCCAAGGCTTCGATAGCGCTCGCGGATGTCGCGAAAAATGCTGAAATTCCTGATGGACTCGCGCTCGGAGACTTCCAGGACCAGATCCGACGGCCTCAGACCGCACGATTCCAGGGTCTGGCGCAGATGCTGCTCGCTGAAATTCGGGTCGTGGATCGCGCGCGGAAGGCAATTCAGGAAGAGTTTGCGGTCGGGCTGCGCATGGGGGCTGTAGTCTTTGAGCGCCGCTTTGCGGCACAGGCAATCCAGCTCGAATGCCAGACCGTGCTCCTCGGCGATCCGGAAAAGCGACGAGGGCGACTGCCATTTGGTGCTGCGCGGGCCGCGGACCAGAGCCTCGTAACCATAGACACTGCCGCTCCGGATTTGCACAATCGGCTGATACAGGCAACGGACCTGTTCGCCAAGCACCAGTCCGAGGAATAGCTGCCCGATCTCGCGCCTGCGCAGACGGGCGGAGAGCTCGGCGTCCGCACGGGCATTTTCAAGGGCGCTCAACAGCTGCCGGTCGGCTCGCAGACTGGGACTGTAAATAGTGACCGCATGCCCCACGCAAAAACCGGCCGACTCCGAGCCGAACGGGTACACAATCCTGCTGGACCGGGCTTCGATGTATTCCGTAAGATCGTTCGCGAGCCGCGGCAGTTCCAGGCTGTAGAAATCGCTATGGCTGCGCGCGCGGGTGACGATGACGACCACTTCCTCACTCTGAAATGTGCTTGCGACGACATACTCGTCGGATGAGAATTGGCTGCCGGCAAACTGCTGGACCGCGCCGAACAACGCTCCCGTGACCTTGTCAAAGGCCATCGGTCCATAGCTGTGCTCGATATCCGAGAGCAGCGGCATGCGAATGACGAACACGGCGGCCGCGCCGGCAGCGGCGAAAGGTTCCGCGAGGGTGAACACGGCGTCCGCCAAATCTGCCGCAGTACCCCAGCGCCCGTTGTGAAGCGCAAATTGCACAGTCGCCATACTTGCCCCGCCGTCACATCCAAACGTCGCACGATCGCTTGCATCGGCTCGGTGAGTTCTGACCGCGTATCCCGGATGCCGGCGCCGGGCGCCGGATGGAAAGCCCCTATCGTGCTATGAACCACTCTTCGGCCCTTTCGCGCGACACTTTATGCCAATGAGATGGATCTGAAGCCTCCTCTCCGGATTCCCGGACCCTTTACCTTCCCAGGTCGGCGAGCTGAGGCCCTCCACGCCGCGGGTGGAGATTCACTTGGCCCGCGGGCAGCCTGCGGGCCCGGGTGTGAGGGAGGTTTATTTCTGCAGCCCCATGGCCGCTTTGAGGGTTTGTTTCCATGAGTCCGGAGCCATGAACCGCTCGTCGGGGAACCTGCGATACTGCAGCATATCCTTATAAATGGCATCGCTCTGATAGAGGTTCAATCCGAAACCTGCCAGATACTGGAGGCGCAGATCACGGTCGCGGTTCAACGGCGCATGGATCAGCCAGGGTTTCAGGTCCTGCGCCTGCCCCGCATATGTCGCCAGCAGTTCGTCCACGGACTTGAAGCCTGCTTCCAGGAGCGATGCCATCACGCCTGCGTGATCATCCCGGCTCATCCGTTGCTGCACCTCCTGGATGTCGACCGGCGCCGCGTCGACCTGTCCCAGAAGCACCGTGTCATATCCCATGCCGTTGTTGACATTGCCCCACACCGTCCCCGTGGGGAATACATCAAAGAACGTCGCGACCTCACTTTTCACCACCGTTTCGTCGCTCTCATACAACGGCACCCACTGGCTGACCAATCCGCCCGGATTCAGATGTCTCCTCACCTGGTCAAAATACTCGGTGGTGTAGAGAGTAGCCGCGCCCTTGACCCATGGGTGGATAGGATCGGACGTTATGATGTCGAATTTCTCCCGGGTTGTCAGGATGTAGTGCCGGGCATCATCGTAGACGATTTCGACACGAGGGTCGCTCAGCACATTGTGATTCTGCTCGAGGAAATAGCGCGCTACGACCTTGGGTATCAGGGGCTCGATCTCGCAAATGACAATTCTCTCAACTTCCGGGTAGGGTACAAAAGAGCCCGCGGTCACGCCTGCTCCAAAACCCACGACGAGCACAGAGCGGGGCTTGCGGTGTAATACGGCCGGAATGTTGCCGAGCATCTGCTGCAGCCTCATATCCTGTTGTTCGGTGGATGCCTCCACTTTGCCGCTGACGTGAAAGTTCCTTACGCCGTTGCCGAGCTGTGAGACGGCGATCGAGGAGTTCATGCCCTCGCCGACATACAGAAATTCCGGCATGGAGGCGTAGGTCGGGAAAAAGCGCCCATAGCCGATCACGCCGTCCGGAATCCTCGCGACACTCAGGATCAGAAGGGCTGCGAGGGCCGTTAAAACGGCCACGCCGAGTGTGCCGACGCTTTTGGGCAGGGCGAGTTCCTTTTTGCTTTTTATTGCTTCCTCGGTCCGGTATGGCCAGGCGAGCATCAAGAACGCCGACGTGGCGGACAAGGCAATCAGGAGGCGCTGTGCCTGCTGGGTGCCCATCCAAGGTATGACCAGCATGCTGAACCCCAGCGCTCCCACGATGGCGCCAACGGTGTTTGCCGCGTACACCTCGCCTACTATCCGGCCCGAGTCCTGTTCCCCGTGGGCTGCCGCCGCCAGCGCCAGCGGGAAGCTCGCGCCCCACAGGCAGGCAGCCGGCAGGATGGCCCAGCAGCGGACCAGATCGATCTGGAATGTGTACCAGGGGCCGGTGGAGAGCGACGGATTGATGGGCCAATAGGGAAGGGAACGGGCGACCATGAAAGCAGTCCAGGCCACAGCTGCAGCCGCGATCATCTGGCTCCAGCCGAGCGCGGTCCTCGGCTGCACGGATTCCCGTGCCAGGAGCGATCCGGCACTGCTGCCGATTCCCAAGCCGATGAGAAACACGGCCAAAATCAGGGAAAACGTATACACTGTTGCGCCCAGCATCAGCGACAACAGGCGCGTCCAGACCACTTCGGCACCCATGGCGCACAATCCCGAGAGCGCAATGGTCGCGTATACTACCCAGGCGTCCGGCGCCCGGACGGCCGCCCGCTTCGGCCTGGCTTCCGGCTGGGATTCGTACGGCGTTGTCCGGGAAAGCAGATATGCGATCCCCGACACCGTCAGGTTAATGGCGACTGCCACGTAGGTTGCGGTCGCCATGTTGAAGACGCGCAGCAGATAAAATCCCGCCAGCAGACAGCCAAATACAGCCCCGACCGTGTTGCCACAGTAAAAAAAGCCCAGCCAGGAAACACCTCTGGGCGTCGCCTCAACCCAGCGTGCAATTGCGGGCAAGGTCGCGCCCATCAGTATGGTGGGCGGAAGCAGACAAAGACCGGACACAACCCCGCGAATCAGGATGCCGAGAAATCCGTGCCCGCCGATGGCCGTATACAGTCCGCCGACCAGCGGCATGCCGAACAAGACCAGGATGCCGATAATCCCAATGCCGAGTTCGAGCAGCGCATAGACGCGCAGGGGGTGTTGCCGGGCGGATACGCAGCGCGGCAATGCAATGCTGCCCACGCACAGCCCGCCCATGAAGGTTGCCAGCAGGACTCCCAGCGAGACGGCGGACGAGCCGATCACCAGCTCGAGAAGCTGGAACCAGACAATTTCGTAAATAAGTGCAGCGCATCCGCTTCCCAGGAAAAGCAGCATGAGCACTGGCAGTCGCCCGGATGATGCAGCGGGAAATGCCGGCGGATTTTGGATCGTGGCATTCATAGAACTCCGTGACTCCCGATGCGAGGGCCGCATGCCGGACGGCCGAAATGGCCGTCCGCGACCGGGATGATTGTCCACCATGTGCAGCCGCGCTACTATACCTTACCATTGGCGAAGTCGGCGTAGCGTTTTTTTGCGCACGAGTTCGCCTCGAACCGTCATCGCCGGCAGAGCAGCAGTGAAGGTATCCCGGCTCCCGGTATTGCCTTTTCGCGCAGGTCGCGCTACAAATGCTCATCCATTTTCCTGCGGAGGATCCGTTATGCGTAGGCGCTATGGTATCTCGCTCATCGTGGGACTTTGTGTCGGCCTGTCTCTGCATGGCTGGCTGGCAACAGCCCAGACATCCAGAAGGCCCATCAACCTCGACGATCTGGCCAGGCTGAGGAGCGTCGGCGATCCTCAGGTTTCGCCTGACTGCAAGTGGGTGGCCTTCACGGTCGGCACCGTGGATGCAGAGAAAGACCGGCGCGATACCGACTTGTGGATGGTCAACTGGGAAGGTGAGCAGGAAATCCGGCTCACTGCGACCGCCGATACGGCGGAGAGCATGCCCCGTTGGAGCCCTGACAACAAATACCTTGCTTTCCTTGCTGCTCGCGGTGATGAGGAAGAAAAGAAGAAGGGCGCGCAAGTCTGGCTCTTGAACCGCCTGGGTGGTGAGGCGCTGAAGCTCACCGACAGCAAGGGCGGGGTTTCCGACTATGCCTGGTCGCCCGACGGCAAGCGCCTCGTGCTGGTGCTCAACGATCCCGACCCGTCAGCCGAGCCCGAGAAGCTGGAAGGCTGGAAGCGCAAAACCAGGCCGCCCATCGTCGTGGACCGCTATCGCTTCAAGCAGGATGTGCAGGGCTATCTGGTCTCGCTGCACAGGCATCTCGCGCTGTTCGATGTGGAAGCGCGCAAAGCGGAAATCCTCACTTCCGGCAGGTTCGACGAAGGCGCGCCCGCATGGTCGCCGGACGGCAGATGGATCGCCTTCGTCAGCAACCGCTCCGCCGATCCCGACCGCAACAACGACACCAATATCTTCCTGATCGAGGCAAAAGCCGGCGCAGAACCGCGGCAACTGACGGACTTTCCCGGGCCCGATGGCGGGCGCCCGTCGTGGAGTCCCGACGGACAGTTCATTGCGTATGCCCAGGGGGATGAAACGCGCTTTTCCGCATACCAGCTGAACAAGCTGGCGGTGGTTCCGGCAGCCGGCGGCGAGCCGCGTCTGCTGACGGCTACCCTCGACCGGCCCGTCTCCGGGCCGTTTATCTGGACCGTGGACGGCCGGCAGGTTCATTTCGTGGTCGCCGATGATCGCGTTACCTATCTCGCGCGCGTGCCGGCGGCGGGCGGCGCAATCGACAGCCAGACCGCCGGCCGGCGCACGGTGGCGAGCATCTCACGGCGCGATGATGGGACATTTGCCCTGCTGTCGGGCACCGCAAGTGAATCTGCCGAGGTGTTTGCCTACGAGAAGGGGGCGCTGCGCCGTCTTTCCCATCAGAATGATGCCTTGTTCGCCGAGCTGCAGCTCGGCACCACGGAGGACTTTGCTGCCAAAAGCAAAGACGGGACGGAAGTCCATGGTCTCGTGGTGAAGCCGGCTTCCTTCAAAGCGGGCGTGAAGCATCCCATGCTTCTGCTGATTCACGGCGGTCCCAATGGGCAGGATGAGCATTCCTTCAGCTTCGACCGCCAGTTCTTCGCGGCCAACGGCTATGTCGTGATCGCCGTGAATTATCGGGGCAGCTCCGGCCGCGGATCCGCTTTCCAGAAAGCGATCTATGCCGACTGGGGCAACAAGGAAGTGATCGACCTCCTGGGTGCGGTGGACTACATGGTAGCAAGCGGCATCGCCGATCCGGAACGTCTCGGTATCGGCGGCTGGAGCTACGGCGGCATCTCAACCGACTATGCGATTGCCAGCGACTCTCGTTTCAAGGCGGCGGTGAGCGGCGCCAGCAGCGCCCTGCAGCTGTCGATGTACGGCAGCGATCAGTACATTGTCCAGTACGAGCACGAGCTCGGCCCGCCATGGAAAACCAAAGACCTCTGGCTGAAGCTCTCCTACCCCTTTTTCCAGGCGGATCGCATCAAGACGCCGACCCTGTTCCTTTCCGGCGACCGCGACTTCAATGTGCCGACGATAGGCGTCGAGCAGATGTACCAGGCGCTCAAGAGCCTCGGCGTCGACACGCAGCTCATCATCTATCCCGGCCAGTTTCACGGCATTACGATGCCGAGTTATGCACGCGACCGCCTGGAACGCTATCTGGCCTGGTTCAACAAATACCTGAAGCCCGGAAAAAGCTCCGTTCCGCAATAACGGGCGAGAACCCAGGCGCATGGTCGCCCTTTGGAGCAGCTACGAATTTCATAGATCGCCATCTTTCATGAAATAGAGAGGTGGCAGAATCCGGTGTGGCTTTCTACGGTCATCGGTTTGTCGAGGCCAGCAGCAGGATGAGCGCGATGATGGCGAGCGCAGCGACGACCGCGCCGGCGATTTTCCAGGCGCTGAAAGGGCGTTCCCCCTGGACCTCGCCGGTGCGCGCATTGATCAAAATCCGGTACACCCTGTCGCGGTAGCGATATGCGCTCAGCCAGACCGGCAGCAGAATGTGTTTGAAGGTGATCTTTTCGTAGCTGGTCTTGACCGAGTCGATTCTCTGATGGTCTCCGCCGATGTCGTGGCGAATGCTGGCCCGGATGCCGTTGTCCATGATTTCCCGCGCCCGGTCGAATCCCTGAGCCAGATCCAGCTGATAGCTCTCGGCACGGAAGCCGCTCAGGAATTCGTCCGCATAGGGCTGGAGGTTCGCCAGATCCCAGGGCTCCAGCCTGTCGGCGTAATGGCGCGGCAGGGAATTGCTCGCCAATACCAGCACGTCATCGAAGCGGTTCCAGACTGTGCCGCTGGCAGAACGCCATCGCGTCCTGCGCACCTGCCTTGTCCGGAGCACCGACCTGCCGTTCACGGTGGCTGTGTAGCTTTCCGTCTCGAAATAGTCATCACCGCGCGCTCCGCGGTAAAAGCTGGTTGTGTCGGAGTCGTACGTCCAGTAGGGCACGTAGATTCCGGCCAGCTTGCCCTCGGATTGCGCGAATTGCTTCAACTCGGTGGGCGCAAACCAGAGCCCGCTGATCCAGCGCCGGAAAGCCGCGAATGCCTGTTGCCGCGTGAATTGAAATGGCAGGATGGCTTTGGGCTTCAGCAACCGGGCGGAACCTGCCATGAAGACGAGGTTCGCGCCGCAGAACGGGCAGAGGTCGGCGGTGACATCCGGGGGCTTGGTGGTTTCCGCGCCACACTTTTCGCACTTGATTCTCTGGTCTTCCTGACTCTCATGGCTGGTCTCGGCTTTGGCCAGATATTCCCGGTAGTCGAACTCCGCGATCTGCTCTTCGGATTGGGGGATGGGGGTCTGGCTGCCGCAGTACGGACACTGCAGGCTCGTGGTGCCGGGAGCGAAATCGAGCTGTGCGCCGCACTGCTTACAGGGGAACTGCTTGTTTTGCGCCACGGGCGCATCCACGGCTTGGTTTTCCATGTCGGGCTGATGCGCACCATCATGCAATGGGAGGTAATGGCGGCGGTATGCTGGCGAAAACCTGCGCCAGTGCGGGCACCTGCCCCGCCGGCGTCCACTGCGCCATGCCCTGGGTCCAGACCAGAGTCTGTGCCGTGAAAGTGCCGGCTGCCGCTTGGGCGGCGAGAGCCTGCAGCTCGAAGGGTCCGGTGCGCTGCCCGCCCACGGCGAGGAAATAGGTGGCAGCGCCCGGAATCGGAGGCGGAACCGCCGCCGTAGGGGGTTGCTGGCTCGACATGGCCTGGGCTATAGGCCCGGCCATCGCCACTCCCATTCCCAGGCCGGCGCCTGCAGCGGCCAGGCCTCCAGGATTCTTCGCGGCATCGGGTATGGAGTTGGCAATATTGAACTGCGTGTAAGCAGCCAGATTGCCGACGATTCCCATGCTGGTACGTTTGTCGAGAGCCTCTTCCACGGCCGGCGGCAGCGAGATGTTCTCCACCAGCATCTTCGTGAGTTCGATGCCATAGCTCATGAACTCGGGCCCGATGCGTTGGGTCAGGAAGTTGCCGAGTTCGCTGTAGTTGGCCGCCAGGTCCAGGACGGGGATCTTGCTCTCACCCAGGATTTCGGCGAAACGCGAGACAATCAGGTCCCGCAACTGGTTGACGATCTCCTCCACCTTGAAGTGGCCGTCCGTGCCGACGATCTGACGGATGAGCTCCGCAGGTTCCTTGACACGGACCACGTAGGTGCCAAAGGCGCGCAGCCGGATCGGACCGTACTCAGGATCGCGCATCATGATGGGATTCATGGTCCCCCATTTGAGATCCGTGAACTGGCGCGTCGAGCAGAAATAAACCTCAGCCATGAACGGGCTGTTGAAGCCGTACTTCCAGCCCTGCAGCGTCGAGAGAATCGGGAGGTTTTTCGTTTCCAGGCTGTACATCCCCGGCTGAAACACGTCCGCCAGCCGGCCTTCATTCACGAAGACCGCAGCCTGGCCCTCGCGCACCGTGAGCTGGGCGCCATACTTGATCTGGTTGTTGTACCTCTCGAAACGATACACCATGGTGTCGTTGCTGGTGTCAATCCACTGCACGATGTCGATAAACTCGCCGCGAACCTTGTCCCAGAGACTCATAGCCATCTCTCCTTGCCGGGTTGAAAGCCGGCCCTCCGCACTCCGGTCAATGTCATCTTTCAAAGCATAAGAACCTATTGCCGGCAGAGCAAGAGTAAAACGAGTGACATCGCGGGCAGGTTCACTGTCAGCGGATCTCCAGTCCCAAGGAGCGCATCAATTCCAGCGCGTTGCTCTTGCGTACGATTCCGGGACGGAGGAGGTAGTCGAATGCCAGCCTGCCGTTTTCGATGAAATCCTCGAAGTGAACGTTCTCGGCGCGCGGAGCCAGAACTTCGGCGATGTGGGCCAGAGCGAGATCGTGGCTGGTCAGCAATCCTATGGCGCGCCTGCCGACCAGATCCTGGACCAGGGCTTCTGCCCCGATCCGGCGGTCTTGCGCATGACTGCTGTCGGCGTTTCGCGGCTGCAATCTTCTGACAAGCGGCAGTCAATCGGCTGTTCCGGAGCAACCAAGCCACTCAAGCCAGTCCGCCAGAGTACGGCCCTGCGGCAGGGAAGGCGAAGAACCGGAACGGGAACGTTCCGCGAACAACCGATAGAGATGCGCCCTGGTGGTCGGATCCCGGACCTCACTTCGGACAGCTGCGCGGAACTCCCCGGCGGCTTCAATCCACGGCCCCATTCCGCCGGTGGCTTTGCCGATGCGGTCCCGAACCGCGGCGGCCATGAAGGGCGCACGGCCGCCGGTGCTTACAGAGATCATCAGCGGGCCTTCGTTCCAGGTCGCCCCGAAGACGGCCGTGCACAATCTGGGGGAGTCGACGACATTCACGGGAATACCGAGTTCCTGCGCCTCTGCCGACACTGCCCGGTTGACATCCTCATGAGGCGTAGCGGCAATCACCAGTTGAAATCCCGCGCAGTCCCCACTGCTGTATTTCCGGGCGTGCCAGACCAGCAGGCTGCGGCCGGCTGCTTCCCGGATGCGAGCATCGGCCGCCGGCGCGACGACCGTCAGGGCGCAACAGGAGGCAAGAAGCCGTTCGACTTTGCGCGCTGCCACGGAACCGCCGCCGACAACCAGGCAACGGAGTTGTTGCGTCTTGATGAATAGCGGCAGGTACATAGGGGCTCTGCTTTCGAACGGGGCCATGGTATCCCAGGTTATGCCGCCTGCCAAGACCGACTTTGGCTGTTTTGTCTCTGCACCGTGAAGGGTGCAACGCCCTCATCCCGCCCATCGGTTCTGGTCCGGATGAAGCATGGGGAAAGCCGCAGGATGCTGGCTTCGAATGAGCTCCATGGCGACGCCTTTCCGTTTCATTTGCTTGACTTGCAGCACCTTATGCCTCACGATGAGGGCGGTAGAATTCCGTCGCTGTCGGACCGTGTTCTTTGGGGCGATTCGGCCCGGAGGTGAATCTTGCCTCTCCGCCGATCCGATTTGAAAACCAATCATTGAGGAATAAATGTCCGCTCGTTTGTTTGTGGGAAACCTTCCTTACGATGTGACTGAGGCTGAGCTTAGGGAATTATTCTTACCGGTGGGACCCTTGACCTACGTTTTCCTCCCGGTGGACCGGGAGAGCGGTAAAAAACGCGGTTTTGCCTTCGTTGAATTCGGTGAAGCGAGCCAGGCAGCCGAGGCCCTGCGCCGATTCAACGATCAGCAGTTCAAGGGCAGGCCCCTCGCCGTGAGCGAGGCGCGAGCCAAAGATACGCGTTCCTTCGGGCCGCCGACGCGGCCGAGGACGCCCCGCCTGCCGGACTCCTACGAGCCGCCTTCTTCGCTGGGAGAATCGATCCCGCGGCGGGAGCGCCGGGGCCGCGACGACGCCAAGCGCCACGTAAAGCCAGGAAGCCGCAATGCACGTTTCGAGGGCACGGGCAAGAAAGGCCCGCGGCGCGAGCGCGCCGGGGGCCGGGTTTTCGGCCTGGATGTCGATGAAGTCGACGAGTCCGAAGAAACTCTTGACGAGGTCGAAGAATAGCCTCGCCGGCCTGCCCGGCCTCCAGCCGGGGATCTACAGTTCCTGCACCGCATCACGAATATCGGAGACAGCCATCCGCATCCGGTCCAAATGAGTGCGGAAAGACAGAACGCAAATCCGCAGCACAAACCTGCCGCCGAGCGTAGTCGCCGTGAGAAAAACCCTTTGCCTGGCGTTGACTTTTTCCAGCAGGCGACGATTCAGATCGTTCAGCTGATCGGGATCGAGTCCGGCCCGCACCAGGCGGAAGGCGACGAGGGATAACTGAGGCGCAGCGACGATTTCCATGCCTGGAATCTGCCGCAGCTCCCCGGTTACCCATTGGGCGAGATCCAGTTTCTCGTCAAGGCTCCGGCGGAATGCTCCTGCTCCGTGGAGCTTGAAGGGGAGCCAGACCCTCAGGCCGCGAAAATCCCTCGACAGCTCCGGCGAAAGCAGGCAGAAATCCACCAGGTCCGGATCCGCCTGCATGGGCGGCATGTAGTCGGCATTTACGGTGTGGGCACGGCGCAATGCCGCTCCGTCGCGCACCAGCAGCGATCCTGTCCCGTAGGGAAGGAAAAGGGCTTTGTGGGGATCGAGCGTCACGGAATCGGCGCGCTCCATGCCGCGCATTGCCTTTTGTCCCCGTTCGGTCAGCATGAAGAATCCGCCATAGGCGGCGTCGACGTGCAGCCAGAGCCGCTCTTCCCGTGCCACATCCGCGAGTTTCTCCAGATCATCGACGGCGCCCGTGTTCGTGGTGCCGGCGCTGGCTACGATGAAAAAAGGTGAGAGGCCCAGCCTGCGGTCATCCGCGATGCGTGTGCGCAGCGCACCCGGCCTGATGCGGAAATGGCCGTCCACCGGGATGGCCCGCACGTTTTCCTCCGGGAAGCCTGCCAATAGAGCTGCCTTGATCACGGAGTGGTGGACTTGATCGGACGCGTACAGGGTCCCGGACAAGAAGTCCTTGGGCAGGCGCTCGCGCCGCGCGGTCACCAGAGCCGTGAAACTGGCCATCGATCCGCCGGTGGTCAACACACCCTGTGCCTCGCGTGGATAGCCGATCATGTCCGCAAACCACCGCAGGACATTGGCCTCCAGCTGCGCCAGCGCCGGTGCCGCCGCCCAGACGGTGACATAGCGGTTTACGGAGTCGGCAATCAGATCCGCCACCGCCGCATGGAACAGGCCTCCTCCGGGAATATAAGCAAGGTAACCCGGCGATGCCGTATTGTATGACTTGGGCACCAGGCGGTGGAACAGCAGATCGAGCAGATCCGCGAACGGCGTGGCCTGCTCCGGCATGCCCTCCGCCATCAACCGGGCCAGCTGTTCACCGCCGGAGACGTCCGAAACCGGCTGCACGGGCAAAGACGCGATGTGTTCCACGATCCGATCCATCGCCAGATCGATCAGCGCCCGCATTTCTTCTGAAGAAAGCTCGAGTTCCTTGATGTCCTGCTTTCCGGGATTCTCAAGAGCCATGGGACTGCCCCTGCTGCGCGTGAATGCATCAGCGGTTATTGAACCACAAAAACCTCAGCAACCGTCAAGAACAATTGGCGCCTCCGGTCCCCGGGCTCACTGAGGTCCTGTTTTGGGGCCATGCGTCATCGGAGGATTGCCTGCGGCGGGACTGCAGCCAGGAAATCCAGGGAGGAGGACTCGCCGAAGAGCTCGTATGCCACGATCGGCCCGCCCGTAGTGGAGACGCGGATGTAGCCGCGCAACTGCCGGGAAAATCCCGGGATGATCTGGGGAAGCGTATCAGAAAGGCGCATGCCGCTGCCGAGCGTAAAGGTCCGCGTGCCGGTCCGCTGCCCGCGTTCGTCGTAAAGGTCCACGGCTACCAGAACGTCCAGCGGGTTGGGATTGAACATGGCGATCCCCGTAAAATAGGACTTGCCATCGCTCTGGCCGCCCTCGGCGACCTGCGAGAAGACCATGTCGGACACCGGAGAGCCGTCGAGCGCGAGCCCGGCCATGAACCTGCCGGCCAGCGGGTCTCCGAAAACAACGTCTCCAATCACCCCAGGCCCGTCGACGCTGATGACCAGAGTGCCCTCGGTAATCTGCAGCGCCACGGCAGCGTTTGCCAGGGAGAAGTAGACCTCCCCGCGCTCGAGTCTCTGTTCACCCGGATTGAGCCAGAAATCGGCAGGAACGGCTCCCGGGACAGGCATGCCGTCATTGCCCGTCATGGATACCCGCACATGCCTGCGCTCGGCGGTGGTGTTGATCAGGTTCAGGTCGGTGAAGTACCGCGTCGTGCCCGCGGGACCCGAAGCGAATTGCGCTGAGTAGAGGGTGGTGGCAGCCGATGCGGGCTGTGCGGGAAGAGAATAGACGGTTGCGCTTCCGGCTACCGATTCGTAACCGGTCACCCCCACGTCGCTCGATAGTGTAATGTAGCCGGCGAAATCCTGGCCGACTCCTGGAAACAACTGCGTCAGGTCTTCGGACAGGCGTCCTCGGGGGCCGAGCGTGCGCTCCATGACGGGGCCTTGCGGACTGCCGTCCCGATTCGTCAGACGGAATGACAGGCGCGCGCTGGTCGCATTCGGATTGACCACCCGGATCAGGTTTCTCAAGGACCCGCTCCCTGCCACAGCCCTGGTGAAACACAGCCATGTGGCCGTCCGACCGTCGGCAGGCGCGCCGTCAAGGAGAGTAAGGTTGACATCGCCTTCCAGGAAGAAACCCGCAACCTGGCTGCTGCTGATATCAGCCTGAATCCAGCCGTTGCGCGGTGCCCCGGCAGACAGACCGTGGATCTGATCCGCCAGCATGGCAATCTGGGAACCGGGTTCGATGGTGATCATTCTTGGATTCAGGATACCCGGGGGCAACAGTACCTCACTGCCGGCATTCTCGTAGAAGGTGAAGAGCACATCGGCCGGCGCTGAACCCCAGTTTGCCAGTGCGAGACCCGTGTAACGCGTGCTGTCTCCTTCGAAAGAGGGGAAGAGGATGCGGGATGGGGTCGTGCCCGGTGCCTTCTGGAGATTCGTCGCGGCCCATGCCTCGCCTCTGGTCAGCTGATGCAGATAGGGTATGAAGGCATCATGCAGTGCCTGCAGCCTGGACACTTTTTCGGTTACCACTTCCCCCGGCCTGGTCACCAGCACGAATCCCAGGCGATGGACCTTCCGGGATCGGGAGAATGACGGGATACGCGCGCCGTTCGCGGTCACGATATCGTCGACCGAAAAATCCCAGCGGATGCCGCCAAAAGCGGTTGGGGCATGGGAAGGGAGACTGTCCGATGTGCGCCCGGCGCCGGTCGGGTTTTTGACGTAAAACATGGGGGGCACGTTGGCGGGATCTTCGAAACCCATGAGGTAGAGGTCCAGGCTGCTGAGCCGGTTTGTCACTTCCGAGGTCACAAATCGCTGAGATCCCAGCCCCGCGCCCCGGTCGAGAATCTGGTTCCCTTCCATGAGGGATGCATCGGCGTTGAAAAAGAAGCTCCAATGGGCCAGGTCGGTCTCATGGAGTAAGGATCCGGTGTTGAATCCCCCCTCCGACAAATAGGGGAACGCCAGCCAGCGGTGCGCGACTTCGTGCGCGATCACGGCGAGGCTGCTGTAGGTGCGCATGAATTCGGCACTGGGATCGGACGGGAATCGGGATATGTCCCCCATCATCACCAGGCTCTTCAGTCGCCCGCTGCTGCCATAGTCCGGGCTGCTGTCAAAAAGGTCCAGGCCGATACCCTGTTCATCATTGCTGACGTTCAGTTCGTAGGCAAAAGCGCCCTGAAAATTATAAGGGAACGACAGAAAGACGATGAGCTGATCAAACTCATCGGGATGGTTCCGGAAAAACTTGCGGGCGATTGCCGATTCGGAGAGTTGGCCCGCCGGCGCGAACACCTCGGTAATGGTTCCCGCAAGGACTGTGGCCTGTGTCGCTCCCAGGAAAGTAATGGCTGAGATTCCGTCCAGGTCATTGCCGGGAGAGATGCCGACGATGGCTTCCTGCATCTCGACGCGGCTGCCGAAGGCGAACTCGATATTCCCGTTGTTGAAGAGCTTGACGCTGAAGGAGCTGTATTTTGCAGTTTCGTTGACGTTTTGCCGCCACCCCGGAACATTCTCCCACACGAAGATCGTGCCGTCCGGATCGGTGCGGTAGAAAACCGATCCTCCGGTTGGATCGAGGTCGGCAAACAGGGGACCAATGCGGGGCGGGCCCCAGGCGAACCGCCCCAGGTCGCGCGCGCTGGAAGAGATGTCAGGCTCGCCGAAGGTCAGATTGCCATCGGAATTCAGGTTGATCGTCGAGTATCGCTGCCCATAGAAGACGAAGGTTGCGCCCAGCGGGACATTTTTCGAGTCGTCATCTGCAAGAGGCACTCGTGTGCCGGTGCCTGCGGTGAAAACCTCCGTACGCGTGGTGACCGCATAGGCAGTAGCGGAAACAGGCACGAACAGGATCGCTTTTCCCTGCAGATCAAAGAGATTGGGCCCCGAAACGATTGTGCCGTCGTCCTGGATGACGGCAACGTCTCCCTCGTCGGGAAGCAACCCGTGCGTCTGATCCTGCGAAAGCAGCAGGTCTCGACCGGAACGCGTTCGGAGGAGACTGTCGCGATACCTGCTTCGCATAAGGGCGTCACGTGCGCGCTGCATTCCCGTTCCGCAAACGAACAAATCGTTTGGGCGGGGCTGACGATTGGTTTTTGCGGATCCCGGCTGCGGATGTAATGCGGATAGAAACAGCAGAACCACGGTAACGGCAGGGAAAAAAGGCCGCATGGGCCCTTGAAACCACGTTGCACCAAAAATCCGGACCGGCTGGTTTCCCGAAATCATCTCACCCTTTTCCGGCTCTAGAGTTTATAGAGGGATGCCGTTGATTGCAAGGCGCAAGCCCGGAAAGTGAAAGCTCCTTTCATCGGAGCCGTGTTGCCGGCACGCAGGGGCGTCGCATGCCTGGAATGCGGCAATGGCCGGCTCACGGGTGAACCGCTGCGCCGGCTGAGAATAATCGCTGTTTGACCGTGGATTTTGTCGATGCTATAATGCGGAAATTAAGGGAATGGTTGTGTTTCCCGATCTGATCTCTTGAGCAATGACAGTGTCACGTTCCGGTTATTGCAGTCAACGATTGCAGCAATTCCTCAATGCTTGCCGGATTTCCTAGGAATCCGGAAGGCTGCCAAGTTCGGAGATTACGGACCATGAGAAACAGACTTGCACTTTTTGTGGCGATGCTCCTGGTGATCGTGCTGATAGCAGGATGCGCAAAGAAGCCCGTCACTGTAACCTGCGCCATCTCGCCGCAGGCGATCATCCAGGATGAATCGGCGACTGCGCGCGCCAACGTAGAGCTTCCCAACAAGTGCACGAAGGTCGCTTCGTACACCTGGAGCGCAAATGCTGGAAAGATCAGTGGAACAGGCGAGAGCGCCACATTTGACTCTACCGGTCTCGCTCCTGGAAAATACGCTCTCAAAGTCACGGTTTTGGACAACCACAAGCTGAGTGCCACTTGTGATTCGGAGATTACCGTGAACAAGAAGTATTTGCCTCCGACGGTCCGCGTCGAGCCGGCGACGGCATCGATCATGTCCGGGGAAAGCGCCATGATTCGTGCCATCGGCAACAGCCCGGACGGATCGCCGCTCACGTATCTATGGACTGTAAACGGCCAGAAGCAGGCGGCCAGCGGCCCGACCTTCACCTTCGGATCCGCAGGACGCCCGCCGGGCACGTACACGGTCGGCGTGACCGCGGATACCGGCAAGTTCACGGCGACGGGTTCGAGCACCGTCGAGGTCCGTGAGTTGCCGATTCCTCCGCCCACCATAGAATGCCTGACCCCCACGGCAAGCATCGAATCCGGCGCAACCACAGATCTCCGGGTGCGAGCCGTCGCTGAAAGGGCAACCGCGACGGTCAGGTGGAGCGCGACGGCCGGCACGGTGAGCGGATCAGATCAGACCGCTACCTTCAACTCGGCAGGGTTGAGTGCGGGAAGCTACACCGTGACAGCCAACGTTGACAATGGCCGCGGCGGCACGGCTTCGTGCACCATGACCGTCAACGTCAGCCAGCGTATCAGCGGCCCCGTCTTCCGGGAATCGATGTTCAGGGTGGACAATGTCGGCAAGGCGATCCTGGACAACATCGCCGTTCAGATGACGAGCAATCCGAATCTGCGAGCCACTGTCGCCGGCTACATCGACGACGGCCGGCGCGAGAAGCGGGTCAAGGAACTGGGCCTGAAGCGGGCCAAGGCCGCTGTGGATTATCTGGTCAGCAAAGGGATTGATGCTACGCGGCTCACCGCAACTGACGGTGGTGTGAGCGCGGTCGGTGATAACAAGACCGAGGCGGGCCGCAAGCTGAACCGCCGGGTGGAAGTCCAGTTGGGCGTGCGCTGATTTCCCGTGCAATCACGCGGGGAAATCAGAGAGCCGTATGCTGCCGCCCTGATCCACCGGTCTCACGGAGATCGCTCCCAAGCACGGCACGGGATCCTTTGTTGCCGGATCCCGTGCCGTTTTCCAGCGGGAGTGACAGCCGCTGGTAGTGTGCCTGATTCGTTTGACAATCAAATTGCCGATCCCAAATAGACTCCCTCCCTTTTGGGCCGGCAGCGTCTTGCTGTCGGCCGTTCTGCTGCTGGGTTCGATCAGCAGCCCGGCCCCTGCCCAGGCGCCTTCCGGCGCGAGCTTCGAACGCCTGGGCCCCTTCGGCGGGACAGTGCGCTCCCTTCTGATCAGCGCTCGGAACAGCCGGATCGTGTATCTGGGGACCATCGACGGGCAACTCTTCAAGTCGACGAATGGCGGTGATTCCTGGAACCTGCTTTTTCCGGGTCTTGGTGTGCGCCGCCTGGTGATTGACACGATTGTGGAAGATCCCGCCGATGGGGACCGATTGTTCGCCGGCGGCTGGGACCTGCGCACGGATGGCGGCGGCCTTTTCGAATCCACGGATGCCGGCAGATCCTGGAATCAGGTGTCGCTGCCCAAGGTCAGTGCGGCAGTGAGAGGCTTCGCTGTCAGCAAAAGAAATCCCGCGCGCATGATCGCCGGCACGCTGGCGGGCGTGTTTCTGTCATCGGACAGCGGCCGGACCTGGCAGGAGTCAGGTGGCGGGATAGCTGCCTTCTCACAAGTCGAGTCGGTGGCCATTGACCCGGTTGATCCCGACATTCTCTTGGTGGGCACGTGGCACCTGGGATACCGCTCCAGGGATTTTGGCAGGACCTGGATTCAGAATAACCGGGGCATGATCGAGGATTCCGATATCTTCTCCATCAGCTTCAACGAACGTGATCCGAAGAATGTGTACGCGAGTGCGTGCACAGGCCTGTATCGATCCGTCGACAAGGGAGTTTCCTGGACGAGGCTGAAAGTCCTGCCCAAAAGCTATCTGGTGCGCGCGCACATTGTTCATATCGATCCAAACGATTCGCTGCGCGTGTACGGAGGGACGACGGAGGGGTTGTTTGCCAGCCGGGATTCGGGGCGCACCTGGAATCGGGTCACGCAGCCCGATTTGACCGTCAATGCCATCCAGGTCGATCCCAAAGACAGCAAGACTATCCTGCTCGGGACGGAGTTTCGCGGCGTCTTGCGCAGCCGCGATGGGGGCGGCACCTGGGCTGAGGCCAACTCGGGATTTGTGAATCGTTCCATTGCGCGGATTGTGCCGGATCCGTCCACGCCGGGCCGATTTCTCATCGGCGAACTGACCGCAGGAAATGCGGGCGGGTTTCACACGTATGACGCACGGAGCAGCAGATGGTTGCAGGTCGCCGGAGAAGAAAGTCCCCCGGGTGAGGGGATGCTCTCACTGCTGGCATTGCCCGGGGGGCGCGGGCGAATCGCGGGCACGGCACGCGGCGCCTTTCTCCTGCGCCCAGACGCGGGCGCCTGGGTTCCCTTGCCGGGCAGCATAAGCAAGCTCACGGTTTACGATCTGTGTCCGGACAGAGAAGGGAGGTGGGTATTCGCAGGCACAAGCGACGGCGTCTACCGGGCCCGGCTGGAGGACATGGTGTTTCAGAAGCCGGCCGGCTACAGCCTCATCCCGCGGGTCTTTTGCCTTCTTCCCTCACAGAACGATTCGGACCGGATCCTGGCGGGTACCCATATGGGCGTCCTCTGCTCCGACGATTCCGGCGCGACCTGGAAACTCCTTTCGGTCGGCATTCCCAATTATGCCCTCGTCCATTGCCTCGCCGCTTCCCCCGCTACGCCAAGCTTCCTCCTTGCGGGCACCTCGGCCGGCTTGTATGAGTCCAGGAATGGAGGAGATTTCTGGAAGCCGATGCTCGACGGCCGCCTCGGCGTGGATATTTCATCAGTGAGTTTTCTCGATGCCGGCGGCAAACGCATCCTGGCCGGCGACAACTCCCAGGGCGGTGTTTTTCTGAGTGAAGACGGCGGGGCAAGCTGGACAAGGATCGCCGATCCCGAATTCGGCTCACCCGTGCGTTTCCTCGCCCCTGATCCCCTGCAGCCTGCCACCGTGTATCTCGGCACGGGTACCGAGGGCGTCTATTGTCTCCGTCTGCCGCTCCCGGAGCGTCAGGATCCGGCTCCCGGCCGCAGTTCACGCTAGCAAAACCCGTCTGTGCCTCTTCAAAAATAACCCGGCGCCACGAGCCACCTGTCGCAACCGGGGCTGCGGATCCTTCCTCTCGGATTTTGCCGGCCACCTGCCGCATCCGGCGGCAGTGCTGAGGGGCGACGAGATCGTCGGACAGCCGCCATTTCTCTTCCGAAGTCGGAGGCCGGAGCAGGAAATTGTTGAGGTATAATCACAACTGGGAATCACCATGAGCCATCGTGTCCTGAGAATCCTGATATGGGCGGTTTTCCCGGCTCTCTGCCTGTCCCAGGTGCGCCCGCGGCCGGCAGGGCAGAAGCCTGCGGCCACAACGCCCGCCCCGGCGTATATGCAGCAGGTCAAGGCCTTTGATGAGGATGGACCGGTGACTCGCGCCGTCCTCAAGAATGACCTTACGGTCATCGTTGCGGAGACACATGCCCACCCGCTTGTGGAGGTCATGACCTGGATCAAGACCGGCTACCGCGATGATCCCGCTGATCTGCCGGGCATCACCCGCATCATGGAAAAAATGTTTTTTCGGGGAACCACCAACCGGACTGCCGCGGTTATGGCTGCCGATATGAAGGCGCTGGGCGGCTCATTCCGGAGTTCCACGGACTATGATCACACGACCTTCCGGACCGTAGCGCCGGCACTCCAGTGGAAACGAGCGCTGGAAATCCAGGCGGATGCTTTCCTAAATCCACAATTGGATGCCCAGGAGTTGCGGCGGCAGATCGATCTGGCCGGTTATGAGTCCGACCTGGAGTTCGCGAGCCAGCAGGCACTTGCCAGAGCGAGGCTCCTGGAGACCGGTTTTGCCGGAGACCAGATCGGCCACGGGACCTGGGGAGGCGCAGAATCTCTGGGACGCATCACGCGCGAAAAACTCCTGCCCGTGGTTCAGGCTGCTTATCGTCCTGGCCGCACACTGTTGGTTATCTGCGGCGATGTTCCCACCGGTGAAGTCCTCAATGCCGTCGTCAACCTCTATGCCAAGGCAAAGGCAGGCGGGGGTGTGGCGGGCCGTCCGGCGCCGGCAGGCACGAAATCGGAATTCCGATACGTTCAGCTGCGGGGCAATGGCAAGCATGCGCGAGTCCATCTCGGATTTCACACGGCTCCAGCCAATTCCCCCGACTATCCGGCACTCGACGTGTTGCGCACCATGGTGGCGGCTGGGGAAGGGGCTGTTCTCAACCGGAGGCTCAAACATCAGAAAGGGCTGGTGTCCAGTGTGACCGTCGACGCGGCAGCTTATGCGGACACGGGCTATCTCAACCTGTGCCTGGAACTGAACCCGGCGAACCTCGACCGCTGCGAGCTCGCCGTTTTCACCGAGTTTGAGATTCTGAAACGCCAGGAGCCGGATGACGCCGAACTGGAGCGCGCCCGTGCCCAGGCGGGGCGCGAATACTGGGAAAAACTTCAGGATGTCTCCGGACGCGCAGAGCAGCTTGCCGGTGCCGAGGCGCTCGGGTCCTGGAAAACGTCGAACAGCTACCTCGATCGGCTGGGGCGGGTTCAATGGGCCGATATCCGCCGCGTCGCCGCCAGATACCTTAACCTCAACAACTGTGCGCTGCTGGAGTACCTGCCGGCAGATGCCGAATCCCGCATGCTGAGCTCCGACGCCATTCAAAATACCATTGAAGAACTGCTTGACCCTGCGGTGGCGGAGACGATGGCCGAGCGTGAAAAAGCCACCGTTCCCTCCGTCGAGATCCCCGAACAGAGCGGTTCTTTCAAACCCTCCGAGATCCGGCATTCGTTCCAGATAGCATCCATTCTCCGCGGCCCGGATCTGTTCATCAAGGAGGACCACACGACTCCTCTTATCCAACTGGGGCTGTTTTATGCCGGCGGCAAACTGATGGAGACCAGGGCCAACGCCGGCATCACATCCCTGATGCTGCGCACGATGCTGCGGGACAGCAAAACCCGGAGCGCCGACCAGCTTTATCGACAGCTGGAGATGTACGGGGCCGCGCTGCTGCCCGTGGTAGAGGATGACTGCTTCGGTCTGTACTTGTCCATCCCCTCACGGAACATTGAGCCGGGACTCAGTCTGCTGAATGAAATGATCAAGACACCCAAGCTGGATGCCGACGAGGTGGCGCGTCAGAAGGCCCTTCAGACGGCGGCACTCGGGAGCAGGCTGGAGACGGAACCGGCACGGCAGCGGGTGCGCCAGGCGTTGTTCGTTGACCATACCTATGCGCTGGACGCCAACGGCACCGAAGCCAGCCTCGCGGCCATAACTCAGGAAGCGGTCCAGGAATGGTACCGCTCCCATGTCGCCGTCAGGCGACCGATCGTCGTCATCATCGGAGACACCGAAGGCACGAGCCTGGCAGGATATTTCGTAAAGAACTTCAGCGGCTCGCGTTTTCAGGAGACAAAATTGCCGGCCGATTTTCCCAAGCCCCTCGAAAGAAGTACCATGGCCGAGGAGGGCTGGAGCGCAGGAGTGAGCCTGATCGCGATGGCTTTCCAGGCCCCGCCGGCGGGAGACGAGGACTCCTTTCCCCTGATGGTGCTGCAGAGCTTTGCTTCGGATATCGGCGGCCGTCTTGTCAGCCGCATCCAGGAACGCGTGCCCACCGCCTCCAGGGTATCTCTCGAGTATCGGGCGGGATTCCGCGGCGGCAGCCTTATCGCCTGCGCGGCAGTTGCGCCTGCGGACGAGGACACGGCGGTGCAGGTCCTCGGCGACGAAATCCGGCGTCTGTCGACGGCGCAGATCACCTATCGTGAGTACCGCTCCGCTGTGAGCAGCGCCGTGGGAAGCCTCTGGATCAGGCAGCAGGATCGTTTCGGTCTGATTTCAGATCTCACCCACAACGTCCTTGCCGGCCGCAGCCTGGAGGATTTTGAAGACCGGGTGAACCGCCTGCAGGAAGTGAAACAAGGGGACTTGCCGGAGATTGCCAAGCGCTTTTTCAAGATGGAGAAATCGGTCACACTGCGGCTGCATGGCAAAGCGGGCCTGTAGGCTGAAAGCGCAACCGCGAGGTCTGTCCAGGAAGAATGACGCAAACTGCAGGGAGCACGAACGTGCCGTTCAGATTCCTCAGATCCAGGATGAGCAGGTTCACAATCCTCCTCCTCGGATTGTGGATCCTGCGGGTCTTTCTGCTGCCCGCATCCACGGTGCGTTCGCTGCCCGGGAGCATTCAGCTCGGCCTGTCACTGCTCACGTTGTTGCTCGTGCTGCCGGCGGTTTACTACGCAT
>Ga0316620_10000142_pt1 | contig 27758 bp, 27 predicted proteins | sample OWC_Aug_M1_C1_D5_FD_207651 | JGI IMG/M metagenome (GOLD analysis project Ga0316620, IMG submission 207651) | Wetland soil microbial communities from Old Woman Creek delta, Ohio, United States - OWC_Aug_M1_C1_D5_B | ecosystem: Environmental > Terrestrial > Soil > Wetlands | place: USA: Ohio...
GCGCGTCGCGTTCGAGGAACGCGAGCGCACCCTGCGAGAAGACGACGCCGAAGCCGAACGTGGCATCGCGCGGATTCTGCTCGAACACCTCAACGTCGCAGGCGGGGAAGCGCCGCTTGATGAGCAACGCGAACAGGAGTCCTGCGGGGCCCGCACCGAGGACCGCGACCCTTTTCATCGCACGATGCGCGGAAGGATTTCGCCGATGTTTCCCGGCAGCACGGCGTCGGCCATGTCGTCGAACGGAGTGGCCTCGGCGTTCACGATGACGACTTTCGCGCCGGCCGACTTGGCCGCCGGCACGGCGCCCGCGACCGGGTACACCTGCAGGCTCGATCCGACCGCGAGCAGCAGGTCGGCTTCCTCGGCCGCCTGCATCGCGCGTGCGATGACCTCTGGCACCAGCTGCTGGCCGAAGGAGATGGTGGCGCTCTTCAGGATGCCGCCGCAGTGCTCGCAGGGCGGGTCCTCCTCGCCGGCGCGCACCCGCGCGAGCACCGGCTGCATCGGCCCCTTCCAGCCGCAGGCCCAGCAGGTCACGAAGTGGATGGTGCCGTGGACCTCGATCACGCGCTCGGGAGAGTTGCCCGCCTTCTGGTGCAGCCCGTCGATGTTCTGCGTCACGAGCGCGTGCAGCTTGCCGCGCCGCTCGAGCTCGGCGAGCGCTGCGTGGCCACCGTTCGGCCGGGCGGTCCAGGCCGGCGACTCGAGCCGCCCGCGCCAGGCCGCCTTGCGCACCTCGCGGTCGGCGAGGTAATGCTGCAGCGTGGAGAGCTTTTCCGCGGCGGGATTCCTCGTCCAAACGCCGTTCGGCCCGCGGAAGTCCGGGATCCCGGATTCGGTGGAAATGCCGGCGCCGGTGAGCGCCACCACGCGCTCGGCGGCGTCGATCCAGGCGCGCACGGTCTCGAGTCGCGCGCTCTCCGTCATGGGCGCAACTTTACCCGCGTTGCGCCCGTCGCGCTCAGCTTGCGCGGAAGGTCTCCACGTAAAGTTCCACGTAGCGCTGCGCCAGCGACCGCGCGTGCTCGCGTTGCGCGTGCGGCATCAGCTTCGCGAGGCGATCGATGATGCGCTGCCCGCCTGCCTCACCGTTCGCCGCCGCGGCGTCGGCCCAGGCGTAGGCGGCGACCGGGTCGGCCTGCACGCCGCGGCCCTCCAGGTAGAGGTTTGCGAGATTGAGCTGCGCGGCACCGCTACCCTGGCGCGCCGCCTTGCCATAGAGCAGCGCGGCGAGCGCCGGGTCGGGCGCGACGCCGCGCCCCTGGTCGTACAGCGCGGCGAGCCGCTCCTCGGCGCGCGTGTCGCCACGCTCGAGGGCCTCGCGCACCTTCGGCGGCAGGCTCGCGGCGGACGCGACCACCGGCGCCAGCGCGACGAGGCCGATCAGGATGAGCAATTTAGGGATGTGCACGGCGTTTCCTCCGCGATGGCACGGCCGATACCGTAGCGCTTTCGCCTGAAGCTTCGCTTAAGGGCGCCGCTCGTGCGCGCCCGGCCGCCAGCCGCGCGTCGCGCGGTCGACGACCTTGTAGTGGCGCAGCGCGCCTACGCCTCGACCCTGCACAGGCAATAGAGGAATTGCTGGGTCGCGCCGGTCGGCGTGCGGTGGATCTCGGTCTCGCTTCCGACCAGGCGGAACTGCGCGCCGAACTCGCCGTGCAGCGCATCCGCGTCGTAGCGCACCACATCGAGGCCGCTGCATTTCGTCGGACCCTCGGGCCCGAAGGTGGCGACGATCACGTAGCCACCCGGCGCCACGGCGCGCGCGACCTGGCGCACGTAGGCGGCGCGCTGAACGGGGTCGGTGAGGAAATGAAACACCGCACGGTCGTGCCACACCCGATAGCGGCGCGCGGGAATCTCGGTTTGCGTGATATCGGCGACGATCCAGTCGACTTCCTGCGCGCGGCTGCCGAGGCGCTCGCGCGCCACCTCGATCGCGGTGGGCGAGATGTCGAGCACCGTGACACGGCGATAGCCTCGCGCCAGCAGGTCATCGACGAGCGTGGATTCGCCGCCGCCGACGTCGATGATCGGTGCATCCTTATCCGGGGCAACGCGCTCGATCAGCTCGATTGAGCGCTCGAGGTGCGCACGGTACCAGCTCACCGCGTCCGGCGCCTTGGAGCGGTAGACGCCTTCCCAGTGGCTTCGGACGCTCACTTTCTGCTCACCTTGCGAATTCGATCGCGCCCTGCGGCAGCAGGTACAGAACCAGCGCGCGCCCGCTGCTGACCGTCGGGCTGTGGGCCGTATCAGCGCCATACACCATCCAGCGCGCGGCAATCGCCTCGTCGCAGGCCTGCCGGATGGCGCTGAACGCCGCGCCGCTCGCCCGAAATTTCTTGTTGAGATCCGACTCGAGCTGCGCATCGGGCGTCATCGGATTCCTCAGTCGGCGGGCCACTTCGACAAAACATTCTATTCCAGGATCGGCGGCCGGCCGCCACGGTCAGCCATTTGTCAGCCTGACAGGTCCCCGGTGGACGGCCGCCAGCCTGAGGACGAAAATGCCCCGCATCACTACGTTCGGCGAGGCCTCACATGAACCTGTGGCGCCAAGGCGGCGCGCTCTTCGCAATGCTGCTCCTGACGGCTGCGGCGCGCGCGGCATCACTCGACATCAAGCCCGGCCTGTGGGAGACGACGCACACGGTCGAGTCGAGCGGGACGCCGCCCCTGGACACGGGCCGCCTGACGCCCGAGCAGAAGGCCCGCATCGAAGCGATGGTGAAGAAACGGGAAGCCGAAGGCCCGCGCACGCGCACCTTCAAGGAGTGCCTGACGAAGGAGAAGCTCGAGCACGAGCCCTTCTCCGGCCCCGAGGACGAAGCGCAGACCTGCGTCAGCTCGGTCACCACGCACACGCCGAGGCGGTTGCAGGGCAAGAGAGTCTGCACCCTCGGACAGAACAAAAAGGAAGTCGCATTCGATATCGATGCGCTGTCGCCCGAACAGGTCAAAGGATCGATCCGGACCAGCTTGAGCGACCCCAGGCACACGATGACCAGTCACGCCACGTTCACGAGCCGGTGGCTGGGTTCCGACTGCGGCAATCAGAAATAGGCGTTGCACCGAGTCAGAGAAGCGACGCCATGACCCCCGCCGACCCCCTTCAGATGGCGGCCGGCAAACCGCAAACCAGCGTTTCGGCCAGAGCGAGAAACGGGTAGGCTTGGGAGCGTCGCTAGCGCTCTCCATGCCTCGCATCATCCGCAACGTCCTCATTTCCACGCGCGACCTGCTGGTGACCGCAGGGCCGTTCGTCGTCCTCGCGCTCGCGCTGCTCGCGGGCGCCTATTTCGTGCTGCAGCCGATGCCGCCCAAGCGGGTGGTGCTCGCCACCGGCCCGGAGCAAAGCGCCTACGCGGAGTTCGGCAAACTCTACCAGGCGGAGCTCAAGCGCCACGGCATCGTGGTCGAGCTGCTGCCGACGCATGGCTCGTACGAGAACCTGCGCTTATTGCGCGACCCGAAGCGCGAAGTGGAACTGGGCTTCGTGCAAGGCGGCTCGAGCAATGCCGCGCGCGCCGTGGACGAGGACAAGGGCGGCGTGCCGCTCGTTTCGCTGGGAAGCCTGTTCTTCGAGCCGGTGTGGCTGTTCTATCGCGAGGACGCCGCGCGCGGCCTGCCCCAGGGAACGCTGACTCAGTTCTCGCAACTGCAGGGCTGGCACGTCGACTTCGGGGCGCGCGGCAGCGGCACCCCGGGCCTGATGAAGAAACTGCTCGCCGCAAACGGCATCGACCGCGATAGCCTCAAGCCGACGTACCTCGACCTCACCCCGGCGGTCGTGGCGCTCCTGGGCGGCGAGCTGGACGCGCTAGCGTTCGCCTCGGCGCCGGAGTCGCCGATGGTGCAGATGCTGATGCAGACCCCGGGCGTGAAGCTGTTCGAGTTCCCGCAAGCGGAAGCCTACGCGCACCGCTTTCCGTTTCTCAGCCCGGTGGTGCTTCCGCGCGGCGTGGTCGATCTCGCGCACGACGTTCCGGCGCACGACGTGCCGCTGATCGCGCCGACGACTTCGCTCGTTGCGCGCGAGGGAACTCATCCGGCGCTGATCCAGCTGTTCGTGCAGGCGGCGGCCAAGATTCACGGCGGCGCAGGATGGATCTCGCGCGCGGGACGGTTTCCGACTCCGCAAAACACGGAATTCCCGCTCGCCGCGGAGGCCGAGCGCTATTACCGCAGCGGCCCGCCGCTGCTGCAACGCTATCTGCCTTTCTGGCTCGCGAACCTCATCGACCGCATGTGGGTGGTTCTGATCTCGATCATCGCCGCGCTGATACCGCTGTCGCGGGTGGTACCGCCGTTGTACGAATTCCGCGTGCGCCGGCGCATCTTCCGCTGGTACCGCCAGCTGCGCGACATCGAGAACCGGCTTGCCGGCGGCGACGCGCCGGCCGCGGGGCTGATCGAGGAGCTGGGCCGGCTCGATGCGAGGGCCGCCCACATTACCGTGCCCCTGTCCTACACGGACGAGCTCTACAACCTGCGCAGCCACATCGCGCTGGTGCGCGAGCGGCTGCGCCAGGCGGCCTGACGCGTTGACGCACCGGGGCCGCCGGGCATAGCCTGAGCGCCATGCAATGCCCGCGATGCCGGCACGAGAATCCCGCAAGCCATAAATTCTGCGGCGAGTGCGGCGCGGCGCTCGCCGCGGTCTGTGCGGCCTGCGGCGCGTCCAATCCGCCGGGGCACAAGTTCTGCGGCGAATGCGGCACGGCGCTGGGCACTGCCGCGCCTTACACCCCCAAGCACCTCACAGACAAGATTCTCGGCTCGAAGAGCGCGCTCGAAGGCGAGCGCAAACAGGTCACGGTGCTGTTCGCCGACTGCGCCGGCTTCACCGCGCTGTCCTCGAAGCTCGATCCCGAGGAGCTGCACGGGGTCATGGACGGCTGCTTCACGCACCTTGCCGAGGCCGTGCACCGCTACGAGGGTACCGTCAACCAGTACACCGGCGACGGCATCATGGCGCTGTTCGGGGCGCCGATCGCCCACGAGGATCACGCCGTGCGCGCCGTCGCCGCGGCGCTCGCGATTCAAAAGGCCTCGCGCGAGTACTCCGGCAAGCTCAAGCGTGAGCGCGGCTTCGAGCTCCAGCTGCGCATCGGCATCAACACCGGACCGGTGGTGGTCGGACGTATCGGCGACGACCTGCGCATGGACTACACCGCGCAGGGCCAGACGGTGAACCTCGCGGCGCGCCTGCAGGGCGCCGCGCCTCCCGGCGGCGTTTTCATCAGCGAGGCGACGCACCGGCTGGTGCACGACTACTTCCTGCTCGAGGAGCGCGGCGCGCTGGAGCTGAAGGGGATCGACGCGCCGGTGAGGGCCTTCGCCGTGACCGACCAGCGGCGCAGGCGCGCACGCTTCGACGTGGCGCTCGAGCGCGGCTTGACGCCGCTCGTCGGCCGCGCCACCGAGCGCCAGTTCCTGCGCGAGTGCTTCGCGCGCGCGCAGGCCGGCCGCGGCCAGGTGATATCGGTAGTCGGCGAGGCGGGCGCGGGAAAGTCGCGCCTCGCCTACGAGCTGCAACGCGAGCTGCGCAGCGAGGCGCACATGTACCTGGAGGCGCACTGCGCGCCGCACGGCGCGGCGCTGCCCTTCCATTCCATCGTGCAGTTCCTCGGCGCGAGCTTCCGCATCGAGGAAGGCGAGTCCGAAGCGGCGAAGAACGACAAGCTGACTGCCGGGATCCGCGGCATGGATCCCGCGCTCGAGTGGATCGTCCCGTATATCCGGCACCTGCTCGCGCTGCCCGCGCCCGAGCTCGAGGCCGAGGGGCTCGACCAGGCGCAGCGCAAGTGGCGCCTGGTCGAGGCGGTAAAGGCGCTCGTGCTGCGCAGCGCCCAGCAGCGTCCGCTCGTGCTGGTGCTGGAGGACCTGCAGTGGATCGACCGCCAGTCCGAGGAAGTGATGGCGGCCCTGGTCGACGCCTTTGGCGGCCATCACGTGCTGCTCGTGTGCACGCATCGTTCGGGCTACGCGCCCCCCTGGCGCGACCGCTCGTTCCACCAGCGCCTGACGCTCGATCCGCTGTCCGCCGAGGAAACCGGGCAGATGGTCGTGGCGCTGCTCGGCGAAGGCGGCGCCCCCGACGCGGTGCGGGCTCTCGTCGCGCAGCGCGCCGAAGGCAACCCGTTTTTCATCGAGGAGCTGGCGCGCTACGTGCGCGAGCACGGCACCGAAGCCCGCAACCTGCCCGGCACGGTGCAGGACCTGCTCAACGCACGCCTCGATCGCCTGCCCGAAGGGCTCAAGCGCACGCTGCAGACCGCCGCCGTGCTCGGGCGGCAGTTCCCGCTCGCCCTGCTCGAGGCGGTTGCGCCGCCCGGCACGGACCTGCGCGCCGACCTGCGCGAGCTGGCGCGCCACGAGCTGCTGCAGGAGACCGATCTGTACCCCGAGCTCAAGTACCGCTTCACGCATCAGCTGATCCAGGAGGCGGCCTACCAGGAGTTGCTGCTGCGCGCGCGCGCCGAGCTGCACGCGCGCGCGGGCGAGGCGCTCGAGCGCCTTTACGCGGGCCGCCTCGAGGACGCGTTACCTGCGCTCGCCGAGCACTTCGGCAAGAGCGAAGACCGCGCCAGGGCCCTGCAATACCTGGTGCGCGCGGGCGAGCGGGCGCAGAGCCTGTTCGCCTACGAGGAAGCGCAGGGCTACTACCGGCGTGCGCTCGAGCGGCTCCAACAGGACCCCGACGGCGGCGCGCAGCGCTCGGCGGTGCTCGAGAAGCTCGGCGACACCGCAATGGCGCATGGCTCGCTGCCGGAGGCACGCGCGTACTGGCAGGAGGCGCGCGCCCTTGTCGGCACCGACCGTGCGCGCGCGGCCGACCTGCACCGCAAGAGCGGGGGCGCCGCCTGGGCGGCGGGCGAGAAGGATGCGGCGCTCGAGCACCTGGCGATGGGGCTTGCGGTGCTCGGCGACGACCTGCGGCAATTGCCCGCCGCCCGCCTGTACCAGGAATTCGGCCGCATCCATTTCCGCCTGGGCGAGCACGACGCCGCGATCGAATGGGCCAAGCGCGCGCTCGAGCTCGGCCTGGCGCTCCGCGCGCAAGACGTCGTTTCGGAAGCCTACAACACCCTCGGCGTGGCGATGGCCCGCGCCGGCGACATCGAGCGCGGCGCGGCGTACGTCAAGCAGTGCCTCGAGACCGCGCTCGCGCAGCGGCACGGGGCGGTCGCTACGCGTGCCTACACCAACCTCGCGGTGATGTACGCGTCGCTCGACCACGAGCTTTCGGCCCGGTACTGCCGGGAGGGCCTGGCCCTGGCGCAGAAGATCGGCGACCGATTGCAGCAGTCGTGGCTGTACTGCACGCTGGCGAGCGGCCACTGCACGCTGGTGGGCGACTACGACGAGGGCGTCAAGGCCGCAGAGGCCGCAGTGGAGGTGGACGAGCGGCTCGGGCAGCGCAGCCACCTGCCGATCCCGCTCATCATCCTGGCGCAGATTTACCAGTGCCGCGGCGACGAGACCCGCAGCGCGCAGCGCTACCGTGAGGCACTCGCGGTGGCCGAGCAGGTGGGCGAGCCGCAGCTCCTGTTCCCCTGCTACGAGGGCCTCGCCACGCTCGCCATCGAGCAGGGCGACGAGGCCGAGGCCGAGCGCTGGCTGGCGCGCAGCCGCGAAGTGCAGCAAGCTACGGGCTGGAGCGCGGACACCTTTCTCGTGCTCCCCTTTCTGTGCTGAGGAGGCCGGCATGACCCCCATCTCCGTCGGACAGCCCGCACCACCGTTCCGCTTGCCGGCCGCCGCCGGCGGCGAGGTCGGGCCCCAGGAGTACCGTGGCAAGGCGAACCTGATCGTGTGGTTCACTAAGGGCATGAGCTGCCCGTTCTGCCGCCAGCAGATGTCGCAGCTCGCGCGCGCCTACCAGCGCTTCAGGCAGAAGAACGCCGAGGTGCTCCAGGTGACCGTCACCAAGCCCGAGCGCGCGCGCTTCTACGCCGAAAAATTCCGCCTGCCGTTCCCCTACCTGTGCGACCCGGACTACACCGCGCGCCGGTCCTGGGGGCTCGACTTTCGCGCGCATTCGCCGTTCTGGTACGCGTCCGCCGTGATCGCTGGCGCGCGCACGATCTTTCCCGAGAGCGACTTCGGCAAGTTTGCGCCCGCGCTGCGCGAGCTGCCCGGCGCCCTGGCCGACGACGACATGGGCTTCTTCGTGCTCGACCGCGCAGGCATCGTGCGCCACGCCCTGAGCGGCAGCTACACGATCCCCGGCGGCGTGCGCGCGCTGCCGGGCAACGACGAGATCGAACGCATGCTCGAGCACTGCGAGCGCGGCGCGGTGAGCGTTGCGGGGTAGTCTTCGACGCAGCGCCGGCGGCTCTACGCCAAGCTCGGCGTCGAAACCCGCACCGCCGCGGTCATGCGTTGGCTAGCACATGAAATTCAGCGCTAGCCCCGGCTTGGGCCAATCGACCGCCACGAGTCGGCCCGAGACGCTGAGCGTGATGTAGGCGGTGCGCAAATCCGGGCCGCCGAAGCAAATGTTGGTCGTGTAGTCGTCCGGCATAGGCACGTGCTCGACGCTGCGGCCATCCGGCGAGATCACGCTGATGCCGCCGTTGAACAGCGTCGCGACGCAGATGTTCCCATCGGCATCGACCGCGAGCGAGTCGAACAGCTGGTAACCGGGCAGCCCCGCCACCAGCTCGCCGCCGTTCGGCGACGGGTAGCGGCGGCGCCTCACGATCCCGGGCGCGTCGAGGTCGAACGCCCATAGCCTCCCCGTGTGGGTTTCCGCGACATACAGGCGCGACTCGTCCGGCGACAGGCCGATGCCGTTCGGCGTCAGCATCGGGTAGATCGCTTCGCTGATCGAGGCGCCGTCGGCCGTTGCGTAGTACACCCCGCCGCGATCCATGTCGCGCGCGCGCGCCTTGCCGAGGTCGGTAAACCACATCCCGCCTGCGCGGTCGAACACGATGTCGTTCGGGCCCTTGAGCGGCCCGTTCGGACCAGCGGTATAGAGCACGCGCGCCGCGCCGCTCGCGAGATCGACGCGCTCGATCCGTCCGCCGCTGTAGTCCTCGGCCTGCCCAAGCGGGCGCAGCCCATGCCGGTCCTCGTGCCAGCGGAAGCCGCCGTTATTGCAAACGTAGACCGCGCCGTCGGGCCCGAGCGCCGCGCCGTTCGGCCCACCGCCCAGCTTCGCGACGACCTCGACGCGGCCGTCCGCACGCACCCGCGAAAGGGTCCCGCGCGCCACCTCGACCAGCACCACGCTGCCGTCGGCCATCGCGATCGGACCTTCCGGAAAGCGCAGCCCGCTCGCCACCACGCGAAGATTCATGCCCGATGTCTTATTTGTGCTGCCCCGCAAGCTTTGCTCCAAGATGCGTGAGTTGGCGGCTAAGTCACATATGCGCCGGAACCCGTGCCAGTACCATGGTACCGCTCCACTGTCCGGCCGCCGACGCCCAAGCGTAAGCTTCGCGTAAGACTCTCGCAATCGCGTCCTGCCCGCGCGCGGCGGTGGACGAACTCCGTCCGCGCGAACACAATTTCATCGCACCACACCGCCAAGGGGAGACCATTCATGAATCGCACGCGCGCCGCCGCGCTCTTCTTTTTCGCATCGTTACTGGCGACCGCCGACGCTAAGGCTGTTCCGCTCGACGTGAAGACAGGCCTGTGGCAATCCACGATCACCAGCGAATCGAGCGGGATGCCGCCGATGGACTTGAGTCGCTTCACGCCCGAGCAAAGAGCGCGGCTCGAGGCTGCGTTCCAGAAGCGGGCGGCTCAGGGTCCCGTCACCCATACCTACAAGGCCTGCCTGACCCAGAAGGAACTAGAAGAGGATCCAGTCGCTGAGCCGGCGGAAAGGGGTCAGACCTGCTCGACGAAGTTGACCTCGCAGACGCGGACCGTCTGGCAGGGCACGCGGGTATGCACGGGAGAACGAGGCAGGCAGGAATATTCGGGGAAGATCTCCGCGGTATCGCGCGAGAAGGTCAAGGGCACGCTCTTGGTGAAGATGAGCCAGGGCGGCAACTCAATGACGAACCACGCCAAGTATGAGAGCAAGTGGCTCCGGTCGGACTGTGGAAGCGTGAAGTGACCGATACGCCCACCGACAAGCCGCGTGTCCCGGCTGCCGCGATCGCCGGCCGCGTGCTGCTGCACGTCGGCTTCCTGCTGATCGCGCTCGCGGCGTTCGCGGCCTACGCGCATTTCAGCGTGCACGGGCAGTCGGGCGTGTCGCTCGGGTGCCTTGTCGCCGCGGCGGGCTTCGGCTTCGCCCCGGTGCGCGACGTGGTGCGCGTCGCGCTGGCAGTCGAAGGCAAGGCGCTGCACGTGGTGCACGGGTTGGGCGGCCTCGCGCTCCTAGGACTACCGCTCGCCGGCGTGGTGTCCGGCGGCTCGGTGCTGACGCACACGGCGATGGCGCCGTTCGCGATCATGGGCGCCGCGCAGGCGGTCATGCACCAGGATCATCCGCGCAACGCGGAGCAGGCGGCGGCGCTGCGCCGCTTCGCGGCGAGCCTCCCGGAGGTCGCGCAGTTCACCAGCGCGAAGAACCTCGCCTCGCCGGACAACGCGCAGCGCGCCGTCGCGGTGCTCACCGATATCTTGTCCAAGGCGCAGGCGCTCGGCGAGACCGAGCTACGCGCCGACCCGGGCTTCCAGAGCGCGCTGCACCAGGTCTCAACGCGGTTCGGCGCGAACCTCGGCCTGGATGCGGTCGACCTGGCGCTCGCGAAGCTCGCGGCGAACCCTGCTACCGCGGGAGCGGTCCCCGAGCTGCGCAAGCAGCTCGCTACCGCGCGACGGACGATCGAGCGCGGCGCGCACCGCTAGATTCTCAGAGCGTCGTGACCATGATGTCGGGTTCGATGGTCCGCAACAAGCCTTCGATGCTGGCCAGGGTGCCCGATATCGAGCTGGGGCAGCTGCCGCACGCGCCTTGATAGTGTACGGTGAGTCGGTCACCCTCGAGGCCGAGCACGTGAAGATCGCCGCCGTCGCCCCGCAGATAGGGGCGGATCTGCTCGTCGAGCAGCGCATTGATCCGATCGAGCCGTTCCCGTTCTTCGGGCGCCATATCGATCATTGCGGTTTCCGCGGCGGCGGCGAGCTGCGCCGATTGTTCCTCCGCCGCCGGCGCAGCGCGAATCGGCTCGGCGACCAGGCGGCTCAAATCGCGCCAGTCGGCACTGCCATCCTGCGTGACCGTGATCCAGTGGTCGACGTAGAAAACGTTGCTCACGTGCTCGATGTCGAACAGCGCCGCCGCGAGCGGGTCGCCGCGCGCCTGCGCGGCATTCTCGTACGAGCGCGTTGTCCCCCAGGTCAACGGCTCCCTGAGGACGAACTTTTTCGCGTTCGGGTTGGGCGTGTCTTCGATGTCCGCTATTTTCGGCATGGCTGAACTCAAGCCCCCCCGATCGGCGCTAGCATGGGATCGTCTTCCGCCTCGGTCGACGTTCTGGCGACCGAATTCAGCGCCGCGTGCAGCGTGTGCCAGGGCAGGATCGCGCACTTGACGCGCGTCGGCAGATCGCGCACGCCGGCAAATACCGCGAGCCGTCCGAGGTGGTGCGGCCCGGCCAGGTCGAGCTTGCCGGTCGCCATGTCGCGGAATTCCGCGGTCAGCGCATCCGCCTCCGTGCGCGTCTTGCCCTTGACCGCGGCGCTCATCATCGAAGCCGACGCCTTGCAGATCGCGCACGACTCGCCCTGGAACGCGATCGCCCCGATGCATTCGCCGTCCATCGCGAGCGTCACGCTGATGTGATCGCCGCACAGTGGATTGTGGCCCTCGGCTCTGTGGCTGGCGCTCTCGAGCGTGCCGTAGTTTCGCGGCTTCCGGTTGTGGTCGAGGATGACCTCCTGATAGAGCGCTTTGGTGTCGGCCATTACGCGAACACCTTCTGCACCGCGCGAATGCCGGCCACCAGGGCGTCGACTTCCGCGAGCGTGTTGTAGAACGCGAACGACGCGCGCGAGGTCGCCGCAACGCCGAAGCGCTGCATCACCGGCTGCGCGCAATGATGGCCGGTCCGCACCGCGATCCCTTCCTGGTTCAGCAGCGTGCCAACATCGTGCGGATGCACGCCATCGACCACGAACGAGAGCACCGCAGCCTTCTGTCGCGCGGTGCCGATGATACGGACACCAGGCATGCCGTTCAGCTTCCCGGTCGCGTAGGTGAGCAACTCGAGCTCATGCGCCGCGATCGCATCCATGCCGATCGCCGAAAGGTAATCTACCGCGGCACCGAGCCCGATCGCGGCGGCGATCGGCGGCGTACCGGCCTCGAACTTGTACGGAATGACGTTGTAGACGGTCTTCTCGAACGTGACCGATAGGATCATGTCGCCGCCGCCCTTGAACGGCTGCATTTTCTCCAGCAGCTCCGCCTTGCCGTAGAGAACGCCGATCCCGGTCGGCCCGCACATCTTATGGCCCGAGAACGCGTAGAAGTCGCAGTCGAGCTCCTGCACGTCGACCCTCATGTGCGGCGCGGCCTGCGCGCCGTCGACCAGCACCGGAACGCCGCGCGCGTGCGCAAAGGCGATCATGCGCCGGACCGGGTTGATGGTGCCGAGCGCGTTCGACACCTGGGTCACGCCGACCAGCCGGGTGCGCTCGTTGAACAGCCCTTCGTATTCGTCGATCAGGAGCTCGCCGGCATCATCGACCGGCACGACACGGATTTTTGCGCCCTTTTCCTGCGCCAGCATCTGCCAGGGCACGATGTTCGAATGGTGCTCGAGCGTGGTCAGGATGATCTCGTCGCCCGGGCCGACGAACTTGCGGCCGTAGCCCTGCATCGCCAGATTGATGGACTCGGTGGTCCCGCTGGTGAAGATCACTTCCCGGTCCTCGCGCGCGTTGATGAAGCGCTGCAGCTTGCGCCGCGCCTCCTCGTATTCGCCGGTCGCGATCTCCGAAAGGTGGTGTACCGCGCGGTTGATGTTGGCGTGCTGGGTGCTCTGGTAGCGCACCAGGCGCTCGATCACCGCCCGCGGCATCTGGCCCGACGCCGCGTTGTCGAGATAGACCAGCGGCCGGCCGTTGACCTCGAGCCCGAGGATCGGGAAATCGGCGCGCAGCCGCTCGACATCGAACGCCGCCGGCCTGGACCTGAGCGCGGCCGCGGTCATGACGTCGCTGTGGTGCGCTCAAGCACCGTCTGCCCGAGGCGATGCCTGAGCGATGCGACCGGTATGCGCTCGATGATCTCGGCGCCGAACGCGTAGGTCAGCAGGTTGCGCGCCGCGGCGTCGGACAGCCCGCGGCTGCGGAGATAGAACACTTCTTCGCCGTCGAGCTGGCCGACGGTAGCGCCGTGCGCGCACTTGACGTCGTCGGCGAAGATCTCAAGCTGCGGCTTGGTATCGACGTGCGCCTTGCCGGTCAGCAGCAGGTTGCGGCTCGACTGCGAGGAGTCGGTGCGCTGCGCGTCCGGGCGCACCATGATCTTGCCGTTGAACACCGCGTGCGCGGCGCCGCCTACGACGCACTTGTGCAGCTGGCGGCTCACCCCGTGCGGCTTGGCATGGTCGATCAAGCTGTGGGTATCGGCCAACTGGCCCTCCGCGATCAGCGCGAGCCCGTCGATCGTGCATTCGGCGCCTTCGGCCGCCTGCAGCACGTTGAGGTTGTAGCGCGAGATGCTTGCGCCGAGCGCGACCGCGACCGATCGATAGCGGCTGGAACCCGCCAGGGTCACCGCGCAGTTCGCGATGTGGAATGCCTGGCCGCCGTCGCGCTGCACGCGGACGTGGGTCGCGCGGGCGCCCTCGGCGAGCGCGATCTCGGTAACCGCGTTGGTGAAATAGGCTTCGTCCTGAAGCGAGACGAAGTCCTCGACGAGCGTGATTTCGCTGCCGGCTTGCGCGACCACCAGGCAGCGCGGATGGCTGGCCGCGGCCTTTTGCGTCGCGACAAATAGCAGGTGTACCGGTTCGGCGACGGTCTTGTCGCGCGGCACGAGGATCAGCGCGCCATCCTGCAGGAAAGCGGTGTTGAGGGCGGCGAACACATTCCCGTCGAATTCGGCGTGACGGCCCAGGTGCGGCTCGATGGCCGGCGCGTGCGCGGAAAGCGCGCCTGCCAGGCTCGCGACGACCACGCCGCCATCCCGGGCAGGACGGGACAGCCCCGGCGCATACACGCCGTCGACGAACACCAGCCGGGTCGGCGCTTCTTCGAGATAAAAGCGTTCGACAGCCGCGGCCGGCAGCCTGGAGGCCGTGCGCACTGGATGGAATGCCATCTTTGCGAGCGGCGAAATATCGGTGAAGCGCCACTCCTCGTCGCGCGTGGTGGGCACCGTCAGCGCGCCCACGCGCTCGACCGCGTCGGCGCGCAGGCGGCCGAGCCACCCCAACGTCGGCGACGCGAAAGCGGCCGGCGCTTGCGGCCGGCTGCCGAGCAGGCTTTCAACACAGGCGCTGGTCATTGCTGCGCTTATGCGGCCGCTCCCGCCGCGGCCTTAAGCTCGGCCCCGACCCAGTCGTAGCCACGCGCCTCGAGCTCGAGCGCGAGCTCGCTGCCGCCGGTCTTGATGATGCGACCCGCGCCCATCACGTGCACGTAGTCGGGCACGATGTAGTTCAGCATGCGCTGGTAGTGCGTCACCAGCACGATCGCGTTGTCCCGGGTGGCGAGCCGATTGACGCCCTCGGCGACGACCCTGAGCGCGTCGATGTCGAGGCCCGAGTCGGTCTCGTCGAGGATCGCCAGCCGCGGCTCGAGCAGCGCCATCTGCAGGATCTCGTTGCGCTTCTTCTCGCCGCCGGAAAAGCCTTCGTTGACGCTGCGATCGAGAAAATCGGGGTTCATCCCGAGCAGCTTCATTTTCTCGCGCACGAAATCGTCGAATTCGAGCGGGTCGAGCTCGTCCTTGCCGCGCTGCGCCTGCACGGTGTTGTAGGCGAGGCGCAGGAACTGGCTGTTGGCGACCCCCGGAATCTCGATCGGGTACTGAAAACCGAGAAACAACCCGGCGCGCGCGCGCGCCTCGGGCGCGAGATCGAGCAGGCTGGCGCCTTCATAGCGGATCGTGCCGCCGGTAACGGTGTAAGCGGGATGGCCGGCGAGCACCTTGGCAAAGGTGCTCTTGCCCGAGCCGTTCGGGCCCATGAGCGCATGAACCTCGCCGCTCTTGACCGTGAGGTCGATGCTCTTGAGGATTTCGATACCGTTCACGGTCGCGCGAAGTCCGCGCACCTCGAGCAGGGTCTTGCTGTCCTGGCAAATCATCCGACGCTTCCTTCGAGCTTGAGGCCGAGCAGCTTGGTCGCCTCGACCGCGAACTCCATTGGCAGTTGCTGAAACACGTCCTTGCAGAATCCGTTGATGATCATCGACACCGCTTCCTCGGCGCCGATGCCGCGCTGCGCGAAGTAGAACAGCTGATCCTCGCCGATCTTGGAGGTCGATGCCTCGTGCTCGACCTTGGCGCTGTGGTTGCGCACCTGGATATATGGGAAAGTGTTGGCGCCGCATCGAGCGCCGATCAGCATCGAGTCGCACTGCGAGTAGTTGCGCGCGCCGTGGGCAGTCGGCGTGATCCTCACCAGCCCCCGGTAACTGTTGTTGGACTGCCCGGCCGAAATCCCCTTGCTGATGATGGTGCTGCGCGTGTTCTTGCCGATGTGGACCATCTTGGTGCCGGTATCGGCCTGCTGATGATGGTTGGTGAGCGCCACCGAGTAGAACTCGCCGACCGAGTTGTCGCCGCGCAGCACGCAGCTCGGATACTTCCAGGTGATCGCCGAGCCGGTCTCGACCTGGGTCCAGGAAATGCGCGAATTTACGCCCTTGCACAGGCCGCGCTTGGTGACGAAATTATAGATGCCTCCGACGCCGTTCTCGTCGCCTGCGTACCAGTTCTGAACCGTGGAGTACTTGATGTCCGCATTGTCGAGCGCAATGAGCTCGACCACCGCCGCGTGCAGCTGGTTGGTGTCGAACTTGGGGGCCGTGCAGCCTTCCAGGTACGACACCGAGGCGCCCTCCTCGGCGATGATCAGCGTGCGCTCGAACTGGCCCGAGGCCTCGGTGTTGATGCGGAAGTAGGTGGACAGATCCATCGGGCACTTGACGCCCTTCGGGATGAAGCAGAACGAACCGTCGGTGAACACCGCCGAGTTGAGCGCGGCATAGTAATTGTCGCCCGGCGGGACCACGCTGCCCAGGTACTGCTTCACCAGCGCGGGATGCTCGCGCACCGCTTCCGATATCGAGCAGAAGATGATGCCGACTTCGGCCAGCTTTTGCTTGTAGGTGGTCGCGACCGATACGCTGTCGAATATCACGTCGACGGCGACGCCGGCAAGCGCCGCGCGCTCGTTCATCGGCACGCCGAGCTTCTCGAACGTGCGCAGCAGCTCGGGGTCGACCTCGTCCATGCTGGCGAGTTTTTTCTTCGGCTTGGGCGCAGCGTAGTAGCTGATCGCCTGGAAATCGATCTTCGGGTACTTGACGTTCGGCCACTTCGGCTCCTGCATCTCGAGCCAGTGCCGGTAGGCCTTGAGGCGGAACTCGAGCAGCCATTCGGGCTCGGCCTTCTTGGCAGAAATGAGCCGGATGGTGTCTTCGTTGAGCCCTTTCGGCGCGACATCGGACTCGATGTCGGTCACGAACCCGTGCTTGTAGGGCTGGTTGACGAGGTTTTGAAGGGCGGTGCTCACTGCTTGTCTCTCATCGAAGCGCTCGCCGCAGGCGCTTTCAGGTTGAAGCTTTCGCCGCAGCCGCAGGTGCTGTCGACGTTGGGGTTGTCGAGCTTGAACATCTCCTTGAGCCCCTCCCGGACGTAATCGATCCGGGAGCCGTCTAGGAACGACAGACTGTCGGCGTCGACCACCACCTTGGCGGCATGCGACTCGAACAGCCGATCGCCGGCCCGCACTTCGTCTGCGTAGTCGAACGTGTAGGCAAAGCCGGAACAGCCGACCTTCTTGACGCCCACCCGCAGACCGAGGCCCTTGCCGCGCTTCGCGAGCTGTTTCGTTACCTGTTCTGCGGCGCTCTGGGTCAATGCAATGGTCATCAATCAAGCTCCGATCAGGCCGATACGGCCGGGCGTTCACGCTTCGCCATGCCTTCGCGCAAATCGCGCACCTGCGACACGCCGTCTTGCATCGCCTTCTGCTCGTCGATGAGCTGCTTCAGCGTGATCGCGCCGAGGTAATCGAAGATATGGTCGTTCAGCCTGGCCCACAAGTCGTGCGTGAGGCACTTCTGGTCATCGTGACAGTTTTCCTTTCCGCCACATTGCGTGGCATCGATCGACTCGTCCACCGCGTGAATGATGTCGGCGATTGAAATCTGCGCCGCGTCCCTCGCCAGACGATAGCCGCCCCCCGGACCGCGCACGCTCTTGACCAGCGCGCGGCGGCGCAGCTTGCCGAACAGTTGTTCCAGATAGGACAGCGAGATCTTCTGGCGCGCACTGATTTCGTTGAGCGTCACCGGACCGCTGCCCGGTTGCATCGCGAGATCGGCGAGTGCCGTGACGGCAAACCGGCCCTTCGTGGTCAGTCGCATGAAAACCTCCACGCAAACATATAATTACGCTAAATATATTAGTAACTTTGTCAAGTATCCTATACCCGACTAAATTTGTCAACAATTTTATTCTCGTGGCTTGCGGCAGGCGCGCGTGCCGATGTCGCGCATCAGCCCTGATGGGGCACTCGAGCGAATCGACCTTGTAGACCTTGCGGATCAGCCGTGCACAGAGCGGCGGCCGTCGCGTGGGCGGCTCTACTCCAGCGCCTGCCTGGCGATCCTCGTGCGCGTCGCGCGCATGTCGTCGCCGCGCAGCTCTTTGAGCGCATAGCCGACAAAGGCGCCGACGACCTCCTTCCTCCAGTAAAGGTCGAGGTCGGCGTTGTCCATCGGCTTGGCGCGCGAGGCGACGCTCGCGGCTGCCTCGGCGATCACGTCGTCGGCGAGCTTTTTCCCCTGCAGCCCGGCACTCGCCTTGTCGACGAGGAACGGGCGCGAGGCGACTGCGCCGAGCGCGATGCGCGCCTCTTCGACGACATCGTCGCTCATCTTCACGGCGGCGGCGACGCCGAGCACCGGAAAGTCGAACGAGCCGCGACGGCGCAGCTTCCAGTAGGTGCTGCGCCAGCCATCGGCATCGGGCAGCAACACTTCGGTCAGGATCTCGTCGGGCCTGCGCGCCAGGTAGTCGATGCCATCGTTCTTGTAGAGCTCGGCGAGCGGGACCTCGCGCTCACCGGCGGCGGACACCAGTTTCACCTTGGCGTTCAGCGCGATCAGCGCGGGCGCGCTGTCGGTCGACGACACGGCGACGCAGCGCTTGCTCGCGGTCGCGACCCAGCAGGTCTCACCGTCCTTCTTCAGGCAGTAGTCGATCGCCTTGCGCCACTCGTGGCTCTGGTTGTAGTAGGTGCAGCGCGTGTCCAGGCAAAGATTGCCGCCGAGCGTGCCCATGTTCCTGAGGTGCGGGGTGGCGATCTGTGCCGCCGCCTGCCAGAGGGCGCGGTAGCGCTCCCGAATTTGGGCCGACTCGACAATCTCGGTCAGCGTCAGGCAAGCCCCGAGCGAGCCATTCGACTTGTGCAGCTCGTCGACTCGGCGCAGCGACACCAGCGTCGCGGGCGTCTGGTGACGGCGCTTCATGTTGGGCACCAGGTCGGTGCCGCCCGCGATCAACATCGCTTGCGGACCCTCTGCGGCCAGGATCTTCGCGGCTTCCGCGACGGAGCGCGGCGCGCGGAACTCAAACCACGGCAGTCTTATCATTTCGCTTGGTCTCGTTACCGTCCCCGCCCTCCCACGGCGGCAGGACGAACGTCGGCGCCGGGTAAGGCACCGCGGGGAAGCTCTCCGGGCCGACGCGCGGCACCTCGCCCTTTTCCTTCTTCTCCAGCGCGCGCAGCACCTTGTCGGGCGTGATCGGCACTTCGTCGATTCGCACGCCGACCGCGTCGTAGATCGCGTTCGCGAGCGCCGGCATCACCGGCAGGAGCGGCCCCTGCCCGACTTCCTTGGCGCCGTACGGGCAGTTCGGATCGGGGTCTTCGATCAGCGCGACCTCGACTTCCGGCATGTCGAGCGACGTAAGGCTCTTGTAGTCGAGCATGGAGGGGTTGCGGTGCACCAGCGCGCTCGAGAGCTTGGGCGGCAGGCGGCGGAACGCCTGCTCCTCCATCAGCGCTTCGCCCAGCCCCATGTAGACACCGCCGATCACCTGGCCGCGCGCCAATACCGGATTCAGAGCCCGCCCAATGTCGTGCGCGATCCAGATCTTGGGCACCGTGACCCATCCGGTGTGCGGGTCGACCTCGGTCTCGACCACGCAGGCCGAGAAACTGTAGGCGGGCGACGGGCCTACGCCCGCGCCCTTGTACCTGCCCGGAGGCTTTGGCGGAGCGTAGGAGCCCACCGCGGCGATCGTGCCGAACTTCGTCTCGGCAAGCGCCACCGCCTCGATGAAGCTCATCGTCTTGCCCGGGTCCTCGGCGGCGAACACGCGATCCTGGGAAAACACGACGCGGTCGGGCAGCGTGTTCAACTGCTCGGCCGCGGCCGCCGCGAGCAGCTCGCGCACGCGCCCTGCCGCCTGCAGCGCGGCATTGCCCATCATGATGGTGACGCGGCTCGAGTACGAGCCGAGATCGATCGGCGTGATGCCGGTGTCGCCGGTGACGCAGCGCACGAATCCGGGATCGATGCCGAGCGATTCGGCGATGATCGACGCCAGCACGTCGTCCGAGCCTTGCCCGAGCTCGGTCGCGCCGCAGTACACGGTCACCTGCCCGCTGCGATCGAGCAGCAGCTGCACCGCGGAATGCGGCATCTTGTTCCAGTAGATCGACACGCCCGCGCCGCACATGTAGCTCGAGCAGGCGATGCCGAGCCCGCGCCCGGGCCCGAGCTTGCGGCGCCTTTCCTTCCAGCCCGACATCTCCACCACCTTGCGGATGCAGTCCGCGAGCCCGGTCGAGCCGACGCGCAGCCAGCTCGCGGTGAGCGAGTCGGGCTTGGTGACCATGCTGAGGCGCAGCTCCGCGGGATCGAGACCGAGTTTCTCCGCGATCTTGTCCAGCTGCACTTCCTGGCCGAAGCGCGGCTGCGGCGTGCCGTGCCCGCGCTTGGGCCCGCAGGCGGGCTTGTTCGTAAACACGCGGCAAGCCTCGAATTTGAAGCGCGGCAGCTCGTAGGTGACCGGGGTCAGCACGCCCGTGTAGAAGGTGCTGGCCGGGCCGTGCGAGCCGTAGGCGCCGCCATCGAGCAGCGTCTGCAGGTGCATCGCGGTGAGCCTGCCGTCCTTGGTAACGCCGGTGCGGAACTTCATCAGCACCGGGTGCCGGCCGCGGTGCTGATAAAACACTTCCTCGCGCGTCAGGCAGATCTTCACCGGCCGACCGAGCATCAGCGCCGCCTTGGACACCACGAATTCGTGGTTGCCCGGGTCGCACTTGCCGCCGAAGCCGCCACCGTTCGGCGTGGCGATGACGCGAATGTGCGCCGCGGGAATCTGCAGCACGCGCGCGAGCTGGCGATGCAGGTAGTGGGGATTCTGCGTGCTCGAGGAGAGCAGCAGCTTGCCGTCGCCCTCAACGGAAGCGAGCGAGGCCTGCTGCTCCATCGGCAGGTGGGTGTTGCCTTCGTAGAAGAACAGGTCCTCGAAGACGTGGTCCGACTTCGCCAGCGCTTCCTCGACGTCGCCGAACTCGTAGGACTGGTTGCGGTGGATGTTGCCCTGCTCGCCGTAGTCGTGGATGCGCGGCTCGGGGTTGGCAAGCCCCTCTTCGGGAGAGGCGACGGTCGGCAACTGCCGGTACTTCACCTCGATCAGCTCGAGCGCCTCGGTCGCGGTCTGCTCGTCCACGGCAACCACCGCGGCGACGGGGTCGCCGACGAAGCGCACGCGCTCGCGCGCGAGCGCGTGCTCGTCCTGCGACACGGGCATGATGCCGTAGGGCACCGGGAACTCCGCGCCGGTGAGCACCAGGTGAACGCCCCGGTGCGCCTGCGCGCGCGCGACGTCGATCGATTCGATGACCGCGTGTGGGTGCGGCGAGCGCAACAGCTTGCAATGCAGCATGCGCGGCAGGACGAGGTCGTCGGCGAAGCGCAGCTGGCCGATCGCCTTGGCGCGACCGTCGACGCGCCGGCGCGGCTTGCCGATGGTGTCGAAGCGCTTCTTTTGCAGCGGCTTCTCGGGCGCGTTCATCGCTTGCCGTCCCGCAGGACGCGCGCCGCCTCCTCGACCGATTCCCAGATCTGCTGGTAGCCGGTGCAGCGGCACAGGTTTCCGGAGAGCGCCTCCCTGATGCGCTCGCGGCTCGGGGCGGGCTCGCTGTCCAGCAGCGCCTTCGCGGTCATCACCATGCCCGAGGTGCAGTAGCCGCACTGCGAGCCGCCAACGTCGGCGAAGGCGGCCTGCAGCGGGTGCAGCTCGGTCCCCTTGGCCAGGCCTTCGATCGTCTGGATCTCGCGGCCTTCGCATTGCACCGCGAGCTCGAGGCAGGACAGGAGCGGCTCGCCGTCGACCAGCACCGCGCAGGCGCCGCACTCGCCCAGCTCGCAGCCGTGCTTGGTGCCGGTCAGGTTGAGGTCCTCGCGCAGGACTTCGAGCAGCGTCTTGTAGGGCGCGAACGACACCGGCAGCTCCTCGCCGTTGACGCGCAGCGTCATGTGAACACGATCGGGTACGGCGCTCATTTCATCAGTCCTTTCACGAGATAGTCCGAGAGCGACTGCGCGATCTCGGCCGAAGTCTGCGGCCCGTCGGGGCGGAACCAGCGCGCGCTCCAGTTGACCGCCCCGAGCATGGCGCGCGTCACGAGCGCGGTATCGACCCTGGCGAACTCGCCGGCGCGCACGCCGTCCATCACCAGCGCGCGAACCGCGCGCTCGTAGCGGTCGCGCTTGGCAATCACCGGCGCGCGCAGCTCTTCCGGCAAGGCCTCGACTTCCAGGTGCGCGGTGGCGCCTTCCAGCTCGTCCAGCATCGCGTGCACGTGCGCGCGCAGCACCGCGCGCAGCCGCTCGGCGCTCGAGGCGGGCATGGCGCGCGCCGCCTCGACCGCGGCGAGCATGTGCTCGAGCGTGCGCTCCTGGCAATAGAGCAGGATCTCGTCCTTGCCGCTGAAGTAGTAATAGAGGTTGCCGATCGACAGGTCGGCCTCGTCTGCGATTTCGCGCATCCCGGCCGCGCCGAGCCCCATGCGGCGGAACACGCGCGCCGCCGCGCGCAGGATCTCCGCACGGCGCGCCTCGCTTCGGCGCTGCATGCGCCCCGGAGCCTTGCTCGAACCGCGATTCAAAACCTGAACCATGGTTCGAATTGTAGGCTCGCGCGAGGTGGGCGGCAACCGAAAAGATGATTTGAAATCAACAAAATTAGGATCGAAGGGAGAGCTCCCAGTACTCCCCCACCAACCGGCGGCCGAAGTCCGCGTGCGGCTCCTTTTTCACCAGCCTGAATCCCAGCCCTTTGTAGATGCGGCGCGCGCTCGTCAGGTTGGCCTGCGTCCACAGCACCAGCTTGCGGTAGCCAAGGCGCTGCGCCTCAACGATGCATTCGGCCACCAGCCGCTCGCCGATGCCCAGGCCGCGCGCCTCGGGCTCGACGATCAGCATGCGCAACTGCCCGACGCGGGGCGATTTCCTGACCAGGAACACCGAGCCCACGCGTCGGCCGCCGCGCTCCGCGATCCAGCAGCGCTCGCACTGCGGGTCGTAGTTCGCGATGAATTTCGACACGATTCCGGCCACGAGCCCCTCGAAGCGCTCGTCCCAGCCGAACTCAGCGGCGTACAGCTCGCCGTGGCGCTGCACCACCCAACCCAGGTCGCCCGGGCGCGGCGCCCGCAGCAGAAATTTCCGTGCGGCCAAGGTCAGTGCAGGTGCGGCTTCTTCAGGAAATCGTTGCGATCGGCCGAGCGTACGGTGAGCCGCAGCGCGTCGCCTTCGCGCCTCACCGAGAACGGCACTTCGACGCCGGCGGCGCCGAGCTTCCAGACGCTGCGGAACAGGTCGGCCAGCCCCGTCGGACGCCCGCCCCCGACTTCGAGCAGCATGTCCCCCACCTGCAGTCCGGCGCGGTCGGCCGGCCCGCCCTGCGCCAGGCCCGCGACGACCAGTTGTCCCTCGACCTCGGTGGCGTACATGCCGAGCCACGGGCGCGGCGGGCGATTCACGCGTCCGAGCGTGAGCAGATCGTCGAGGATCGGCGCGAGCAGGTCGATCGGCACGATCATGTTGCCCTGCACCTGCTTGCCGCGCAGCTCCTCCTGCACCAGCAGCGATCCGATGCCGACGAGCCGCCCGCCCCGGTCGATCAGCGCCGTGCCGCCCCAGTTGGGATGCGCCGGCGCCGTGAACAGCGCTTCTTCGAGGACGTACTCCCAGTAGCCGGCAAACTCGCGCTTGGCGAACACGCGCGCCTTCAGCGCGTGCGCCGCACCGCCATGGCCCGCGACCACCACCTCGTCGCCGACCTTGCACGAGGCCGAGGAGCCCGGCGCCAGCGGCGTCACCTCGAGGCGCCCGAGGGGCTGCACCAGGCCGAAACCGCTCGCCTGATCGTAGGCGAGCGGGAAACCGGCCACCGCAGTGCCGCCGTTGGTGGTCAGCCAGATCGCGGTCGCCTCCGTGATCAGGTAGCCGATGGTGAGCACGAGCCCTTCGCGGATCACGACGCCGTTTCCGGCGCGCTCGGTGCCGAGGATCTGCGCCGTGAACGCGTCCTCCGGGATCTCCGCGCGCAGCAGCACCACCGAGTCGAGCGCCGCCTCCAGGTCGAAGCGGTACTCGCCGCCCTGCGGCTGCATCTCTTCGGGGAACGCCCACTCTTCCAGATCGGCCATCGCCTTATGTTGCGCGCAGCCCCGCGTCCCGCGCAAGCGGCTTGCGGCTAGAATCGCCGCCGGGAGACGACCATGGACAAGCCGCGCCTGACGCCGCTCGACGAAACTGACATGAGCGAGGCGCAACGCCTCGTGTACCGCGCCATCGCCTCGGGACCGCGCGGCGCGGTGAGCGGGCCGTTCAACGCACTCCTGCGCAGCCCCGAGCTCGCCGACCGCTTACAGAAGGTCGGCGCCTACGTGCGCTTCGAGAGCTCGCTGCCCGCGCGGCTGAACGAGCTCGCCATCCTGGTGACCGCGCGCTACTGGGGAGCGCAGTTCGAGTGGTACGCGCACCGCCGCTTCGCCGAGCAGGCGGGGCTCGCGCCCGCGATCGCGCAAGCCATCGCCGAAGGCCGCAGGCCCGGCGCGCTGGAGGCGGACGAAGCCGCCGTGTACGACTTCTGCACGCAGTTGCACGAGATGAAGAACGTGACCGACGCCGCGTGGCAGGCAGCGCTCGATCGGTTCGGCGAACGCGGCGTGATCGACCTGATCGGCGCCTGCGGCTACTACACCATCGTGTCGATGGTGCTCAACGCGACGCACCACCCGATGCCCGAAGGGGTCGCGCCGCCGCTGCGCTCGCTCACTGCCAGTCGGTGAGCGATATGCCGATGCCGTAGGTGGTCTGCTTCCAGTTGTAGTCGATCAGGCTTTCTCCGTAACCGGTGAACGCCTGCACGTATCCATTCACTCGCCGCCACATCGGGAAGCTCCACGACGCCTGCAGCGCGCCCTTGCCGGTGCGGGCGTTGTAGCGCCCGAGCGCCGAGATGGTCTGGCGGCCGAAGTGGTAGCTCGCCACCGCGTCGCCGTGGCCCATGTAATCGACGATGTCCGGGTTGTCGTCGCTCCCGGGGCGATCCTTGACGCGCCACCACGGCCGCAGCAGCAGCTCGAAGCCCCCGCGCTCCAGTCCGAACTGCGCGTAGAGCCGGTTCCAGCTGCGCGACAGCGGATCCGACTGGCCGTTCGACTGGTGCACCAGGCCGAAGTTAAGCAACCGCCAGCGCAAGCCGAGGAACTCGCGGTCGGGGTGGAAGGCGAGCATCAGCTCGGGCTCGTAGTTCGTTTCGCGAAACGGGCGCGACTGCTCCGGGTTGTACAGCTGCCACTGGCTCTGCTGCGTATAGCCTGCCCAGAGCGAAGCCCCGATGCTGTCCTGCAGATCGACGAGCCGGAACTTGAAGCTGAGCTGAAACATCGCCTCCGTGTCCCGCAGGTCGATGGGCTCGGCCGGGGCCGGATGCGTCGGGCTGAAGGGCTCGGTATTCACGTTGTTGCTGTGATGGGCCAGCAGCAGGTAAGTGGGCTTGTGCGGGAGGATGTCGAACAGCGTGTTCTTTACCCCGACCGCCCAGCGCTGATCGATCGGCGAGCGCTCGGCACCCTCGGGTACCGGCCGCTCGCTCGTCACGGGCCGCGGGACCGCGGCGTCGAAACACGCCAGGCGCTGGTCGGGTTGCTGGATGTTCGCGCAGCGCTCGAGCTGTTGCGCGTCGTAGGCCTGCGCCCGGCCGGCGGCCAAAGCGAGCGTCAGGGCGGCGAACCAGATCGGTCTCATGTCTCGTCCTCGCTTGATCGAGGGCGAGTTTAGGCGGTTTTTTGCTTGAGCCAGATCAACAAGTGGCCGGCGCGACAGCGTAACGTATGGGCCCATGAAGCGAGTCTTGGTGCGCGTCCTGCGCAGCCGGTGGTTCCTGATCTTCATGGGGCTGCTCGTGGCCTACGCGCTCTTCGGCTTCCTGCTGCTGCCACGGCTCGTCGAGCGCTACGTCCCCGAGATCGCCCGCGACACCCTGAAACGCCAGGCGAGCATCGGCAAGGTCCGCATCAATCCCTTCCTGTTCACCTTCGAGGCCAACGACGTCCGGCTGGCGGAGGCCGACGGGACGCCGATCTTGGGTGTGCAGCGCCTCTATCTCGATTTACAGACTTCCAGTCTGGCGCGCTGGGCATGGGTATTCGCCAACATTGACGTCGACGGACTCGATCTGTACATCATCACGCGCGCGGACGGAAGCGTGAACCTCGCCGATCTCGTCGCAGCGGCACGCGGAGACAAGCCGGCCGCGGTCGCGAAAGACGAAGCGCCGGTGCGAATGGTGCTCAGGCATGTCGCGCTCCGCAACGGCAGGCTGACCTACACCGATCGCACCGATCCCACGCCGGCCAGCGTGACGCTGGCGCCGGTCAACTTCGAGTTCGACGACGTGTCCACGCTCCCCGAGCGCAAGGGCCCATACACCGTTCACGCCCAGCTTCCCGGGGGCGGCGCGGTGCGCTGGCGCGGCGAAGTGTCTCTGCGGCCGGTTGCGTCCGAGGGCGTATTGAGCGTCAACAACTTCCGGCCGGCGAACATCTGGAAATTCCTGCAGGACCAATTCCGGCTCGACCCGCCGGAGGGCGAGGTCGATTTCACGACGCAGTATCGCTTCCTGTTCACTGGCGGCAAGCCGCAGTTGTTGCTGCAAGGCGCAAACCTGCAAGTCACGGGGCTCTCGCTGCGCCAACCCGGCGCGGCGCAGCCTCTGCTTTCGCTGCAGAAGGTAGGGGCAAGCGAAGTCGGCGTCGACCTGCAGCGGCGCGAGGTGACGGTACCCAGGCTCGAGATCGCCAAGGGGCGGGTCGCGGCGGGCGTCACCGAGGATGGCACGCTCGACTGGCAGACGATCCCGATCGCCGCGAAGACGACGGCTCCGCCAGCGCCGCCGGCAGCCGCGTCAAGTGCGAGCCCCTGGCGCATCCGGCTCGATGCGGTGCAGGTCGCCGATGTCGGCGTCCACATGACCGACCAAAGCCGGGCCATTCCGCTGGTATGGGACATCGGGAACGTCGCCGTCCACGCCAAGGCGCAGGTCGAAGTCGGCACCGCGGCGACCGCGGTGGCGGTGAACGCGCTGCGCATCGACCTGGTCAATTTCACGGTGGGGCAGCTTTCGGCCGCCGCGCCGCTCATCGCGCTGGACAGCGTGACCCTCGAGGGCGATGCGATCGACACGGCGAAGCGCGAGGTCCGGCTGAGGGAACTGGCCGTGCGCGGCGGAGGCACGCGGCTCACGCGCGACGAACATGGCGTCATCGACCTCCTTGCGGCGGCGAGCCCGAGCGACCGCGGCGTCATGCGCAGGGGCCTCGAAGAGGCCGGCAAGGCGGCGAAGGCCGAGGGTGCTCCGTGGCACCTTCGTCTCGACGCGCTCAAGCTCGCGGATATTCGGATCGCGCTGGCCGATCGGGGTTTCACTCCTGCGGTCGGTTACGAGCTGGCGGACGTTTCCGCGACGCTCAACAACCTGAGCAATGACTGGAGCGCCCCGGTCGCGTTCGACGCTGCGCTGCAGGTCGCCCAGGGCGGAAGCCTCGCCGTCGAGGGCAGCTACGTGCCCGACGGGTCCGCCGCTGATGCGCGGGTAAAGCTCACTCGCCTCAACCTCGTCCCGCTGCAGCCCGCCCTGGCGCGCTACGCCGCGCTCGACCTCAAATCGGCCGACCTGTCCGCAACCGCGACGCTGCAATACCGGACGGTGAAGTCGGGGGCGACGCTGCGCGCAGACGGAACGCTAAGCGTCGCGGGCCTGGTGATTAACGAGGCGCAAAGCGGCGAGCGCTTCCTGTCGTGGAAATCGCTATCGGCGGCAGGGATCCGGTTCGGCCTGGCGCCCGATCGCTTGAACGTGAAGGAAATTCGCCTGGTGGACCCCGGAGCGAAGATCACGGTGTTCAAGGACCGCAGCGTCAATCTGGCGACGGTGTTGAAGAAGCAGTCCCCTCCTCCCCCCGCCGCCAAGGATCAACGCGGCGGCTTTCCGGTAACCGTGGATCGGGTGCGGGTGGAAAACGGAACGGTCGACTTCTCCGACCAGAGCCTGGCGTTGCCGT
>Ga0316620_10000144_pt1 | contig 27333 bp, 27 predicted proteins | sample OWC_Aug_M1_C1_D5_FD_207651 | JGI IMG/M metagenome (GOLD analysis project Ga0316620, IMG submission 207651) | Wetland soil microbial communities from Old Woman Creek delta, Ohio, United States - OWC_Aug_M1_C1_D5_B | ecosystem: Environmental > Terrestrial > Soil > Wetlands | place: USA: Ohio...
TGCGAGGACCTTTGGGTACCCGCGCCGCCCTCCACGTTTGCCGCCCTCGCCGGCGCGACGCTGATCGCCAACCTCTCGGCGTCCAACGTGGTCATCGGCAAGCACGCGTATCGCAGCGAGCTCGCTTCGAACCAGTCGGCGCGCTGCATCGCAGCCTACCTGTACAGCGCCTCCGGTCCCGGCGAGTCGACCACCGATCTCGCCTGGGACGGGCACGCCATGGCCTGGGAGAACGGCACCTTACTCGCCGAGTCGCAACGCTTCGCCGCCGGGCCGCAGCTGACGTTCGCCGACGTCGACCTCGACCGGCTCGCTGCGGACCGCATGCGGCAGAACTCCTTCGGCCAGTCGCTCGCGCGCCACAAATCCGAGGTCGCGCGCTTTCGCGAGATCGGCTTTTCGGTGGCGTTGCCGAAGGGGCGCCTGCCGCTCGCGCGCAGCGTGGCCCGCTTCCCCTACGTGCCGGGCGACCCCGGGACGCTCGATGCACGCTGCGAGGAGGTGTACCGCATCCAGGTGCAGGGGCTCGTCACGCGCATGCGCGCTACCGGAACGAAGAAGCTGGTGATCGGCGTCTCGGGAGGGCTCGATTCCACGCAGGCGCTGCTGGTATGCGCGCGCGCGGTCGACGAGCTGGGCCTGCCCCGGCGCAACATCCTCGCCTACACCATGCCGGGCTTCGCCACGACCTCGCGCACCAAGAGCCAGGCCTGGGCGCTCATGCGGGCCATCGGCGCGAGCGCGGAGGAGATCGACATCCGTCCCTCGTGCCTGCAGATGCTGAAGGACCTCGGCCACCCCTTTGCGCGCGGGCGGAAGGTGTACGACGTCACCTTCGAGAACGTGCAGGCGGGCGAGCGCACCAGCCACCTGTTCCGCCTCGCGAACATGAACGGCGCGATCGTCGTCGGCACCGGCGATCTGTCGGAACTCGCGCTGGGCTGGTGCACCTACGGCGTGGGCGACCAGATGTCGCACTACAACGTCAACGCCAGCGTGCCCAAGACGCTCATCAAGTACCTAATCGGCTGGGTGGCGAAATCGGGCCAGTTCGATCGTCCGACGGCGAGAGCGCTGCAGCGCGTGCTGGCGACGGAGATCAGCCCGGAGCTCGTGCCGGGCACCAAGCGCGGCCAGCCTACCCAGCTTACCGAAAGCATCATCGGCCCCTACGCGCTGCAGGATTTCCACCTCTATTACACGCTGCGCTTCGGCTATGCGCCTTCGAAGGTGGCGTTCCTCGCTTGGAGCGCGTGGCGGGGCCCGGACGGCTACGGCCTGGGCGAGATCCGGAAGTGGCTCGGCGTGTTTCTGCGGCGCTTCTTCCAGACCAGCCAGTTCAAGAGAAGCGCCCTGCCCAACGGACCGAAGGTCGGCTCGGGAGGGTCGCTCTCGCCGCGCGGGGACTGGCGCGCGCCCTCGGACGGTGTGGCCGACGCGTGGCTCGCGGATCTGGAAGCGGTTCCGGCCCGCGACTAGCCATTCGGCGTCACGCTGCGCACGGAAGTCGAGGACCTGGTCGCCTGGCTCAACCTAGAGTTTTACAAATTCCGCGACTGAGATCGCGGGTTGGTTTGCTATGCTGCGCACCGACCAGGGAGCGCACCGATGCCTTTCATTCAGCGCCTTTCGCGCGCGATGGATGCCAACCCGGTGCGTGCCAGGCTCGCCGCGGCCGCGCTGCTGATCGCGGCCGCGATTGCAGCCGGGCTCTGGTTCTTCCGCGAATTCCTGCAGCCCGTGCTCGGGCCGGCGGAGCGCGTCCCCGCGTCGATCGGGATGAGCATCGAACCGCTCGACCCGCGCTCCGGCACGCAAGCCGGCGGCAGCCAGGCATTGTTCTTCGAGCTTCGGGCGAGCGGCAACGACGCCCCGCCGATGCTCCAGGCGCTCAAGGACGATGGCTCGGTCGCGGTCTGGGAGGTGATCAGGCGTAGTGCAGGCGCGCAACACCCGATCGGCTTCTATGCAGATTTTGCGTACCAGGCGCCAAGTTACGCGCCCGACTGCGTGATCCGCGAATGGGGCGTCTCGTCCCGCGCGGTGCCGCCGCCCAGACACGGTGTTGCGCTGCTTTATGCGTCGCCGGCCGACCGCGGCGCCGCAACCACTTCCACGGCGCTCGTGGAAATGGCGCCGAGCCCGAAGGCGGGCTCCGGCGCAGCGGAGAAGAGGTTCGTTCCGGTGGCGCGCTGGTCGCAGGGCGGCTGGGCAACCGTGCGCCTCGCGCCGGGCAAGACCGCGCGCATTCTTTTCTCGCTGGAAGCTGCGGGCGCGCCGGTCGACGAAGGCGAGGTTCCCGAATCCGGCGTGCCGGCTTCCGAGCTGCGCGCCTACGCCCGCGTCTCGATCGGCGGCACGGATACGGTCATCGAATCCTCGAACGCGCTCTACGCCGTCTGGGTGGACGAAGCCAGGATGCTGTCGATCGACGGCAGCATCGAGCCGGCGGTCGAGAACCTCCGGTCGCTCGCCTACCAGCCGCGCCGCCCAATGGCCGAGCCCAGCATCGCCGACAAGGCGCCAGCGCCCGATCCGGCGGAGAAAGCGAGTCCTGCCTCGGCCTCACCCGGTGAGGCCTATGTCGTTCAGCTGGGCGCCTTCCGGGAGGAATCGCATGCCCGCCGGCTTGCGGCGCGCATGACGGCGGCCGGCTTCGAGTGTGCCGTGAGCCGGATCGAGCCGCGCGGGGGCACGGCGCTGTACCGCGTTCAGCTCATGCCGGCGCTGCCGCGGCGCGAAGCGGAGTTCCTGCGCGCGAAGCTCGATCGCGCGATTCCTGGGCTGCAGCCGATCGCCGTGCGCGAGGACCGTTGAGGCGCGACGCCTAGCCCAGGGACGGGCCGAGCACCGCCACCGCGACGTTTGCCAGGCCGAGCGCGAGGTTGACGCCGACCAGCACGCGGACCTGGGCGAGCGCCGCGCCGCCTGCTTTCCATTCCTGCGCAGCCACGGCGCGCTTCAGGCGCCCGAAGGGCGCGAAGTACACGTGCAGGAAAATCGCCATCATGACGACGCCGATCCCGGCCATTGCCTGCACGTAGGCCGGCACGCTCGCCATCTCGCTCATCATCGAGAAGCCGGTGAGGAGCAGCAGTACCACCGCTGCCCATACCCAGACGAAGAAGCGCCGAAAGATGCCGACCCACAGGCGCAGCCGCAGCGGCGGCTCGAGCGCCTCGGCCGCGGCGGGGCGCACCGCGAGATAGGCAAGGAACATGCCGCCGACCCACACGACGGCCGAGAGCACGTGCAGCAGCAGGGCGAAGCGCATCGCCCGGATGTTACCGCGCCCTCAGGCGGCCTGCCTGCGAATCGACTCGGGCAGCTCGCCGATGGCGGCCGCTACCGCGTCCTCGACTTTCTCCAGGAACACGAACCGGAGCTTCTCGCGCGCTTCCGCCGGCACGTCCTCGAGGTCCTTTTCGTTGCGCTTCGGCAGCATCACGGTCGTGATGCCCGCGCGCAGCGCAGCGAGCGTCTTCTCCTTCACGCCGCCGATCGGCAGCACCAGGCCTCGCAGCGAGATCTCGCCGGTCATCGCGACGTCGCTGCGCACCGGCTTGCCGGTGAGCAGCGACACCAGCGCGAGGTACATCGCCACGCCTGCGCTCGGCCCGTCCTTGGGCGTCGCGCCCGCCGGCACGTGAACGTGGATGTCGCTCTTGTCCAGCGGGTCGCCGAGCAACCGCTTGGCGAGGGTAAGCGCGGCCTGCGCCGATTCCTTCATCACGTCCCCGAGCTGTCCGGTGAGGATCAGCTTGCCCGAGCCCGGCACGCGCGTCGCCTCGATGAACAGGATGTCTCCGCCGACCGGCGTCCAGGCGAGCCCCGTGGCCACGCCCGGGACGCTCGTCATCTGTGCCACCTCGCTCTCGAACCTGCGTGCGCCGAGGATCGAGTGCAGGTCGGCCGCGTCCACCGCCACCGACTGCGCCTGCCCCTCGGCGATCTTCATCGCCGCGCTCCTGAACACCGAGCCGATCTCGCGCTCGAGGTTCCTCACACCCGCCTCGCGCGTGTAGTCGCGCGCAATCGCCGCCAGCGCCGCGTCGCTGATCGAGGCCTGCTCGGGCTTGAGGCCGTTCGCCTCGAGCTGGCGCTTCACCAGGTAGCGTTTCGCGATCTCGAGCTTTTCCTCCTCGGTGTAGCCGGGGAGCTGGATGATCTCCATCCGGTCGCGCAGCGGCCCGGGAATGGTGTCGAGCACGTTCGCGGTGGCGATGAACATCATCTTCGACAGGTCGAAGTCGACGCCGAGGTAGTTGTCGCGGAACTTCGAGTTCTGCTCCGGATCGAGCACCTCGAGCAGCGCCGAGGCCGGGTCACCGTGAAAGCCGCCCGCGCCGACCTTGTCGATCTCGTCGAGCATCAGCACCGCGGTGCGCGATTCCGCGCGCCGGATCGCCTGGATGACGTTGCCCGGCAATGCGCCGATATAGGTCCTGCGGTGGCCCCTGATCTCGGCCTCGTCGTGCAGACCGCCGAGCGCCACGCGCTGGAACTTGCGCCCGGTGGCGCGCGCGATCGACTGGCCGAGCGAGGTCTTGCCCACGCCCGGCGGGCCGACGAAGCACAGGATCGGGCTCTTGCCCTCCGGGTTGAGCTTCCTCACCGCGAGGTACTCCAGGATGCGACGCTTGATCTTTTCGAGGCCGAAGTGATCCTCATCGAGCACCTTCCTCGCCTCCGCGATGTCGATCGGCCTCTGCTCGCCCGCCTTCCACGGCAGCTCGGTGAGCCACTCGAGGTAGGTGCGCAGCATCGACGACTCGCCGCCGCCTTCGCTCATGCGCTGCAGGCGCTTCAATTCCTTGTTGGCGTGCTTGGCCACGTCCTCGGGCATGCCCGCCTCGTCGATCGCCTTTTTCAGCTCCTCGATCTCGGCCGCGGTGTCCTCGGTCTCGCCGAGTTCCTTCTGGATCTGGCGCATCTGCTCGCGCAGCACGTGCTCGCGCTGGCGCTCGTCGAACGCCTTGCGCGTCTGGTCGCCGATCTCCTTGGAAAGCCGCAGCACGCCCACCCGCTCGCCGAGCAGCGCGAGCACGCGGTCGAGCCGCGCCATGACGTCGAAGCTCTCGAGCAGCCCCTGCTTTTCCTCGGGCTTCACGTCGAGGAAGTTGGCCACCATGTCGGCGAGTGCCGCGGGCGAGTCCATGCCCTGCACCACGCCCGCCAGCCCGTCGGGCGCGTTCGGCAGCAGCTCGATCGCCTCAACGGACTGCGTCTTCAGCTGGTGGAAACGCGCCTCGACTTCCGAGCCGGTTGCCTTCGGCTCCTCGACCATCGCCACGCGCGCGACCAGGAACGGCCAGCCCTCGAGGAACTCGAGCACGCGAAAGCGCGACTGGCCCTGGACTACGAGGTGGTGCGCGCCTTCCGGCGCGGTGACGTAGCGCACGATCTGGCCCGCGGTGCCGACCCAGTACAGATCGCCAGGATCCACCTTGTCCTTGGCCGGGTCGCGCTGCAGCAGGAAGCCAACCTGGCGCTCGGCGCGCGCGGCTTCCTGCGCCGCGGCCACCGAGCGCTCGCGGCCGATGGTGACCGGCGCGATGATCCCGGGAAACAGCACCGTGTTGCGCATCGGAATGAGGGCGAGCGCGTCCTCCGGCAGCGGCTTGAGCGCGCCGTTGGGCTGCTTCGGTTGCGGCGCGGCACCGGGACCTTCCGCAGCGGACAGCATCTTGTGGAACTTCGGCCAGAGGTTCATGCAGCCTCCATGCGTTTCGCCAGCGTGAGCGTGAGACAGCCGTCCTGCAGGATCCTGCCGCTCAGCTCGAGCGCCTGCATTGGCAGCGCAATGCGGCGCTCGAAGCGCCCGTAGGGGATCTCGACGCGTCGGATACGCGCGCCGCCTTCGCGCGCGGGAAATGGGCGCAGCGCGGAGATCGTGATGCCGCCCGCGTCGACGCCGATCGTGACCGCGTCGGCCGGGACGCCTGGCAGCGCGACGTGGATTACGACCGCGTCCGCGGTCTCGACCACGTCGATCGGCGGCTCCCAGGAAGGTGCCTGGGCGCGGGCCGACTCGAGCCGGAAAAACTGGCGCTGCAGGCGGTCGGCCTGATCGAGGAGCGACAGGGCCTCGCCCCACATCAGGCTGCGTAAGTCGCGCGATTTCATGGTCGCTAGATGGCGCCCGAACCCTCCGGATTCAAGGGAGCCACGAAAAGCCGCGCGGCGTCAGCGTGTTACGGCACTTACGCGTAGGAACGCAGGCGCTCGGCGATCTCCCGCAGGGGCCCGATGCCGGTCGCCTCGGCGCGCCGGCACCAGTCCTGCAGCTGCCTGACGAGCTGCTCACGGGTAGCCGAAGAGCGTCCCCATACCGCCGCGAGGTCGCGGCGCATCGCGACCATGGTCTGCAGCACGCGCGACCTCGGTAGCAGCTCGGCAAGCGCCTTGCGCTCCGCCTCACGCAGCGTCCTTTCGTCACGATCCAGCCAGCCCCCGAGAGGCTCGAGCATGCGCGCGTCCTCCGGCGCGCGAGCGCGCAGCTTGCGCAGCTCCTCTGCATAGGCGCGCTTCAGCGAGCCCGCGTACTTCGCCAGCACGTCGTAGCGGTTGGCGATCACCGCTTGCAGCGTCAACGGATCGACCGCCGGCCTGGGCGCGACGAGGCGTGGCGTCGGCGCGACGTGCTTGACCTTCGCGAGTCCCGCCAGCTCGAGCATGCGGATATACGCCCAGCCTATGTCGAGCTCGTACCATTTGCAGGAAAGCTTGGCCGAGGTCGGATACGCGTGGTGGTTGTTGTGCAGCTCCTCGCCGCCTATCAGCACGCCCCAGGGCACGATGTTGGTGCTCCAGTCCGGCGTCGGCCAGTTGCGGTAGCCCCAGTAGTGGCCGATGCCGTTGATCACGCCCGCCGCCCAGAACGGAATCCACGCGAGCTGGGTGAGCAGAATCAATCCCCCCGGCACGGCGCCGAACAGCACGATATCGACCGCGCCCGTCAAGACGATGCCGACGACCGGGAACCTCGAGTACACATGGCGCTCGAGCCAGTCGTCGGGCGTACCCTGGCCGTAACGCGCCAGAGTCTCGGGCTTGCGCGCTTCCTTGACGTAGAGGAACACGCCGAGCCAAAGGACGCGGTTGATGCCGTAGACCTGGGGGCTGTGCGGGTCCTCCGGCGTGTCGCACTTGGCGTGGTGCTTGCGGTGCACCGCGGCCCACTCCTTGGTGACCATGCCGGTGGTCATCCACAGCCACAGCCTGAAGAAATGGCTCACCAGCGGATGCAGATCGAGCGCGTGGTGCGCCTGGTGCCGATGCAGAAAGACCGTCACCGCGACGATCGTGAGGTGGGTCAGCGCGAGCGCAACCAGCGCGTACCCCCACCACGGCAGGTCGAAGACGCCGAGGAACAGTAGCGAGTCCATGGCCACTCCCGTTGGCATTTTTGCTAGGCTAGCGTGCGGAACGGGAGGCAATATTGATCCAACTCAAGGAGCGCGCCGCGGGCGCCGTCGTGTTCCGCCGCACCGAGCGCGGCGTGCGACTGCTCGTGCTGCGCGCCTACCGCAACTGGGACTTTCCCAAGGGCCTGGTCGAGGCGGGCGAGAGCGAGCTCGATGCGGCCAGGCGCGAGATCGCCGAGGAGACCGGGTTTTCCGAGCTCGACTTCCCGTTCGACGACCAGTACTGCGAGACCCTGCCTTACGCCCTTGGCAAGGTCGCGCGCTACTACATCGCGGAGACCGAGCAGGCGGACGTCAGGCTGCCCGTGTCCCCCGAGCTCGGCCGACCCGAGCACCAGGAGTGGCGCTGGGTCAGCTTCGACGAGGCCGAGGAGCTGCTGCCCCCGCGACTTGCGCGGGTGCTCGACTGGGCGCGCGCCACCATCGCTGGCTAGCGCGGCGCTAGAAGGCGAAGGCGTTCGTCAGGTCGCCCGCATTCTCGCGCACGCCCTGCAGCGGCTGCAGGGCGAAGCGCCGCGTGATGAGTTTCAGGATCGAGGTCGTGTCGTACGGCGTCTTGTCGACGTAGCCGCGCTTGGCGAAGGGCGAGACGATGATCGCCGGGATGCGCGTACCCGGTCCCCAGCTGTCGCTCCAGCCCGAACCCGAAGGCGGCGGCACGTGATCCCAGAAGCCGCCGTTCTCGTCGTAGGTGATGATCACCGCCATGTGGGGCCACTGCGGGCTCTTCACGAGCTTGTGCAGGATCATGTTGATGTGCTCGTCGCCACTCATCAGGTCGGTGTAGCTCGGGTGTTCCGTGTAGCGCCCCGCAGGCTTGTAGAACGCCACCTGCGGCAGCGTGCCGCGGTCGATTGCGGCGACGAAGTCGGTCTCGTCCTTGAGGTGCTCGGCCCGGTCGCCCGTGCCCGGCGCGAAGCGCGCGTAGTAGTTGAACGGCTGGTGGTGCGGCTGGAAGTTCGGGCTGCCCGCGGAGTGGTTGTAGATCACCGCGCGCTTTTTCGCCGGATCGCTGCGGCCATCGGCGAGCGCCGCGTTCCACGCGCCCGCGTACCACGCCCAGCTCACGCCCTTCGCGGACAGCGTGTCGCCGATGGTCGTCGCGGTGAGCGGCGGCGCGGGATGGCGCGCAGGGTCGGCGTAGTCGGGATTGCCGCCGACGGCGGGCGGAAAGCCGCTCGGCTGGTAGGGAGGCTGCGTGGTGTTCACCAGGAAGCCGTCGGGCGAGACGCGGCTCGGGCCGACCTCGACCGGTCCGTCGAGCACCGACTTCGGCGAGCCGGGCTTTTTCACCAGCCCACCCTCCGAATCGAGCTGCGCGCGGTCCCTGGCGGGCGCGTTCGCGTCGAACGGCGTGCAGGCGCAGATCAGCCACTGGTGGTTGAGGAACGAGCCGCCGAACGCTGCCATGAAGAAATGATCGGCGAGCGTGTATTGACGCGCCCAGTTCCACAGCTTCAGCTGCGAGCCGTCGAAATAGCCCATGACCCAGGCGCCGACGTTCGCCATGGCGACGAACATGTTGTTCTTGCCGCCGTTGATCTGCTCGCGGTTCTGGTAGTAGAGATGCCACGGGCTGGGAAGCACCTCCTCCAGACGGCCGTTGATCGGCGGCGCATCGATGCGGAACGGGCCGTTGGGCAGCCCCGCGGTCGGGAAACGGGGATCGGGCTTGCCGTGCGAGTAAACCGGCGGCAGGTGCGGAAGCGGCCGGCCGTCGTGATCGAGCTGCGTTTTTTCCTCCGCGGTCGCGTCGGCGATGCCCTCGGCGCCCGGAAACATGCCGTAGAGATGATCGAAGCTGCGATTCTCCGCATAGATCACGACGACGTTCTGGATCTGGTCGAGGCCATCCGCGCGGCCGGCCGGCTGGCCGGCGCACCCGGCGAGCAGCATCGCCGAAATAGCCGCCAGAAGCGCGCCGACCGCCGTCTCGATACGGTTCATTTTTTTCTCCCTGTCGCAAGGCAGCGCAAAGATACTCCTCCTGTGTGACAGCCGCGAGAGCCGGCCGCCCCGGGGGTAATATCCCCTCGTCGGCAACGAGGAGCCTCCATGAACCTGGAAAAAGTGATCTTCGGCTTCTTCATCGTGCTCGCCGCGACGCTCAACTTCGGATTCGTCTACGGCGACATCGGCGATCCCCAGCACCACCACGTTTGGGAGTTCTTCGCCGCCTTCGTCGTCAACATCGTCGCCACCGTGCTCAAGTTCGGCGACCGCACCCAGGTCGGGGCGATCCACCTCGCCACCAGCCTGGTGGCCGTGCTGCAACTCGCCGCCGCGGCGCTGGTGTGGACCCTCGCGGGACAGTCTGCGAGCGATCTGTCCGCGTCGACCTTGTCGAGCATCGTCTCGCTTTCTGCCGGCGCGCTGCTCGCCAATATCGTTTCGGTGGTGATCCTGATCGTCGAGACCACGATGCAACGGCGATGAGCAGCGTCGTCCTCATCGCCCTGCGGCGCCTGCGCGCGCCGCTCATCGTGCTGGTCGCGGTGTTCGCGCTCGGCATGGTCGGGCTGGTGCTGATCCCCGGCACCGACTCCCATGGGCGCGAATGGCACCTGACCCTGTTCCAGGCGCTGTACTTCATGGCCTACACCGCGAGCACGATCGGCTTCGGCGAGCTGCCGCGCGAGTTCGGCCAGGCGCAGCGCGTGTGGGTGACCATCGTCATTTTCCTTTCGGTAGTGGGGTGGGCGTACCTGGTCGCGAGCCTGCTCGGGGTGCTGCAGGACAAGGCTCTGCGCGGCGCGCTGGTCGCGGGCCGCTTCCGCCGCCGGGTGCGCGCGCTGCGCGAACCCTTCTACATCATCTGCGGCTTCGGCGAGACGGGGCTGCTGGTGGGGCGCGCGCTCGACTGGCTCGGTTCGCGCTTCGTGGTGGTGGAGCTCGATGAGCTGCGCACCCAGGAGCTCGAGCTGCTCGACCTGGCGCAGGATGCGCCCGCCTTCGCCGCCGACGCGCGCACGCCCGAAAACCTGCTCGCCGCCGGCCTCGGCAAGCGCGAGTGCCGCGGCGTGCTCGCGCTGACCAACGACGACCACGCCAATCTCGCGGTCGCGATGTCGGTGCGGCTCCTGAACCCGAACGTCCCGGTGCTGTGCCGTGCAATGAGCGCGGAAACGGCGGCGAACATGGCCTCGTTCGGCACGGATCACATCGTCAATCCGTTCGCCAAGTTCGGGGAGTACCTGGCGCTCGCGATCGCCTCGCCCGGCGCCTACCGCCTCACCTCGTGGCTCACTGGTTTGCCCGGCACCCGACTCCGGGCAGAGGCGGCGCCGCCGCGCGGGCACTGGATTGTGTGCGGCTACGGCCGCTTCGGCCGCGAAGTGGTGCAGGCCTTTCGCGGCCAGGGCGTCGACGTCGCGATCATCGATCCGAACGGCGCGGAGGTCTCCGGTCTGCGGGTGGTGCGCGGGCGCGGCACCGAGGCCGAGCCGCTGCTCGCCGCGGGCGTGGACCTCGCCTCCGGCATCGTCGCCGGGACCGACGACGACATCAACAACCTGTCGATCGCCGTCACTGCGCGCGGGCTGAATGCACGTTTGTTCACCATCGTGCGCCAGAACCTGCAGGCAAACCGCGCCCTGTTCCAGGCCTATGGCGCCGACGTGACCATGGTGTCGAGCGAGATCATTGCTCATGAATGCCTCGCCCGGCTGCAGACGCCGGCTCTCGGCAGCTTTCTGCAATTGATTCCCGGCAAGGGCGATGCATGGTGCGACGGGCTGCTCGAGCGCCTGTCTGGCGCGCTCGGAGACCAGACGCCCGAGATCTGGAGCGTCACCGTGAGCGCCTCCGGAGCACCGGCGCTGCACCGCGCCCTGACGCAGGAGAAGAGCGGCGTCGTGCTGGGCGACCTGTTGCGCGACAGCAGCGCGCGCGAGCGGCGCAATGCATGCCTGCCGCTGATGCTCACGCGCGGCGGCGGCTCGCTCGCGATGCCCGCGGACGACGTGCCGCTGCGGGCCGGAGACGAGATCCTGTTCGCCGGCGCCGCCGGCGCGCGCCGCAATCAGTGGCCGATCCTGCGAAACATCAACGTGCGCGACTACGTCGTCGCCGGCATCGACCTTCCGGGCGGGCTGATTTCGATGCTCGCCGCCAGAAAGCGCCGCGCCCCCTAGCTCTCAGCCGGGCTCGACCGCTTCGCGGTACGCGTGCCACGCCGCGTGGCCGATCCAGGGTAGCGTCACCGCCAGCCCGAGGTACCACGAGGCGAAGCCGAGCCCGGCAAGCGCGACGATCAACGCCGCCCAAAGCATCATCGGCGCGAAATTCCTGCGCAGCACGGTGAAGCTGACGATCATCGCCGAAACGACGTCCATGTTGTCTCGGTCGAGCAGCATCGGCAGCGACATCGCCGAGGTCGCGTATACCAGCAGTGCGAGGCCTGCCCCGGCGGCGACGTAGACGAGCACGAACAGCCACGCGTCGGGCGAGCGCGCGAGCTCGGCGAGAAATCCGGCGGCGCTCGGCACGCCCTCCGGGAAGAACAGCGCCACGACCACTACCGAGACGCGTATCCACACCGCGAGCGTGAGCGTGAGGATGAGCGCGTAGAACCCGATCGCCGGCGCATTCGCGTGCCAGGCGGCGAGCGTGGGCACGAGGCGCGGCGCCTCGCCCCGCTCGAGCCGCCGGCTGACGTCATACAGGCCCATCACCAGGAACGGCCCCACCAGCAGGAAGCCGGTGGTGAGCGCGAGGCCCACCGCACCGGAGTAGTAGTGCGTCAGCAGAAACCCCATCAGCGCCAGCACGCCGCCGTAAAAGAGGCTCGCCCGCGGTGCGGCGAAAAGATCGGCGAGTCCCGCGCGCAGCCAGCGCCCTGGCGCGTCCATGCCGAACACTCGGACCTGAGGCCAGACAAACGGCTGATCGTTTCGCGGTGTGGCGTCGCCGGACATGTCCGCAATCGTAAACCAGGCGCGGGAGGTTGACGCTGGCACCCGCCCGACGCAACATTGCCGCCATCTCCACCCGGGAGCCGACCATGGCCATCGCACGCGCCGTCGCCACCACGCCCTTCGACCGCAGCGACCCCAGAGCGGTGCGCCGCGCGGTGCGCTCCGGGGCGCACGCCGGGCATACCGCGGGGCTCGCGCCCGGCTACGTGCAGGGCAACGTCTGCATCCTGCCGCGGGATTACGCCGACGACTTCTTTGTCTTCTGCCAGAGGAATCCGAAGCCCTGCCCGCTGCTCGCGGCGAGCGACCCGGGCGATCCGCGCCTGCCGGCGCTCGGGGAAGACCTCGACATCCGCACGGACGTGCCGAGCTACCGCGTGTTCCGCGACGGCGAGCCCGCCGGGGACGTGCCGGACATCTGCGACCTGTGGCGCGACGACCTGGTCGCCTTCGTGCTGGGTTGCTCGTTCTCGTTCGAGGAGGCTCTGCTCGAAGCCGGCGTGCCCCTGCGCCACATCGCCGAGGGGCGAAACGTGCCGATGTACCTCACCAGCGTGGAGACCGCTCCGGCCGGCCCGTTTCGCGGCAAGCTGGTGGTGTCGATGCGGCCGTTCAAGCCCGCGGACGCGATCCGCGCGATCCAGATCACCTCGCGCTTTCCCAGCGTGCACGGCGCGCCGGTGCACATCGGGAAGCCCGCGCTGATCGGCATCGACGACATCGACCGGCCCTGGGTGGGCGACCGCACCGAGGTGAAGGACGACGAGCTGCCCGTGTTCTGGGCCTGCGGCGTGACGCCGCAGTCGGTCGTTCGCCAGGCGCGCCCGCCGCTGTGCATCACGCACACCCCGGGCCACATGATCGTCACGGATCTCCGCAACTCGAGCCTCGCGATCCTTTAGGGGGAAAGCCATGCCGCACGCCAAGTGGCAGATCAGCGGAGAGTACATGGAAAGCTGCAACTGCGACTACCTGTGCCCTTGCATCTACACCAATCCGCAGGCGCCGGTGACGCATGACCAGTGCACCTCGCTGCAGGTCTATCGCATCGACCGGGGACACTTCGGCGACGTCAAGCTCGACGGCCTCGCCTTCGCGCTCGTCATCCGCTCGGGCAGGGTGATGGCCGACGGCAACTGGGTGCTCGGCGGGGTGATCGACGAGCGGGCGAGCAAGCCGCAGCGCGATGCGCTCGGCGCCATCGTGAGCGGCCAGGCCGGAGGCATCCCGGCACGCATCCGCCAGACGCTGGTCGGCGACTTCCGCGGCCTCGAGGTGCACCCGATCGCGTTCCGCATGGACGGGCTCAAGCGCTCGGCGTCGATTCCCGGAATGCTCGAGTTCGCGATCGAGGGCGTCGCCTCGCGCGCCAGCAACGGCGAGCCGCTGTACCTCGACAACACCGCCCATCCCGCGAACCGCAGGCTCGCGCTCGCGCGCTCCGCCGAGACCCACGTGCATGGCTTCGGAGTCGAGCTCGACATGACGGCGCAGGGCAACAACGGCCATTTCGCGCCCTTCAGCTGGACGGGGTAGCCGATCCTCGTCACCCTTAGCAATGCGCAGCTCGCCTACGGCCTGCAGCCGCTGCTCGACCGCGCCGAGCTGGTGGTGCAGGAAGGCGAGCGCATCGGACTGATCGGCCGCAACGGCAGCGGCAAGTCCTCGCTGCTCGCGGTCATCGCCGGCCGTGCGCAGCTGGACGATGGCGAGCTGCGCCGCCAGGACGGCTTGCGCGTCGCGCTCGTCGAGCAGGAGCCGGCGCTGCCGCCTGCCGCGAGCCTGCGCGAGAGCCTCGCCGCGCGCGGCGGGTTCGACATGGTCCAGGACGAGCGCGAACGCTGGCGTACCGAGGCGCGCCTGACCGAGCAGCTGCACCGCTTCGGGCTCGACCGGGCGCCGGCGCCCGGCGATGCCTCGGGTGGCGAGATCAAGCGCGCCGCCCTGGCGCTCGCTTTCGCGCTCGAGCCGGACCTGATCCTGCTCGACGAGCCCACCAATCACCTCGACATCGACGGCATCGCGCTGCTCGAGACCGCGCTGGCGCGCGGGCCGGCAGCGATCGTCATCACTCACGACCGCTGGTTCCTCGACCGCTTCGCGACGCGCATCGTCGAGCTGGACCGGGGGCTGCTGCGCTCCTACGCAGGCAACTACTCGGATTACTCACGCCTCAAGGCGCGCGAGCTCGCCTCCGAGGACGTGACGAACCGCAAGTTCGACAAGTTCTGGCGCGAGGAGGAAGCCTGGATCAGGAAGGGCATCGAGGCGCGCCGCACGCGCAACGAAGGCCGGGTTCGCCGCCTCGAGCGCCTGCGCCGCGAGCGCGCCGCGCGCCGCGAAAGCCTGGGCAACGTCAAGCTCTCGATCGACACCGGGGAACGCAGCGGCAAGCTGGTGGCCGAGCTAATCGGCGTCGGCAAGCGATTCGGCGAGCACGTCGTGGTCAGGGATCTGTCGATGATCATTTCGCGCGGCGACCGCATCGGCCTGATCGGCCCGAACGGCGCCGGCAAGACCACGCTGATCCGCATCATCCTGGGCGAGCTCGCGCCCGACGCGGGGCGCGTGCGCCTCGGGACCAACGTCGTGCCCGCCTATTTCGACCAGATGCGCGAGCAGCTCGACCCCGACAGAACGGTGGCGGAGACCGTGAGCCCGGGCTCGGACTGGGTCGAGGTGGGCGGCGCGCGCAAGCACGTGCTCTCCTACCTGGGAGATTTCCTGTTTTCGCCGCGGCGCGTCAACTCTCCGGTGCGCATGCTCTCGGGCGGCGAGAGGAACCGGCTGCTGCTCGCGCGCCTGTTCGCGCGGCCGGCGAACGTGCTGGTGCTCGACGAACCGACCAACGACCTCGACATCGAGTCGCTCGAGCTGCTCGAGGAGGCGCTGCAGGACTATTCAGGCACCCTGCTGCTGGTGAGCCACGACCGGGCGTTCCTCGACAACGTCGTCACGGAGACGCTCGCCGCGGAGGGCGGCGGCACCTGGCGCGAATACGCTGGCGGTTACAGCGACTGGCTACGTCAGCGTGCCGAGCCTGCCGAGAGCGTTTCATCCGAGAAAATGGCATCCCCGGCGGCGCGCGAGCGGCCGCGCGTCAAGCTCTCGTACAAGGAGAGCCGCGAGCTCGAGGTGCTGCCCGCCGAGATCGAGGCGCTGGAAGCCGAGCAGCGCGCGCTCGCCGAAAAAATGAGTAGCCCCGCGTACTATCGCCAGGACGCCGCCTCGATCCGCAGCGACCAGCAGCGCACCGAGCAGATCGAGGCGCTGATGCTCGAAAAGCTCGAGCGCTGGGAAGCGCTCGAGGCGAGGGCGAAAGCCGGCTCCTAGCGGCCGAGCAGGGTCTCGAGCTCGCCCCTCGCCATCAGCCGCTCGAGCTCGTCGGCGCCGCCGATCAGCATGCCCTTGACGAACACCATCGGAAAGGTCGGCCAGCCGGTCCACAGCTTGAGCGCGTTGCGCCGCCGCCAGCCGCGCAGGTAACTGCCGTGCCCGATGTAATGGTAGGCAAGTCCCTTGCCGTCGAGCAGCTTGCGCGCCTTCTTTGGGAACGGGTTCTGCGCCATGCCGACCACGACGATGTCGTGGGCGGCGATCGCGGCCTGCACCTCGGCGATGAAATCGGCGTGGTTGCCCTCGATCTTGCCGCGGATCGCGGGATGGATATGCGCTTCGTCGAGAATCGGCCGGCTCACGGCCGGTAGTTTAGAATGCCGCCATGGCTACGACTACCACCGCAAGCGGACTGAAGATCGAAGAAGTCGTCGAAGGCAACGGCGCGGCAGCGGTCGCCGGGAAGAGCGTGACCGTGCACTACACCGGCTGGCTGACCGACGGCGTGATCAAGGGCAGGAAATTCGATTCGAGCAAGGATCGCAAGGATCCGTTCGTATTCCCGCTCGGTGCGGGCCACGTCATCAAGGGCTGGGACGAGGGCGTGCAGGGAATGAAGGTCGGCGGCAAGCGCCTGCTCACCATCCCCGCGGCGCTTGGCTACGGCTCACGCGGCGCCGGCGGCGTCATCCCGCCCAACGCGACGCTGCTGTTCGAAGTGGAGCTGCTCGCGGTCGGTTGACGTCCTAGCGGATCGGCGAAAACGCGGTCGGCCTGAGGTAGCGGTTTTCCTGCGTGACGATGAGCGGGATGACTTTCTTCAGGTAGGCCTGCCACGCCGGATCTTGCGCCAGGCGCTCGCGCCTGGCGGCGCGGTCGTCGAGGCTGTCGTAGCCCCACATGAACACCACCTGGTTCAAGTTGCCGTTCTCGGTCGTGAAGTAGCCGACGAACCGGCCGAGGTACTTCTGCTGCAGGGCGAGCCCCTCCTCGCCGTACAGCCGCACCATTTCGGGAACCTTACCCGGGTGCAGGGTATAGATGCGCTCCTCGACGATCATGGGTCTCAGCTCCTCGTGCGGACCACGCCGCGGTCGATGACGAATACGCGGTCGACCATGCGCTCCGAATGCTGCAGGTCAGACTCCGACAGGATGACCGACATGCCCTCGAGCTTGAGGCTGCCGACCACTTCGACCAGCCGGCGCGCGAGCGCCGGCGCGACGCCCTCGAAGGGCTCGTCGAGCAGCAGCAGCTTGTCGCCGCACATCAGCGCGCGGCCGATCGCCACCAGTTTCTGCTGTCCGCCGGAGAGCTGCGCGCCCTTGCGCGGCGCGAAGCCGCGGATCTCGGGAATCAGGCGGTAGACCTTGTCCAGCCGCGACCTTGCGTCGGGCAGCTTCGCCGCCCAGGCCGGCACCAGCAGATTCTCCTCCACCGTCAGGTCGGGAATCAGCCTGCGGTCCTCGGGCATATAGCCGATTCCCATGCGCGTGCGACGCCAGGTCGGCGCCGCGAGCAGGTCCTCGCCGTCGAAGCCGATCGCGCCGCTCGAGACCTTGAGGATCCCCATGACGCTCTTCATGAGCGTGGTCTTGCCGGCGCCGTTGCGCCCGATCAGCCCCGCCATGCTGCCGGTCGGCAGCTCGAGCGATACCCGCCGCAGCACCTGCACCGAGCTGATCGAAACATCGACCTGGTCGATCCTAAGCACGCGCCCGTCCCTGCGCTTCGTCGATGCGGTGCAGCTCGCCGCCGACCACGAAGCGCTTGACCTCGGGGTCGTTGAGCACCACCTCGGGCGGCCCGTCGGCGATGATGCGCCCGTCGTAGAAGGCGAGCACGCGCTCGGCGAAGCGGCTCACCACCTCCATGTCGTGCTCGACGAACAGCACGGTCGCGCCCTCGGCGCGCACCGCCTTCATGATCATCTCCATGATGGCGAACTTCTCCTCCGCCGAGACGCCGCTGGTGGGCTCGTCGAGCAGCAGGATCCTGGGCTTGGCCACCATGGTGAGCGCGATGTCGAGCAGCTTCCTCACCCCGCCCGGCAGCACCTGCGCGTTCTTGTCGCGGTACTCCGCGAGCCCGAAGCGCTCGAGGATGCGCGCGGCGGCCTCTTCCGCCGGAAGGTCGTGCCCCGGCACCAGCGGCCGGCCGCGCGAAAGAAAGCCCCCCAGCCCCGCGTTCCTCAGCACCACGCCGACGCCGACCATCATGTTCTCGAACGCGGTGAGCGAGGCATAGAGCTGCGGGATCTGGAACGAGCGGCAAATGCCCAGCCGCGTGATGTCGCGCGGCGCGAGCTCGGTGATGTCCCGCCCCTCGTAGTGGATGCGGCCGCGGTCGGGCTTCAGGTAGCCCGTGATCATGTTGATGAAGGTCGTCTTGCCGGCGCCGTTGGTGCCGATGAGGCCCACCACCGAGTCGCGCTCGATCGCCGCGTTGATGTCGCTCGCCGCGGTGACCGCGCCGAAATTCTTGTGCAGGCCCTTCGCGTCGAGAATCGCAGCCACGTCAGGCCGCCTTGCGCCGCGCGAACAGCGACCACACGCCGTCGGGCAGGAACACGATCAGGACGAGCAGCGCAGCGCCCAGGCTCATCTGCCAGGTGTTGGGCGACAGGTCGTAGGCCACGGTGTGGATCGCACCGAAGATCAGGGCGCCGAGGAACGGCGCGATCACGCTGCCGGTGCCCGCGAGGATGGCGACGAAGATGAACTCGCCCGAGGTCGTCCAGTAAGCCATCTCCGGGTCGATGTGGCCGACCGTCGTCGCAGCGAGCGCGCCCCCGATGCCGGCGAGCGTGGCCGCGATCACGTACTTGACGTGGATCGCGTGGCGCGCCGAGGCACCCATGTACTCGACACGGATCTCGTTGTCCTTGATCGCCGGCGCGAGCCTGCCGAGCGGCGTGCGCAGGTAGCGGTGCACCAGCAGCGCAGCGATCACGGCCACGCCCGCCGCCGCGACCAGCACCGTGTAACGCACCCAGCCCTCGTGCGGCCGCACGCCGAACAGCGTCGAGGGCAGCACGTTCAGGCCGTCGGTCGAGCCGAGCGCCTCGTTCTTGACGATCAGGCCGTAGAGGATCATCGATAGCGCGAGGCTCAGCAAGCCGAAGAAGATGCCGCGGTAGCGCGCCAGCAGGAAGCCGAGGATCCAGGCGGTGAGCGCCGCCACGCCTGCGCCGGCGAGCGCCTGCAGCAGCACGTCGCTCACGCCGAGCCGGATCCCCAGGGCGCCGGCCGTGTAGGCCCCGATGCAGTAGTAGAGCGCCTGCCCGAAGGACACGAGACCCGCACGCAGGAGCAGCATCAGGCCTAATGCCACCAGGCCGCGCGCGATGGCGAGCGTGAGGATGAACAGCAGCCACGGCGGCAGGAACGGCCCCGCGGCGACGATCGCCGCAAGGATCAATCCGAGCGCGAGCGGCGTGCGGTCGCGGCTCATATCTTCCTCGGCTCCGCGAGGCTGAACAGCCCGCGCGGGCGGAACGCGAGCACCAGCGCCATCACGAAATAGATCACGAACAGCTCTACCTGCGGCGCGTAATGCACCGAGATCGAGCGCACCAGGCCGACGATCACCGCGCCGAGCGCCGCGCCGGGCAGGCTGCCGAGCCCGCCGATCACCACCACCGCGAACGACAGCACGATCACGTCGACGCCCAGCCCCGGCACCACCGACACCGTGGGGGCAGTGAACGAGCCGCCGATGGCGGCGAGCATCGAGCCGAACGTGAAGGTCACGAGATAGTAGCGTCCCACGTTGATTCCCATGGCGCGGCTCAGCTCGGGATCGTGGATCACCACCGTGAGCAGCTTGCCGATGCGGGTTCCGCGCAGCAGCCAGACGAGGCCGCCGCCTGAGACGAGCGCCAGCCCCACCATGATCAGGTTGTAGGTCGGGTAAGGCAGCCCGCCGATGTTGAAGCTCCCCAGCAGTGCGTAGGGTTCGGCGACGAAATACGGGTTCACGCCCCAGATCAGCTTGATCGTGTCCTCGAGCACCAGGAACAGCGCATAGGTGATGAGCAGGATCACCACTTCGTCCTTGGTGTACATGAAGCGCAGGATGCCGCGCTCGATGATCGGCGCGAACACCAGCGTGACGATCGCCGCCGCCGCCAGCAGCACCGCGTAGGACAGCATCGGCGGGTAGCCGTGCGCGAGCCAGGCGCCGGTGAACGACGCGCCGGCGTAGGCGCCGAGCGCGTAGAAGCTGCCGTGCGTCACGTTGACGATCTTCATGACGCCGTAGATCAGCGTCAGGCCGATCGCCGCGATGAACAGCCAGGCGGAATAGATGATTCCGTCGGCGATGACGGGCAGGATCTCGTTCACGGCGCGATGGGCGAAAAAAAGCGGCTGCCCCGGGGCAGCCGCTTCTCGAACGCGACTACTTCTTGAAGCCGCCCTTGATCCAGTCGGAGGACTTCACGCCTTCGGGCGGATTGACCGTCTCGGCCGGATAGCGCTTGATGTTCACGATCTCCAGCTTGCCGTTGGCGAACTTAGACACGCCGTAGGCGGTGTCCATGATGGCCTGGTGGCCCTTGCCGTTTGTCATGCGCACGCTTCCGCCCGGGCCTTCGTAGCTCATGTGCTCGAGCGCCGCGCCGACCTGCTCGTTGGTCGGCCGCTTGCCGCCGTTGGCCGCCATCGCCTTCTCCCAGGCGAGCTTCACGCCCAGGATCGCCTGCGCCATCTGATAGGAGGCGTAGTTCGGCTCGGCGTTGAACTTGGCCTTGTAGCCGCCGTGGAACCAGCTGTTGTAGGCGTTGTTCGGGGCGTAGGGGCCGAACGGGCCGCGCGCGCCGATCACCGTACCATCGGGGATCTGCGCCGCGAGCTTGTGGATCACCGTCTCGCCCGTGGTGAGCACGCCCATGCTCTTCTTGAACAGGCCGCGCGGCGCGGCCTGAAGGAGGAGTGCCTCGAGGTCCCCGTCGAAGAAGCTGGAATGGATCACGTCCGCGTTCGCGCCGAGCAGCGTGGAGATCTCGGTGTTGTACTGGCCCGCGAACAGCTTCGGCATCTGCGAGGTCTTGACCTCGATCCCCGGCACCAGCTGCTTCATCGAGGCCTCGAAGTCGCCCCACGAGTCCTGGCCCCAGGCGTAGTTCTGGTTGATGCCGGCGATCGACTTGATGCCGGGCTTGGCGTCCTTCACGTAGAGCGCCGCGCCGACGCTGTCCATGGTCGCGGTGGGAGAGGTGCGGAACACGTACTTGTAGCTGTTGTCCTCGAAAATGCGCGGCGTGCCGCAGTCGAAGAAGTTGGTGAGCTTCTTCAGCTCCTCGGCCACCGGCGCGATCGCCAGGCAGTTGCCGCTCGACACGTAGCCGATCACCAGGTCGACCTTATCGCGCTGCACCAGGTTGCGGAATTCGGTGACCTGCGTGGTCGTGGTACCCGCCTCGTCTAGGACGACGGTCTCGATCTTCGAGCCGCCGAAGCCCTTGGTGGCGTAGGGCGCGGGCCCCTTGCCGGCGTTCAGCTGCTCGATGACGAATTCGGCGGCGTTCTTCGCCGGCACGCCGAACGGCGCCGCGGCGGGACCGGAAAGGAACGTGACGACGCCGATCTTGACCGGCTCCTGCGACAGCGCCGCGGCCGGCGCGAGCGCAGCGGCGACGACCGCCGCCGCAATGGCATTCTTGATTACGTACATGATCTCCTCCTAGGTGGGCCGCCGATGGTGCAGCAAAACCACGCTGACGGTCAAGCAAGGCCGATGATAGTCTCGGACATATAAAGAACGACGGAGACACCGATGCACACACGCCCCGGACTGCTCGCGGTATGGAACGACATCGCCGCGCAAGACGACGCCGAGTTCAATGCCTGGTACGTCGAAGAGCACGTCCCGGAGCGCCTCGGCATTCCCGGCATCCGCAACGCACGGCGCTACCGCGATTGCGCCACGCCGCTCAGCTACGCCGCGTTCTACGACACCGAGTCGCTGGCGTCGCTGTCCTCGCCCGAGTACCTGGAGCGGCTCGCAAATCCGACATCGCGGACGCGGCTGATCATGCCGCGCTTCCGCAACATGACGCGCGCCGCGTGCGAGATCGCCGCCGACTTCGGCGCGCTGCGCTCACCCGGGGCGCTGCTCGCCTCGATCGAGCTCGGCGTCGCTCCGGGCGAGACGGCGCTGCGCGCGCTCGAAGCGAGCTCGGGCGCGGGCCGGGCGCGCCTCGCGCTGCCCGACGAAAAGGCGACGCGGGTGCCGAACCCCGAGGCGAAGATGCGCGGCGCACCCGACCGGCTGCCCGCGCCGTTCGTGCTCCTCGAAGGCCACGACGAGGCTGCGCTGCGCGCCGCCGCCGAACGGCTGGAAAAGGCGCTCGCTGCGCCGCGTCCGGCGCGTGTCATGCGCCTCATCCTCGCGCGCGGCGCGTGAAGCGGGCTTATGATCGTCCAACCCAGCGCTTGGAGGAATCCGCAGTGAGCTTCGAAACCATTCTCTACCAGGAGGACGGACCGGTCGGCTGGCTGACGCTCAACCGTCCCGACGACGGCAACATGTTCACGCCGCAGATGTGCCACGAGATCCGCGACTGCATCAACGAGGTGCGGCGCGAAACGCGCACCCGCGTGCTCGTCATCACCGGCGCCGGCGACAAGTTCTTCTGCATCGGCGGCAGGAAGGAGGGCATGGAGGACACGCTGCTCTACGCCGGAGTCCTGCCCACGCTCGAGATGTACGAGGCGATCGACCGGCTGCAAAAGCCCGTCCTCGCCTCGGTCAACGGCTATGCGGTAGGCGGCGGCAACGTGCTGCAGGTGGTCTGCGACCTCACGATCGCCAAGGAGAGCGCGGTGTTCCGCCAGGTCGGCCCGATGATGGGCAGCTTCGACGCGGGATTCGGCACCTGGTACCTGGAGGACCTGATCGGCAAGAAGAAGGCGAAGGAGCTGTGGATGCTCAACCCGCGCCTGAGCGCCCGCGAGGCGCTCGCGCTCGGCCTGGTGAACCGCGTGGTGCCCGACGAGCGGCTGCGCGAGGAAACGCGCGCCATGGCGCTCGAGCTCGCCGAGCGCGGCCCCTTCGCGCTCGCCTCGATCAAGGCCGCGTTCAATGCGCGCCACGGCGGGGTGGGCGGCCTCGCGCGCATGGCGCACGACCTGCTGCTGCGCGGCTACCTCGAGAGCGACGAATCGCACGAGCTGAGCGAGGCCTTCCGCTCCAAGAGAAAGCCCGATCCCGGCCGATTCGGCCGCTAGCATCGTGAACACGCTCCTCACCCTGCTCAATCCGCAGGAGGCGGCGCGCCACTATGCCTCGGGGGCGTGGCGCACCGACACGCTCTACTCGCTGCTGCAGAAGCACGCCGCCGAGCGCCCGCGGGCGTACGCGCTGCGCGATGCACGAAAGCGGGTCGCCTGGGCCGAGCTGCTCGCATGGGTCGACGCCGTCGCGGCGGCCCTGCACGGCGCCGGCGTGAGGCGCGGACAGCGCGTCGCCGTGTGGCTGCCCTCGCGCGCCGAGAGCGTGGTGACGCTGCTCGCCTGCGCGAGGAACGGCTACGTGTGCAATCCGTCGCTGCACCAGAACTACACCGTGGCCGAGGTCGTGCAGCTCCTGGAGCGCACGCGCGCCGCGGCGCTCGTCGTGCAGGCGGGCTACGGCGCGGACGCGCACAAGGCCGACATCGTCGCCACGGCCAAGGCGCTTCCCCACATGAGGGCCATCTTCGGCGCGCCAGGCACGCCCTTGCCCGCCCCGGGTGCAGTGTGCGAATTAGCTCCCGTGGCGGACCCCGACAAGATTGTCTACCTCGCCTTCACTTCCGGCACCACCGGCGTGCCGAAAGGGGTGATGCACTCGGACAACACGCTGCTCGCCAACGGCCGCGCCATGGTCGCCGACTGGCATCACGGCCACTCGACCGTGCTGCTCAGCCTCTCGCCGATGAGCCATCACATCGGCACCGTGGCCGTCGAGCAGATGATGGCCGCGGGCTTCGAGCTGGTGGTGAACGACCCGCCGCCCGGCATGCAGCCGATCGACTGGGCGCTCGAGTGCGGCGCCACCTACGTCATGGGAGTGCCGACGCACGCGATCGACATCCTCGCCGAGGCGCGGCGCCGCGGCATGGCGAAGCTCGGCGCGGTGCGCCTCTTTTACATGGCCGGATCGCCGATCCCGCGCGAGGTGGCGCAGACCTTCCTCGGCATGGGCATCACGCCGCAAAACATCTACGGCATGACCGAGAATGGCTCGCACCAGTACACCCTGCCTTCGGACGACGCGCAGACCATCGTCGAGACCTGCGGCCGCGCCTGCCATGGCTACGAGACGCGCATCTTCAGCCAGGAAAATCCCGACCTCGGGCTGCCGGCAGGCAGCGTGGGCGAGATCGGCACGCGCGGCGCACTGCTGATGCTCGGTTACTTCGACAACCAGGCGACGACCGAGGACTCGTTCAACCGGGACGGCTGGTTCCTGTCGGGCGACCTGGGCACGCTCGACGAGCGCGGCTGCCTGCGCATCATGGGCAGGAAGAAGGACCTCATCATCCGCGGCGGACACAACATCCACCCGGCGCGTATCGAGGACCTGACGCACCGGCATCCGGCGGTACAGAAGGCCGCCGCCTTCGGCGTGCCCGATGAGCGCCTGGGCGAGAAGGTGTGCCTCGCGGTGATCCAGCGCGAGGGCGAGCGCGTCACCGGCGGCGCGCTGCTCGACCACCTGCACGCGGTCGGGCTGTCCAAGTACGACATGCCGGAATATTTCATCGCGCTCGACGCTTTCCCGCTCACCGCGAGCGGCAAGGTGCTCAAGCGCGAGCTGCAGGAATGGGTGAGAATCGGGCGCATCGCGCCGCAGCCCGTGCGCTGGCGCGAGCCCGTGAAGGAGAAATGACATGGCCATCGAACTGTCCCGCGTCGAGGAGTTCGCGCTCATCCGCCTGAACCGCCCCGAGGCGCTGAACGCGCTGTCGTTCAAGCTGGTCGGCGAGCTGTCGCGGGTGCTGGACGAGGTCGCCGCGAGCGGCGCGCGCGCGCTGCTCGTCACCGGCGCGGGCGAGAAGGCGTTCTGCGCCGGGGCCGACATCGCAGAGCTCGCCGGCAGGACGCTTTCGCAGACCAAGCGCGGCGCCGAGCTCGGCCAGGCGACGATGGCCAAGATCGAGCGCCTGCCGATGCCGTCGGTGGCGATCGTCAACGGCTACGCCTTCGGCGGCGGCCTCGAGCTGGCGCTCGCCTGCACCTTCCGCCTGGTGACGCCGAACGCCAAGCTCGGCCTGCCCGAGATCAAGCTCGGTCTGATCCCGGGCTACGGCGGCACGCAGCGCCTGCCGCGCGTCGTGGGCGAAGCGCGCGCGCTCGAGATGATTCTCACCGCGAGGGCGCTCGATGCCCACACGGCCGTCGCCTGGGGGCTCGCCAGCCGCGTGGTCGAGGGCGACCCGGTCGCCGCGGGCGTCGCCTTCGCACGAGAGTTCTCCGGCTACAGCCTGCCCGCGCTCGGCTTCGCGCGCGAGGCGGTGCAGCGCGCGCTCGACACGCCGGTGCACGAGGGACTGAGGATCGAGGCCGACCTGTCGACCCTCGCGTTCCAGCTCGATGATGCGCGCGAGGGGATGGATGCCTTCATGAACAAGCGAAAACCGGCCTTCAAGGACCGCTGAGATGGCGGGCAAGGTCATCGCCGTGACCGGCGCGAGCCGCGGCATCGGCGCGACGATCGCCGCCGAGCTGGTGCGCCGCGGCTGTACGGTGGGCTCTCTTACCAGGAAAGCAATTGGCATCGACGGTACCCTCCCGATCGCCTGTGACGTCAACGACGAAGAATCCCTCAAGAAGGCATTCGAGACCCTCGCGGACAAAGCCGGGCGCATCGACGGTCTGGTGAACAACGCCGGCGTGCACCTGTACGGACGCTCGGCCGAGCTGCCGACCGCGACCTGGGAAGAGGTCATAGACACCAACGCGCGCTCGGTATTCCTGTGCTGCCGGGAGGTCTATCCGTACCTGGAACGCGCCGGCGGCACCATCGTGAACATCGGCTCGTTCTTCGACAAGCTGGGGGTGAAGCAGAACCTCGCCTACTGCGCGTCCAAGGCGGCGGTCGGCGCCATCACCCGCTGCCTAGCGGTCGAGTGGGCAGTGAAGAAGATCCGCGTGCTCGACGTCGCCCCCGGCTACATCGAGACCGAGCTCAACGCCGAGGCGATGAGAAAGAGCGCGCTGCGCGCCTTCCTCGAGGCGCGCGTGCCGACCGGCGGCCCCGGCACGGTGCACGACGTGGCGCGGCTGGTGGCGGCGCTCATGACGGAGGACATCCCGTTCCTCACCGGCGAGACCATCTACCTCGACGGCGGCCAGGGGATGGCGCACTGATGCAGGTGTTCGAGCGGCTCGACGCGAGCCTCGCGCTCGGCGAGGAGGAGCGCATGCTGCTCGACAGCGTCAAGGCGCTTGCGCGCGACGAAATCGCCCCGCGCGCCGCGGACTTCGACCGCAGCGCCGAGTTTCCCTGGGACAACGTGCGCGCGATCAACCGGCTGGGTCTGAACGCGATGTTCGTCCCCGAGGCCTATGGCGGTGCGCCGCTTTCCTACGCCGCCTACCTCGCCTGCGTGCGCGAGATCAGCGCCGCCTGCGCCTCCACCGGCATCATCTGGGCGACCAACTTCCACGGCGCCAAGCCGCTCATCGACTTCGGCAGCGAAGAGCAGAAGGAGCGCCTGCTGCCGCGCGTCGCGCAAGGCGGCCTCGTGTCGCTCGCCATCACCGAGCCCACGGCCGGCTCGGACGCGACCGGCATGAAGACGCGCTTCACGCCCCAGGGCGACCACGTCGTGGTGCAGGGCGGAAAGACCTTCATCACCAGCGGCGACGTCGCCGACCTGATCCTTCTGTTCGGCAAGTGGAGCGGCATCGACGACGAGCGCGCCTCGATCACGGCGCTCGTCCTCGAGAAGGGCACCCCGGGGCTCGCGGTGGTGAGGACCGAGGACAAGATGGGGCTGCGCGCCTCGAGCACCGCGACCCTCGCCTTCGACGGCTGCCGCGTGCCGCGGGCGAATCTTCTCGGCGCGCCGGGCGATGGACTGAAGCTCCTCCTCTCCTCGCTCAACAAGTCGCGCCCGAGCGTCGCGGCGCACGCGCTGGGCATCGCGCGCGCCGCCTTCGGCGACGCGGTCGCCTACATCAACGACCGGCGCCAGTCCGGGCGCCGCATCGTCGAGTTCCAGGGCATCCAGTTCCTGCTCGCGGACCTCGCCGCCGAGCTCGCGCAGTGCGAGGCCTGGCTGTGGCACGTCGCACGTCTGGTCGACGCGGGCGTGCACGACATCGGCATCGAAGCCTCGATGCTCAAGCTGCGCGCCTCCGATATTGCGATGCGCATCGCCACCGAGGCGGTGCAGCTGCATGGCGGCTATGGCTATTGCAAGGACTACCGTGTCGAGCGCCTGATGCGCGACGCCAAGATCACGCAAATCTGGGAAGGCACCAACCAGGTCCACCGCCAGCTGATCGGCCGCAGCTTCGTGGCGAAGGACCGATAGCATGCGCGCCGTCGTCGTGCGCGAGCACGGCCCCGCCGCGGCGCAGCGGGTCGAGACCCTGCGCGAGCCCGTGCCGGGGCCGGGCGAAGTGCTGATCGACGCGCGCGCGATCGGCGTCAACTAC